>WNGB01015143.1_pt1 | contig 10235 bp, 11 predicted proteins | sample 5400681 | NCBI WGS metagenome assembly WNGB01 (sample SAMN13153367, study PRJNA577476) | soil metagenome | isolation source: 115 cm soil or saprolite under grassland replicate 2 | place: USA:California | collected 2016-06-15
TTGGAGCGGGCCGGGCTGATCACCCGGGGCCGAGAACGGCAGTGGCGGCCGGCCCGGCTCGAGGCGGGGCCGCTCAAGGAAGTCGCAGAGTGGACCGAGCGGTACCGCCGCTTCTGGGAGGAGAGCTACGACCGGCTGGACGAGTACCTGGAGGAGCTCCAGGGACGAGGAAAGGAGAAGGGCGATGGGCGGAAGCGGTAACAAGCTCACGGTGACCACCCCGTCGGACAGGGAGATCGTGATGACCCGGGTCTTCGACGCCCCGCGCGACCTTGTGTTCGAAGCGCACAGCTCGTGCGAGCACATGTCGAACTGGTGGGGGCCGAGGAAGTACGAGTTCGCAAGCTGCGAGATCGACTTCCGCCCGGGTGGAAAGTGGCGGATCGTGCACCGGGGCCCTGGCGGCGAGGAGGACCAAGGGTTCCGCGGCGAGTTCCGCGAGATCGTTCGGCCGGAGCGCATCGTGTGGACGTTCGAATGGGAGGGCATGCCCGGCCACATCTCGGTCGAGACCCTGACGTTGGAGGAACAGGACGGGAAGACCACGGTCACGGCCACCTCCGTCTTCGACTCGGTCGAGGACCGTGACGGGATGCTCGAATCCGGGATGGAGTCTGGCGCCGCCGAGACCTACGACCGGCTGGACGAGTACCTCGAGGTCCTCAGGGGGCGTACGGTCGGCTGACGCTCCCCGGGGATCCTGGGCAGTGGGATAGAAGGCCGCACCGTCACGCTTGGTGAGCGGTCATCCGAGCCATCCCGGTCGGACCAACCCCGATTCGTACGCGATCACGACGAGCTGCGCGCGGTCACGGGCTCCGAGCTTGACCATGGCACGGCTCACGTGCGTCTTGGCCGTCGCGGGGCTCACGAAGAGCCTCTGAGCGATCTCGTCGTTCGACAGGCCCTCCGCCACGAGGGCCATTACCTCACGCTCCCGCTCGGTGAGCTGCTCGAGCTCCTCGGTCGGCCCGGGGTCCTTCGCACGGGCCGCGAACTCCTCGATCAGGCGTCTGGTGATGCTCGGCGACAGCAAGGCCTCGCCCCCCGCAACCACCCGAACGGCCTGGAGGAGCTCATCCGGCTCGGTGTCCTTGACCAGGAATCCGCTCGCGCCGGAACGGATGGCTTCGAAGACGTACTCGTCAACCCCGAACGTCGTCAGGATCACGACTCGGACGTCGGCGAGGCGAGGATCGGCGGCGATCCGTCGGGTGGCCGCCAGACCGTCCATCCCCGGCATCCGGATATCCATGAGCACCACGTCGGGCTTGAGGTCGGTGGCCAGACGCAATGCTTCCTCGCCGTCGCCGGCCTCGCCGACCACCTCGATATCCTCCTGAGCGTCGAGCAGCGACCGGAACCCCGCCCGCACCAGCGCCTGGTCGTCGGCCAGGAGGACCTTGATCACCGAGCCAGCCATCGTCCCTATCCGCTCATGTCGAGTTCATGCCGACACGCTGTCCGTGACGGCGAACAGGTGCCACCGATCCGGCACACCTTTCAGGGTGTGCTCTCCTCGGTCCTCGAACGCGATCCCCGATCCGGCCACGAGGTCCCTGACCGTGCTCGACACCACCACCTCTCCCGGGCCGGCGTTCGCCGCGACCCGGGCGCCGAGATGTACGGCGATCCCGCCGACGTCCTCCCCTCGCAGCTCGACTTCGCCCGAGTGCAGTCCGATACGGATCTCGACGCCCTCGGCCTTGAGCGCCCGGCGAATGGCCACGGCGCAGCGGATCGCCCGGGCCGGCCCGTCGAACAGGGCGAGGAAGCCGTCGCCCGTCGTCTTGACCTCTCGCCCACCATGCCGAGCGAGCTCTCGGCGGATCAGTGCGTCGTGCCGATCCAAGAGGTCTCGCCACTGACGGTCCCCGATCGTTGCCGCGCGTTCTGTGGAGGAGACGATGTCACTGAACATCACGGTGGCAAGGACTCGGTCCGCATCCGACCCGACCGGGAGCTCGTTTCCACTCCCGGGATCGGTGAATGCCGAGATCAGCCTGCGCGTCACGCCCGGGGACAACAGCGCATCGCCTCTGGCCACGGCCCGCACGCCTTGGACCAGCTCGGTCGGATCGGTGTCCTTGACCAGGAACCCGCTCGCACCCACCCGCAGCGCCTCGAAGACGTACTCGTCGATATCGAACGTGGTGAGGATGACGATGCGGACACCGTCGAGGCGCTCGTCGTGCACGATCCTTCTCGTTGCCGCCAGTCCATCGGTGCCGGGCATGCGGATATCCATGAGAACGACATCGGGAAGGAGCTGAGCGGCGAGGCGGATGGCCTCTTCGCCGTCGTTCGCTTCCCCGATTACCTCGATGTCGTCTTGGGCATCGAGCAAGGCGCGGAACCCCGCGCGCACCAACACCTGGTCGTCGGCCAGGAGGACCCGGATCATCCCGAACCATCCAGGGGAAGCCGCGCTCGTACCCGGAAACCCCCCTGTGGCCGTGGACCAGCCTCGAGCTCGCCCCCAAGGGCAGCCACCCGCTCCTGCATGCCAAGGATCCCTTTGCCGGTTCCCGGCTTCGCTTCCTGAGCGGCGCCACGCCCATCGTCATCCACCTGAACGATCAAGTCGCGTTCCTCATAGGCGATCTGGACCGTCGCCGCGGCCTGGCCAGCGTGCCGAGAGACGTTCGTCAGCGCCTCCTGCACGATTCGAAACGCCGCGATGTCGACGCCGAAGGGAAGCGGTCGAGCCTGGCCGACGGTCTCCGTTCGGATCGTTAAGCCGGCAGCTCGGGCTTGCGAGACGAGGCCGTCCAGCCGTTCGAGCGAAGGCGTGGGGGAGCGCGGTGCCTGCTCGTCGCCCTGTCGCAGGATGTCCAGGACGGACCGGAGTTCGGTCAACGCCTCCTTGCTGGCGTCCTTGATCGCCGAGAGCGCGGATCGGGCCTGTTCGGGGAGCTCCGCGTTGACGTGGAGCGCCACCCCCGCCTGCACGTTGATGAGCGAGATGTGGTGGCCGAGCGCGTCGTGGAGCTCGCGGGCGATCCGGAGCCGCTCCTCGGACGCCCTGCGGCGTGTCTCCTCGGCTCTGATCTGGGCGGCCTCAAGAGCGCGCTCCCTTCGCACTCGAACAAACTCCGCTGCGAAAAGAAGCACGAGCAGCCATGCCGCCAGGCCCAAGCCCGCCGCAAGGGTTGGCGCGGGCTCCCTGTCGAGCAGATAGCGGAGCCACAGGAATCCGAAGTAGCCCGAGGCCAGGCCAATAACGGCGACGAACCTGTGACCCGTGAGCACCACGTTGAAGAAGGAGATGATCAACGCGAGCCAGATGGGGCCTTGTGCGTAGCCGATCAGCGAATAGGCCAGCGTGGCGCAGAACACGACGATGTACACCGCCACCGGAAACCGGTGCCTGGCCATCAGGGCGACCGGACCGGCGGCCAGCAGAACGTACGCCAAGGCGTCGAGGGGCTCTCGGTCGGGTTGTCCCTGGGCCGCGCCGTGTGTGCCGAGGATCTGGACGAGACCCACCGCGAGCGTGATGGCTAGGTCCACCTGCCAGCCGCGCCACCAGCGCGTTCGCTGGCTTGAGACTCGCTCCGCCTCCTCTGTCGAGATCACGCCGCCACGGTAGTCCTCAGGCGTCGGCGAGGCATCGGACCTCGGATGCGTTCTCCGATACTCCCGACGGAGCAACGCCTGAGTGCCTCTACTCCGGGCGGAGCAGAACATCTGGCCGTCCCCGCCGCTTGGAGACCAGCCCCTGATCGTCGGCTCGCTCATCCGTCGCCCCCTGCGGCTACTTCCCGGGACGTATGCGGGAAGCCTCCCCCCGGGGGACGCCACTCAGGGTTCACTCCGGGACGATGGAGGTCGAGGAAGAAGCCGAACGAGGGGAGTGGAAGCTATGAACGCGAAGGGAGGGATGAATGGCGAGAGCGTCGCTGAACACGTCATCGAGACGACAGACCTAACCAAGGTCTACGGGAATCACGTCAAGGCCGTGGATCGCTTGAACCTCTCAGTGAGACGGGGCGAGGTATACGGGTTCCTCGGGCCGAACGGAGCGGGAAAGACCACCACCCTTCGGATGCTGCTCGGGCTGGTCCACGCAACCTCCGGCTCGGCGGTCGTGCTGGGCAGAGCGCCGGGCGACCCGGAGAGCCTGGTCCGTGTGGGGTCGATTCTGGAGGAGCCGGCCTTCTACCCCTACCTGTCTGGTCGGGACAACCTGCGGGTGATGGCCAGCTTCGCGAAGCTCCCCGAAGACGGAATCGACGCCGCGCTCGAGGCGGTCGATCTACTGCAGAGGGGCGCCGATCGGTTCAAGACGTATTCGCAGGGCATGCGGCAGCGCCTGGGGGTGGCCGCGGCGCTGCTCAAGGACCCGGACCTGTTGATCCTGGACGAGCCCACGAACGGGCTGGACCCGGCGGGCATGGCCGACATGCGAGCGCTGATCCGCAGGCTGGGCTCGGGCGATCGCACCGTCATGCTCTCGAGCCACCTGCTCGGCGAGGTCCAGCAGGTCTGCGACCGGGTGGGCGTGATCTCGCGCGGCACATTGATCGCCGAGGGCGCGGTCGACGAGCTCCGTGGACGGGGATCGGTCCTCGTCCGCGCCGAGCCGCTCGCCGCTGCACGGGAAAGCGCCGAACGGCTTCTGGGAACGGGGCGCGTCGAGGTCCTCGACGGAACGCTTCGGCTGGACTCGGTTCCGGCGGACGTCCCGCGGATCACCCGAGAGCTGGTCCTGGCCGGCGTCGCGGTGAGCGAGGTCCGCCCGATGGAGCGAACGCTCGAGGACGTGTTCCTCGAGCTGACGGGGAAGGAGGATGCCGACCATGAGCGGTAGCTATCGGGCGGAGATGCTGAAGCTGGTGAAGTGGCCTGCCACGTGGATCCTCGGGGGTGTCCTCCTCGTCCTGGCGCAGGTGTTCGGATACCTGATCCCCTACGTGGCATATCGCAGCGGGGGCGGCGGCGGGTTCGCCGCGGGAGAGACCACCGCACAGCTCCTGGCCGACACTTTGCCCGGGAGGCTCATCCCCAACACGCTGGGTGGGTTTCCGATGTTCGCGGGCGCCATCGCGTTGATCATCGGAGCGCTCGCGGCGGGCAGCGAGTACGGCTGGGGCACGCTCAAGACCATCTTGACCCAGCGGCCTCGGCGCCTCTCCCTCCTGGGGGGCAAACTGCTCGCGATCACTTCAACGATCCTCGCCCTGGTCATAGGCGTCTTCGCGGTAAACGCCGTGTGGAGCTGGGTGATCGCCACGACAGAGGGCCGTCCGGCCGACTGGCCATCGGTGCTTGATCTGGGCCGGGGGATCGGCGCGGGCTGGCTGATCCTTGGGATGTGGAGTCTCCTGGGCGCTCTCCTCGGCACCCTGTTCCGCAGTACGTCGCTCGCGGTTGGCCTCGGACTCGTCTGGGCGCTCGCGGTCGAGAACTTGATCCGGGGTTTCGCGGGTCTGCTGGGGTTCCTCGATGCGTTCCAGAAGGGTCTGCCCGGGACGAACGCCGGATCGCTCGTGGCCTCACTCGGTGCGGCCACACTGGATCAGCCAGGCGGCACGCCGGGGGTGACGGCCGTCGTGGGCGGCCGGCTGGCGGTGGTGGTCCTGATCGCGTACGTCGTAGTGCTGATCGTGATCGCGGGCATCACGCTCCAGCGTCAGGACGTGAACTAGTTGCGGTTCGCCATCCGAGTCCATGGGTCTCTCGTCCCCGTGATGTTCAGGGCTCGCCCATCCCGCGGCGACGCCGTCTAGTCCACGTACGGCCCGTTGAACACGGGGACCTCTCCGTATGGCTGCCCTGCCATGAGCATGAACCGAGTCCCAGGAGTCGCGTCCGCTACCGTAAACCTCTCTCCCGGGCCGAGCAGGACGAGTTGGGGAGGCCTGGCGCGGTGCCGGTTGGCCCCGAAGGCCCCCTCGCCCTCCAGCAGGTAGGCGAAGCCCTGGAACGCGGGCGGCACCGGTGTGGTGAACATGCCGCCCTGGGGTAGCTCGACGTCGAGGATCAGCGCCGGCGTCCCAAGATGCACGGGAGAGCCCTCGCCGACCAGGACCCGAACGGTCGCGTCGCCTTCGTGCCGCACCGTGATCTTCTCCGGTTGCAGCACCTGCGCGCTCGGTTCGACCTGCTTGTCCTTCCGGCGCAGGTTGACCCAGAACAGCACACTGCGGAACTCGGTGTCGCCAAGGCCCTCGTCGACCTCATCGGCTCCGATCGCCTCGGCATGCCACGCGCCCCGCCCCGTCCGGAGCGCCAGCAGCGAGCCTTCGCCCAGCCGTGCCCGCTCCATGGATCCGCCCGGCCCGGTGCTGTGACCGGTGGTCGCCGAGCCGTGCAGCACGTACCACAAGTTGTCGAACCCTCGGTGCGGATGCTTGGTGTCCTTGCCCATCATCTCGGAGAGGCGGAACCGGCCCTCGTGCACGAGGATGAAGGGGTCGGTCCGTTCGTAGGGGGCCTCGCGGGAGGGCACCGCCTCCAGCACCGGCATCCCCATCATCCGGATCAGTGCCGCGTCTTGCACGAGGATCGCGTCCCGCTTCGTCCCTTCAACCTGTTGCCTCACGTCGCTCATTTTCCTGCTCCTATCTAGAGCCACATCCCGCCTGTCTGGCGCATGTAGCTCGCTACGGCAACCTGCACATCTGGCATGTGCCTAGGTTGTGGGGACCTCCTCGCGAGACTTCTCCTCCTGTTCCGCCTTGGGTTGAGGCGTGCGCAAAGCGAGGACCGATCCCGCGGCGGCCGCGGAGATCCCGAGAGCCGCGAGGCCCCACGTCGGTCCCGCCAGGGTCCAACCAGCGAGGTGGTCGATCGAGATCTCGCCGGGACCGGTGAACGCAAGCCCGATGGCGGCAGCCACGATCAACAGATTGAACTCGTAGCCGCCACTCGAGTTGAAGAACCCATTCCTCCAGTGGACGGCACCGATCGCCACGAACATCACGCCGGCAACCGCGGCCGCCCCGAGTGGAGTGAGCAGGCCGAGAACGAGAAGCGCGCCGCCTCCGAACTCGGCGAGCCCGTTGACTGTGGCAAACACACGAGCGGGCCTCAGGCCCATCGACTCGAGCCAACCCCCGGTGCCGGCAAGACCGTGGCCACCGAACCACCCGAACAGCTTCTGGGCGCCGTGGGCCACCATGATCGATCCCAGTATGACTCTCAAGAGCAAAGGGCCAGCGTCCATCTCGTCCCTCCTCCACGGCTGTTCCTTAGCCGCGTCACCACAGTAAAACTTGCAGCCGCAAGCAACTATTCCCCATAGACTGAGGGGATGGCGAACGAGCGAGGCGGCAGGCGGCTCGATCGGCTCCAGTTCCGTGCCTGGCGGGCGTTCCTCTATGCCTATTCCGAGGTCGTCCCCATGCTCGATCGAGAACTGGTCAGCGCGCAAGGCCTGAGTCTCAACCAGTTCGAGGTCCTGACTTGGCTGCGCCGCGCCGGCAAGCGCGGCCTGCGCATGTCGGATCTCGCATCACGAGTGGTTCTCTCGCCCAGCGGGGTGACCCGGGCGGTCGATCAGCTCGAGCGCAAGGGCCTCGTGGAGCGGTGCGTCTTCGAAGGGGACAAGCGGGGGTATCTCGCGACCCTAACCGCCGAGGGCCGGGCCGTGTTGCGCAAAGCCACGGCAGTCCATGTGCGCGGCCTGCGGGAGCATTTCCTGGACCATATGAGCCGCCCCGACCTCGAGCATCTGGCCACCGCACTGGAGGCGGTGCTGGACGGTGAAGGATCGCCCATGCCTCGGCTGACTGCTTCATGAGCAGAACCCTGTAGTGAGGGCGTACTTCCCATGACCGCTTGTAAGAGCTGACATCAATCGCGTTCCGCGGCTGCGGTATCGTGATGGAGGGATGTCAGAGGATCGCTCGTACGTCGATCAGAACACGCGAGAGCGCGAGCGCCTTCGCGCCCTGGTCGAACGATTGGACGAGGATGAGCTCCGCATGCCGGTGAACGACTACTGGACGGTCGCCGCCGTGTTCGGACATATCGCGTTCTGGGACGCCAGGGTGCTCTCGCTCGCCGACAAACTGGAACGTGGCGTACCGTTCTCCCCCTCGGACGCCGAGCCCGAGGACGTCGATTGGATCAATGACGCCTCGCGCCCACTGATCCACGCGATCCCACCGCGCGAGGTCGCCCAGCTGGCGCTCCGCATCGCCGAGGAGACCGACGGGCGGGTTGCGATGTTGCCGCTCGACCGCCTCTGGCCACGCGATCCGGACAGCCCGCTCTACGCCCTGCGTGCATCCCACCGGGGCGAGCACCTCGACGACGTCGAAGCGGCGCTCCAGGCCCGCTCGGGGCCAACCGGCCACGATCTCACCTGAGAAGCGTTCGGTGGATGATGGTTGAGGGCTCCTCTCAACGGGAGAAAGGAGCGACACACCATGAGCGATATCGGCGCCAGCAGCTCGATCACGATCGACGCGACCATCGAGGAGGTGTGGAAGGCGCTGACCACCCCGGAGCTGATCAAGGAGTGGTTCTTCGGAGTCGACACCGAGAGTGACTGGGAGGCCGGCAGCTCGGTCGTTCACCGGGGTGAGTGGCAGGGGAAACCCTACGAGGACCGGGGGGAGATCCTGAAGATCGATCCGCCGCGGCTGCTCGTGCACACACATTGGAGCGATCTCTTAGGGCTTCCGGACCGGCCGGAGAACTACCAGGAGGTCACCTGGGCGCTCGAGGAGCGCGGAGCCATGACGAAGCTGACGGTTACGGAACGCAACCTCCCCTCGGAGGAAGCGAAGGCGGTCTCCGAGAACGCGTGGACGACCGCCCTGACCAGCTTGAAGGGCGTCCTGGAGGATTAGGGGGAGCTTCAGGATCGGCGCCATAGACCCGCTCAGGGCGTTCCCGGCCGCTGGCGGGTCCACCGGGTCACGCCGAGGTGAGCGGCACCTTCTTCAGGTACAGCACCGTCGGACCCTCGGAGAACGGCGGCGTGAACCGGGCGCTACCCTCGGTGACCGTCGTCTGGTCGGCGCCGGCCGTCTCGCGCTCGTCGACGCCGAACCATTCGACCGCGTAGGTGCCCTGGTCCAGGGTCAGCGTGAACGGCTGGCCTGCATCGGCCTGCAGGACGAGGTATTCCTCGCCGGGCTCCGCCAGCGCGTAGCCGGTCGAGCTGAGGTCCCCCCTCGGCTCCATCGCGATGAGGTTCATCCGCTGGGCGAATCGGACCGTGTCGCCCATTGCGTATCGGGCTGGTTCCATGGCGTCGTACGGAGGCACACCGGGCGACGGGTGGTCGGTCGGCGCCACCCCGTGGATGAGGCCGAAGTCCATGAGGATCGGGTGGTGGCCGCGCAGGAACGACTTCCAGGCCCACAGCGCGTTGCCCCCGCCGGGAGCGGAATGGTCGGTGTCGGCGATCACGACCTTGGTGCCGTCGGCCTCGGGAGGGTCCTCGAACCACCGCGCCACCGGTCCCGCCGGGTCGCCGGGATGGAAGTCCTCCTCCTCGAAGCCGGGAGAGATCCAATCGGCGCGGCTCGCGAACAGAGGGCTGTTGACCTCGCGCTGGCGGGGCACGGGGAACTGCATCGTCATCCCGATCGGATGCGATTCGTAGTCTTGCTCGCGCTCGTACCGCTTGACGAGATCGATCACCCAGTACTGCCACTCGGTGGAGTCGCCCCATTCGGGCGAGCCGGACACACCCAGGGCTTCGGCGAACGCCTCGTCCACCGTGCCGCCACCCGAGGATTCGTTCGCGACCTCGTAGAGGACGTTGGGCAGGTGGTGGACGGTGTCCACGACCTTCCGCACGTATGCCTCCTGGAGCGCCTGGACCCGCGGGTCGAGCGGCAGCACCTGATAGTCGATGATCGAGGTGATCCCGATGTCGTTGACGTTGTTCGAGGCGTGGATCGGATGACCCTCCACGTTGTCGGGTGAGGGACTGAGGTGGAGCGCCCATCCGTCGAAGAGCATCACCGCGACGTTGATCCCCCGGTCGCCAGCGGCGATGACGCGGTCGCGGAGCCGGCCGAAGTAGGCGGGATCGAACGTCGAGAGGTCGAACCTCGGTCCGCCGTCGGTCGCCGTACCCGGCCCCGATCGCGGCCAGGGCTGCGGCGACATACACAGGTGGAAGCCACCCCCGGCTGCTTGGGACTTGAACTGCTCCCAGCGCCAGAGCCGGATGAAGTTGTGACCGTGGTCGGCGAGGAATCGGAGGTACGCCTCGAAGTCCAGCGCCTCGGCCGTCTGCGCGCAGTCCGAGCCGGGGCCCATGCCGT
>WNGB01031973.1_pt1 | contig 10235 bp, 5 predicted proteins | sample 5400681 | NCBI WGS metagenome assembly WNGB01 (sample SAMN13153367, study PRJNA577476) | soil metagenome | isolation source: 115 cm soil or saprolite under grassland replicate 2 | place: USA:California | collected 2016-06-15
ATTCGGATTTCCGGCGGCGTGAATCCCGGGGTTTGGATTGATCAGCGTTCGTTCAGCCAGGTGTCCGGGAGCACCGTCAACGGCTTCGTCATCGTCTTGCCGTTCACCGACAGCGTGACGATATAGGTGCCTGGATCGACTATGGCGAACCCGCCGCGGCCGCCGCCGAAACCACCCGCGCCGCCGCGTCCAGGCGGGGGCTGCAGCGTGAGGTTCCAGTCCACCCGATTGATCCCTTGCTCCTTCGTGCCGTCGAGCGTGCGAATGACGCGGCTCGTCGCGTCCGCGATCGTGATCTTCACGTCACCCGACGCCGCCGACTTCAGGTAGTAGCTGATCATCGTGCCGCGCGGCGGGTTCTCGCCGACGAACGCTTTCTGTCCGCCGGTCTGCTGCCCGCGCTGGCGATCGGAGAGATAGGCGATCGCCGGACGGACGTCGAAGAGCACCGCGTCCTGCGATCCCACTGACGCCATCTGCTGCAGCGGCGAGATGTCGTCCGCGATCCAGAGGCTGCGTGCGTGCGTCGCGACGATCAGATCGTTCTCGCGCGAGTGCACGAGGATGTCGTCGACGCGCGCCGTCGGCAGGTTGTTCATGAACCGCTGCCACTGCTTGCCGCCGTCGAGCGACACGTACAACCCGAACTCGGTCCCGACGTAGAGAAGATCCTTGTTCTTCGGATCCTCCCGTACGACCTGGATGTTGCCCCAAGCCGGCAGGTTGCCCGCGATGCTCTGCCAGCTCTTGCCGTAATCGCGGGTGACGAAGAGATACGGCTTGATGTCGTCGCTGCGATGACCGTCGACCGACACATACGCCGTCCCCGGATCGAAGTGCGACGCCTCGATGCGAGAAATCCAGTATTGGTGATTCGCCGGCAGCCCGGGCATCGCCTTGCCGACTTCCGTAAACGTCACGCCCGCATCACGGCTCACCTGCACGTTGCCGTCGTCGGTCCCCGCCCACACGACGCCGGGCATCACCGGCGATTCCGAGATCGAGATGATCGTGCTGTAGGAGACAACGCCGTCGTTCTTCGAGAGCTGCGTGCGATCGCCCGGCACACCCATCAGCGCGACGGTGTTGCGATCGATGTTCTTCGTCAGGTCGGGGCTTGCGACCCACGTCTCTCCTCGGTTGTACGACTTGAACAGGCGGTTGCCGCCGAACCACACGATGCTCGGGTTGTGCGGCGACAGCATGAACGCGTCCACAGGCGATGCGTATCGCTTCAACTGGAATACGCCGTTCATGCTGTTGCGGCGTCACCGCTTCCTGCTCGGTCGCCGCGCCAGGCTGCGCGCCCCGTTGAGCACCCTGCGCGGCCTGCCCCCCCTGTGCACCCCTGGCGCCCTGTGCACCCTCTGGGCCTGGTGCAGCCTGCCCGCGTCCCCCGAAGGCTCCGCGGCCCCGTTCCCCCGGCGCGCGCGGACGGATGCTCGACGAACGTCCGGTACGCAGGTCGTACCGATTGGTATTTCCATCCTGTGACTCGGTGTAGACGATGTTGAAGTCGTTTGGATCGACAGCAGTCTGAAACCCGTCGCCGCCGCCGATGCCGAACCAGTCCGAATTGAGGATGCCGTTCGCGCTGCGTGTCGCGCTCGGGCCGCCCCAGCTGCCGTTGTCCTGCAGCCCCGTGTAGACGTAGTACGGGTGCCGCATGTCGGCAGAGACCCAGTACGACAACGCGGTCGCCATCGTGTTCACGTAATCCCAGGTCTTCCCCTGATCCCAGCTGATGTTGAGGCCGCCGTCGTTCCCGATCATGATGTGCTTCGGGTTCCGCGGGTCGATCCAGATTGCGTGCTGATCGACGTGTCCCGGACCGCCGTAGCCGCCCGCTTCGTCGAGCGTTGCGAATGTCTTGCCGCCGTCGAGCGATTTCGCCACCGGGAGTCCGGCGACGTAAATGACCTTCTCGCTCGAGGGATCGACCCTGAGCTGGCTGAAGTACATCGGACGCGCGTTGCAGTTGCTCATGAGCGTCCACGTCTTGCCCTTGTCGGCCGATCGGAACACGCCGGCGCGCGCGGGATCGAGCGGCGGAGGCGTGGCCCCCTGGCCGCCGCCGCGGCCGAAGCCGGCGCCCGGGCCCGCGTTGTTGCACCAGTTGTATCCGCCTCGCCCACCGCCGGCAGCTGCCGGGGCGGCAGCCTCGGACGGCGGCGCAGCCGCGCCGCCGCGGGCGCCTGGCGCGGCCGGCTGCGCACCCGGAGGCGTCACGGCCGCAGCACCGGGAGGCGTCGCTTCAGTGCTCGCGTTCGGATCCGCGCCGCGCGCGGGCGCCGGCGTCCCCGTGACGCCCGCTTCGATCTGGACGTAGAGGATGTTGGGATTCGATCGCGAGACGTCGAGCGCGATCCGGCCGTAAGTGCCGGACGGCAGCCCCGCGCCGGTAATCTTCGTCCAGGTCTTCCCCGCATCGATCGTCTTCCAGAGCGCGCTGCCCGCGCCACCGCCGTTGAAGCAGCAGCCGCTCCGCCGCCGCTGATAGCTCGCGGCATACAGGATGTTCGAATTGGACGGATCGATGGTGATGTCCGTGAAGCCGGTGTCGTCATCCATGAACTTGATCTTGTTCCAGGTCTTGCCGCCGTCGGTCGTCTTGAAGATGCCGCGCTCCGGGTTCGGACCAAACAGGTGTCCGGGCGACGCGACGTATACCGTGTCCGGCCTTTTCGGATCGATCACGATGCGCGCGATCGTCTGGGTGTCCTTCAGGCCGATGTTCGTGAAGGTCTTGCCGCCGTCCGTCGTCTTGTAGATGCCGTCGCCGAAGGTGGATGTCTGCCGGTTGTTCGCTTCGCCGGTGCCGACATACACGATGTCGGGGTTCGTCGGATGGATCGCGATGTCGCCAATCGACGCGCTGCCGTACGTCTCGAACACCGGCGTGAACGTCGTCCCGTTGTTGTCGGACTTGAAGACGCCACCGACCGCGTAGCCGACATAGATGATGCTCGGATCGCTTTCCGACACCGCGATGTCGTCGATACGTCCGCCCATGCTGGCCGGCCCGATCGATCGGAAACGGAACGTCTTCAGCAGCGGATCGTTCGACTGGTTGATCACCGGCGGTGGCTGCTGCTGGCCGCCCTGTGGCAGTACCGTGGTCATGAACAGCGGCACCATGACGAGCGGAAGCGAGAGTCGAATGAGTCGTCGAAGCATCAGGCCACCTCTGTGTTTGCCGGGGCATAAAGCCCCGGCCTACGAAAACCGGCAACGACAACGCGCGTAGGCGGCCCTTCATGGGCCGCAACACGCGTAGGCCGGCCCTTCATGGGCCGGCAAAGCCGGGGCGTAAACCCCGGCCTACTGCTGCAACTGCACAACCGAGAACGATTGCGGTGAACCGAGCGGCGTCACGGTATCGCCGACGAGCTTTCCAAGCGTCGCGCGGTAATGGCCTGGCGACACGAGCGGCCCGACAGGCGGACCGCCGCGCCCTCCGAACCCTCCGCCACCTCCACCGCCGCCGCGGCCCGTCTGCGTCGGAGCATTGGCGACAGGCTCGCCGCGCAGGTTCCATGCGACGCGGCGAAGACCCGGCGTCTTGTCCAGATCCAGCCGTCGAATCTGACGCCCGTTGTCGTCCGTGATCGTGACCACCAGCTTCGCGTCGTCGGGCAGCGCCTGCTTCACGTTGTAGGTCAGCACGGCTCCGAACGGCGGGTTCGGGCTCGTCCAGTTGCCGGCCATCGCACCGATGCCCGCGGTCCCGGCCGGCGCGAGTCCGACGAGGCTGAAGAGATACGCGTCGCGCAGCGCGAACAGCCGCGCATCTTCCGCGAGCGCCTGGGGCGTGATCTCGCGGAGAGGGCTGTAGTCGTCGAGCACGAAAAATCCGCGGCCAAACGTGCCGAGCACGAGATCGTTCTCGCGCTTCTGCACCGCCATGTCGCGAACCTGGATCGTCGGGAGACCGCCCTTCAACTGCACCCACCTCGCGCCACCGTCCACGCTCGTGAACAGCCCGAACTCGGTGCCCGCGAACAGAAGGTTGCCGTTGATGTGATCCTGGATGACCGACCAGACGTCGTGACGCTCCGGCAGATTGCCGGTGATGTCCGTCCATGTCCGCCCTTTGTCGCTGCTCTTCACGATGTACGGCTTGTAGTCGCCGCGCTGCCAGTTGTTGAGCGCCACGAACACCGTGTTGACCTCGCGCGGCGACGCGAACACGTCCGACACGTACGTCCACTTCGGCACGCCGGCGAAATCCTCGATCCTGCGCCAGTTCTTGCCGCCGTCTTCCGTCACCTGCAGCAGCCCGTCGTCGGTGCCCGCGTAGATCAACCCTTCCATCAGCGGCGATTCGTCGAGCGAGACCACGTTGCTGAGCGCGGTCGTCGACTCGTGATACGCGACCGAGTCCAGCGGCCACACCTTGCCCATGATCGGGAGCTCGTCCCATTTGAGCTGACGCGTAAGGTCCGGGCTGATGCGCACCCAGTTGTCGCCGCGATCGTCTGAGCGATAGACGTAATTGCTTGCCCAGTACAACCGCCGCGGCGAGTGCGGACTGATAATGTACGGCGCATCCCAGTTCGCCCGATCGGCATTCGCGCCGCCGCGTCCGCCGCCGAATCCTCCCTGGCCGCCGCGTCCACCGCGTCCAGCTTGCTGCTGCGCACCTTGGTCACCACGAGCACCTTGCGCACCCTGCGCACCTTGAGCACCTTGAGCACCTTGAGCGCTCTGGGCACCCTGGGCACCTTGTTGCGGAACACCTGGCGGGTTGCCGCCGCCGGGCGCACCTCCCCCTTCATCGGAGCTTGCCTGCGCGCCGGCGACCCGCGGGCGGATGCTGCGCGATTCCCCCGTCCGCAGATCGAGGCGCGTGATGTTCCCATCCTGCGACGTCGCGTAGACGATGTTCGGGTCTTCCGGATCATTGCGCGTCTGGAAGCCGTCGCCGCCACCCACAACGTACCAGTCGCTCGTGCGAATGCCCCACCGGTTCATCGTCCGCGACGGTCCGCAGTGCGACCAGTTGTCCTGCGCGCCGCCGCACACGTGGTAGAACGGCTTCGCGTTGTCGACCGACACGCGGTAATACTGCGTTACGGGAATGTTGGCGAAGAACCGGAACGTCTGCCCTTCATCGTAGGTTTCGTACAGGCCGCCGTCGTTGCCGACGAGGATGTGGTTCTTGTCGCTGGGATCGAACTCGACCACGTGGTGGTCGACGTGCATGCCGGTGCTTTCCCAGTTCGTCTGCTTCCACGTCTTGCCGCCGTCGGTGCTCCGATCGAGGTTGGTGTTCACGGAGTAGATCGTGTCGGGCCGATAGGGATCCACGAAGAGTTCCTGGTAATAAGCCGCCCCGCCGCCGCGATACCAGTCACTCTGCGCCTCGCCAGCACCTTGCGCACCCGGTGCACCTTGAGCACCCTGAGCACCCTGAGCACCCTGAACACCTTGAGCGCCTTGCGCGGCTTGCGCGCCTTGTGCGCCTTGCGCGCCTTGCGCGGCTTGTGCGCCTTGAGCGCCTTGTGCGGCAGCCGCTACGGCGCCGCCGCGTCCGCCGCGGCCCGCCGACGGCACCGTGCGGCCGATGCGTGCCCAGGTTGCGCCCGCGTCGTCCGACCGATAGAACCCTGCTTCGTCGACGACCGGACCCGTCGGCGGCGCATCCGGCACGACGGGCCCGAAGCCGCGTCCGCGCGGCGCCTTCGCGCTGATCAGCGCGTAAACGCGTTTCGGGTTCCGCGGATCGACGGCGAGCGCAATGCGCCCGACGTCATGTTTTGGAAGACCGTTGGTCAGCTTCGTCCAGGTCTTGCCCGCGTTGGTCGTCTTGAAGATTCCCCCTTCGGGGCCGCCGCCGATCATCTGGCCGACCGCGCGGCGCCGCTGGTACGACGACGCGTAGATGATGTCGGGGTTCTTCGTGTCGAGCACGATGTCGCTGATGCCGGTGTCGGGGCTGATGGTGAGGACCGTGTTCCACGTCGCGCCGCCGTCCGTTGTTTTGTAAAGACCGCGCTCGCCGCCCGCGGACCAGAGCGGCCCCTGCGCCGCGACGTAGACGACGTTGGAGTTCCGCGGATCGACGACGATCCTGCCGATGTGCTCGGACGACTTCAGGCCGACGGTCTTCCAGGTTTTGCCCGCATCGGTCGATTTGTAGACGCCGTCGCCGAAGTGCGCGCTGCGCTGGCTGGCGTTCTCGCCCGAGCCGACCCACACGACGTTCGAGTCCTTCGGGTCCACGACCACGCAGCACAGCGTGAAGGAACCCCCACAATCCACCGAACGCGGTCGCGACGTACCAGACGCTCGGGTTCTTCGGATCGATTTCGACGTCCTGCACGCGCCCGGTCGCAAGCGCCGGTCCGAGGCTGCGAAGCTCCAGGCCTTTGAGGGTCTGCGAGTCAAGACTGGTGCCAGGCTGACCGGACAGCGAGATGGTTGCGGCAGCGGCGACTGCGGCGGCAAGGGTCACGGTTCTGTTCATAAGAATCCAGCGTTCGACCGTCCGCCGCGAATTATAGCGTCGAGCGGAGGAGTACCTCGTAGTGGCCACGCGCCCCCGGTGCGCAGATGACGGCAAACGGCTGTTCGAGCGCGTCGGCGCGCTCGGTGGCGAGCGTGCGGCGCCGCGCGACCATCGGCGGCAGGTCGAATCCCGTGACGTGTCGCGCGATCGTCCGGAGGAACGGAAACGTCCGCCCGACGCCGCAGCCGAAATCGAGCACCCGCTCGACCGGCGCGGGCAGGGTTATGGTCGGAATGCAGGGCGTGAACGGTTTTCCCGATTTGAAGCCGATGAGGATGTGCTCGCGGATGTCGTCGGGATCGTTCGACCGGGCAATCGAAAGCCAGTGGTCGCGGCCTGCCATTTTGCAGGAGTGTATACGACGATTACGCGCGGAGCGTTACAGGCTCGCGCAGAGGCCGCTGAGGGATCTCGCGCGGAGACCGCAAGAGTGATCTCGCGCGGAGATCGCAGAGGACGCAGAATAGACGTCGAACAGCAGCGCCGTTCCGCCAGCGGTGGCGAGATCCGTAACGACGAGCCAGCACACTCAGCTCCGTGGCTCGTTGTTACGGATCTCGACACCACTCGTCTCCCGGCCGAAGGCCGGATCTGGCGGAACGATGCTCCGCGTTCTCCGCGGCCTCTGCGCGAGACCACTCGGCGCTCTCTGCGAGCTAGAAGATCGTCGAGATCGAGTCCAGCGCGAGATCCAGCACGCGGGCCGGCAGAATGCCGAGGTAGAACACCGCGATCGTGACGAGCGCGAGGCCCGCGACCGCCGTGACGGGCAGGCGCGGACGCACGACATCGGTCCCCTCGGTCATGTACATCATCACCACGATGCGCAGGTAGAAGAAAACCGAGACAACGCTCGTGAGGACGCCGATAATCGCGAGCCAGTAGTGACCTTCCTGGAGGGCGGCGCTGAAGATGTACCACTTCCCGATGAAGCCGGCCGTCGGCGGAAAGCCGCCAAGCGACAGCAGGAAGATCGTCATCAGGCCCGCCAGGCCGGGGCGCGAGCGCCAGAGTCCGGCGAAGTCGCGGAGCTCGTCGTGCTCGCTGTGCGCGGAGCCGAGCAGCGCGACGATTCCCAGCGCGCCGATGTTCGTTACTGCGTAGGCCAGCAGGTAGAAGAGAACCGCCGCCTTTCCGGCGCTATTCGCCGAGACGATCCCAAGCAGCAGGTAGCCGGCGTGCGCGATGCTCGAGTACGCGAGCATCCGCTTGATGTTCGTCTGCACGACGCCGACGACGGTGCCGACGATCATCGTGGCCGCCGCAATCGAGGAGAGCACGGGAATCCAGTGGGCCTGGAGCGGCTCGAAGGGCGACAGGAACACGCGGACGAACGCGGCGAACGCCGCCGCCTTCACGCCCGTCGACATGAACGCCGTCACGATGGTCGGCGCGCCTTCGTAGGCGTCGGGCGTCCACATGTGGAACGGCACCGCGGAGATCTTGAACGCGAAGCCGACCGCGAGCAGTCCGACCGCGAGCAGCGTGAACGTCGTCGGGGCGCTCGACGCGTGCGCGGAGAGCGCCGAGCCGATCGCCTCGATCCGCGTGGACCCTGACAACGCGAACGTGAACGCGATGCCGTAGAGGAAGAACGCGCTCGAGAAGGCGCCCAGCAGGAAATACTTGAACGCCGCTTCGGCCCCCGCGGCGCTCTCGCGCCGGATGCCGGTCAGCACGTACACCGCGAGCGACAGGATCTCGAGCGCGATGAAAATGACCAGCAGGTCCGTCGCGGCCGCCATCATCATCATGCCGCAGATGGCAAACAGCGTCAGCGCGTAATACTCACCCGCCGGGATGTGCTGCCGCTCGATGACATCGTTCGAAAACAGCATCGTCAGGACGCCGACGATGCAGAGGATGACGTTGATGAAGAGCGCGAAATTGTCGGAGCGGATCACGCCGAGGCTGTGCGCGTCGCTGTCCCAGAGCGAGACGGAGGCGATCGCGGCGCCGACGAGGCCGATGAGCCCCAGGCCGGCAATCGGCATGCGCTCGCCTTCCTGGCGGAACGCTTCCGCGAGCATGGCCGCCACGGCGGCAAGGGCGACAATGACGATCGGGATGATGCCGGCGTATTCCGTCATTTGGAGGCTCCGCCTGCCGCGGTTCGCGGTTCGCGGTTCGCGGTTGGTAAATCGGGGCCCATGAAGACTTGATTGGCCCCGACCGCCGCGGTTCGCTGGTCGCGGTTCGCGGTTCGAACTTGGGCGTCGTCAGCTTGGCGAATCGCGAATCGCGAATCGCGAGGCGCGGCGCCGGGCCGTTCAGCGTAGCTGCGGCCCGTCACCCGTTCCACCGTCTTCTTCACCGACGGCTCCATCGGCCGCAGGAACACGGCGGGGAACACGCCCATGACGATCGCCATCGCAATCGTCGGCACCATGAGCGCCCACTCACGGGGCGTGAGGTCGGGCAGCGTGCGATTCTTCTCGTTGGTGATCGTTCCGTAGTTGACCCGCTGGAACATCCACAGCATGTAGACGGCGGAGAGGATCACGCCCGTGGCCGCAAACGCGGCGAACTTCGGCTTCCACAGGAACCCGCCGAGCAGGATCAGGAACTCGCCGACGAAGCCGTTCATGCCGGGAAGCGCGATCGACGACAGCGTCACCAGCAGGAACGCGGCGACAAGGCGCGGCATGACCGCTTTCAGCCCGCCGAACTCCGAGATCAGCCGCGTGTGACGCCGATCGGACAGCATGCCGACGATCAGGAAGAGGCCGCCGGTGCTGACGCCGTGGTTCAGCATCTGGTAGACGGAGCCCTGCAGCCCCTGGACGTTCATCGCACAGAGGCCGAGCACCACGAACCCGAGGTGGCTCACGCTCGAATACGCGACGAGCTTCTTCAGGTCGGGCTGGACCATCGCGACGAGCGCGCCGTAGATGATCCCGATGATCGCGAAGATTGCGATCCAGGGCGCGTAGTACATCGCGGCCGACGGGAACAGCGGGAACGCAAACCGCACGAGGCCGTAGGTGCCCATCTTCAGCATGACGCCCGCCAGGATCACCGAACCTCCGGTGGGGGCCTCGACGTGCGCGTCCGGCAGCCACGTGTGGAACGGGAAGAGCGGCACTTTGATGAGGAAGGCAATCGCGAACGCGAGGAAGAACCACTTTTCTTTCGTCCACGACAGCGTCAGCGACTGGAGGTCGAGGAGGCTGAAGCTCGGGGTGCCCGTGACCGACGCGTGCGTCCACGCGAGCCCGATGATCGCGAGCAGCATCAGGACGCTCCCCGCCATCGTATAGAGGATGAACTTCACCGCCGCATACACGCGGCGGTCGTAGCCCCAGATCCCGATGAGGAAGTACATCGGGATCAGGACGAAGTCCCAGAACATGTAAAAGAGGAAGAGGTCGAGCGCGAGGAACGTGCCGAGCATCGACGTCTCGAGCGCGAGGAGGAAGAACGAGAACATCTTCACGTTGCGGTGCACGGACTCCCACGACGAGAGCAGCGCGAGCGGCGTGAGGAACCCCGTCAGCACCACGAGCAGCAGGCTGATGCCATCGACGCCGAGCAAGTACTGGATGCCGAAGGCCGGCATCCACGCGTGCCGCTCGACGAACTGGTAATCGGCGCTGCCCGGATCGAACCGCCACCAGAGCAGCAGCGTCGCGGCAAACGTCGCGAGCGAGGCGCCGAGCGCGATCGCGCGGACCGCGGGCTCACGGCCGGGACGATCGCCGCTGCCGCCGGCGAGAAGCACCAG
>WNGB01015147.1_pt1 | contig 10234 bp, 9 predicted proteins | sample 5400681 | NCBI WGS metagenome assembly WNGB01 (sample SAMN13153367, study PRJNA577476) | soil metagenome | isolation source: 115 cm soil or saprolite under grassland replicate 2 | place: USA:California | collected 2016-06-15
GCCAGGAAGATCATCGTGGTGCCGTGCATCGTGAACAGCTCGTTGAACGTCTGCGCGCTCACCAGCGTGTTGTCCGGCCGCGCGAGCTGCAGGCGCATGATGATCGCCTCGATGCCGCCGATCAGGAAGAAGATGAAGGCCGAGCTCCCGTAGAGGATCCCGATCCGCTTGTGGTCGACGGTGGTCAGCCAGGACCAGAGGACGCCCTGGGTCTTGGCCGCCTGTGTCCCCGGCATGAACGCCGCTTGAGTAGCCAGGAGCGATCCCTTGTGTTATTTCAGGCTCAGGAGATAGGCGGCGAGCGCCTTGCTCTTGTCGCCGGTCATCCCGAGGTTGGGCATGAGCGCGCCCGGCTTCATGTGGTCCGGGTTCTCGATCCACTTGATCACGTTCTCGGGCGTCGCCTGCATGAGGCTCCCGGCGAAGGTGCGACGGCTGGCGAAGTGCGTCAGGTTGGGGCCGATCACCCCGGCCGACACCCCCGCGATGGTGTGGCAACCCACGCACGCCGACTTCCCGAAGATGTCCTTGCCCTGCTGGGCCAGCGCGTCGGTGGACTCCACGGGCGGCGCCTGCTGGGCCTTTGCCCATTGCTCGAACTCGCCCTTGGGGTGCACGATGGCGCGGAAGCGCATGTTGGCGTGCGACGTGCCGCAGTACTCGGCGCACTGTCCGTAGTACTCGCCCGGCACCTCGGGCGTCATGATGAGCCGGTTCACGCGGTGCGGGACCACGTCGCGCTTGCCGCCGAGGGCGGGAATCCAGAACGAGTGGATCACGTCGGGGGCCTGGAGGTGGAACGCCACGGTCTGGCCGACCGGCAGGTGCACCTCGTTGGCCGTCGTGACGTTGAGCCCGGGATACTTGAATTCCCACCACCACTGGTGCCCCGCCACGTCCACGCGGAGATCCGTGGCCGCCGGGGCTTCCTGCGTCTTGAAGATGATCCTGATCGTCGGGATGCCGAGGATCAGCAGCACCACCGCGAAGGCCACCGTCCACGAGATCTCGAGCGGCGTGTGGCCGTGGATCTGGCGGGGAGGGGGCGCGCCGGGCCGGTCCCGGAACCGCCAGCAGCAGTAGAGCAGGCCGCCCTCGACCGCCACGAAGATCACGAGGGTGGTCCACGAGATCAGCATGAAGATGCCGTCGATCCACCGGCCGAAGTCCGAGCGCGGGCGGACGGTGGTCATGGGGCTGTCCCAGAGGCTCCAGCCACAGGAGGTCGCCAGCGCGAGCACGCCCAGGAGGAGGAGGACGGCCCGGACTCGGGAGGAACTCACGAAGCGTCTGGTCATGGTGCGTCCCGGATTCCTCACCGCGGGAGCGCCCGCGCCGTCGCGCCGGGCTCCGCCTTGGTGACCGCCGCCGCGATCTCCGGCTGGACGAGGCCGAACACGGCCACCCAGCTCCGGGCGGCCAGGAACAGCACGATGACGACCGGGATGCACGTCCAGAGGAGGTCGGTGCGACGCCGGTGACGAGCGGCAACCGTCGCGCGGCGATAGCGCAGCACGACGAGCAGAGATCTCGCCTGGAGCGCCAAGAATAGGGTCAGGATAACGGCCAGCAGCAAGTGGAGCATCGTGGACACACAACCCTCGTCCGCGTGATCGCTCGTATCGCAGCGAAGTGTACTTTACTGAAGAGAAAAAGCCAAGTGGAATGATTCACAATGCCTACTCCACACGGGGCCAGCCGGACGAACTTGCGGCGGCTGAGCGCCCGGAGGGCGGGGCGCCCTTCGAACCCCAAGGTAGTTCGAGCCGAGACGGGGCCGACGAGCCGCAGGCGAGGAGCCCGGCGAGGCGAGGGCTGAGTTGATCGTTTGGGGTGAGGAGGGCGCCCCGCCCTCCGGGCGCTCAGCCGAATCGTCGCGAGGTCATCCGGCGAGGTCGAGCAGCGTGTGGAGCAGGACATTGGCCCCGCGCTCGATGGCCTTCCAGTCGCTCATCTCATCGGGGCGATGGCTACGCCCGCCCTTGGAGGGGATGAAGAGCATGCCGGCCGCCGTCACCGAGGCCAGGTTCTGGGCGTCGTGGCCGGCGCCGGACGGCATGCGCCTGGACTTGAGCCGGAGCGTCGCGCACGCCCGCTCCACGGCGGCGAGCACACCGGGGGCGCAGCGGGCGGGCTCGGTGCGCGACAGGGGCTCGATCTCCACGCGCAGCCCGCGGCGCCGGGCGATGGCGAGGCAAAGCCTCCGGCATTCCCGCTCCAGCCGCGCCAGGATCTTGGGGTCCAGCTCCCGCATCTCCTGCAGGAGCACCGCGCGCGCCGGCACGATGTTCGAGACGCCCGGCTGGAGCTCGATGCGGCCGAAGTTGGTCACGCTCCGGCCGCTGCCCTTCTTCACGATGTGCTCGCGGGCCCTGAGCGCATAGTCGGCCGCGCCGAGGAAGGCGTCCTTCCGCCGCGCCATCGGCGTGGTCCCCGCATGGTCCGGCTCGCCGATGAACGTGAGGCGATCGCGGTGGATCCCCACAATCCCCTCCACGACGCCGATGGGGATGCGGGCGGTCTCGAGATGCGGTCCCTGCTCGATGTGAAGCTCGACATACGCCGAGAGCGTCCTGGGATCGCATCTCGCCTTCGGCGCCTCGAGGGCGTTGAAGCCCGCGCGGGCCATGGCGTCGACCAGCCGCTCCCCGTCGGCCGCGCGGAAGTCGGGGATCAGCTTCGGGTCGAGCTTGCCCGTGAACGCGCGCGAGCCGAACAGGCTCCCGTAGCGCCCTTCCTCGTCGCTCCACGCCGCCACCGTCAGGGGGAACCGCGTCCGGATCCCCGCCTCGTTGACCGTGTGCAGGCACTCGAGCCCGGCCAGGACGCCGAGGGCCCCGTCCAGGGGCCCGCCCTGGGGCACCGTGTCGATGTGTGACCCCGTCATCACCACCGGCCCCTCGCCGCCGAGCCGCCCGAAGGTATTACCCGCGGGGTCGACCTTCGTCGCGAGCCCGGCCTCCTTCATCTTGTCCAGGAGCCAGGCCCGGGCCTCCTCGTGGGCGGGGCTCCAGCACGAACGGGTGATGCCCTGGCCCTCCGGATTCCGGCCGAAGCGCGAGAGCGCCTCGATGTGGGATCGGAGCCTGGGGAGCGAGATTCCGAGGGGCATGCCGCCGAGCAGTATAACTCGCTCCCGAACCCTTGACACTCTCTCGCAACGGCCCGTATGATGGCACTGAACTGTCGTTCAGTCACTCCCTGAACCCGTCGATCGAGCGGCGGGGAGCCTGTCGGAGAACGGCTCGCGCGGCGTGATCGCGGTTCGAGCGCCGGCTTTGCCGGCGCAAACTTTGGATTGCTCGCCTCGGACGGCGGGGCCCCAGCCCCGCGACGTCCTGCGCCTCGCAAGGCGTCCTGGGGGGAGGCTTCGGAAGGGGGCGAAGCCCCCCTCCGAGTTCACAAGGAGAGGGTATGGATTTCACGCTGACCCCTGAGCAGCAGTCCTTTCGTGACGAGGTCCGCGACTGGCTCGGCAAGAACCTCCCGGCGGACTGGGTCGCGCGGTTGCGTCAGGGCTCCGACGTGCCTCGACCCGAAGCCTATCGGTTCCTGAGCGACTGGCAGCGGCGGATGTACGAGGCCGGCTTCGTGGGGATCACGTGGCCCAAGGAATACGGGGGGCGCGGCCTCAGCTTCATGGAAGAGATGATCCTCCAGGAAGAGATGGCGCTCCGCAAGGCGCCGCCCGTCCTCAACATCCTCGCCATCGGCATGGCGGGCCCGACCATCATCGCCTACGGCACGGAAGAGCAGAAGAAGCGGTACCCGGCCAAGATGCTCTCCTGCGAGGAGATCTGGTGCCAGGGCTACTCGGAGCCCAACGCGGGCTCCGACCTGGCCGCGCTGCAGACCCGCGCGGTCAAGGACGGCGAGCACTACGTCGTCAACGGGCAGAAGGTCTGGACGTCGCTCGCCCACGTCGCCGACTGGATGATGCTCCTCGCCCGCACCGATCCGGACGCGCCCAGGCACAAGGGCATCACCTACTTCCTCGTGGACATGCACAGCCCCGGCATCACCGTCAAGCCGCTCAAGCAGCTGACGGGCGACGAGGAGTTCAACGAGGTGTACTTCGACAACGTCCGTGTCCACGACTCGCAGATCCTGGGCGGGTTGAACAACGGGTGGGCGGTCGGCATGACGACCTTGATGTACGAGCGGCTCGCGCTCGGCTTCGGGCTGCAGGTGCGGCTCCGCATCGCCCTCGACGGCCTCGTGGAGCTCGCCCGCCACACCACGAAGAATGGCGCTCCGGTCACGCGCGATCCCGTGATGCGGCAGAAGCTGGCCCAGCTCTGGATCGACACCGAGGTCTTCAAGTACACCGGCGCCCGGGCCATCACCAAGCTCCTCAAGGGTGAGCTGCCCGGCCCCGAGGCCTCCACCGGCAAGATGATGTGGGTGGAGGGTCACCAGCGGCTGCAGGAGCTGGCCATGGAGATCCAGGGGCCGTACTCGCAGATCATGAAGGGCAGCCCGTGGGCGGTCGCCGAGGGGCTCTGGCAGCACACCTTCCTCCGCTCCCGCGCCAACTCCATCGAGGGCGGCACCACCGAGATCCAGCGCAACATCATCGGCGAGCGTGTGCTCGGCCTCCCTAAGGGGTAAAGAGGCTAAACCCCATGAACTTCGGGTTCAGCGAAGAGCAGGAGCTGCTGCGCAGCACCGCGCGGAAGTTCTTCGACAACGAGTGCTCGTCCACGGTGGTCAGAACGCTCATGGACACGCCGGACGGGATCACGCCCGAGCTGTGGGCGAAGCTCGGCGAGCAGGGCTGGCTCGGCCTCATCTACCCCGAGGCGTACGACGGGATGGGGCTCGGGCTCGTGGACCTCGTGGTCCTCATGGAGGAGATGGGGCGGGCGGTGGTCCCGGGGCCTTACTTCTCCACGGTGCTCCTCGGCGGGCTCGCCATCCTCGAGGCCGGTAACGAGGCCCAGAAGAAGGAGTGGCTGCCGAAGCTCGCCACCGGCGGCAAGCGCGTGACCCTCGCCTGGACGGAGCCCAGCGCCATGATCGGGCCGGAGGGAGTGACGCTCCCGGCCGCCGAGAAGAGCGGGACGTTCACGCTGTCGGGCACCAAGCTCTTCGTGCCGGACGCGCACACCGCGGATGCGATCGTCGTCGCCGCGCGGACGAGGATGGGGAAGTCGGAGGACGGCGTGTCGCTGTTCCTGTTGCCGGCGGGGGCGAGGGGGCTCGAGGTCAAGCTCCTCCCCACCATGGACCAGACCCGCAAGCTCTGCGAGGTGACGTTCAAGGACGTGGTGGTCGGGGCCGACGCGCTCCTCGGCGCGGCCGGCGCGGGCTGGAAGCCGCTCGGCCGGGTGCTCGACCGGGCCACCGTTGCCCTCTGCGCGGAGATGTGCGGTGGCGCCCAGAAGGTGCTGGACATGACGGTGGAGTACGCGAAGATCCGCCAGGCCTTCGGCCGGCCCATCGGCGCCTACCAGGGTGTCAAGCACAAGGCGGCGGACATGCTGGTGGACGTCGAGAACAGCAAGTCCATCACCTACTACGCCGCCTGGGCGCTCGACGAGGGCGTGGCCGAGGGTCCGCTGGCCGCGAGCATGGCCAAGGCGTACGTCTCCGATGCCTATCGTCGGGTGGCGGCCGCCGGCATCCAGCTCCACGGCGGCATCGGCTTCACGTGGGAGCACGACCTGCACCTCTACTTCAAGCGGGCCAAGGGCTCGGAGTTCACGTTCGGCGATGCGACGTATCACCGGGAGCGGGTCGCTCAGCTCGTGAACCTGTAGCAGGCTGCTGACGACGAGCCTGTCAGAGCGCATGCTGGAGCGGGTCCGGCAGCGAGTCGGCCGATGGGTCCACCGCGACGCGGGCGAGACCTCCCCCCACACGCTCCTGTTCGCCGACCACGACGAGATCCAGGACATCGCCCGGCAGATGACGAGGACCAAGGTCCAGCTGGAGCGCTCCGTGCTCGCGCTCCGCAGCTGGGCACGGGACCTCGACCGGCGCCTGACGGTTTCCCAGCTGGCCCTCGGCCCTCACGACGAGCTCCGCACGCTCGGCGAGACCGTCGGCGGCTTCGCCCACAACCTCAACAACTCGCTGGCCGCCATCCTCGCCTACGCGGAGATGATGCTGCGCGAGAAGCAGACGGAGAAAGCGCAGCGGCGGCTGACCGTCATGCGCGATGTGGCCGTGGAGGCGTCAGTGACCGTGCGGCGGCTGCAGGAGTTCGTCTCGCGCCAGCCCCAGGTCGCGTTCGGCCCGGTCGGGCTCCCCGCGGTGATCGCGGAGGCGGTGGAGATGACGGCCCCGCGCTGGCGGGACGAGGCCCAGCGGCGTGGCATCGTGGTCACCGTCACCCAGGACCTGGAGCCGCTGCCTCCCGTCGAGGGCAATGGCTTCGAGCTGCGCGATGCGATCCTGAGGCTCATCCTGAACGCCCTGACCGCCATGCCCGAGGGCGGCTCGCTGACGATCAGAGCCGCGAGCGAGGAATCGGGGTGGGTGGTGGTCGAGGTGCGCGACACCGGCGTCGGGATGGCCGAAGAGGTGCGCCGCCGCGTCGTCGAGCGTGCCCGCAACCTGAGGCCGGGCCGCGACTCCGGTCACGGCCTCGAGCACGTGGCCGACATCGTGGAGCGTCACGGCGGCTCGCTCGTCATCGAGAGCGAGCCGGGCAGGGGGACGACGGCGCGGATGCGGCTGCACGCCAGCCGCTTCCAGATCATCCCGCCGGCGGAGGGGACGGGGGGGCGCGCGCTGCCTCCGGAGCAGGCGGCGCGCGTCCTGCTGGTGGACGACGACCCGCGGCTGGTGACCGTGCTCTCCGACATGCTGCGCTCCGAGGGACACGCGGTCACCACGGCGACCAACGGCGAGGAGGCGCTCGCGCTGTTCGATCCGGCCCTGCACAGCGTCGTGATCACCGACCTCGGGATGCCGCGCATGAACGGCTGGGAGGTGGCGGCGCGGGTCAAGACACGCTCGCCGACGACGGCCGTGTTCATCCTCACCGGATGGGGCGAGAGCGTCTCGGCGCACGAGTCGAGCCAGTTCGTGGACCGGGTCATCGCCAAGCCCGTGTCCGCCGAGTCCCTGCTCGAGCAGCTCGCCGACCTCAAGCGCTCCGGCGCCTCCTCGGCGTGACGCCGGTCCCGCCCCGCCCCGCGGCCTCGGTGCTGCTGGCGCGTCCGGGGCGGGCCGCGCGCGCCTGGAGGTCTCGGAAAGCAAAGTCTGACCCCGATGGTACGTAACGAGCACGCGGTGAAGGTGCGCTGGAGCGAGGCCGATCCGGCCGGGATCGTGTTCTATCCGCGCTTCTTCGAGTGGTTCGATCTGTCCACCGAGGCGCTCTTCGAGTCCATCGGGCTGCCGTGGCCGGTGGTCTTTCCCAGGTACCGGATCGTGGGGGTCCCCATCGTCGAGTCGGGCGCGCGCTTCAGCGAGCCGGTGCGCTACGGAGACGAGGTGCGGATCCGCTCCGCGATCACCGCGGTGATGCCGAAGACGTTCAGAGTGGAGCACGAGATCGGGGTCGGCGCCGCCCGCTGCGCCACCGGTTTCGAGGTGCGTGCCTGGGTCGCGGTGCCCGAGACGCCTGGAGGCCGGCTTCGCGCCGTCCCCATCCCGGAGGAGATCGCCGCCCGGCTCAAGGGAGACAACCCGCCCATGATGACCCCATCGCCAGTGAGGTGACGCCATGTTCGCCGGAGCTTTCCTCTCGGTTCACACGCCGCGCTACTGCACGCTCGCGGCCGCCTTCGAGGGCAAGCTGGCTTCGGAAGTCTTCCGGCCGGTGCGGGACGGGATGGTGGCCCAGGGCCAGGAGGTCGCGCGGGCCCGACTCGACGTCGCCGTGATCAACTCCTGCCACCTCGTCTCGACGTTCCCCACCGTGGTGGACGGGACGCCGCGCCACCGAGGCGTGCTGACCGCGCAGGAGGCGCCCGAGCTGATCCATGGCGTCGCCTACGACTATCCCGGCGACTACGAGCTGGCGGCCCGACTGGTGGCGCGGGGCGAGGCGGAGGGCCGGCCGTGCGTCCTTGCCAATGACGTCCACTACCCGCTCGACTACGGGACGGTCATGCCCATGGTGTGCTACCTGGACCGGGCCCAGAGACTGCCCATGGTGCCGGTCTCGGTCTGTCTCTCGGCCGACTTGAGCGAGGCCTTCGCGTGGGGGCGGTCCCTGGCCCAGGTCGCCCGCGACAGCGACAAGCGCGTGGGCTTCGTCGCCAGCGGCAGCGTCTCGCACAGGCTGGTCCGCGGCCCCGAGCGCGGGCCCCGCCCGGAAGACGAGGAGCTCGACCATCAGTTCGCCCGGCTCCTGGCCGGCGGCGAGTACGAGAAGCTCTGGGGCTGGCTGCCAGAGTTCGCGCGCGCGGCGCTGCCGGAGATGGGCGGGCGCCATCTGGCCATGATGCTGGGGTCGATCCTGGAGTCGGGGCACCATTTCGTCTCGAAGGTCCACGCCTATGGCCCCTCCTCCGGCAGCGGGAACTACGTCATCTCGCTCGTCGTCCAGTAGCAGGCACGCCCGGTCAAGGACCCGGGGGCCGGGTTGGGGGTTTATGGTGGAAAGGCTTCGGTGTAGTCTTGGGGGGCTCCGGGGCCCCCGGGTGGTGCTCGGCGACGGGCCGGCGCGCTCGGGCCACGTCACTCACACAGCGGAGGAGGCAAGACGATGGATCAGCTGACGCGTCGGAGGTTTCTCGCGGCCACGGCCGTGGCGGCGGCGAGCGGCGCGATCGGCCCCTGGGTGTCGAGAGCCGGCGCCCAGGGGGCGCCGGTCAAGATCGGCCTCGTCCTCCCCTACACGGGCGTCTACGCGGTGCTGGGCGAGAGCATCACCCAGGCCATGGAGCTCGTGTTCGCGCGCGAGAACTGGACGGTCGCCGGCCGCAAGATCGAGATGATCAAGGAAGACGACGAGATGAAGCCGCCGGTCGGCATCCGCAAGACCGAGAAGCTGATCGACTCGGACAAGGTGGACATCCTCACGGGCCCGGTGCACAGCGGCATCCTGATGGGCATGCGCGACAAGGTCCACAACAGCAAGACCATCCTCATCGTGTCCAACGCCGGCGCCGACGCCATCAGCCGCGAGCGCTGCTCCCGCTGGATCTTCCGGACCTCGTTTTCCAACTGGCAGCCCTGCCAGCCCATGGGCGGCTGGGTGGCGAAGAACGTCTCCAAGGAGGTCTTCCAGATCGCGCCGAACTACCAGGCCGGCAAGGACATGATGGGCGCGTTCCGCGAGACCTTCCTGCCCGCCGGCGGCAAGGTGGTGGCGGAGGACTATCCCAAGCTCGGGGAGACCGACTACGCGCCGTATCTGACCAAGATCAAGCAGTCGGGGGCCAAGGCCGTCTTCGCCTTCTTCTCCGGCTCGGACGCGGTCAACTTCGTGAAGCAGTACGATCAGTTCGGCCTCAAGCAGGCCGTCAAGCTGACGGGCGCCGGGTTCCTCACCGAGCCCGATGTGCTGCCCGCCCAGGGCGCGTCGGCGGTGGGTGTCATCACCGGCCACTTCTACACGCCGCTCCTCGACAACCCGGTGAACCACCGTTTCGTGAAGGAGTTCCGCGAGAAGTTCTTCGGCAAGCTCCCCGACGGCTTCGCCTGCCAGGGCTACGACACCGCCGAGGTGATCATCCGCGCTCTCAAGGCCGTCAACGGCAACACGCAGGACAAGGACAAGCTGGTCGAGGCCATCGCCAAGGTCGAGTTCGACAGCCCGCGGGGCCGCTTCCGCTTCGACCCCAAGACCCACAACGTGATCCAGCCGTTCATCTACATCCGCGAGGTTCGCGAGGTGTACGGCGGCCTCAACAATGTCCCCATCGACAAGGTGGCCGACGTGAGAGATCCCGGCACCGGCTGCACCCTGCCGGCCTGAGCGGCGGGAGGATGTCGAGGAAAGGCTCGCACGACATGCGCGACGTTCGAGCGCCGGCTTTGCCGGCGCAGGCTTTGGATTGCTCGCCTCGGACGCGTGGGGCCCAGCCCACGGCCGTCCTGCGGCTCGCCCTGCGTCCTGGGGGGAGGCTTCGGAAGGGGGGCGAAGCCCCCCTCCGAGGTTCAAGGTGGCCGACGTGAGAGATCCCGGCACCGGCTGCACGCTGCCAGCGTGAGGGGCCAGAGAATGTCGCGGAAAGGCGCTGGCGACGTGGGCAGCGTTCGAGCGCCGGCTTTGCCGGCGCAACCGCGTCCTGGGGGGAGGCTTCGGAAGGGGGGCGAAGCCCCCCTCCGA
>WNGB01015149.1_pt1 | contig 10233 bp, 13 predicted proteins | sample 5400681 | NCBI WGS metagenome assembly WNGB01 (sample SAMN13153367, study PRJNA577476) | soil metagenome | isolation source: 115 cm soil or saprolite under grassland replicate 2 | place: USA:California | collected 2016-06-15
GAACGGCTCGGCCGGATCCTCTGCCGGCACCGGCCCGTAGCTCCACGTGTCGCATCCGGTCAGCGCAACGCCGTGCTCGACCAGCCAGCCGGCTACGGCCATGCCAGGGCCCGGCTCACCTTCGCCGTAACGGTCGTTGTCCACGTCCCACAATGAGCTCCAACCGGTGTGGAAGAACACCGCGTCGCCGGGCCGCACGTCGACGCCCGCGACGTCCGCCGGAGTAATGACGTCGCCCGGGTCGAGCCGGGCGACGCCGCGTCGCGCTGCCACGTCGACGAGCACGCCGCGCGTGACGATCTGCGGCAACGTGTCGACGCCGAGCTTGTTCGTGCCGTGATCTTCGGCGATGTCGGCGAGCCGGTAGCCGTTGTAGGTCCGGTCACCGACCTGCAGGTGATTGAGGGCGTCCATGTGCGTGCCCATCTGCTGCGTCGCGGTGACCTGCTCGACGATCCAGTTGACGTTGTTGCGACCCCACCCGGTGCCGCCGGTGTCCGGGCGGCGCTGGTTGATCTGGTGGTAGTTGGTCGTCAGGTACTGGCGGAACGTCCGGCCCGGGAAGGCGGGAATGTCGGCGTGCAGCACATGCGCGAGGTCGTAGACGACGCCGCGCCGCACGAGCCCGATCGCCTCGAGCACCTTCGCCGGGGTGATCTCGTTCAGCGCGCCGGCCTCGTCACCGTCGCCGTACTTGGACGGCCACCAGCGCGTCATGACAGCGCTCATTCCGACGACCAGGTGGTCTCGAACGACGGGTACAGGGTGAGCCCGCCGTCGATGAAGATCGTCTGGCCGGTGACGTAGGCCGCCTCGTCCGAACAGAGGAACGCCACCATCGCGGCCATCTCCTCGGCGTCGCCGGCTCGTCGCATCGGAATGTGGCTCTCGACGGCCTTGCGCTTGACCGGGTCGTCGATCCACGAGCGGTTGATCGGCGTGACCGTCGCGCCCGGGCCGATGCCGTTGACGCGAATGCCGCGCGCCGCGTATTCGAGGGCCAGCGTGTGCGTGAGGTTCTGCATTCCGCCCTTGGACACCGAGTAGCCGACGAAGCGCGGCTTCGGGATGACCTGGTGCACGCTCGACACGTTGACGATCGAGCCACCCCGACCGGAGTCGAGGAAGTGCCGCACAGCCTGCTGCGCACACAGGAACGCTCCGCGCAGGTTCACCGCCAGGACACGATCGAAGTCCTCGACAGCCAGCTTCTCGGTGTCCTCGGCGACCTGGATGCCCGCGTTGTTGATCAGGTAGTCGATGCGGCCGTACTCGGCCAGCACCTGCTCGAACATCGCGGCGACCTCGCCGGAGTTCGAGACGTCTGCCGCCACGAGAATGGGCTTCGTGCCCGCCTCGGACATCTGCTTCATGCAGATCTCCACACCGTGCTCGATGGATTCCTTGGTCTCCTCGGCGCCCTCAGGCCGCCCCACGTAGTTGATCGCGACGTCGACGCCCTCCTGGCCGAGCCGGATCGCGATTGCCTGGCCGATTCCGGAACTGCCTCCGGTCACGACGGCGACCTTGCCTCGTAGTCCCTTCACGATGTGCTCCTCACGGCGACGACTTCGGTATTTCATGTGCTGTCCTGGCGGCGCCCGAGACGTTTCATCGCCGTCGCCTGTAACACAGCCGAGGCGGCGGGGGACTAGACGGGCATGACGACTCTCCAGTCCACCGAGCTATTCGCCGCGACGCGCGACGGCCTGCACCGCATCGCCGAACACGTCCTGGCCGCGGCTCAATACGCCGACACGGGCGAGATATCGCTGCGCTCCGTCGCCGGTGGATTCGAAACGACGCATCCGCTGGGTGGAAACACGCGGCTGAGCGTCGTGAACACCGAACTTGTCGTCATCGCCGACGATGCCGGGGTACGTACGGCGCCTCTGACCACTGTTGCGGAGGCGGCGCAATTGGTAGGTGTCGAACCGGGCATGCCCGCGGCCGTGTACCCGGCGGCGACACCGCTGGAGCCTGATGCGCCGTTGCACGTCGACGCGCGAAGCGCCCGGCTCCTCGCCGACTGGTACGAACTTGCCGATGCAGCGCTGCGCCGCTTCGCGTCCGAGATCGGTGCATCCCCACAGGAGCCGATCCTCTGGCCTGAGCATTTCGACATCGGCATCACGGTCGCGGCGGTGAACTACGGCGCATCCCCGGGCGACGATCACGTCGCCGAGCCATACCTGTACGTCGGCCCGCATGCCGGGCCGCCGGTTCGCGACGAATTCTGGAACGTGCCGTTCGGCGCGGCACGAACCATCGACGAGATCCCGTCGCCGGACGAGGCGGTCGCGTTCTTCCGTGCCGGGCACGAGCGCCACGGGTAAGGAACCACGATGGGCGCCGATCTGGCTCCGGGTAGCCGCTTTCCCGACCTCGAGCTGGCAGACCACGCGGGCATTCCCCGCCGGATCAGTGACCTGGCCGAGGGTGACCCGCTCGTGCTGAACTTCTTCCGCGGCTGGTGGTGCCCGAAGGAGCAGGCCTTCTTCCGGGCTCTCGTCCACCTGCAGGACGAAGCCGAGGTCGCCTACACCCGTCTCGTGTCGGTGAGCATCGATCCCTCACCCGAGCTGTCGGCGTTCCGCGCGGGGCTCGGTGCGCGGTGGACCTTCTTGTCCGACTCAGACCGGACCTACCTCGACGAACTCGGGCTGCGTGAAACGACGGACAGCCTGCACCACCCGTACCTTCCGGCGACCTTCACGCTCTACCCCGATCTGACGATCCACTCGGCATACAACGGCTACTGGTTCTGGGGACGGCCGACCAACGAGGAGCTCCGCCAGGACATGCGTGCCATCACCCGCGCGATCCGCCAGGACTGGGAAGTGCCGGCATGAACTGGTGCTGGTTCGCCGAGCTTGCGGCACCGACCGCCGGGACCCTCGCCAGCGCCGAGATCCTCGACCTGGACGGCCGCGTCATCGGGGCGCTGGCGGCGTGGCCCGCCGGACGCAAGCCAGTGGCCGACGCCGTGCGGATGGACGCTCGAGCCGTGAGCCCGAGCGGCGCCGCGGCATGGATCTCGCTCGTGCTGCTGTCCCGCGACCGCTCGCCGTTGTTCGACGACCCCGCCGTATCAGGGGCCCTGAGATCGATGTTGTCCTATCCGCCGCCCGACGCCGTCAGCACGTTCGTCCGCGACTCCTCGCACTTCGCCGGGGCGGTCACCGTGCGACGCGGCGGACCCGCCGAGCTACGCGCCGATCCTTTCGCGCGCCTCGGTCCCGCCCGCGTGCTCAGGGTCGGTCCCGGCCTGTTCGGACGCACGGCCCCAGTGCCCGGACCCGTCATTCAGCGCTACAGCGGCAAGCCGTGGCCCGCGCCGGGCTTCTGAGCGTTCGGCCATGACACCGATCCTGGGTGGTCTGTTGGCTGCATGCCTCTTCGCTACCGCGACCCTGTGCTCGTCACGGTCGAGCCGCCTGATCCCGCCGAGCTCAGTGCTCGCCTGGGTCATGCTCGTCGGCCTTGTGGTCACCGTGCCGACCTTGGGTCTCGCCGCCGCGCCTGTCGGTGTCGGCGCCGCTGAGGTCGGCTGGCTGGTCGTCGCGGGGAGCGGGAATGTGGCAGGCCTGCTACTCGCCTATTCAGCGCTGCGGCTGGGCAAAGTCAGCATCGTCGCCCCCGTTCTGTCGACCGAGGGCGCCGTGGCCGCGGTCATCTCCGTAGCCACCGGAGAGTCGATCGAGACCGCATCCGCGTGTCTGCTTTTGCTGATCGTAGTCGGGGTGGTGCTCGCGGCTGCAGCTCCGGACGCGATCGTGACGGCGCCGGGCAGCCGATTGCGTCCCTTCGTTCTTGCCGCGTTGGCTGCAGGAGCGTTCGGCACAAGCCTCTACGCCACAGGGCACGTGAGCGCGTCATTGCCGTTGCCGTGGGTGATACTGCCGGCCCGTCTCATCGGCGTGGTCGGTGTGACTTTGCCGTTGCTGGCTGCCGGCCGGCTACGGCTGACCCGCCGGGCCGCGCCGCTGGTCGTTGCCGGCGGGCTGTGTGAGGTGCTTGGCTTCGGTGCTTACGCACTGGGGGCCCGCGACGGACTCGCCGTGGCGGCGGTCCTGGCCTCGCAGTTCGCGGGCATCGCGGCGATCTCGGCCTTCGCGTTCTTCCGTGAACGGCTCACGCGTCTGCAGCTGTCGGGTGTCGCGATCGTCGCGGTGGGCGTCGCGCTGCTGTCCGCCGTTCGCGTCTGAACCTGTGTGGGCAGGCCGAGCGTTTCGCTGTCGGCATGAGATGCCACGGGCCTTCTGCCTCCCAATAGTGAACGCCTCGACGCTGTAACGGGAACGCCGGCCAAGAGGACTGAGGGTCAAGCGGCGATCAGCGTCGCACCGATCAATCCTAGGGATTCCGCTGTGGTCCGCTCCGTCGCGCTACGTCAGGCCGTCGCATTCACCTCGCTCGTGTACTCGATGACGATTGCGATTGCCCTCGCGCTACCTCATTCGGGCTTGACCCCGGTGCTGTCGCTGTTCACTCCCGTTCTCGGCGTCCTCATCGTTAGTGTCGCGGCCACTCGCAAAGGGCAACGTCGAGCTATCTGGGGCGACATGCGGCTCGGTCACACCGGCATACGGAGCTGGCCTGCCGCCATCGGGTTTCCGGTGGTGTTCCTCGGCGTGGCCTACGGTGCCGCACTCTTGCTCGGCGTAGCCAGACTGCGCCTGCCGGGGATCTCACTCGGGGGACTTGCACGCTCGGTACCGGACGTGGTCCTCATCCTGGGGGTCGGCCCTGTCATCATCCTCGGCGAGGAGATCGGGTGGCGCGGATTCCTGCTGCCCCGGCTGCAAACCGTCCTATCCCGACCGAAGGCAGCCCTGACGACGGGCCTCATCCATGGCGTGTTCCATCTTCCGGCGATCCTGCTCACGACGACCTACGACAGCGTCGGAAACCGGCTGATCGTCGCGCCGACGGTGGTTGCGACGATCACGTTTGCCGGTGTCTTCTATGCCTGGCTGCGAGACCGTTCCGGCAGCATCTGGCCCGTGGCGATCGCCCACAACACCGCCAATGCAGCTTTCGATTTCGGTGCATCTGCGGTAACCGCCAGCTCGCCTGCCGCGCTCGCCTACACAGCGGGTGAATCGGGAATCGCGACACTGCTCGGCGTAGCTGCCGTGGGAATCTGGCTGTTGTCCAACGCTTCCGTATGGCACGAATCGCCACAACGCAGCGAAGTGTTCAAGGCCGACCGTCGAGACGACCTGCTGGTGCCGAGCCAACCCTGACCTTCGCCGTCCCTGACCGCTCATCTCCTTGGAGTTTAGCCATGACCAGTGTGATGATCCGCGTCACGCCTAACGACTTCGACTCCTGGCGAGCCGCTCACGAATCATGTCGCCGGCTTCGGCGGAACTTCGCCGTGACGCAGGAACGGATCTATCAGGACCTCGATGAGCAGGGAACCGCCCTCGTCGAGCTCGAAACAACCGACGTCGCCCGGACGATGGCCTGGTTCACCTCGGCGGAGTTCGCGAAAGCCTCGCAGGGCATCACCGTGCGCCACCGCGTTCTGTACGTCGCGGAGCTGGCTCGCGTCGAGACCGGCAGCCCGCCCACACCGGCCTGAAGCCGACGTCTTCGCTCAGCCGGGCGGAACGCGCAGATCGCGAAAAGCAGCCACCAGGTCACGCTTGGTTCGATCGCTCAACGTCTCGATCGGTGCCCGTCCCAGCTCCGCAACCGTCTCGGTCATCTGACGGAGGTAAAGCACCCAGGGCGGACAGATACAGAAGTGCCGTTCGATCGCCGCCACCGTGGGCTGGTCGAGCACCCCCTCGAGATAGTCAGTGATCAACTTGACGAACTGGCGGCAGCCGATTCGACGTCGACGTCCTGCGGCTCAGCCACGACCTCTTCCCGCCACTCGACGGGTCGTCGTCCATCACCATGATGGTGTCATGTGCGCGGGTCGCGTCGTGCTTCGTCGATCGCCCACGCCGCGTGAGGTTGTCCCGGGTCTCGTGGTTTTTGAGGTGGCGGTCCCCCGCCTGACTCTTGCCTTGCGCTAGGTGTTGGGCGTCCGTGCAAAGACACCACCAAGCGGGGGGGACCGCCGTGAACAGAACTACCAGACGATCGATGCTGCCGCGAGCGTGCTCGCCGTGCCGGAGTCGGTGAGCGTGGCGCTCGGCGAGATCGTGGCCGACGTGCGCGAGGGGCTGCGGGCGATGGCCGCGATGATGCCCGAGGATGTGACCATGGCGTGCGGGCCGAAGGGTAAGCACAACCCCGACCGTGCCGCGGTGCGGCATGGCAGCGAGAAGGGCTCGGTCACCCTTGGCGCACGGCGGGTGCCGGTCGAGCGGCCACGGATGTGCGCGACGGATCGATCGGGTGAGCTGCGACAGTCACCAAGCGGGTGCGGCAGGCCAACCACGCCGAGTCTGCGCTGGCTGCCGAGGCCCAGCTCGAGGCCCTCGCCAAGGAACTGGACAAGACTCACCCGGGCGCGGCCGCGTCGCTGCGCGAAGGCCTGTGCGAGACGCGCAAACGACCCGAGGGAAAGATCCACACCCAAGCACTGCTCGCCCTTGCACGACGACTGGTCGACGTCGTCTGGGCGCTGCTACGCGACGGCCGCGAATTCCAGCCCACCGCTCCCGTCAAAGCAGCTGCAGCCGCTTGACACGATCATTGATCTCGTAATGCGGAGGGTCGTGGGTTCGATTCCACAAGCGAACTCAGAGACACAAGCGGCTCCGCCTACAGGTCAACACGCTTCCGTCACGATCATGCGCCTGCAGCGCGGTGGGTCCGAGATCGAACCCTGTCAAGCTTGCACGGCGCACTTGCGAGATGCCGCCCGGCTCGAGGCTTGAGCCGGGCGGCATCGCTGGGTAGGCGTTTATGGGAGTGCGACGAAGATCGGTGGGCAGTTGACGACGGCGCCGAGTGCGCGCAGTCCGAGGATTTCTGGGTCGTCCTGGCTGGGGCCGGTCGGGTTGGCGTTGACGAGCAGCCCTTGGTCGAACAGTTGCTCGACGGTCTGGTGGCTTTCGAGGCGTACGCGTAGGCCGGCGTCGATGGCTTGTTGGGTCCAGGCGACGGGGGTGACGTCCCACAGGGGGCTGTATTGCAGGGCGGAGCAGTTGGCGGGACGACTGCGACTCGGCACGCGACACCAAAGAGCTGCCGATGTAGGAGTTCACCGGTCAGCTCAGCTCAAGACCGTCGCCCTCCCAGCCGCACCTCAGCCGATCCTTGACGGCATGCATGCACTGGCGCTGCCGTTGCTAAGCAAGGGCGTGGCGTGCTTGCCTTCCCGGGGCACGGTGAGTACGCGCCCAGCGGTTTCGACGGCAGCGGTGTGTTCAACGATCGCCTCGTGCAAGCGGTCGCCCGCGGCCGTGATCCAGGCCCCGACATGCGACTGATGGGCGGCGTGCAGCGCGACCTCAGCGTCGTACATGCTGCCCTCCGCGGCGCGGACCCGCTCGACGGCCGCGGTGTCGAACCTGGCGACGGTGTCGATGCTCATCGTGCTCACCCGTCCTTCCACGGTGGGTGATGTCCTCGAGGAGCATCCACGCCGGCCACTAATACCTGGGTCTGGGCCCGTGCTGGCGTCGGCTCCACGCAGATGAGGTCTTCGGAAACCCCTGCGGCGTTTCAGTCATCGGGCCAGCACGCGCGAACTAGCCTCAGCCGTGAATCGGAAACCGCTGCGCGGCAGGCGAACCTGGACCAGATCTCCGGGCGGCGCAGACCGATCCGGCTCATGATGCCGAGCGCCAACGAGCTCGCATGGCCCCGATGAACAAGCTGGCACGACTCACACCAGCACCGCCGCCACCCTGCAGGCTCCACGCTTTGCCCGCACCCGCCTGGCGGGACCGCACAGTCGTCGACGAGATCACGACGCCCGGCTCACGATGTGCGCGGCGCGCTGGAGCCGACAATGGGCAGGCGCACGATACGCCACGGTCTCGCATCTGGCCGCCGGTCGCGCTGAGCGTGCCCTGCTCGGCAGGCTGATCGTCACCGCCATGGAGGGCGACCCGTGCTCGGTCCCGCCAGCCTCGCGCCTTGCTGGCTGAGGCTGGTTGGCGGGTCGTGGTGTGGAACGGCTGGCCGATGTCGATCATGCTCGTCAACCGGACGGCGGTGCTCCCGGCGGGGCCACCACCCGGACGATCCTCGACCGTGGACCGTTTCGGGTCGGCCGCAACGGCGACCCGGCAGGCAACGGCAGCTGCTCGATGACCAGTCCGGCCGCCTGACGCTGCAGCTCGGCAAGCACACGCGTCACCTGAGGCGCGCCCAAGATCTCAGCGAGCGCGTCAGCCTCCTCATCGGTCACCGCAATACTGTCCGCCCCCACACCTTCCTCGTCGTACACGGCGAAATCGCGCCGCCGGCCACGATAGGTGACAACACCAAGGCGGCGCCCCTGCCCGAAGACCAATCTCCGGGCACACCCCAATGCACAGCCACTTCTGAAACGACTGTGGCGGCCGCAGTCAGGCCACGAGCTTCCGATCGACTCGATGATCCCGTTTGGCGCTTGCGGCTTGTTTGGTGTCCACTGCAGTCGACACCGCCTTCGCCGAAGGACTTCGCCCCACCCCGTCCACCTCATCGACACGACGCCAACCATCGCCACCTATCGCCCCCGTCTCACTGAAAGTCGATCGCGCCGAAGCGCACAGCGAGGCAGCAATCTCGCGACGCAGTCGAACAGTGCGCGCGAGTCGGCGTTTCGGGGTGGGCCGTTGCGGCAAGTTTTACACCGCTGGGCGTTTACTCCTCGATGCTGCCAAGACGCTCGACGACGGCGTGCCACGCCAACGTGACTCGGACCGGCGCGGCGGCGGCAAGGCCGACCGGACGCATCTCCAGGCTGACCTTCTCCCCCGCGATTGCCAAGATCCGCTCCACCCGATGCCCCTGCGGGTCATCGACCCGAATGACGTCACCAACGGCAAGCACCGCCGCGGGCACCTCGGTTACCGGCACGGGCTCACCCTATGCCGCCGCACGGACCCCCGTACCGGCTCGTGTCTGACCCAGCGACACCACGCGGCGATCACCGGCAAGCGGCCAAGCCGCCGGTAGCATCGCCCATGATGTCCACGCCATAACTGCCAAGGAGACGCAGTGCAGCCCACCAACCGCGGGGCTCGACTACGGAATACACGGGCCTACAGCCGCGACGGCGCTCGTATAGGTGTTGGGTAGTTGCAGTCGCACCGGGGCGTCAGCGCGCCGCCAGCGTGCGCCATGACGGAGCGTGAACTAATCACGGAACGCCGCCCGTTCCGATAACCGTCTGATTGAGACTCGACGCAGGATCTGCGGTTACGCCGTAGCGTCCGAGAGGTGCGATGGGCTGGCTCGCTAACCGTCTGCCGACCGGCTGGTTTGGCTTGTGAACGAGGTGCCAGCTCGTCGTGTCTCGCCGTGGCGTGGCTCCAAAGAGGCGCGAACGAAGTCGATCTGAAATCAGACATGCCCGCCGCGGTCTTCTCATCGGTGCTGTTCTTGGAGGCGGCGTGGTTGGCGTGATCATCGGTGTTGATCCGCACAAGGGATCGCATACGGCGGTGGCTCTGGACGAGGTCGAGAACAAGCTCGGTCAGCTGCGGGTGCGGGCAACGTCCGGGCAAGTCGATCAGTTGCTGCGGTGGGCGGGGACGTGGCCGCAGCGCACGTGGGCGATCGAGGGTGCGCGGGGTCTGGGTCAGTTGCTGGCTCAGCAATTGCTCGGCGCCGGTGAACGTGTTCTCGACGTGCAGCCCAAGCTGGCTGCCCGGGTGGGTGCGGCTGCTCAACACCGGGCAGGTGAACAAGAACGACCCGAACGACGCCCGCTCGGTCGCGGTGGCTGCGCTGCGGGCAGGTGATCTGCGTGAGGTAGTGGTCGAGGGCGACACCGCGGTGATGAAGCTGTGGGCGCGCCGCTACCGCGATCTGGGCAGCGCGCGCACGCAGCTCGTGTGTCGACTGCACGCGGTGCTCTGCGAGCTGGTGCCCGGCGGTTTCGCCCGAGAAATCTCTGCAGCACAAGCGATCCAGGTCCTCGACGACATCACCACGCACGGCCCGGGTGGCCGGCGCGCGGCTCGAGCTCGCTCGTGACCTGGTCGAAGATCTGCAGCACATCGACGAGCGCCGCCGTGAGATCAAGCGCCGCCTCACCCGCACGGTCACGGCGTCGAAGACGACGGTGACCGAGATCCACGGCGTCGGCCCCATCATCGCAGCCACGGT
>WNGB01017344.1_pt1 | contig 10233 bp, 8 predicted proteins | sample 5400681 | NCBI WGS metagenome assembly WNGB01 (sample SAMN13153367, study PRJNA577476) | soil metagenome | isolation source: 115 cm soil or saprolite under grassland replicate 2 | place: USA:California | collected 2016-06-15
CCCGAATCAGGATCCACTCGGCAAGCGTTTCAGATCGTCGATGCCACCGACCTCATCACCCAACGCCCCGCCATGGCTGGAGATTGTCGGGGTCGCCTCGAATACGCCCGTCGCGTCACTCGCGGAGCGGACGCCGGTGGCCCAACTCTACATGCCGATGTCCATCGCCGGCGGTCCAGACATCCCCAGCGAGACCATGCTTGGACCGAGCGTCTCCAAGATGAGCTACGCCGTGCGCGCGGCGACGCCGCCCGCCACCCTCGCCGCGGCCGTGCGTACCGCGGTCGGCGAGATCGATCCGAACCTGGCGGTGTCCGACGTGCGGTCGCTGGAAGACATCCTTGATCGTGCCGCCGCGCAGATGGCGTTCACGATGACCCTGATCATCATCGCTGCGAGTGTCGCGCTGATGCTCGGCGTGATCGGCATCTACGGCGTCATGTCCTACATCGTGAGTCAGCGCACGGGCGAGATCGGCGTCCGCCTGGCTCTCGGGGCAGACCCTGGCCACGTCGCGGGCATGATCGTCAGGCAGGGAGGCCTCGTCGCGATCGCTGGCGTCATCGTCGGCCTCGGCCTCGCATACGCCGGCAGCCGACTCATCGCGTCGCTGCTCTACGGCGTCAGCGCGCGTGACCCATGGGTGTTTGCAGCGACAACGGTGCTGTTGCTGACCGTCGCGCTCGTGGCATGCTGGCTCCCTGCGCGACGTGGCGCTCGCCTCAGTCCTCTCGAGGCGCTGCGGGCAGAGTAAGGAATCCGAGTATCGGTGCGAACACGCCGCGGGGAGCCAAACTTTCGCCAGTTGGAACCGCATCGGAGAATGGCTCCGGCAGCTCGAGGCGCTTGATGCCGCCCGAGCAGAAGACTCACTCGTTTTCATCTGACCGTCTGTTGCGCGCAGGCGCGGGCTTGCGCGTTGTCGAGCGGACTGCTGCGCCGCGGGCGACCAGGCGACACATCAAGCCAGCGGCCTGGGCGTCCGTGAGTCCCTGCTCGTGGACCAACGAACGCCACGTACTGAACGTCAGAGCATGTCCGATCGCGCCGCGGACAGATAGTCGCGGTAGCCGCCCAGCATTCGCTTGACGATGGGCATCGTGCGCTCGTCGCGCAGGACATTACTCATCATGCGCTCGGTGCGGCGGTAATAGGCGTAGAGCTCGCTCAACGCGCTCATGAGCCGGACCGCCGAATTGTCGATGGCCTTCCACCGATTGATGCCGGGAAACGGGTTCGCCGCCATCCAATACGAGGTGCAGGCGAAAAAGAGAGAGGGTTCGTCGGGGAAGTGCCGATAGACGGTGGAACGTCGAACGCCCGCGTGCCTGGCCACCGCGCTCACCGACGTGCGCGCAGGGCCAAGCGTTCGGTGCAACGCAACGGTGCTCTCGGTAATGCGCAAGCGGGTGCGCCGTTCCGCCTCGGCACGCCGCATCATCCGGTATTGGCGCTTTTGGTCAGCCATCACTGTCCACTGAATATTGACACTCGAAACACACCTCCTGTAAATTTAACGCGACACTCATGTCCACTCAAAGGAGAAACGCGATGGCGGTCGCAGCGAGGGCCGTGGACGAGCTCACGGTCAGCTCGGGAGAGAGCACGAGGAGAGAAGACTCCAGGCGTCGATTGCTCTGGCACGGAATGTCTTTGTTCCTGCTCGGTCTCCTCACGGGATTTGTCGAACAGAATTTCAGCAATCCGCGCATGGGTCTCGCGGCACACCTGGAAGGCGTGATGAACGGCACGTTCCTCCTGGCGTTGGGCGCCATCTGGACGGAGGTCAGGCTCTCTGCTCGATTGAAGGGGGCAGCGTACTGGAGCGCCCTGTACGGCACGTATGCGAATTGGTCGGTAACCTTGCTGGCGGCGATCTTCGGTACGGCGGCGATGTCGCCAATTACCGCGGCAGGCCGCAGCGGTCAGCCGTGGCAGGAGGGCGTAGTGACCGTCGGCTTCATGACGGTGGGGATCGCGATCGTCGCGGCTTCGATTCTCGTGCTCTGCGGGTTGCGGCGAACCACGATGTCGTGATCGTCGATCAGTTCCGAGCCAAGACGTTCACGGCCGAACACCAACCACATGGCCTCAATCGGTTGTCAACGGCGCAGTCCGGTTCGATAGCACCTTTGGGTTCGGGCGGTCGCCGACTGCAAGTTGCTGACTGTGTTCGGGCGAGAAGTGGTGAGCCTAACGTTCGCCAGTTGGAACCGCATCGGTAACTTTCTGAACCGCCTCGATGCGTTGCGATACGCGTGCAAGTAGCTGACAAGTGCGGCCCACTTCGACCGCGTGCTCCCGTCGGGCGCTTCTATTCGCCGGGCTCCATGCCCTGGGATTTCATGACGCTGATCGCCGCAGGACTCTTGAGAAATGCCATCAGCTGCTTCGCGGCGTCGACCGATTTCGAGCTGGCGCTGATGCCGCCGGTGAACCTGATGTAGGACTGAAGTTCGGGTGGCAGTGGTCCTGCGAGTGCCACTCCACGCGTCGTGACGATCTGTGTGATGACGATGATGCCGAGTTCAACCTCACCCCGACTGACGAGCTCCGAGACGATGTCAGTCTCTGGTAACGTGAGCTTCGATCGGATCGCCTCGGCAAGCCCAAGTCGGTCGAGGACGCCGGCCACGTAAACCCCGCTCTGGCCCTCTTTCAAGTAGGCAATTGATCGCGCACGGAGCAATGTACGCTTGAACGCATCTACAGACCTGACGTCCGGTTTGGGCGCACCGGCGCGGACCGCAACGCCGATGCCCGAACGAGCAAGAACGGCGCGACTTTCCGGAATGATCTTGCCCGCCTTGATCAGTTCGTCGATCTGTGCTGGTGCTGCGACGAGAAAATCGAACGGTTCGCCGGCATGTATTCGCCGCACCATGCGAGCGGCCACATCCGTGGTGACATTGAGCTTTCGTCCGATCCGCCGCTCAAAGTCTGCGCCAATCTTCTCAAGGACCGTGGCGATCGATCGGGTTGTAAAAACTCTGAGCTCGCCACCCTCTGAGCCACCGCCCTGCGTCGCGGCACCTGGCGCGAAGAAGACTGCCACGGCTGAAACCAACGCAAGGATGTTCAAGTGGCGGCCGTAACGCCGGTCAGTCATGACGCCGCGAGTCTCCATCGTGAGTGCTTACTTCACCACTTCATCGGCCTGCGAAAGAAGCGATGGCGATAACGTGATGCCGAGAGCGGCTGCCGTCTGCGTATTCACCGACAAGTAAAGCTTCGTCCAGTTCGTGAGCGGCAAGTCGCCTGGTTTGGCTCCCTTGAAAATCTTGTCCACATACGTTGCTGCGAAGCGGAACATTTCAGGACTGCGCTGCCCGTACGCCATGAAGCCGCCGAGCTGAACGAAGTCAACCGCAGGATACATCGCCGGCAGATGATGGTGTGCCGCGAGCTGAACGATGCTGCGCTGGACGGGCCCTGGGAGGACGCCATTCAAGGCGAGTAATCCATCCGCGCCGTCCTTGGTGATGTCGTCAAATACTTTGCTGAAGTCAGTCGCCGCAGATACTCGGTACGCTCGAATCGTCACGCCGATCGCCTTCGCCGACTGCTCTGCCTCCTTGTATTGCAGTGAATGTGCGCCTTCGGTCGGGGCGGCTGACAAGATCGCAACGTGGCTGAGTGTCGAGACGGCCTGCTTCAGAAAGCGAAGCCGTTTGTCTATCATTCCAGGCGCGAGTTCCTCGATACCGGTAGCGATACCACCGGGATGTTCCGCGCTGCCCGCAAGCCCGGCGCCGATGAGATCGGGGCCCCGCCCGATCACAATCGGCATCGCCGGGTTCGCCTTGTGAATCGCGATAGCCGCGGGCGTTGAGGCCGCGACGATCAGCTCGACTTTCAGTGCCGTCAATTCGGTGATTAACGCCGGATATCGGTCAGGGTCGTCGTTTGCCAGGCGAACGTCCAACAGATAATCGTCGCCTTCGACATGACCGAGCTCGCGCAGTCCGTCCTTCAAGGCCGCGAGGCTGGGAGCCGTCTGCGTCATGCCTCTCAGACCCAGATATCCAATTCGGTGAAGGGTAACGCCCGGCGTGGCACTGCGCTGCTGCGCCGCGACTAGGAAGGGCGCGAACGCCGCGAGTACGGCCCAACGAAACACGGCCCGGCGGATAGGCCTCTCCATCATGACAACGCGCACACATCAGACAGCGACGTCTGATCGCGTGGGTAACGTACCACAGCCAATCGGAAATCCTCGCAGAGATGTTGGTGATCCTGATGATTCGGTTCGATTGGCTATTTGGGGTCGAGATTCTGGCCGTGTGGAATCAACACGTTGGAGCTGGTGACCCTAACGTTCGCCAGTTGGAAACAGATGGGCCGATGGCTCCGAGGCGTTGATGCGCTCCGACGTGTGGTCTGACCAGGCCCCGCGCCTCGTCGCTCCCTTATCTTCCGGCGTGAAGAAGCGCTGCGCGGTCGATCAGTGCCCCCGCGACCATCAAGCGGTCGATCCTCGTTACGTTCGCGATGTCCGCAGTGGGATCCGCGTCCAGCACCAGAAGATCGGCGTTGTATCCGGCGCGAATCTGTCCGACGTCGCGCCAGGCGAAGGCGGTTCCCACGTTGGCTGTGGCTGCCGCGAGCGCCTGTCGCGGCGTCAGGCAAGCCTTGACGAGAAGTTCCAGTTCCGTGTGCAGCGAGATCCCCGGCATCGTGCCCAACGCGTCGGTTCCGCTCCCGGCAAGATACCGTGCGCCCGCTTTGCAGTACCGGGCCTCGAGGAGCTGGACCTGTTCGCCGAATCCAGCCGGGAACGCATCCCTCGGGTCCGCCGACACCGGACGCTCGCCGCTTTTCGGATCCGCTGGCAGGTTGAGGTCAGCGGGATCCAGCAACCTGGCCGCCGGTTCGGTCCACGGGTTGCGGTGCCCCGGAAGATCCAAGTACGACAGGGACAGCGTGGGAATGAGCATCGCTCCGCTGGCGGCCAATGTGGCGGCGTACCGCGCCAGCGCGGGATCGTCATCTTTGAGGCTGGTCAGATACTCGTAGTACGGGATTCGCGGCGGCCCGAACGGCAACGCCGCCACCTTGGCGCGGATGTCGGGCGGCGCCAGCTCGAGCGAGTATCGCGACGTGTGGACAAAGGCCCTCACGCCCGCGCTGATCGCCTCCGGATATGTCGTCGCGCCGAGCTCGCCGATCGTGGCCAGCCCGATGTGGCGCGCGTGCGCCGCCACGACGCGTAGTTGGTCCGGCAACAGGGAGTAATGCAGGAGCAGCACTTTGACGCCGTCGCTGGCGAGCTCGTCGACGCGCTTGGTCAGTTCCGCCGGGTCCATCTTGCGCCCTCGCGTCATCAGCTCGGTGATGGTGCGCGGCGCCGGCGAGAGTCCTTTGGGGTCGTAACCCTGGACGCTGGCCATCCTGTAGACGCGCGGCGATGGCGTGCCGGTCATGAACAGACCGTCGCGACGGCTGCTCGGGGCCTCGTTGGCGACAATGGCCGTGACGCCCATGTAGAGAAAGGCATTCGCGTATGCCTGGTTGTCGATCGTCGCGAAGACATCGTGCAGGCCGGGCACGATGAACTTGCCGGTCGCGTCGATCACCTCTGCGTCGCGCGGGATCTTCGTCGCGCGCCGCGTGCCGACCGCCGTGATGCGGCCGTTCTGGACAATGACGACGCTGTCCCGGATGTCGCCGGTGCCGCTGCCGAAGGCGGACACATCCACCACGGTACCGCCGACGAACGCGATGGAATGTGCCCGGTTTTCCTGAACGGCGCCAATGATGATGGCACAGAGCACGAGCGTCACAATGCGCATCGACGGACTGTAACAGCTTCGCGGCTCCGGCGGGCAGCCTTCGCATGAAGCGGCGAACGAAGGCTAGAAGTGAGCCAGATTTTCACCAGTTGGAACCAGATGGTGAGCTGGCTACGCCACTCCAGGGGCTCCGACGAGCCGCATATCAAGTGGGGCAGGAGCTTACGAATCACTTCCAGCTGATTGGGCCGGTCTTCGGTGCGGGCGAGGCGGTTGCTGAACACTGCCTACCGTTAATCAGGACTAATCGCGTCCCGACGACTGTCCGGCCCTATAATCAAGCTATCTTTGGCTCTCACCCCGGGCACCCGTCTCGGCGCCTACGAAGTCACGGCACAGATCGGCGAAGGCGGGATGGGCCAGGTCTATCGGGCGACCGACACCAGGCTCAAACGCCAGGTCGCGATTAAGATCCTGCCACCCTGGCTCGCAGCTGACGCGGACCGGCTCGCGCGTTTCCAGCGCGAAGCAGAAGTGCTCGCGTCGCTGAACCATCCCAACATTGCCGGCATCTACGGCCTCGAGGAGAGCGGGGGCATGACCGCCCTGGTGATGGAATTGGTCGAGGGCAACGATCTGTCCCAGCGCCTCGCGCGCGGAGCCATTCCGGTCGATGAGGCACTCCCGATCGCGAGAGCGATCGCCGACGCCGTGGAGGCAGCGCACGAGCAGGGCATTATCCATCGCGATCTGAAGCCCGCGAACATCAAGGTGCGGCCCGACGGCGCGGTGAAGGTGCTGGACTTCGGACTGGCCAAAGCGCTCGAACCTGCGGGGAATGCGACCGCGGATCTGACGAACTCGCCAACAATCACGACACCGGCGATGACACAAGCGGGGATGATTCTCGGGACGGCGGCGTACATGAGCCCCGAGCAGGCCAAGGGGCGACCGGCTGACAAACGCAGCGACGTGTGGGCGTTCGGGTGCGTGCTCTTTGAAATGCTGACGGGGCAGCGTGCGTTCGGGGGCGACAGTGTCAGCGAGACGTTGGCGGCCATCCTGATGCGCGAGCCCGACTGGACCGCGCTGCCTTCAGGAATTCCTCAGCATATTGCGACGGTCGTCCAGCGCTGTCTTCAGAAAGATCGTAAGGCGAGGATCCCCGATATCTCAGCTGCGCGTTTTTTGATGGACGAGGCGTCTGGTTTCCTCGCGGTGCCGGCGGCCGTTGTGGCGATATCGCCGCGACGCGCAGTCCAGTGGAAGGCCGCGTCTGTCGTGGCGGCGGCGACGACGATCGTGGCGCTCGCGGGCGTGGCATTCATTCACTTCCGCGAGAAGGCGCCTGCGTCGCCCGAACTGATGCGACTCGAGGTTCTGCCGCCAGACAAGACGATGCTCCAGAAGTTTGCCGTTTCGCCGGACGGTCGCAAGATCGCATTCTATGCGGTCGGAGCCGACGGTGCCGGAAGCGTGTGGGTCCGATCCTTCGACTCGGGTGAATCGCGGCGCCTGGCCGAAACAGGACCTTCACCGTCCATCACGTGGTCGCCGGACAGCCGATTCGTCGCGTTTCCAAGTGGCGAAGCGCTGAACAAGCTGATGAAAGTGGAGGCGTCGGGCGGGCCTCCGCAGACGATCTGCGAGATCAAGGGCATCATCACGGGTGGATCGTGGAACCGTGACGGCGTCATCATCTTCGGCAGTTTTGGCGGCGGTACATGGCGCGTGTCTGCTGCCGGCGGCGCAGCCTCGCCGGTGACGACGATCAACGTGTCCCGTCAGGAGACGGGACACTCGACGCCAGTCTTTCTGCCGGATGGAAAGCACTTTCTGTATTTGCGCGAATCGGGCCTCTCCGAGAACATGGGGATCTATCTCGGCGCGCTGGACGCGACGCCCGAGCAGCAGGCGTCAACGCGCCTAGTCGCGACGGGCTTCAGCCCGGTTTATGCGCCCTCGCCAGATCCGAATATCGGCTACGTGCTGTTCCTTCGAGACAGCTCGCTGCAGGCTCAGCCTTTCGATTTGGCGAGACTGCAAATGGCTGGAGAGCCAGCACGGATCGCCGACCACGTGAGGAGCATCTTCGAGTTCGGGTTCTTCGGCGTCTCCGACAACGGCATCCTCGCTTACCAGACTGGCGACGCGATCAGACCGAACCTGCTGCAATTGACGTGGTTCGACCGGCGGGGCGCGAACCTCGGCGCGGCTGCGGTGGCAGGGTACGATGGCTCTCTTCGGCTGTCCCCCGATGCTTCACGCTTGGCAGTCACGCGGATGGATCTTTCGAGCGTCAGCTCGAGCATCTGGCTGGACGAGCTCGCACGGAATACGCTTACCCCATTGACATCGGCCAGGGTCGGCGACGCCGATCCTGTCTGGTCGCCGGACGGCGCGCACGTGGCCTATGCCTCGGACCGTTCAGGCCGCACCGGTCTCTATAAAAAGGCGGCGAACGGCGCGGGTGGCGAGCAATTGCTGCTCGAACCGAGCGGCAGCAGAAATCTCGACGACTGGTCGAGGGACGGCCGTTTTCTGCTGTACTCCCAAGTCGACTCCAAGACCAGGTCGGACCTGTGGTTGGTGCCGCTAGCCGCGGACCGTAAGCCCACGGTGTACCTCAACTCCGAGTTCAACGAGACGCACGGACAGTTCTCTCCCGATGGCCACTGGATCGCCTACGCGTCGGATGAATCCGGCCTCCCGCAGATTTACGTCCGTCCGTTCCCACTTACGGAAGACAGCGAGAAATCGACGGTCTCGAGCGGCGGCGGCGTCATGCCGCGGTGGCGACGTGACGGCAAGGAGTTGTTTTTTCTGGCAGCCAAAGTTCGTACCGTCATGGTGGCGAAGGTGAGCTATACGCCGAGGTTCACAACCACGGTTCCGGTCCCTGCCTTCACCACGTCGATTCAGAACAACGCGGCCACGGCCAGCGACGGTCCGGATAGCTTCAACTGGGACGTCACGGCGGACGGGCAGAAATTCCTGCTCGCGACGGTTGCCACCCAGGAGCACCCTCCACAGCCGCCTATCAGCGTCGTGCTGAACTGGACGGCTCTCCTGAAGAAGTGAGCCGAGACACCGCGAGGCGGGCGCTGCCGCCTGGGTCAGTTGGCCGACGGCACACGGCGCATATGGCGATCCATCACGGCCACGTCGCCGGATTACTCCTCCCTAGTCGTTAGTGTTGATTGTGCGTCGGGAGTAGTCTCCGGCATTCGATGAGCCCCGCGGATCGTCGTTCCGCGTGGTAGGGCAATCACGGGATCCGTTGACGGCGTCAGCCCGCTCATCGAATCGAACGCCGCGCCGTGGATGGTCTCGCTGCAGATCGCCTTTTGAATCGCCGAACCACAGCCGCCGGCAGCTTCACCGGAACGAAGAGGTCAGAGGGGTACATGTAATCCTCGCCGGATTCGTCGATGACGCGGACGTGGCCTTCGCGACTCGCTTCGCGATCGGGAATCAGCTGATACACCTTGCGTGCTTGGAGGTCCTCGATGCCGCGGTCTTCCACGCACAACGCGAACGAACCACCTGTTTGTTGAACTTTCATAGTGTCAATCCAGGAAGCGCTTGATCTTCAGTCCCCTCTTGCCTACCCCGTGAGCCTCGTACCAGTGAATCTCAGCCCGGCGCAGCGATCCATTCGCTAATCGAACGGTAGCATCACCTTTGAGTTTCCGCCAATGCCTACCGCCGTGCCGCTCTCGTAGGGTTTTCAGCCGCCGGATGCCCCGTCCGGTCGCGATCACCCGGACGTTGGTGATATCGCTGACGATTTCAAACATGGCTACCGCTCACTGAATTCAATCTGCCGGTCGCCCAAGCGGAACGACGGTTTGTCCTCCCTCCCAATCCACATGTCGAACTCCGGCAACACGTCGGCGAGAGGACCTGACTCGTCGCAGACCACCCGAAGTTGTGGCGCGCGCCGACCCCAAGTCGTCAGCAGAGAATGTCAAGCACGTACCGGTTACGTCCAGGACCCACCCGACGGCTGCCCTGGTCTCCGCAAGTTCCCGAAGGATCTAGGAGGAAAAAAGTGAGCCAAACGTTCGTCAGTTGGAACCAACTGGCCGGATGGTTGCGGCGCATCGATTCGCTTCGACAGGCAGCGTAGACGGGCTGGACTGTCCCACATCCGGCGGCGTCGGGATCATCTCGGCAGGAGGTTGCAATTAGCGCTCACGGGTTCTGACGAACAACCTCCTCACCTGACAAGCCATAACGCCGGATTAACGCGGGCGCCTGCGTAAAGTCACTGAAACTCATCCAGACCCGATTCTGTTCATCCAAGTACATGCGCGAAGCCACGCTCGTCCGGCGATCGAGAAACCGAATATGCGCACCGCCTTTGCCATCAGCGACAACATTGATCCGTTCTCGATTCCGGTCATCACCCGTTCCGGGCGGCGCATCGAATCCCATTACCACGTTCCCGTCGTCCCGTATAAACGACACCCCGAAGGGCTCAACTCCTTGCGGATCG
>WNGB01015152.1_pt1 | contig 10232 bp, 9 predicted proteins | sample 5400681 | NCBI WGS metagenome assembly WNGB01 (sample SAMN13153367, study PRJNA577476) | soil metagenome | isolation source: 115 cm soil or saprolite under grassland replicate 2 | place: USA:California | collected 2016-06-15
GGACCACCGAGGAGGTAGGGACGTCGACGATGACGTCGACCTTGTCGGCGTCGAACCACTGGCGGGCGATGCCGGAGCCCACATCGGGCTTGTTCTGATGGTCGGCCACCACGATCTCGACCTTGAGGCCCTTCTTGGCGGCGCCGAAGTCCTCGACGGCCATGCGGGCGGCCACGACCGAGCCGGGGCCGGCGAGGTCGGCGTAGGTGCCCGACTGATCGTTCATGATGCCGATCTTCACCACACCGTCCGAGATCTGCGCGTGAGCGGGGCCGGCGGCGACGATCACCGCGGCCATGACGAGCACGAGACGTCTGCTGAGCATGCCGTGAGCTCCTTTGCGGTCGTGTGAGGGTTGCACGGCTACACGCCGAGGTACTCGTGTAGCTTGTCCATGTTGGCGTCGAGCGCGCTGTTCGGGATCATGTCCACCACGCGCCCGCGCTCCATGACGTAGTGCCGGTCGGCGACGGTGGAGGCGAAGCGGAAGTTCTGCTCCACGAGCAGGATCGTGAAGCCCTCCGCCTTGAGCCGCCGGATGGTGGCGCCGATCTGCTGGACGATGACCGGCGCCAGGCCCTCCGTCGGCTCGTCGAGCAGCAACAGGCGGGCGCCGGTTCTCAGGATGCGCGCGATGGCGAGCATCTGCTGCTCGCCGCCGGAGAGCTTGGTCCCCTGGCTGCGCAAGCGCTCGCGCAGGTTCGGGAAGAGGCCGAAGATCGCGTCGAGCCCGAGCCCGCCCTCGGCCACCCGGGGGGGCAGCAGCAGGTTCTCCTCCACGTCGAGGCTCGCGAAGATGCCGCGCTCCTCTGGGCAGAAGGCGATGCCGAGCCGCGCGATGAGATTCGACGGCAGGTGGATGAGCGCTCGGCCCCGGTAGTCCACCGATCCCTGGCGCCGGCGGACGATGCCCATGATCGACTTCAGCGTCGTGGTCTTGCCGACGCCGTTGCGTCCGAGGAGGGTGACGACCTCGCCCGGGTACACGTCGAAGTCGACGCCGTGCAGGATGTGCGACTCGTCGTACCAGGCCTCCAGGCCCCGCACCGTCAGCAGCGGCTCAGGCATGCCCCGAGCCCAGATAGGCCTCGATCACCTGCGGGTTCCGCGAGACGCTCGCGTAGTCGCCCTCGGCGAGGACCTCGCCCCGCGCCAGCACGGTGATCGTATGCGAGAGGTTCTCCACCACGCCGAGGTTGTGCTCGACCATGAGGATCGTGCGGTTGGCGGCCACCTGGCGAACGAGCGCGGCGATGCGCTCGACGTCCTCGTGCGCCATCCCCGCCGTGGGCTCGTCGAGCAGCATCATCTCCGGATCGAGTGCCAGCGTGGTGGCGATCTCCAGCGCCCGCTTCCGGCCGTAGGGCAGCTCCACGGCGACGGTCGAGGCGAACGGCCCCAGGCCCACGGCGTCGAGGAGCTCCCGGGCGCGATCGTTGAACCGACCGAGCAGCCGCTCCGAGCGCCAGAAGTCGAACGAGCCACCCCGGCGTCGCTGCAGCGCGATCCGCACGTTCTCGAGCACGGTGAGATGCGGAAACACGGCGGAGATCTGAAAGGAGCGGACCAGCCCCAGGCGCGCGATGTCGGCGGGTCGGGAGCCGGTGATGTCGCGTCCGTTGAACACGATGCGCCCGCGCGTCGGGGCGAGAAAGTGCGTGAGCAGGTTGAAGCAGGTCGTCTTGCCGGCGCCGTTGGGCCCGATGAGCGCGTGGATGGTGCCCCGCTGGATGCGCAGGGCGACGTTGTTGACGGCGACGAACCCACGAAACTCCTTGGTGAGCCCCACCGTTTCCAGGATGGTGTCGGTGCCGGTCATGACTCGGAGTGGTATCGGGGTTCGCGCTTCTCTTGCCAGGCGCGGTTGGCCTCGGCGGTCTCCCAGGTGTCCATGCAATCGGTCTGGGTGCGGACGAGCGCCTCGATCATCGCGCGCGGATCGCGGTGAAACGACTCCTGGAGGAGCCGCTTGGTGTGGGCGGTGGCCGTCGGAGCCGCGGTGCGGACCTTCGCGACGAGCCGGTCCACGGTGGCGTCGACGGCGCCCGGCGCGCACACCCAGTTCACGAGCCCGATGGCCCGCGCGTCGTGCGGCGTGACGTCGTCGTTGAGCAGGGCCAGCTCCTTGGCGCGTCCGAGTCCCACCACGCGGGCCAGACGCAGGACCGCGCCGTCGGGGATGATGCCGTGGCGGGTGGCTCCGAGACCGAGCACGGCGTCCTCGGTCGCAATGCGCAGGTCGCAGGCCAGCGCGAGCTGCAGCCCGCCCCCGATCGAGTAGCCGTGGAGCACCGCGACGGTGACCTTCGGCATGTCTTCCAGCAGGTTCAGCGCCCGGATCCAGTAGCGATAGAACGGCTCGCCGATCGTGCCGCCGGCGAGCGCGGTCCGGTCCATGCCGGAGCAGAACGCCCGTCCCGCGCCACGCAGGACGACGAGGAAGATCCCGTCATCGCCGGCGGCGCGCTCGGCGCACTCGGCGAGGGTGGCGGCGAGATCGGTGTCGAGCGCGTTGAGGACCGCCGGCCGGTTCAGCGTCAGCCACGCCACCCCCGCCCTGACCTCGTAAGTGACGGCTGACGCCATGGACTTGTACGATTGGTGAAAACTGCCACAATGTCAATAACTGGCGCAGTGGCGCAGTAGGAGGTGAGCCGCGCGCGCGGCGAGCCGACGCTTCAATGGCCCGTAGGAGGCTGTCCATGACCACGATCTCGCGACGCGAGCTGCTGCGGTCCACCGCCCTTGCCGTTCCCTCCGTCGCGATGGCGCGCGTCGCCCACGCCCAGCCCGCGGTGAAGATCGGGACCGCCGTCCTCGGCGACTACTCGCTGGCCGGTCCCGTCATCGTGGCGCTCGAGAAGGGCTTCTTCCGCCAGGAGGGCGTGAACGCCGAGTTCATTCCCTTCCGCGGGGGGCCGGACCTGCTCAAGGCCGTGCTGTCCGGCGACGTCCTGATCGGGGTGACGGGGAGCACGGACATCCTGGTCTTCCGCGAGGCGGGGTCACCGATCAAGATGATCGCCACGCACACCGAGGGCAATCATTTCACGCTCAACGTCGCGCCCGATGTCTCCGCGGTCGGCGATCTCAAGGGCAAGGCGATCGGCATCACGCGCGCCGGCTCGTCGACGTGGATCTTCGCGCGCATGATGGCCAAGCAGCAGGGCTGGGACCCCGAGCGCGACGTCAAGATCGTGGCCCTTGGCGCGCTGGACGCCCAGCTCGCCGCGCTCTCCCGCAAGGAGATCGCCGCCTTCGTGTGGGGCGACGGCGGCGCCGTCACGGAGCTTCAGGGCAAGTCGAAGATCCTCATGCGGCTGGACCGGTTCACCCCGCAATGGATCAGCCAGATCGACTATGCCTCGGAGGACGCCATCCGCAAGGATCCGGAGACCATCAAGAAGGGCCTGCGCGGGATCTTTCGCGCGCTCCGCTTCATGAAGGAGCATCCCGACGACGCCGCGCCGCTCGCCGCCAAGCGTCTGGGCTGGACCCCGGAGGCGGTGCTGCGCGCGCACAAGATCTCGAGCCCGCTCTTCCCGTTCGACGGCAGCATCAGCGTGCAGGCGCTGGGCTCGATGCAGGAGGTGCTCCTCGAGTATGGCCTCATCAAGAAGCGCCTGCCCCTGGAGGATCACTTCACCAAGGACTTCACCCCCGTCAAGCTCGTCTAGCGCCGGGTGAACGGCCTCATCGCGCGCGTCGTCCTCCTCGCCGCCATGCTCCTGGGCGGGATCCCGGCCGGGGCGGGCGCTCAGGTCTTCCTGGCGCCGGCCCCGCATCCGGACTTCACGATCGGCCCCCTCTACATCCGCGCCGCGGTGGCGCCGACCATGACGGGCCCGCTCACCGTCGACATCTTCTGGAGCCTCGTCATCCCGGCGAAGCGGAGCGCGGCCAACGTCATCGACGGCGACCTGTTCCTCCTGTGGCCCGGCGCCGTGCTGCCCGCGCCCGGCCTCGGTGCGCCGGACCCGGCGCTCGCGAAGTACATGGAGCAACGCGGCCTCACCGCCATCGAGGAGGGCCGGCTGCAGTACTCGGCGCGGAACCTCTACAACAGGAGCGGCGGTCGCAGCGAGCCGGAGCCCGTTCCGGGCGGGGCTCCCTTCGTGACGTACGTGCGGCAGAGCGGCGCGCTCGGGCTGTCGCCGCCCGCGACGTACGTGCGCATCCCCTGGAACCCGAAGCTCGTGAATCCCGTGTGGATCATGTCGCTCCGCCTGCAGACGAAGGGGCTGATCAAGCCGAAGTCGCAGACCTGGACGGAGCAGACCTTCTGGGGGCCGCGCAGCCGGCTCCTCCTGAGCTTCCAGGACGTGAACTCGCGGGCGATCTTTCCCATGTACTTCGAGCACCGCGACCGCATCGTGCGCCTCGCCGATGATCCCGCCCAGCTCCGCATCGACTTCGCCAAGGCGGATCACGTGAAGATCGACGAGATCTCGCCGCCGTCGGCCCGGCGGCAGCTGAGCGAGACCCAGGACAACACCGAGACCGTGACGCTGTTCCTCGACCGCTCGGAGGGCATCCGGCCGCAGACGCTGACCGTGCAGTTCGGCTACTTCAGCGATCTGCAGTCCTGGGCGCCCATCCTGATCCCCATCGCCTTCTTCGCCCTCGGCAACCTGGCCGCGCCGCTCGTGAGGTTCGCCGGCGAGCGCCTCGTGCGCCAGGTGCGCGCGCACGTCCACTTCGGGCCACCCGATCGTCTCGGCGCCACGCAGGACACCGTCATCTCGGCAGAGACGCTGGCCAGGATCAAGCCCGGGGAGACGACGTACGACGAGGTCCTGCGCCTGTGCGGCCCGTATGCCGAGGAGCAGGAACAGATGGGCGGATCCGGCGCGCGCACCCTGATCTATCGCGGGCGCCGCCTGGTCCCCCAGCGCCGGCGCTCGTGGGGCTGGATCGGGACCGTCTCGCACTGGGAGATGGAGCACCAGGACGTCGACATTACCCTCGAGGGCAACGTCGTCCGCGACGTCCAGGCCCGCATCCGCCGGACCCGTCTGGCCAGCCCGGACGCCCCGGGCTCCGCGTGACGTCCGCGGTGACGACCGAGCTCGCGATCCGGAACGGGCTCGTCGTCGACGGCACCGGCGCGCCCGGACGGCAAGCCGACGTCTTCGTGAACGATGGCCGGATCGTCGCCGTCGAGCCGCGGTCCGCGCGGACGGCGCGCCGGGACATCGACGCTCGCCATCGCGTCGTCGCGCCCGGCTTCATCGACATCCACACCCATTCCGACTTCACCCTGCCCCTGAATCCCCGCGCGGAGAGCAAGATCCGGCAGGGCGTCACCACGGAGGTCGTCGGCAACTGCGGCTTCTCCGTCGCGCCCGTGCTGCCCGGCATGGCGTCCATGCTCGGCGACTACCTCGCGGCCAGCGCCCCTGCGCTGCCGTTCCGCGAGCTGTCGTTCGCCGAGTACCTGGACGGCTTCCCGCCCGTGGCGGTCAACACGATCATGCAGGTGGGGCACAACACGCTCCGGCTCATGGCGGTGGGCATGGAGCGCCGCGCGCCGACGGCCGGCGAGCTCGCACGGATGGAGCACCTGCTCACGGAGGCGCTGGCGGCGGGCGCCCTGGGCCTGTCCTCGGGGCTGTTCACCGCTCCCGGGACGTACGCGGGGCCCGACGAGATGCTGGCCCTCGCCCGGGTGCTGGCCCGCCACGGCGCCACGTATGCCTCGCACATCCGGGACGAGGCCACCGGCGTGTTCGACGCCGTGCGCGAGGCGATCGCCATCGCCGAGGCCACCGGCGTCCACGTCCAGATCGCGCACCTCAAGCTCTCGGGGATGCGCGGCTGGGGCGGAGCCCGGAAGCTCCTCGCGGAGATCGAGGCGGCGCGAGACCGCGGCCTGCCGGTCGATTGCGACCAGTACCCGTACGACACCGGCACCAATCCCCTGCGCAACCTGCTGCCGAGCTGGGTCCAGGACGGCGGCGTGCCCGCGATGCTCGAGCGGCTGGCCCAGCCGGCCGTCCGCGCGCGGATCCGCGCGGACATCGCGCGGGACGGCCTGAACAACTTCGGCGCCATCCCGTCGTGGGACGCCGTCCGCATCGCGGTCTCGCCGACGCTGCCCGACGCGGCGGGCCAGACCGTCGGCGGGCTCGCCCGCCGCCGCGGCGTCGACCCGCTCGACGCCGTCTGCGACGTCGTCGTCGCGGATCGCGGCGCCACGCGCATCCTGGTCACGAGCATGGCCGAGGCGGACGTCGACGAGATCACGCGGACCCCGTGGGTGCTGGTTGGCTCGGACGAGAACGCGCGATCACCCGGCGGGGTGACCGCCCTGGGCAAGCCCCATCCGCGGGCCTACGGAACCTTCGCCCGGATCCTGGGCCGATGCGTGCGGGAGCAGGGGTTGCTCACGCTGCCCCAGGCGATCTTCAAGATGACGGGCGGCGCGGCGGCCGCGCTCGGTCTCACCGATCGCGGCGTCCTCGCCGAGGGCGCGTGGGCGGACATCACCGTGTTCGATCCGGCGACGATCGCCGACCTCGCGACCTACGACGAGCCTCACCGCTACGCCACGGGCGTGTCGACGGTCGTCGTGAACGGCACGGTCGTGATCGATGCCGGCGACCACACCGGCGCCCTCCCCGGGCGGGTCCTCCGCGTTCCCCGGCGGGCCCCATGGCCGCGCCCTACCGGAGTGTGAGAGAACATGAGGGTCGGCGGCGTCCACGGCCGCGAACCGTTTCCAGGGAGGCATCGATGACGCTCAGCGCGGAGCAGGTCGCCCGGTTCGATCGCGACGGCTATCTCTTCTTCCCGAGCCTGTTCACGCCCGACGAGATCGCGCGCCTCGTCGCCGAGGTGCCTACCATCTTCGGCGAGCACCGGCCGGAGAACGTGCGCGAGAAGGGCTCGGACGCCGTGCGCACGAGCTTCGCCGCGCACATGTACTCGGAGCCGTTCGCCCGCCTGGCCCGGCATCCCCGCATGATCGGGCCGGTGACGGAGCTCTTCGGCGAAGACGTCTACATGCACCAGTTCAAGATCAACGGCAAGATGGCCTTCGACGGCGACGTCTGGCAGTGGCACCAGGACTACGGCACCTGGACGAACGACGACCAGATGCCCGAGGCTCGCGCCATGAACGTCGCGATCTTCCTGGACGAGGTCAACGAGTTCAACGGGCCGCTCATGTTCATTCCCGGCAGCCACAAGCTCGGCGTGCTCGAGGCGGGGCACGACACCACGACGACGAGCTACCCGCTGTGGACCATCGATCACGAGACCATCGGCCGGCTGGTGGCCCGCGGCGGCCTCGTCGCGCCCAAGGGGCCGGCGGGGTCGATGATCCTGTTCCACGGCTGCCTCGTGCACGCCTCGACCTCGAACCTCTCGCCGTGGAACCGGGTGGCCGTGTACCTGAGCCTGTGCGCCGTGTCCAACCACATCCGGCGCTTCAAGCGCCCCGGCTACATCGCCCACCGCGACTTCACCCCGATCCGCTGCCTGCCGGACGATTGCCTGCTCCGGCACTACGACGTCCCCCTGCCGTGGAAGGACGGGACGCCGGCCGAGGAGCTCCAGGGCTCGCTGCAGCTGGCGTGAGCGCCGCCCGGCGTTCGAGCCGATCGACCGCGCCCGCACAGGAGGCACGAGAGCTGGCGCAGGCGCGCGCGTTCGCCCATCACAGCCGCCGACTCGCGAGTCGGCGGACCTCCAGCTGGCAGCCGCCTGCCAGGGTGCGTTGCCGCCCAACAAGCGAGGCGCGGCGCGGCGGGCGGTGGTTCTACAGACGACGACTGCGCCGCGGGCACTCGCGACCGCAGCGTTTTGGTCCCACAGATTGCTATGAGCGCGCTGGTGGTGCATGGCGGGCGCCGAATTCGGTTGTGAGGAGGGCGAGAAAGGCCCGGGCGGCGGCCGACCGCTCGCGCGTGCGTCGGTACAACGCCCCGATCGGCCGGGGGAACGGACCCTCTACGGCCGGGCGAGCCACCAGAGAACGCGCACGGATCTCGGCCGCCAGTGTAGGCGCGGGCAAGAGCGACAGCCCCAGCCCAGCCTCGACCGACCGCTTGATCGTCTCGATGTTGTCCAGCTCCATGACGTAGCTGACCCGCACACCATGGCGGCGCAGCAGCCGATCGACCAACCGCCGTGTCGGAATGTCCCGGTCGAAGCCGATGAACGGCTGTCCATCGAGCGCGGCCAGCGAACAGCGCGCGCGACGAGCGATCGCATGGCTCGGCGGCGCCGCGACGACCAGCTCATCATGCCCGAGCGGCACGATCTCCAGCTGCGGCCGCCGCGTCGGCAACGCCACGATGCCGAAGTCCACCTCACCATCGAGACACGCCGCGTACACCTCATTTGTCCGCCGGTACTGCAGCTGCACCTTCACCTCCGGATGCGCAGCCAGGCACCGCTTGATGGTCGGCGGCAGCGTGTGCAGCCCGACGCTGTAGACCGCCGCCACCCGCACGGTCCCCGCCACGACGTCCGCACGCGCCCGCAGACGCTGCTCGATCGCGGCCAAGCGCTCCAGCATCGGCTTGAGCTCGCCGTACAGCAGGCGGCCGGCCTCGGTGGGCCGCGCGCCGATGCGCGGTGCTCGCTCGATGAGGCGGCGGCCGTAGCGGCGCTCGAGCGCGCGGAGCTGCTGGCTGACGGCGGACTGGGACACGAGGTTGAGGCGAGCGGCGCGCGAGAGGCTGCCCGTTTCCACGAGGTCGCAAAAGGTCTTGAGGGTTTCGACGTGCATTGGTTCATAAGTTTAGCTAAACGGTAGACGGAGGCGAATGAATGTGACTGATGAAAGCGCCCGGGCTATGACTGACGTGTGAGCAGTGCGTGGCGCTCGACGGTGGCCCGCAAGGCCTTGGTGGCCGTGTCGGGCCTGGCCCTGTGGACCTGGGTGGTCCTGCACGTGGCCGGGAACCTGACACTGTTCTCGGGGCCCGCGGTGGCCGACGGCTACGCGGCGGCGCTGCGACGGGCGCCCGGCTGGCTGTGGGCGGCGCGGATGGGACTGGCCGCCGCGATGGTCGTGCACGTCGCCGGCGTGGTCTCGCTCGCGCGCGCGGGCCGGGCGGCGCGACCACGGCACGAGCCCCGCCTGCCGCAGGGGACCTCCGCGCTCGCGGCGCGCGGGATGCGGATCGGCGGCGCGCTCCTCCTGGCCTTCGTCGTCTACCACCTGCTGCATCTCACGGTGGGCGTCCTGCATCCGCACTTCGAGCCCGGTCGCGTCTACGACAACGTCGTGGTCGGGCTGCGTCCGGCGCGGATCGCGGCCATCTACGTCGGCGCGGCCGCGCTGCTCGGGCTGCACCTCCTCCACGGGCTGTGGGCCGCGGCACGCAGCCTCGGCCTCCGGCCGGATGCGGCGGCGCGGCGCAAGCGTCCCGCGGTGGCGGTGCTGTCGGCGGCGGTCGCGGCGGGCTTCGCGTCGGTGCCGCTCGCGGTCCTCGCCGGGTGGCTACGATGATGCTGCGCGACACCGCGCCCGCCGGGGCGCTCGCCGGGCGCTGGCAGCGCCGCCGGAACGAGCTGGAGCTGGTCGGCCCCACGCGGCGGCGGCAGCACCAGGTCATCGTCGTGGGCGCGGGGCTGGCGGGCGCGTCGGCGGCGGCCACGCTGGGCGAGCTGGGCTACAACGTGCGCTGCCTCACCTTCCACGACTCGCCGCGCCGAGCCCACAGCGTGGCCGCGCAGGGCGGGATCAACGCCGCCCGGGATGCGGCCAACGACGGCGACAGCGTCGAGCGGCTCTTCCACGACACGCTCGAGGGCGGCGACTTCCGCTCGCGCGAGTCGAACGTGTACCGGCTGGCCGAGCTGTCGGCGCGCATCATCGACCAGGCGGTCGCGCAGGGTGTGCCGTTCGCCCGCGAGTACGGCGGGCATCTCGCCACCCGGTCGTTCGGCGGCGCGCTGGTCTCGCGCACGTTCTACGCGCGCGGGCAGACCGGGCAGCAGCTCCTGCTCGGCGCCTACCAGGCGCTCGCGAAAGAAGTCGCGGGGGGCGGCGTCACCGTGCTGGCGCGCCGCGAGATGCTCGACCTGATCGTGGTGGACGGCCGGGCGCGCGGCGTCATTGCCCGCGATCTCGTGTCGGGCGCGCTCGAGACGCACGTGGCCGACGCCGTGGTGCTGGCCACCGGCGGCTCCGCCAATGTCTATTTCCTGTCGACCAACGCCAAGGCCTCGAACGCGACGGCCATCTGGCGGGCGCACCGCCGCGGCGCGGCCTTCGC
>WNGB01027973.1_pt1 | contig 10232 bp, 13 predicted proteins | sample 5400681 | NCBI WGS metagenome assembly WNGB01 (sample SAMN13153367, study PRJNA577476) | soil metagenome | isolation source: 115 cm soil or saprolite under grassland replicate 2 | place: USA:California | collected 2016-06-15
GTTGCCGGTGCCGAGCTCGAGGATGACGCGTTTCGCGGGCATCGCGGCCTCCCTTAGAGATCGAGCCGGACGACGGCGGCCGCCTGGGCGATCACCGTCTTGTCCGTGCCGGTTTCATTGGGGATCTCCAGTCCGCCTTCGACGACTTTGAGCGTGCCGGTGCCGTGCGGCAGCACCGCCAGCACCTCGTTCTTGTCGACCAGCTCGGGCCTGGGCACGCCGATCAACACCTCGACCTGCATGTCGTCGCTCGACTTGCCGACCGCCGTGGCAACGGTGAGCGAGTTGTGCCACAGCGCGTCGCGCAGGGCCCGGACCGCAGCCTTGGTGTAATCGCCGCCGCGGATGTCGGTGCCCATGCCGATCTCGAGCGCCACTCTTTTCAGCGCCATGATGTTTCTCCCTCTCACTCATTCCTCCCCAGCTTCGCTGCTGGAGAATGGGCACAACGAATCATGCTCCTCTCCCCCGATAGGGGGAGAGGTTGGGTGAGGGGGTTACAGACAGTCTTCGAAGCCCCCTCACCTAGCCTCTCCCCCTAGCGGGGGAGAGGAACTCGAGTTGCCTCCTCATCGATGACGATGGGGAGGCATGTTACGTCACCCCTGCGCCAGCCCCGCCTTGATGAGCAGCGGCTTCACCTCGACATAGTACTTCTCGGCGAAGGCGCGGTACTCGGCCGGGTTCTTGTACCACGGCAGCTGGAGGAACTTCTCGAGGTACTCGTTGACCTTGGGCTCGCCCATTGCCTCCTTGAAGGCGAGGTAGATCGAGTCGACCACTTCCGGCGGCATGCCCTTGGGGCCGACGATGCCGTAGGGGCTCTGGCCCACGACGTTGATGCCGCGCTCGATCAGGGTCGGCGCGTCCTTATACTTGGGAATGCGCCGCTCGGTCGCCATGGCGAGGATGCGGCACTGGCCGTTGTCGACGAACGGCGACCATTGCGCGGCATCCGCCAGGAAGTGCACCTGGTCGCTCAGCAGCGCCTGCATCCACTCCGCGCCGCCCTTGTAGGGGACATGGGTGAATTGGGCGCCGGTCGCCTGCTCGACCTCGATCATCATGAGCTGGCCGGTGCCGCCGATGCCGGAAGTGCCGAAATTGTACGTCTCGGGCTCCTTCTTGCCGGCAGCGAGCAGCTCCTCGAGCGTCTGCCACGGCGCCGTGGACTTCACGACGATGCCCATGGTGTAGCCTGAAAGCCCGCTGATGTAGGTGAAGTCCTTCAGCGGATTCCAGTTGGTCTTCTGATAGTGCGGATAGCGCAGGCTGTTGATGCTCATGCAGGCGAGCGTCTGGCCGTCCGGCTTGGCGTTGAGCAGCATGGCTGGCGCCAGGGTGCCGGCGGCACCCGCCTTCACGTCGACGACGACCTGCTGGCCCAGCACCTTGGTCACGGTCTCGCCCAGCATGCGGATGTGCACGTCCGTGACGCCGCCCGCGGCAAACGGATTGTAGATGGTGATCGGCTTCTCAGGCTTCCAACGCGCCTGGCCGCGCGCGACCATCGGGGCACTGAGCGCCGTGGCGCCAACGAGGGCGGTGAAATGGCGACGCTTAAGCACGATGCTTCCTCCTGGCTCATAGCAAGACGGCCGCACGTGGCGGCCGTTTCCTATGCTTACAGTCGAAATGAAGCAGCGTTAAGCTACCTCTTTCGCATGGCGTCCAGGCTCCACGGGCCGGGGCCGGCGACCGCCAGATAGAGGAAAACGAAGCAGTAGAGCACCGCGAGCTCGCCGCGGTTGAGGATCGGGAAGAAGCCTTGCGGCGCGTGCGCCATGAAGTATGCGACCGCCGTCAGGCCGGAGGCCACGAACGCGGCCGGTCGGCTGAACAGCCCGATGATCAGAAGGATGCCGCAGACGAATTCGATGTAGCCCGCGTAGCCCGGCATCGAGTTCAGGTTGAAAGTTGGCTGAACGGCTCCCGCCGGGAACTTCAGGAGCTTGCCAGTTCCATGCTGTAACAGGAGCAGGCCCGACATGATTCGCAGGATGCTGAGCAGGCGTGGTGACCAGGTTACCGCGAGGGCATCGAAGTTCATGTGCATCTCCGAACGTTTTTTACGATCCGCTCTTCATGAACTCGTCCGGAGCATCAGACAAGTAAAGCTCACGCGACCGGCGCCGGCGGTCCCGGTGGATGCGACGGCGGTGGCGGCAGATCCTCGGGCTCGGGCCCGCCGGGCTGCGGCAACTCGGGTGGGATCGGATCGGTCTTGCCCGGCGGTGGCGGCACGGGCGACGGCTCACGCGGTGGTCTCGTCATGTCGCTCTCCCTGATAAAGGAATGCCCGCCGGCCGGCGGGCATTCCCTCATGGTCAGGACCAAGCCCTATTCATCCATCTGCTGGGGGTTCGGTTTCTGGGCCGGCTGCTGGTTGGGCTGTTGGTTCGGCTGCTGCCGATTCTGACGCTGCTGCTGCTGGCGCTGTTGGCGCTCACGCTGCTGCTGGTCACGGTCCTGTTGGGATTGCTGCGGGTTGCGGTCCTTCGGATCGTTCATCGCTAGCCCTCCATGGCTTTTCGACAGCGCCCGGGATTGGGCACCGCCACTTTAGGAACGCCCCCCTCACGCAACGGGTTGCCCGTGGTCTCGTTCATCCAAGACAGCCCGACCCACAAGATATGGAGACGAGTCATGAGCAGAAAATCTGCACTTGCCGTGCTCGTGGCGTCTTGCGCTGTCCTGCCGGCGACCGCTTGGGCTGCGTCGGAGACCGATTGCGCGGCTCAGTGGAAGAGCGCCGACGGCAACAACGATGGCGTGTTGGCAGGGCCCGAGGCCGATCGCTACCTCGCCTACTACCGTGTGCGCGCGCAGGTGACGCCGGTCGACGGCCGCATCACCCAGCAGGATTTCATGAAAGCCTGCCAGAGCGACATCTTCACGGCCAAGGCAACCGATCCCGGCGCGCCGCTCAAGGGCGCCAACAGCTTCACCGAAGGCCAGGCCAAGGATCGCGCCATGGCCGCCGGCTTCACCAGCGTATCGACGCTCAACAAGGACGGCGACGGCGTCTGGCGCGGCAGCGCCATGAAGGACGGCAAGAGCGTCAAGGTCGCCATCGACTTCAAGGGCAACGTCGTCAGCGAATAGGAGCAGTCACCCATGCAGACCATCACACGCGTCTATGACACTTACGGCCAGGCCCGCCAGGTCGTGGCCGACCTTGAAGTGTCCGGCATCAAGAGTTCGGACATCAACCTGATCGCCAACAAGTACATCTGCGACGAGACCGCCCACATCGAGGAGCCGTCGGCGGCGGGGCCAAGCGCCGGTGTCGGCGCGGCCCTGGGCGGCACGGCCGGCCTGCTGGCCGGGCTGGGCATCATTGCCATTCCGGGCTTGGGCCCAGTGGTCGCAGCCGGTGCGGTGGGCGCCGCGGCGGGCGCCGTGACCGGCGGCGTGGTCGGCGCGCTGGTGAGTGCGGGCGTGCCGGAGGAGGAGGCGCATGTCTATTGCGAAGCGGTGCGCCGCGGCGGCACCCTGGTCAGTGTACGCACGGCCGACGACAACGTGGCCTTCGTGCAGCAGATCATGAACCGCCATCGACCGATCGATCCGATCGAGCGGCGCGGCACCTATCGTGGGCAAGGCTGGACGCGTTTCGATCCGGCGGCGACGCCCTATCGGCCAACGCAAGCCGAGATCGATCGCCTGCGCACGCCGTATCGGACCTAGACTCTTCCGGACCGCGCGCGTCCCGCGCGCTCATGATCATGAGGCGCGCGAGACGCGCGCGGTCCAGAAGACTATGAGAAGTCAGTTCTCCGGCACCTTGCCGATGCGCTCGACCGCGACCTTGAGCCTTTCGGCATCGCGGTCGAGGAAGGTCTTGAACTGCGGCGCGTCGAGGTAGGCGATCGGCGTCTCGACCTTGGCCATCGCCTCCTTGAATTCAGGATCCCCGACAGTGCGCTTCACGATCTCGCGCAGCGCCGTCATCACCGGTTGCGGCGTGGCGGCTGGCGCGAACAGGCCCGACCAGATGTAGAAGGTGGCGTCGTAACCCAGCTCCTTCATGCTGGGAACGTCGGGCATGGCCGCCAGCCGCTTGTCGCCCCACACCGCGAGTGCGCGCATCTTGCCGGCCTTGATCTGGCCGATCGCCGGCGCCGGTCCCGACGCCAACGCGTCGATCTGGCCGGCGAGCAGCGCCGCCACGGCCGGGCCGCCGCCCTGGTAGGGGATGTGGAACATTTTTATGCCGGCGGCCTGGGCGAAGATCTCCATCGCCACATGCAGCGTGCCGTACACGCCCGACGAGCCGTAGTTGATCGTGCCGGGCTTGGCCTTGGCCGCGTCCACCAGGTCCTTCAGCGTCTTGTAGGGACCGTCGGCGCGCACCACCAGCACGGTGGGATCGGCGCTGATCAGGGCGACGGGCGCGAACTGGTCGAGCTCGTAGGCCGCCGGCCGTCCCTGCAGGCGATCGGCCACCGGCAGCACCGAGATCGACGACAGCGCCAGCAGGAGCGTGTAGCCGTCGGGCGTGGCACGCGCGGCTTGCGCGGCGCCGACCGAGCCGCCGGCGCCGGGCTTGTTCACCACCACGACCGATTGCTTGACCAGGCGGCCCATCACATGGGCGAGCGGCCGGGCGGTGATGTCGGCCACGCCACCCGGCGGGAAGGGCACGAAGATTTGGACGGGCTTGGACGGATAGGCATCCTGCGCCAGGACCGGTCGTACTGCCGGCAGCAGCAGGCCGGCAGCAACCAGCGTTCGCCGCTTCATCGTTTCCCCTCCCTTGCTTGTCTTCTCCTTGCCTGCCTTCTTCCTTCTTACTTACCGGCGCCAGCTTTGGCGGCCCCTGCCTTGGTTCCAGGATACGTGGCCGTGAAGCCGAACTCGGTCGTGAGCGCGTCGGGCATCGCCACCTTGTCGAGGTCGGAGAGGCCCGCGGTCTTGGCCGGCTTCAGCCCCAGCACCAGCGGTCCCTTGGGTGCCTTCCAGTCGGTGATGAAGGAGGCGACGGCGTCAAGCGACTTCAAGGTATCGGGACCCTGCTGGGCGGCGAAGGCAGCGAGGCCGGTCAGCGCGGTCTGCACCAGCTCGTCGGGCTCCACGCCTTCCTCCTTGGCCCACGCCGGCAGCAGCTTGGCGAGCAGGCCGGTGTCGTCGACGGTGAGCGCGGCGGTGCGCAGGCGGGCGTCGTCCTTGGCGCCGGCCATGCCACTGGTCTTGTCGCTGACGCCGTCCATCACCAGCGACAGCACGAACTTGGCCTGGCCGCGCATGGCGATCTCAAGCGTCTTGACGTCGAGCACCTTGGTCGCCGGGTCGAGGGTGTAATCGAGCGCGATGTCGAATGGCACGTTGGGCACGCCGTAGGGCTGCAGCGCGGTGAACATCTCGTCGTCGCCCGTCATGCCTTCGAGCTTGATCTTGGCGAAGCGTGGCGCCTCGTCGTCCTTGGCGTCCTTCTTCATGCGGTCGAAGTCGAGCGCGTCGACGGTCACCTTCTGGATCTTGACCGTGCTCTCCTTGTCGCCGGTCGCGGCGCTGGCGGGAATGACGACCACGACGTCGTTGAGCACGAAGCCCGAGCCGCCGAGCGGGGCGCCATTGGCATAGGTGAAGCTCTTCAGCTCGAACTGCGGCTTCAACTCCTTCTCGAAGCGCTCCAGCCCGTTCTGCGCCCACGCCGCCGTCGCCAGCCAAAACACCAGAAGCGTCGACACAACGCCCGCCCGGATCGCCCGCATGAAAAACCCCCGTAGATTGCAGGTCGACCCTAGCATTGCCTGGTTACAGCGGCGAATCGCCGGTCGCTATTCGGCGGCGCGGCCGGGCTCGGTCGACATCACGTATTGCCGCTCGTAGCGTTCGTGCGCCATCAGCACCAAGCCGAACGTCACCACGAGGATGCAGACGGTGGTGAAATAGAGGGCATAGCCCTGGGCGACGACGCCGACCTCCGGCTCGATCATGCCCATGCCCTGGGCCGATACCATCACCGCCCGCACCAGCCGGGCGACGGCGATGCCGGCGAGTGCCAAGGCCGCGATGGGCCGGCTGCGCAGGCCGTCGTGCTGGCGGCCGCGCCAAGTCTCCCAGGACGCCAGCGAGGCCAGGATGAAGACGAACAGCGAGAATACGATCGACTGGGCCCGCGCCATCGGGGCGACCTGCCAGGCGAGCGTGAACAGGGCGACGAAGACGATCATTATGGCCGCGACGACCACCCCGATGAGCTCGGCGCCAATCGCCGGATCGTTGAAGCGGCGCATGCTCATCCACATGGTGGCGAAGCCCGCGACGAACAGCGCGTCGCCGGTCAGGATGAAGCGGAAGGAGGCGTCCGGCCCACGCAGGCCGAACAGGAAGGTGCCGGCACTGCCCAGCAGCAGGGCCAGCGCCCAGCCGCGCAGGCCGGGTCCGTCGCGATGGTGATACCAGGTGAGCAGCGACACCCCGGCCGCCACCAGGGTGACCAGGACGGCGACGAAATGCAGCGTGGGCGCATGCAGAGGGAGCACGGCGATCTTCTTAAGGTGGTGTCGCCTGCGCGTCGAGCCACTGGCGGGCGGCGTGCAGCTCACGGAAGATCTGCAACGGCCGGCTGACGGTCGAAGCGTTGGCGAATATCTGGGCCTGCGCGTAGCTCTCGTCGGTGGCCGCGACGATGGCGAGCGGCCCGATCTGGCCGTGCTGGGCGTAGAACATGACGCGTTGGCCGAGCGCCTTGAGGTTGTCCTCGGAGATCGCCAGCGGCGTCTGGGTGATCTCGAAGATCTTACGATAGGCCATGCCGCCTTCGGCGGTGACCCCGGCGAAATACTGCTCGATGTCGGCCACCGTCACCGGGTCCTTGGCGACGGCCACGACAAGCCGTTGGGGATGGGAAATCGTCCAATGGACGGGCATGGGATGGAAGGTAACACCACGGCCACGCGACGGCCACGCCAACTCCCGACCGCCAAACTTGCCGTCGGGCCGCAACAATCGCCGTCTCCAAGCGTTCGAATCGAGCAACGACCGGAGGACCCGATGAACAATCGCGACGAGACCATCCGCGAGAAGCTTCTGGACCGCCTGGCAACGCTGGGGGTGGATGCGCGCAACCTCGCCGTGGAAGTCGAGCACGGCATGGTCATTGCCCGTGGGTCGGTGCCCAACGAGGAGCAGCGCCAGCGGGCGATCGATGCCCTGATCGGCGCCCATGAACTGCAGATCGCCATTCGTCCCGTAGCGCCCTCCGACAGCGACGACGGGCGCGGCCGCTCGCCGGTCACCGGCACGTCGGCCGAATCGGCGCACCAGAGCCGGCGCCAGACCGATCCGACTTGAGCCCGCGTCGCGGGTGACGGCATAGTCCCCCTCGGGGGAGTGCTATGCGCATCCGCGTTCTTGTTGCCGTCATATTTGGCCTGCTGCTGGGCGAACCCGCGGTCGCCCAGGTCCTGCCGATTCCGCCGGGGTGGCAGATGGAGCGGGCGATCCTGCTGTCGCGGCACGGCGTGCGCTCGCCGCTCAAGTCCAACGAGGAAATGGACAGGCATGTCGCCACGCCGTGGCCGGCGTGGCCGGTCCCGCCCGGCTTCCTGACACCGCGGGGTGCCGATCTGATGCGCCTGATGGGCCGCTATTACCGCGTGCTCTACGGCGGGCGTGGCCTGATGGAGGCATCGATCTGTCCGCCGCGCAACACGGTCGCGGCATGGACCGACATCGACCAGCGCACGCGGCTCACGGGCGCCGCCCTGCTGAACGGCATGTATCCCGGATGCGTCAATCCGCTGCTGCGCAACCAGGACGACTTCACCGTACCCGATCCTCTGTTCCATCCGCAGCCGACGCCGTCCTGCCCGATGGATCCCGCGGCCAACCGCGCCGCCGTGCTGGCCCGCATCGGCGGCAACTTCGATTCGGTGCTGCGCGAATACGCCCCCCAGCTCAAGCTGATGCAGGCGGCCCTCTGTCCGCCGGGCCAGGCGGCGCCGGGCCGCTATTGCGGCCTGCCGTCGGAGCCGCCGGCGGTCGAGGTCGGATCGCGTGGCGGGGTCACCATCTCCGGACCGATCGGCATCGGCTCGACTGCCGCCGAGACCTTCCTGCTGGAAAGCGCCGAAGGCATGCCGTCCAGCCAAGTCGCCTGGGGCCGCCTGTCGGGCGATGCCGAGCTGCAGGACCTGCTCAAGATCCATCGGCTCGAGTTCGACCTGGCGCACAAGACGCTGCCGGTCGCCCGCCAGCACGGCTCCAACCTGATGGCGCAGATCGTCATGAGCCTGCAGGACGGCCACAAGTTCCCGGGCCTGCAGGCGCTGGCCGAGCCGGTGCGGCTTGGCCTGCTGGTCGGCCACGACACCAATATCGCCAGCGTATCGCGCCTGCTCAATGTCGGCTGGCAGATCCCGGGCTTCCAGCCCAACGAGCCATCGCCCGGCGGCGCGCTCGCCTTCGAGCTGCTGCGCGAGGTCCGCACCGGCCGGCGCTACGTGCGGCTCGCCTACTACGCGCAGACGCTGGAGCAGATGCGCCAGTCGACGGTCCTCGACTTCGAGCGTCCGCCCGGCATGGTGGCGGTCGATCTGGCGGCCTGCGCGAGCGACGCTCATGAAAAGGCCTGCCCGCTGGAGCGCTTTGTGGCGATCGCCAACGAGGCGATCGATCCTGGCTGCGTGACGATCAAGCCTTGAAGTTTCTTTGCCGGGAGCGCGCCACTCCAGTGGCGCTCATGGTCTTCTGGACCGCCGGCCTCCGGCCGGCATCATGATCATGAGCCGGCAAGATGCCGGCGGTCCGAAAGAGCATGAGAAGACGCGCCACGGAGTGGCGCGCTCCCGGCAAAGATCATGACCTCGCGCGTTCGGCCAGGCTGGTGTCGACGCACAGCTCGTAGGGGATGTCGCGCTTGAGGGTGCCGAAGGCGCGCATGGCGGTGTGCAGGCGGTCATAGCCCTCGCGGCGGATCACCGGGTCGGGACCCCACAGGCCGAGCTTGCGATAGCGCTCGATGGCGGCGGCGAAGATCGGCTCGGTCACATCGGGGAAATAGCTTTTCAGCGCGCGGGCGATCTCGACGGCCGGCGTGGCGGCGAACCAACCGAGCGTGCGATGCAGGCCCTTGGTCATTTTCAAAAGATCGTCGGCGCGACGTTCGAGCGTGGGCCGGCGCGTCACCAGCGTGGTGTAGGCGGTGAGGCCGCGCGTGGCCGCGGCGTACCAGACGTGGCCCGCGCCCGAGGCGATCAGCTCCTCGGCATAGGGCTGGAAGAGCTGTGCCGCTTCGAGCGTGCCGGCGCGGATCGCGGCGGCGTTGTCGGCCATCGACGGGCCCGAAACGCGGTCGAGGCGATCGAGATCGACGCCGGCGCGCCGCAAATCGTCGGCCAGGCAGATCCAGGGCGTCGGCACTTCGGACACCGAGGCGAACCTCAGCTTGGCGAGGTCGGCCAGGCGGAAATCGGGCCGCGGCTTGGCACCGATCACGAAGAAGGGATCGCGCGCGACCACGTCGGCGAAGCAGACGAGATCGGCGTCGGGCTCGCTGTCATGCACGATCATCACGCGCAAGGGGCCGCCCCACATCACGTCGACCTCGCCGGAACGCAGGGCGCGGGCGGCGGCGGCGGGATCGGGCGAGGGCCGCAGCGTGACCTCGACGCCGGCGTCGCGGAACGCGCCGGTCGCATAGGCGGCATAGAACGGCGCATAGAACAGCGCGCGGAAATTCTCGCTGAGGACGATCATGCCTCAGTGTAGCAGCCCTAACCGCCCTCCGCCGCGCGCATCAGCGATTCGCCGCCCAGCAGGGTGAGCAGCACGCCTTCGAGCGCCGAGGCGTCGATCGGCTTGGGCAGCACCGGCACGTTGGCGTAGCGCCGATCGATGCTGTCGCGCTGGTAGCCGGTGATGAACACGAACGGCACGCCACGCGCCAGCAGGAGATCGGCCAGCGGCTCGGCCTGCTGGCCGGCAAGGTTGAGATCGAGGATGGCGCCATCGAAGCGCTCGACCTTGGCGGCGGCCAGGCCATCGGCCAGCCGCCCATAAGGGCCCGCCACCTCCGCGCCGAGGTCGGTCAGGATGTCCTCGAGCAGCATGCTGACCAGAAGCTCATCCTCGACCACCATCAGGCGCATGCCGGCAAGGCTGCGGCGCATGTGATTGTCGCACGGCACCTGGGTCGGCGCTTCCTCGGGCTTCGGTGCGGCGGCGATCTGGGCGGCCGGGATCGAGAGCCGGCATCGCAGGCCGTCGGGCCGCCAGTCGTA
>WNGB01035934.1_pt1 | contig 10232 bp, 8 predicted proteins | sample 5400681 | NCBI WGS metagenome assembly WNGB01 (sample SAMN13153367, study PRJNA577476) | soil metagenome | isolation source: 115 cm soil or saprolite under grassland replicate 2 | place: USA:California | collected 2016-06-15
TCGCATCTTCCGGCGCGGCGACAAAGGCAACGTGCAGCCCGTGCGCGTCCTCCGCGGCGCGCTCACGCAGATCGTCGGCCCGGTGTCGGTCGCGATCGACACGAAGAACGACGAGCTGTGGGTTGCGAACTATGGCGATCACACCGCGGTCGTGTTCCCGCGGACGGCCAGCGGCAATGTCAGGCCGAAGCGCACGCTTCGCAACGCGCCGAAGGACACGCCGACGTGCGGGTTCACCAATGCGTCAGCCGCCGCGTACGATTCGAAACGCGACGAGATCCTCGTCCCCAATTGAGTCAGCGTACCGAGAATCTCGGTGTTTGCCAGGTCGGCAAACGGAAACGTGGCTCCGAAGCGGGTGATTGAAGGCCAGGCGACCAACCTGTCCCGGACGATGCACGGCATCGCGTACGATGCGATTCACGACGAGATCGTCATCCCGGTCGCGCTCAGCGGGGCGGTGCTCGTGTTCAAGGCGGACGCCACCGGCGAGGTGCCGCCGTTGCGCGCGATTCAGGGCACGCGGACGCGTTTGGTGCGGCCGCACACGGTCGCCGTCGATCCGGTCAACAATGAAATCCTGACGGCCGATCCGAGCAGCCGCGCGATCTTCGTATTCGACCGGACCGCCAACGGCAACGTCGCGGCCAAGCGCGTCATCAGCGGCGAGAAAACCGGCCTTCTCGACATCGTCGGACTCGACGTTGATCCAATCCGCAACGTCATCGTGGCGGCGAGCCGCAAGGGGAACGGCGACAAGGTCGGCCTCTTCGTGTTCGACCGGCTCGCGAACGGCGACGTCGCGCCGAAGCAGTTCATCGGCGGACCGAACTCCAAGCTCGCGCACTTCCGCCAGGTCACGATCGATCCCGGGACCGGCAACATCTTCCTCGCGCAGCAGAACACGCGCATGAAGCAGATGGAGGCCTACGTCCTCGAGAAGCCGCGCGAAGGGTTCAAAGCGAGGGAGAAGAGCGACGAGGACGATGACAGCGACGAGGGACGCCTCGATCAGATGGGATTCATTGCGGTCTACGCGCCGGACGACAACGGCGACATCCCGCCGCGGGCCATCATCAAGGGGCCTGGCATCCGGCTCGCCGGCGCCGCCGGCGTCGCGTTGAACCCGAAGAAGAAGGAAATCATCACCGTCGGCGGGAATGGGTTCCAGACGTTCCTGCTGCCCGAATTTTTCAAGGCGCTGAAGAAACCAACGGGCACCGCGCCGCCGCGGTAGGGCACGGCGTTCGGGCCGTGCCTCGCCGCAGCCTTTCTCTGCTCAGAACACGAACTTCAGTCCCAGCTGCACCTGCCGCGCCGTCGTCGCCGTGTGCGTGATCTGTGTTGCGCTCGGAATCCGCGTGCCGTCGGGGTTGAACAGCGCCGCGGAGTTCGGCGTCGCGAAGTTCGCGCGGTTGAACAGGTTGAAGATCTCGAGCCGGAACTGGATGTTCTGCTTGCCGACCATCGTGTTCTTGAAGATCGACAAATCCACGAGCTTGAAGTCGGGACCGCGCAGCGTGTTGCGGCCGACGTTGCCGTACTCGCCGGGAGGCGGCAGGATGAACGCGTTCGAGTTGAACCAGTTCTCGGGTGAGCCGACGATCGCGTTCCCCGGGTTGAATCCCGGCGCCCAGTCCGGCTTTTGGGGATTCGGATCGCTCGACAGGTCCCTCGCATAGTCGAAGCCGATGAACGGCGTGAATGGAATGCCGCTCGCGTAGTTCGCGACAACGCCCACCTGCCAGCCCTGGACGATCTGTCGCGCCCTGCCGGTCATGCTCTTGCCGAGCGGCAGCATGTAGACCGCGTTGACGACGAGCGTGTGGCGGACGTCGTAGCTCGAGGGGCCTTCCTCGTTCTCGGGATGGAAATAGTTCGTGGCGCTGCCGGCACCGTTCTCGAAGTCGGAGCCACCGATCAGGCCCCCGGACCACGTGTCGCGCGAGTTGCCGAGCGTGTACGAGCCCTGGAACAGCAGCCCGTTCGAGAAGCGCCGGTTCACGCTCGCGGTCATGCCGTTGTACCAGGATCGCGCGGCGTTGGTACGCGTGCGGATGCGGCCCCACGACGGGAACGGAAGGGTGGCGCCCGGTACCACCTGCCAATGCCCGTCAGCGACGTTGAACCGCACCGGCACGGCGTTCGGATCGCTGTAGAACGGCAAATGGTAGCCGCGCGAGCCGACGTAGCCGATCTCGGCGACGATGCCGTCGACGATCTCGTGCTGGACGCTGGCGTGGTACTGCGTCGTGTACGGTTGCTTGGCGTCGTAGTCGATGAACTCGGACCGCTTCTGCACGGCGAGTCCCGTGCCCTGCGCCAGCAGTTGCTGGATGGCCGGCCCGAAGGTCGGCACGGTCCGGATGTCGACGCCCGCGAAGTACGGGTAGATCCGAAACGTCGTGCCACGGTAGTACGACGTCGTGAGTGGCTGGTAGAAGAGACCTGCGCCTGCCTTCACCGACGTCCGCTGAGCGCCAAACGGGTTCCACGCGACGCCGACCCGTGGCGCGAAGTCGAGCTTCGACGGGTTCCGGAACATGTCGCTGCCCGGCGTGACGCCCTGCACTCCCGATTCGAGATCGTTGAAGCTGAGGAGCCCGGCGACGCGCCCCTGCTTCTCGCGCGGCACGGTGAAGAATTCGTACCGGAGGCCGTAGTTCACCGTCAGGTTGTCGGCCGGTCGCCACTGGTCCTGGGCGAACGTCGCCACGTAGTTCTGGCGCATGCTGCGCTGCGTGTCGGTGCCCGGCATGTTGCCGGTAAAGCGGTTCACGGTGCCGCGCAGGAAATTCTGGAGGCTGGTGAACCGGAACTCGCCGCCGAACCGCGAATAGGAGAAGCCGTCGAAATGATATCGCTGGAAGTCGACGCCCATCTTCGCCGTGTGGCGGCTCGAGCTGAGCGTCAACGTGTCGGAGTACTGGAACAGCGTCTGCGTGTAGTCGACCGGCGTCGTCGCGGTGGTTCCAGGCGTGGAGATACCCGTCGTGATCGTAATCGCGCCGAAATGCGGGTCGGCCGTGAACAGCAGGTTCTGCGGGATTGCGATCGTCGGGATGAAATCGTCGGTGCGGTTCGTGCGGTTGATCGCCGCGCGCGCGACGTTGAGCACCTTGGAGCTGAACAGATGCTGATCCTGGTACGTGAAATAACGCGTATCGGTCGTCGTGGGCTCGATGAAGAGCGGATGCTCCTGATACGCCGTCGAATCGGATCGATCGCTCGAGAAACGGACGAACATCGAATTGCTGCCCGTCGTCTGCCAGTCGACCTTCCCGACGAAGAAATTCTCGTTCGTCGGATCGATATCCGTGTGCCGCAGCTCCGCGGTGCCGTCGCCGAAATCGCGGCCGTCCGGAATCGGGTAGAGCAGATCGAGGTAGGGCTTGACGAGGGCGTTGATCGCCACGGCGCCGGTCGGCAGCACGCCGTTGTGCGCGGCGCCGTTCGGCAGGCGGGCCAGATGCGTCAGCGAGAGGTTCTGCCGGAGGCCTTCGTAGCTGCCGAAGTAGAACAGCTTGTTCTGCGCGATCGGGCCGCCCGCCGTGCCGCCGAACTGGTTGCGCCTGAACGGCGGGTTGCGTTGCTGGCCGGTGCCCGCGTCGACCGGATCGAAGTAGTTGGGCTCGTCGAACTTGCTGTCGCGCAGGAATTCGAATAGGGTCCCGTGGAGCTTGTTGGTGCCTGATTTGGTGACGGCGCTGATCACGCCGCCGGCCGCGCGCCCGAATTCGGCGGCGTAGTCGTGCGTCTGGACGCTGAATTCCTTCACCGCGTCGACGCCGAGCAGCACGCCCGCCATGCTCGACGGCGCCTTGTCCGACACGTCGGCGATGTTCGTGCCCTCGAGCAGGTAGCCGGTCATCTCGGGGCGGGCACCGCCAATAGACACCTGCGTGTTGCCGAAGCCGCCCGTGAAGTCGCGGGCGGTGGCGCGGCTCACGGTCACGCCCGGCTGCAGCGTCGCGAGCTGCATGAAGCTCCGGCCGTTCAACGGCAGCTCCGCGATCTGCGTCGTCGAGACGACGCCGCCGGCCACGGTGCTGCTCAGTTCGACGTTGGTCGTCGCACCCTGGACGGTCACCTGTTCGCTGAGAGCGCCCACCTTCAACGAGAAGTCGGCAGCCACGTCGCGGCCGATCTCCAGCGTGAGGTTCTCGCGCCGCGCGGGCGCGAAGCCCGGAAGTTCCGCCGCGACGGAGTAGATGCCGGGCGTCAGGTTCAGCGCGCGGAAGGCGCCGCGCTCGTCGGTGACGAGGTTGCGCGTGGCGCCGGTTTCGGTATTCTTCACGGTCACCGTCACGCCGGGCAGCACCGCTTTCGATTCGTCCGTCACCGTGCCGGAGATCGTGCCGGTCGTCGCCTGCGCGTGCGCGGCGGCCGGAACGGTGAGGCTCGCAAGCAGCAGAAAAAGGACGGACCGCACACACAACCGCATGGCATACCCTCCCTTTGGTCCTACCATTTGCTGCGCGTAGGGTGTATGGTTTTGAGCGACCAGTCAAGGACGAACTGGCGCGGACGCCACGGTCGCGGCGCCCGATACAAGGAACCGGATCGATGACCTCTGTTGCCCGGTCGACGGGCGCCACCGCGATGGTGCTGCTGTTTGTCGCGGGAGGTGCCGCGCTGGCGTACGCCCGGTGGACGCGCGGGATCGCCGATGGCGACGCGGATCTGGCCGGTGGCCGTTACGAACAGGCGCTGGTGCGCTACGCGGACGTTGAGGCGCGATTCGACCGGTCCGCCGCGGCCAGGGAGCTCTTCGCCGCCGATTACAGCCATGTCATGGCCAACCAGCTGTGGCTCCTGTACCGCCTGCAGCGCTACGATGACGCGATTGACAAGGCCCAGCGCGCTCCTGAGACGGCGCGGCCGCATTTCTGGTCCGGCTGTGCGTTTTTCGAAAAGGCGCGCGCGGAAGAGAAGCCGGATCCGCGCCTCGGCTGGCTCACTCGCGCCGAAGAAGAATTCCGCCGTGCGGTCGAGGCGGCGCCAGACGACTGGGACACGAAGTACGATTTCGAGCTGGTGACCAGGCTCGCCGCGGAGCTTCGGAAGCAACCCAGGACACCGCCGACCCAACTCATGCAGCTGCTGCGCCCGCAACCCAAGCCGGGGGCGAAACCGGTGAAGCGCGTCGGATGAGATTTCTTCGTCCCGATCTCCTCCGATGGTGGCTGACGATTCCGGTGATCGTCGCGAGCTGCGGGTTGCACTGGCGCCTCACGCGCGCGTTCCGCCGGCGCGCCAAGATCGATGCGCGCTTCGCGCGGCTGTCGCGGCGGTCGACCTGGCGGCGCGAAGCCGGCGTGTTCGCGGCCAGCGTCACGACGGCGGCCGCGATCGTGTTCGCGCTCATGCGGCCGCAGCTGCTCCTCGCCCAGCGCGTCCCCGATTACGAGCGCCAGGACCTCATCATCCTGCTCGATCGCTCGGTATCGATGCGCGCGCGCGACATCCAGCCGTCGCGGTTCGGCCGCGCCACGGCGGAGCTCCGAAACCTGCTGCGGCAGAAGCCGGAAGGAATCGATCGCGTCGGCCTGATCGGCTTCGCCGACAGTTCGGTGGTGCTGTCGTACCTCACCGGCGACGTGGAGAGCGTGCTGTTCTACCTGGATTGGCTCGACGACGATGCGTCGGTGCTCTTTGGCACGAACCTCGGCGCGGCGTTGAAGAGCGCGATGGACGTTGCCCGGAAAGACGACCGCCCGACGCGGAAGCGCTTCCTGCTCGTATCCGACGGCGAGGACTACGGCAGCGAGCTGAAGACGCGGAAGCGGTTCCTGCTCGTATCCGACGGCGAGGACTACGGCCGCGAGCTGAACGGCGCCCTCGACGTCTTTCGCGCCGAAGGGTATCGCGTCGACTGCATCGGGATCGGATCGGATCGGCCGGTGCCGATCCCGTTGACCCCGTCCGACGCGGGCGATTCCTTTTTGAAGGACGATGCGGGGCGCCGCGTGATGACGAAGTTCGAGGAGGCCGCGCTCGTCCGAATTGCCGCGACGACCAGCGGCCGGTACGTCCGGTCGACGAGCGGCGCCGAGCTCGGCCGCGCGTTGACGGATCTGGCGAACAGCGAGCGCAGGATTGTCGGCTGGCGCTCGTCAACCGAGTACCGGGATTTGTATCCGCTTGGCCTGGCCGTTGCCGCCGTCGCGGCGGCGGCGCTCTGTTTTCTCGTATGACCATTCCGAACGGCGTCGCCGTGTCCAGCGAGAGCGCGGCGGAGCACGCGGTCGCCATGATCGCCGGCCTCGAGGCGGAAATCGGGAAGGTGATCGTCGGACAGCACACGCTGATCCGGCGGCTGCTCACCGGGTTGTTCGCCGCGATCCCGTTCGCGACAGCGCGCAGCGAGGCTCGCGCCGGCTGCGGCCACCTCCTGCTCGAAGGCGTGCCCGGCGTCGCGAAGACGCTGACGGCGACGACGCTGGCTCACGCGATTTCGGCGCGGTTCCAGCGTATCCAGCTGACGCCCGATCTGCTGCCCGCCGACATTCTCGGCACCCGCGTGTACGATGCCAGGGCGGCGACGTTCCGCATCGAGCAGGGGCCCGTCTTCACGAACATCCTGCTCGCCGACGAGATCAACCGCGCAACGCCCAAGACGCAGAGCGCCTTGCTCGAAGCGATGCAGGAACGGCAGGTGACGCTCGCCGATACGACGTTCCGGCTCGACGATCCCTTCTGGGTGCTGGCCACGCAGAATCCGGTGGAGCAGGAAGGCGTGTACGCGCTGCCCGAGGCGCAGCTCGATCGGTTTTCGATGATGCTGCGCGTCGACTACCCGAGCGCGGCCGAAGAAGTGGCGATGTTGCAGTCGCGCCTGACGGAACAGCGGATCGAGCAGCGCGTGTCTCCGTCGGATGTCACACGGTTGCGCGCGTTCATTGGCGACACGGTGTACGTCGACGACAAGATCATGGAGTACATCGTCCGGCTCGGCCGCGCCACGCGCGCGCCGGACGATGTCGGCCGCCCCGACTTGCGCGAGCTGCTGGTCCTCGGCGTGTCGCCGCGATCGTACCAGCACGTGCTGGCGCTGGCGCGCGTCACCGCCTTCCTGCATGGCCGCACCTACGTCCTGCCGGAAGACGTGAAGGAGATCTACTGCGACGCGTCGCGGCACCGCATCGCGCGCACCGTCCGCGCGCAGGCCGAGAACATCGACGCGGACGTGATTCTGCGCGAGGTGCTGCAGGCGGTGCCGATCCCATGATCCCCGAGCACGTCCTGCGGGAGCTGCGGTACATCGAGGTGTACACGGCCAAACGCATCCGCAACTTGCGTGTCGGGCCGTACACGAGCCCGCAGCGCGGCCCGGGATTCGACTTCGACGAGCATCAGCCGTACCGCCAGGGAGACGACGTGCGGCGGATCGACTGGAATGTCACCGCGCGGATGGACGCGCCCTACGTGCGCCACACGCACGCCGAACGCGAGCTGAACGTCATGATCGCGATGGACATGTCGCGCTCCATGGAGCACGGCGCCGCGGACCGCTCGAAGAAGGAGCTGATGACGTTCGTCACCGGCTCGCTGCTGTTCTCGGCCGTGTCCGATCAGATCAACACCGGATTCCTCGCCTTCGCGGATCGGGTGCTCGAGTACAGTCCGCCGCGTCGCTCGCGGGCCGCCGCATGGAACGTGCTCGAACGATGCTGGGCGTTGTCGCCTCGACCGGGTGCAACCGCCATCGTCCCGGCGATCCGGTACTTGTTGACCACGCTGAAGCGGATGAGCGTGGTCTTCATCGTGTCCGACTTCATCACCGACGAGGATCTGTTCGGCGGCCAGGAACTGGCCATGCTCGCTGCGAAGCACGACGTGATCGCGGTTGTGCCGCAGGACGCGATCGAGATGTCCCTTCCCGCCGGCCCTGGGTACCTGCAGCTGCGCGATCTCGAATCGGGACGGCAGGTCGCCGTGAGCCTGTCGGCGCGGACCCGCCGCGCGTATGCCGAGGAGATGCGCGCGCGGCGCGACGCCCTGGCGCGCGCGTTCTACCGCGTGCCGATGGACCACGTGTTCGTGCCGACCAATGGCAGCCCGGTCGAGCCGCTCCTGGAGCTCTTCGAGCAGAGGATCCGCCGGTGAAGTCGTGCCTCTGTCTTGTCGCGGCTGTCCTCGCTGTCGGCGGTCTCCGGGCAAGTGCCGCCGCACCGGACGTCACGGTTCGCACGACGCTCGATCGCACCGCGATGTGGGTGGCCGATCGCGTGACCTACACCATCGAAATCACCTGCCAGCGCGGCGTGGACGTGGTCGCCGACGATCTGTCGCGCGACAAGCTCAAGGTCGACGGGCTCGAGGTCCTTGGCGGCGATACCGAACGCCGGTCGGCGCCCGGCGACACGACGATCTTCACGTTTCATTATGTGCTGACGACGTACCGGGTCGACGTCGCGACGCTCTCGATCGCGCCGTTGACGGTGCGATACGCGGTGAAGCGCACGGGCCAACGGCTCGAGGATGCCGTGCCAGCCGGTGAGGTCCATGTGCCGGGCGCGACGATTGCGCTCAGGAGCGTGCTGCCCGACGACCAGGATCCGGGCGGCATTCGATCGGATTCGCCGCCGCATGCCCGGCCACTGCGCTTCGCCGTGCTGCAGCCGATCGGCCTGGGGTTGATCATCGTGTCGGCCGTTCCGGCGTTCATCGCCGTCCTGACGTTCGTTCGCCGCCGCCGGCCGCGCGTCCGTCGCTCACAGCGCGTGGTCCGGCACGAGGAGCGCGCGTCGCTCGACGCAGTGCGCGCAATGGAGATCGACACGATCGACGGGCGGCGCGGGGCGTTCACCCAGCTCGACGTCCTCGTCCGAGAGCACCTCCGCGAGGTCTGTGGCGTTCCAGGCGGAAGTCTGACGCCGCAGGAGGTGCCGCTCGCGCTCGCGACCAGCCGCGTGGACGTTCCCGCGGAGGTTGTCGCGTCCGTGCTCGCCACGTGCGAGCTGGCGCGGTACGCGCCGCCGCACGCGATGCCCTCGGCCGACGCCTGCCGTCACGTGGTCGAGCAGGTGGAACAGATCGTACGGGTGTAATGCGTTTTCTTCATCCGGAGTACGGCTGGTGGATGCTCGCGGCGCTGGCCGCCGTCGCCCTGCTCCGGTGGCGGCTGCGGCGTCGCTTCGTCGCGTCGACGACGGTTCGATGGCTCGCCTCGTCTTCGTATCGCGCATCCGTGTTTCGGCGGTTTCCGATCCTGTGGCTCGCGCTCGCGCTGGTGCTGCTCGGGGGTGCGCTGATGCAGCCGGCGCTTCCGTACGCGCAGGCGGAGATCACCTCGCGTGGCCTCGACATCGTGATCGTGCTGGATCTGTCGTCCAGCATGCTCGAGCAGATGGGCCGGATCCGCCCGCCGCGCACGTTTCAGAACCTCACATTCACGACGCGCGATTCCGCCGCCGCCATGAAATCGGCGAAGACGCGCCTGGATGCGACCAAGGACGCGATCAAAACGTTGGTGGCGTCCCGGCGCGACGATCGGATCGCGCTGGTCGTCTTCTCGGACAACGCGTACGTGATCAGCCCGCTCACCTTCGACCACGAATACGTTATCCGCTACGTCGATCTGATCGACGATCAGCTGCTCCGCGGAGAAGGGATGACGGCGATCGGCGACGGCCTCGCGCTCGCGAACCACCTGCTGGCATCCGCCTTCGGCCGCGACTCGAGCGCGCGCGGGCTCCGGCGAGACCGCAACCAGGTCGTCATCGTGTTCACCGACGGGGAAAACAACAAAGGGCGAGACCCGCTGGAGGTGATCGGCGAGTCGAACGCCGCCAATATCCGCGTGCACATGGTGGGGGTCGATCTCGAGGAGGAGGTCCGCAACAAGCCGCAAGTGCAGCGATTGTTCCAGAGCGTCCGCCGGTACGGCGGCCGCTATTTCAACGCCAGCACCGCGCGCGACCTCGAGCTGGCCTCGAGCACGATCGATCAGATTGAAAAGGGTGTCCTCGTCAGCAAGCCCTTCGTCCGCGACGCGCCGGTGTACCACTGGTTCGCGGTGCCGGCGCTCCTCTGCCTCGCCGTCGGGATCGGCCTGCGCGCCGTGCCGGTTTTCATCGACTACACGTGAAGAGCTGCCAAACCTCGGGATTAGGGATTGGGGATTCGGGATTAGAGTCGAAATGGGCGCTCAGCTGCGGCGCTTCAGTCTCGCAGGCGCCGTCGGCTGCAGCGTGTTGGACCGCGTGGCCTGTGCGGCATTATAGAGA
>WNGB01015155.1_pt1 | contig 10231 bp, 10 predicted proteins | sample 5400681 | NCBI WGS metagenome assembly WNGB01 (sample SAMN13153367, study PRJNA577476) | soil metagenome | isolation source: 115 cm soil or saprolite under grassland replicate 2 | place: USA:California | collected 2016-06-15
TCGTCCGAGACCACGTTCGAGCGCGATATTGCCGAGTTCCGGCCGCTCAAGCTCAGGTTGTGGCGCCTGTGCGAGACCGTCTCCGCCCGTCTCAAGGAGAGCGAGCTTGCCGGCAAGACCGTGACGCTCAAGCTCAAGACCGCCGATTTCCGCATCCGGACGCGGGCGCATTCGCTCGATCACCCGACTCGACTCGCCGCCAGGATTTTTGCTGCCGGCCGCGATCTGCTGGCGCGCGAGACCGACGGCACGGAGTTCCGCCTGATCGGCATCGGCGTCTCGGCGCTCGGCCCCGGCGATGATGCCGACCACTCGGACCTCCTCGACCGCCGAACGGCGGAAGCGGAACAGGCGATCGACCGGCTGCGCGAAAAATTCGGCGACGACGCGGTGATCAAGGGCCTCGCGCTCGACAGCGACGATTAGCGCCGGTACTTGGAGGCAATTCGCTGGACGAACCCAGCGCGCCCGGTGTTAGAGTTCGAGCGAAGACGCGCGCTGGCGGATCTGTCATCGGTTCCAAAAAAAGCTTCGTGGGAGAAACTCAATGGTGATGCGACTGAGAAACAACATGATGACCGGCGTGCTTGCCGCGGTAGCGATGCTGGGTGCCGTGGCAGCGGCGCAAGCGCAGACCCAGTTGAAGGTCATGGTGTTCCCGGGCCTTTCCAACTTCTCGATTTTCGCCGCCCAGCACAAGAATCTGTTCGCCAAGCACGGCCTCGCGATCGAGCTTCTGAACACGCCGAATTCCGAGGTGCTGCGCAGCGGCCTCGCCAAAGGCGATCATCAGATCGTGCACGCCGCGGTCGACAACGCGGTCGCGATGGTCGAACTCGCCAAGGCGAACATCGCCATCGTCACCGGCGGCGACAACGGCTTCAACCGCATCTTCGTGCAGCCGGAAATCAAATCCTACGCCGAGCTGCGCGGCAAGACGGTGGTGGTTGACGCGCCCAACACGGCGTTCGCCCTGCTGCTCTACAAGGTGCTCAAGGACAACGGTCTCAACAAAGGCGATTACGTGGTCAAACCGGTCGGCGGCACGCCGGCGCGGCTCGAGGCCATGAGCAAGGACAAGGCCAATGCCGCGGCCGGGGTCCTCAACCCGCCGTTCTCGTTCCGCGCCGTGCAAGCCGGCCTCAAGGACATGGGCGCGGCCGCCAAGGCGATCGGCTCCTACCAGTCGGACGGCGCTTTCGTGATGCGCGACTGGGCGAAGGCCAATGGCGATACGGTGGTGCGCTACATCCGGGCCTATGTCGAAGGCCGCCGCTGGGTGCTCGATCCCGCCAACAAAGCCGAGGCCATCCAACTGCTGGTCGATCGGCTCAAACTCACGCCCGAGGTCGCAGCGCTTTCCTACGCGGTCGCCACCGATCCGGCCGACCCCATCGCCAAGGACGCCAAGTTCGACATGGACGGCTTTCGGAACGTGCTGAAGCTGCGCGCCGAGATCGAAGGGCAATGGGGCGGCACCCCGCCCGCGCCCGACAAGTATCTCGATCTGTCGTATTACGATAAGGCGCTGGCGGGACTCTGACGACAGAGGACCGACGACAGAGGACGGATACGTCTGCTCTCTGTCCTCCGTCGTCCGTCTTCCGTCATCTGCAAGGCTTGACGTCCTTGAGGTCGAGCGAGGTCAGCTCGCCGCTGATGGCGAAATCGTTGTAGTCGAGCAGGAGCGCGCGCGAGACGCCGTTCTCGTAAATCTCGAACTTGATCGAATAGATCGGCGCCTGCTCGCCGCTGCTCTTGGCCGCCCTCTCGAAGTAGCTCACCGTGACCGGCCATCGCTTGAGGCCCGCGAGTGCCTGCTGCCCGGCCGCGGCGTCCGTCGGAGCACGCTCGTTCGGCGCAATCGCCTGGCCGATGACGGTGAGCGTGTTGTAGACCTTCTCGCCGGTTTCCGACCCGTCATAGACCGGAAATTCCAAAATGCTCCGGCCCTCGCGCGCGGCCTCGATGATGCGACGCATGTGATCGGTCGGAAACACGATCGCCGCTTCCAGATCGACCTTCTTGTCCTGCGGCTTGGTGAGCGTAACGGCAACCTTGCCGGACTGGCGCTCCGCCTGTCCGTCGACGGTGTCACCCAGTCGCTGGTTGAGGTAGTTCTGCGATTTGAACACGAGCTTCTTGGCAGCGCCGTCTTCCCAGGTGGTGGTGCGCAAATCGCTGAGCGTGACCTTGCCCTCCCCGTTGTCGAGCTCGGACACTTGCCGGAACTGCAACGCGTAGCCCTCGCAGGCATTGCCGGAGAAGTCATAGAGAATGCGTCCGCGCGCCGAGACCGTGGCGTTGCCGCGGGTCTGGGCGAGCTTGAGCTCGTAGATCGCACGGTGCGGCGCGAGCTCGCCCGCCGGCGTGAGCGCGGTCGCCGGCCGCAGTCCGGCACCGGCGACGAGGCCCGCCGCGAGGACCGCGGAAGCGCAAAGCACGCGTTTGCCGAAGATCGTCATCGTACCTCCTCGTTGGCCGCCTGCGACGCAAGATAAGAACGCAGGCGACTCGTCGCAACCAAGCCCAGCAACCAAATGATCGGCCCTTGCAAGCGCCTGCCCGATCGGCGAAGACAAGCGGTGGCCCGCAGAATGGCGCATCGAGGGCGGTCGGCGCAGCATCGGCACGGAGAGCATCATGGCTGGAATGGTTGAAAAGAAGCTTGCGGAACTCGGAATTGTTCTCCCGACGCCGGCAAGCCCGGTTGCCAATTACATCCCCTTCGTGCGCGTCGGCGCCCTGTTGTTCGTGTCCGGCCAGATCTGCCTCGACGCGAGCGGCAAGCTGGTCGCCAAGGGCAAGCTCGGTGCGGGCGTATCAGTCGAGGACGGCCAAAAAGCGGCACGCGCCTGCGCCATCAATATTCTGGCCCAGGTCAAGGCGGCGCTCGGCGATCTCGACAAGGTCAAGCAGGCGGTGCGCCTCGGCGGCTTCATCAATTCCGACCCGGCTTTTCTCGACGGCCCCAAGGTGATGAACGGCGCCTCCGATCTCATGGTGGCGGCGCTCGGCGACAAGGGCCGGCATGCGCGCTCGACCGTCGGCGTGGCGGTGCTGCCAGCGGACGCAGCGGTCGAGGTCGAAGGCATTTTCGAGGCCGCCTGACGCCCCGTTCCCCCGTTCCCCCGATGCCGGGCCTCGACTGGCTGACTCAGCAACCGGTGGCGCACCGGGGCCTGCATGACGGCCAAAAAAGCATCATCGAGAATACGGCGACCGCATTCGCCGCGGCGATCGCGGGCCGCTACGGGATCGAATGCGATCTGCAAATCACCGCCGATGGCGAGGCCATGGTGCACCACGACGACACGCTCGGCCGGCTGACCGAAGGGAGCGCCCGCCTCGACGCGATGACGGCCGCCGAGCTCAAGCGCGTTTCTTTCAAGGGGTCCCTCGACCGCATGATCACGCTCGGCGAATTGTGCGACCTGGTGGCGGGACAGGCCACGCTCGTGATCGAGCTCAAGAGCCGCTACGACGGCGAACGGCGGCTCGTCACCCGCGCCGCCGAGGTGCTCGCCGGCTATCGCGGGCCGGCGGCGGTGATGTCGTTCGACCCCGCCCAGGTCGCGGCCCTGCGTGAGATTGCACCGGCGCTGCCGCGCGGCATGGTCGCCGAGCGCCGATATCGGCATCGCGAGTGGGACCGGCTGCCGGCGGCGAGCAAGCGCGCTATGGCCTATTTCGGGCACGTGCTGCGCACGCGTCCGCAGTTCATCGCCTATGCGGTGAAGGATCTGCCGGCGGCCGTTCCGCTCATGGCCCGCAACCTCTTCGGTTTGCCGCTGTTGACCTGGACCGTGCGCAGCAGGGAGGACCGCGACAAGGCGGCACGCTGGGCCGACCAGATGATCTTCGAAGGCTTTCGGCCATAAAATCGCACGAAGGCACCGGCACGAGGGTTGCACGAGAACGTCCATGGCTTCGATCGAACTCACGCTCCGGATCGCAAATTCGATCGGCGATGTCGCCGCCGAAGCCTGGGATGCCTGCGCCAATCCAGGCAACCGGAGTGGGCATGCGCCGGCCGATGCCAGACCCGATTGCACCAACGGCGGGGGTGTGGCGGCCCGGTTATCAACAGCAATCCCCGAATTGTCCACATTAAAGACGGACTACAATCCATTCATATCTCATGATTTTCTGTCTTCTCTCGAAGAGTCCGGCTCGGTCCGGGCAAGAGCCGGCTGGCAGCCGATGCACCTGATCGCCGAGGAGGCCGACGGCCGGTTGCTCGGCGCCGTCCCCTGCTATGTGAAGTCCCATTCGCGCGGCGAATATGTCTTCGACCACGGCTGGGCCGAGGCCTATGAACACGCCGGCGGCCGCTACTACCCCAAGCTCCAGGTCGCGGTGCCGTTCACGCCGGCGACCGGCCCTCGCCTTTTGGTGCGGCCCGGGCCGCAGGCGGAGCCGGTGCGCGCGGCGCTTGCCGACGCGCTGGTCGACGTCTGCCGGCGCTCCGACACCTCCTCGGTCCATGTCAACTTCTTGACCGAGCCGGAATGGCAGCTGCTCGGCGCCCGCGGCTACCTCAAGCGCACCCATCAGCAGTTCCATTGGGAGAACGGCGGCTACGAAACCTTCGACGCCTTCCTGGCGGCGCTTTCATCGCGCAAGCGCAAGACCATCCGCCGCGAGCGCGAGGACGCGCTCGCCAACGGCGTCAGCGTGCATTGGCTGACCGGCGCGGAGCTCACCGAAAGCGTATGGGACGTCTTCTTCGATTTCTACATGGAGACCGGCTCGCGCAAATGGGGCCGCCCCTATCTCACGCGCGAGTTCTACTCGATCGTCAGCGCGAAGATGCGCGACCGCATCCTGCTGGTGATGGCCAAGCGCAACGGGCGCTGGATCGCCGGCGCCATCAATTTCATCGGCTCCGACACGCTCTACGGCCGCCATTGGGGCTGCGTCGAGCACCATCCGTTCCTGCATTTCGAGCTCTGCTATTACCAGGCGATCCAATACGCCATCGAGCACAAGCTCGGCCGCGTCGAGGCCGGCGCCCAGGGCGAGCACAAGCTCTCGCGCGGCTACCTGCCGACCACCACTTACTCTGCGCATTACATCCTCGATCCGGGGCTGCGCCGGGCGATCGATGATTTCCTCAAGCGCGAGCGCGCCTATGTGGCGGCGGCCGGCGAGGAGCTGGTGGAAGCCGGACCATTCCGGAAGGGGTGATGACGCGGCACCCGCAGCCCGGATGAACGAAACGCGAGTTGGGCTACAGGCGCCGACGCGGGAACTCGTTCGCTCCCGTGGCAACCCGGCCACACGGGTCGAGAAATCCGCCTCATGCCCACTTGACAGCATGGCCGCCCACGGCGCCCGATCAGAGGGTGTTGGTGAGTGAGTATGTGCGATGCGTTGTATTGCGTGTGGCGCAGAGATGCTCTTGATGCAGGTGGTGCGGGACAACACCATGATGGTGCCCGGCTACGAGCACCATACGCTGCAGTGCTCGGCCTGCCCGGAGATCGAGCGCCGGCTCGTGTTCAACCGCGAGAGCAACGCCGCCGACAGTGAGCGGGTCCATCCCGCGCAGCCGATGCCCCCGGATCGCGAGCGCGAGACGGCTCCAGGCGTCTGGAAGCGCGCGGTCGCCAGGCTCCTGGCCAGGTAACTGCATGAAAGCTCATGACGGCTTGGGGCTCCGCGAACCCGGAATGACCGCCGGGTTGTCACGCGGAGCATAGTTTTAGCACAGCCCATGAGGCTTGACCGGCCTTCCGCCACCTGCAATCGAAGGGGCCTCGACGGGAGGTACCGATGCCCGCCTACGACCCCAACAACATCTTCGCCAAAATTCTGCGCGGCGAGCTGCCGTGCTACAAGGTCTACGAGGACGACAAGGCGCTCGCTTTCCTCGACATCATGCCGCGCGCGCCCGGCCATACGCTGGTGCTGCCGAAAGCGCCCGCCCGCAACATCCTCGACATCGCGCCCGACGATCTCGCCCATGTCGTCAAGGTGGCGCAGAAGATCGCCAAGGTCAGCGTGCAGGTGTTCGGCGCCGATGGCGTCACCCTCCAGCAATTCAACGAGAGCGCCGGCGGCCAGGTCGTGCTTCATCTCCACGTCCACGTGATCCCGCGTAAGGAGGGCGTGCAGATGAAACCGCCGGCGAGCGTGAAAGAGGCGCCCGACGTGCTCGCCGAGCAGGCCAAAAGGCTCGCCGCGGCGCTGGCCTAGCTCCCCGACCTGGCCGTGAACCGGAAAGAACGCCGCGCCGCCCAGAAGCAGGGCAAGGGCCCGTTGGGACCGGGGGCGCCGTCCGCGCCGGTCACAACGAACCTATTCGCTTCGGCGTTCCAGCATTTCCGCGCCGGGCAGATCGGTGAGGCCGAGCGGCTGTGCCGCGACGTGCTGGCGGTCGATCGAAACCATTTCGACAGCTTGCATCTCATCGGGATCATCGCTTTGCGGAGCGGCCGCAATGACGCGGCGGTCGAGCTCCTCGGCCGGGCGGTCGCCGCCGACGATCGCAGCCCGGAGTGCCGTGTCAACCTGGCGCAGGCGCTGCGCGCGCTCGGTCGTCTCGACCCCGCCGCCGCCTACCTCATGCGGGCGATAGCGCTGCGGCCGGACTATGCGGCGGCGCATCGCAGCCTGGCCGACGTGCTCACGCAGCAGGGGAAGCTCGACGAGGGGCGCAGGCACTACGAACGGGCGCTAGCGCTCGATCCGAGCTTCCTGAAGGCGCGCTACGGCCTCGCCAACCTGTCCCTGCAGCAAGGCCGCCTGGACGAAGCCGTGAGCCACTACCGCGGGGTGCTGGCGGCGCGGCCGGACGCCGCCGAGGCCTGCAGCAATCTCGGCGTCGCGCTGGCGGCGCAAGATAAATGGGACGAGGCCGTGCTGCAGTATCAGCGCGCACTTGCGCTCAAGCCGCAGCTCGTCGACGTCTATAGAAACTTCGGCCGGCTGCTGCTGGCGCAGGGCGATACGGCTCAGGCATTTGCGCTCGCCAGGCGGGGGCTGTCGGTTCAAGAGACCGAAGAGACCAGGGCGTTCTTCGTGCAATGCGTCAAAGACCTACAGGCCCCTCCCGGCGACGACGCAGCTCGCGCCGATCTCCGCAACCTCCTCGCCCGCGCGCTGGCGGAAGGCTGGACCCGTCCCGGCGAGCTTTCGGCGCTGGCAGGAAGTCTTTTCAAGTCGGGCGACGCCGGCCGGGCTTCGATCGAGCGCATCGGGGCGGCGTGGCCGACGCGTCTGTCTGCGCACGAGCTGTGGGGGCTCGACGGCCTCGCGGCTGTATCCAGCGACCGGCTACTGCGGGCGCTCCTGGAATCGGCGCCGGTGCAAGATATCGAGCTCGAGCGGCTGCTGACCAATGCCCGATCCGCCCTGCTCGAGCTGGCCGATGCGTCGGATGCGTCGAGCGAGCCCAATGCCGAGATCATCGGCTTCTACTGCGCGCTCGCGCAGCAATGCTTCATCAACGAATACGTCTTTGCCCGAACCGCGGACGAAATCCGGCAGGCGCTCGACCTCGAGCAAAGGCTCACCGCCAGGCTGGTGTCCGGAGCTTCCGTTCCGCCGCTCTGGCTGATCGCCGTCGCCGCCTATGTCCCGCTGCATTCACGCGCGCGCGCCGAGATGCTGCTCGCGAAACGCTGGCCCGATCCGATCGGCGCGCTGCTCGACCAGCAGGTGCGCAAACCCATGCAGGAGCGGCAAATCCGCGCCTCCATTCCGGCCTTGACCACGATCGACGACGAGATCTCGCTCAGGGTCCGGCGCCAGTACGAGGACATGCCCTACCCGCGCTGGGTGAAGGCGGCGCCGGTCGGCAAGCCGGCGACCATCGACTGGTACCTGCGCAATCAGTTTCCGGCCGCAGCGTTCCACGATCTCGGACAACGCAACAGCCTCGACGTGCTGATCGCCGGCTGCGGCACCGGCCAGCACGCGCTCGAAACCGCGCGGCGGTTTGCGGGCGCGAAGCTGCTTGCCATCGATCTGAGCCTCACCAGCCTCAGCTATGCCGAACGCAAGACACGCGAGCTCGGTCTGCGCAACATCGAGTATGCGCAGGCCGACATTCTCGCGCTTGGCTCGATCGGCCGCAGCTTCGACCTGATCGAGGCGAGCGGCGTGCTGCATCACCTCGGCGACCCCGCGGCCGGCTGGCGCGTGCTGATCTCGCTGCTGCGGCCCGGCGGGTTCATGCAGGTGGGGCTTTACAGCGCGCTGGCGCGGCAGGACGTCCTTGCCGCCCGCGGCTTCATCGCCGAGCGCGGCTATGGCCAAACCGCCGACGACATCCGGCAGTGCCGGCAGGAGCTGGTGGGCTTCGAGGACGGCAACCCGCTCAAAGAGGTTGCCAACTATTCCGACTTCTTCACCACGAGCGAATGCCGCGACCTGCTGTTTCATGCGCAGGAGCATCAACTCACGATTCCGGAAATCAAATCGTTCCTGCGCGACAACGGTCTGAGCTTCATCGGATTCAGCGGTCAGGTCGCGCAGCACTATCGCCGGCGTTTTCCGGAGGACAAAGCCATGGCCGACCTCGATCGGTGGCACGCGTTGGAGACCGAGAACCCAAAGGCCTTCGTCAACATGTACCAGTTCTGGGTCCAGAAGCCGGCGCGCTGACGTCGAACCGACACGTTGCGGTCAGCGGCCGACGAGCGTCGCGCCGACGACCAGCACCGTCTCGCCGATGGCCACGCCGACGAATACCGACCGGCGCACGAGCAGGAACGCCGCAAAGCCGCAAGCGATCGCCGTAAGCCGCACCGCCAGCGGCACCGCGGCGAGCGCGTCGGGCGGGACCATGACCAGCTTGGCGATGACGCCGGCCAGCACTGCGACCGCGACCGCCCGCACCCAGATGAGCAGCTCGGACTCCTCGTCGATGCCGCGCGCCACCACGATGCCGAGCATGCGCCAGACTTCGGTCGGCAGGAACCCGACCAGGACCAGCACCAGGTAGGGCAACAGCTCGGACATGGCGCTCATCGCAGCGCCTCGCGCAGGCGGTCGAGCGCATAGGCCGCGGTGCCGGCGATGATTCCCGTCCACAGCAGGTCAAGCCCGATCTGGGCCCAGGCCAAAGCCGGCCCGACCGCCAGGCCGAGGCCGAGCGCCAGCCGGTCCACCAGAAATCGCGCGTTGCGCGCGGTCGAGACCAGGAAGGAAATCGGCGTCAGGAACAACAGCCCGGCGGTGAGCAGCAGCGGCAAGGAGGCGGCGAGATAGAACCCGACCACGGTCCCGACATGTGCAAACACCATGAAGCCGACGGCGAGCCCGTTGCAGAACGCGATGCGCCTTTCGCGCGGCATGCCCGGCAACAGGCGAAGCGATTCCACCCACATGGTGGCGGCGGTGAAATGCACCGGCAACAGCAGCTCGCGATCGCGCGTCGTGCGTCCCTTGATCAGCGGCAGCAGCGCAACGACCATCGGCAGGAGCCGAACACTGCTCAGCCCCACGGCAAGCGCGACTTCGATCGCGGCGGCGCCGGCGCCGAGCGCCGTGATCAGGATCACCTGACCCGGGCCGGCCCACACCAGCACGGTCGACAGCATCACCCAAGGAAGGCTGAAGCCGTAATCGTGGCCGAGCGCACCGATGCCGACATAGGTGCCGACGAGGACGAGGCTGAACACCGACGTCGCCGATTTGCGCAACCCATCGAAAAAAATGAGAGCAGACGGCGGCGGCGGGTCGTTGGGTGGGGGAAGCGCCATCGGGTAGAGCGTGATCTCAGTGGAAGCTGGAGACCGGGCAGCACTGACCGCCGGTCATCGCAGCTCCGCCGTTCCGTCCCCTTCGATCGCCGCAATATAGCGGGCGATCGAACGCTTCACCGCATCCTTGCCGTTGCGCACCACGCTGCGATCGAACCAGGCGCCATGGATCACCTCGAATGCAAAAGGCTCCAGCATGGCGCCGACGCGCGCCACCGCCGGGGCCGAGAGCGGCACCATGTTGGGGTAGCTGCGCATGAAGCTCACGTAGTTGCGGTCGGGAATGACCTGCACGATGTCGCCCGCCAGCAGCGCGCCGCGACCGCCCGCACCCGCCGCCCAATGCAGCACGGTCCCGCCGGCGAAATGACCCCCGCATCGGATGAGGGTGAGCCCATTCGCAATCGGCAAGGTATCGCCGTCCCAGAGCTTGACCACCGGATCGAGCCGCATGATCCACTGCCGGTCGGCGGCGTGCAGATGGATGGGGACGCCGCCGAAGGCGCGGCTCCATTCCA
>WNGB01021379.1_pt1 | contig 10231 bp, 6 predicted proteins | sample 5400681 | NCBI WGS metagenome assembly WNGB01 (sample SAMN13153367, study PRJNA577476) | soil metagenome | isolation source: 115 cm soil or saprolite under grassland replicate 2 | place: USA:California | collected 2016-06-15
CCGCGCAGGGCTTCGCCGAAGCGAGCGGCGCCCTGGACCGGGCCGACGCGAACACCGCCCAGCTGGTCCGGCTGCAGGCGATCCAGAACAACCTGGTGCGCGCCGACGCGGACGCCACGAACGCGTTCCTGGTCGGCGGGCTGGAGCCGGCCGCGCAGCGGGCGGACTACCAGAAGGCCGTCGGCGAGGCGAGCCGGTTGATCGCCGACGCGGCTCGCTCGCAGCCCGCCGACAATGCCGCGCTGGACGCGCTGAACAACGCGCTCCTGGACTACACCGGCCTGGTCGAGCAGGCTCGCGCGAACAACCGGCAGGGCCTCCCGGTCGGCGCCCAGTACCTGCGCAACGCCAGCTCCGGCCTGCGCAGCACCGCGCTGCCGCTGCTGGAGAACCTGGTGAAGGCGAACCAGGAGCGGGTGACGACGGAGTTCGACGGCATCGGCCGCGGCTACGCGTGGCTCTCGATCGCCGGGCTGCTGGCGCTGGTGGCGATCGGCGGCACGCTGTACTGGCTGGCCCGCCGCACCCACCGCTACGTGAACGTGCCGCTCGCGATCGGCGGGATCGCCGTCCTGCTCGCCACCTTCGGCGGCGCAACCGCGCTGTCCAATGTCGGCTCCAAGGTCGACGACATCCGGCACGGCCCGTACGACGCCACCCTGGCGCTCGCGCAGGCCCGGATCGCCGCGTACGACGCGAAGTCGAACGAGAGCCTGACGCTGATCTCCCGCGGCTCCGGCGCCGCCTTCGAGAAGGCCTGGCAGGCGGCTTCGAAGACCGCCGGCGACAAGCTCGCCGAGGCATCCGGGCTGCGCCCCGACGCCAAGTCGCTGCCGGCGGGCTGGAAGAGCTACACCGCGATCCACACGGCCATCCGCAGCGCCGACGACAACGGGAAGTGGGAAGACGCGGTCGATCTCGCGATCGGCACCACGGGCAACACGTCGAACCAGGCGTTCACCGCCTTCGACACCAGCTCCGCCACGGTGCTCGGCAGCACGGTCGACGAGACCCGGTCGAAGCTCTCGGACGCGGGCGGCCCGCTGCCCATCACCCGCTGGCTCTGCTTCGCCGCCGGCCTGCTGGCCGCGATCTGCGCCTGGCTGGGCGTCTCGCAGCGCCTGGAGGAGTACCGATGAGGAAGCTGACCGCACTGATCGCCGGTGTGCTGCTGCTCGCCGGCTGCGGCTCCGGCCAGTACGCCGCTACACCGCTGCCGGGCCCCAGCTCGTCCGCCCCGTCCGGAACGACGAGTACCGCGCCGACCACACCGGCGACCTGCGCCAACCCGCTGGCGTCGTACGCGCCCTCCGGAGAGCTGCCCCCGGCCGGTCACATGGAGCCGGGCACGCTGATGCAGACGATCCAGCAGCGCGGCCGGCTGATCGCCGGGGTGTCCGCGGACACGCTGCTGTTCGGCGCGCGGAACCCGATCGACGGCGCCGTAGAGGGCTTCGACATCGACATGCTCAAGCTGGTCTCCACGGCGATCTTCGGCGACCCGAACCACATCGAGCTCAAGGTGATCACCGCCGCCCAGCGGATCAGCTCGATCACCGACGGCAGCGTCGACATCGTCGCGCGGAACATGACGATCAACTGCGCGCGCTGGGAGCAGATCGCCTTCTCCGCCGAGTACTACCGCTCCGGGCAGAAGCTGCTCGTTCCATCCAACTCGACGGCCGAGACGCTGGACGACCTGGCCGGCAAGCGGGTCTGCGCGCCGAACTCGTCCACCAGCATGGACAAGCTCAAGCAGTTCCCGAACGTGATCCCGGTCGGCGCCGACACGCACACCGGGTGCCTGGTGATGTTCCAGCAGGGCAAGGTCGACGCGATCACCGGTGACGACACGGTGCTGGCCGGCCTGGCCGCGCAGGACCCGTACGCCAAGGTGACCAAAGCGCCGGCCTTCACCAAGGAGCCGTATGGCCTGGGCATGTCCAAGCAGCACCCGGAGTTCGTCAAGTTCGTCAACAAAGTGCTGGAGCAGGCCAAGGCCGACGGGCAGTGGAAGGCGGCGTACAACCGCTGGTTGGCGGCCGCGCTCGGCCCGGCCCCGGCGCCGCCGAAGCCGGTCTACGGGCGGCCGGAGTGATCACCACCGGGACCAGCGCGGTCCCGGCCCCGGCGCCGCCGAAGCCGGTCTACGGGCGGCCGGAGTGATCACCACCGGGACCAGCGCGGTCGCTCCGGAGGCGCCGGGCCGGATGGGTACGGCGCTGTCGCCGGAGGAGGCGCTGCGCTACCTCGACGCGCTCGGCCGGTGGCGGGACCAGCGCCGTCTCGAGCTGGACGAGCTGGACGCAGCCGCGCTGCAGGCCGAGGACACGGACCAGTTGACCGGTGACGTGATGCTGTCGATGGCGCTCTGGAAGGCGGTCGCGGACCGGCACGACCTGCTGCTCGCCACCTGGGACTCCGGCCGGGTCGGCGTCGCCGAGCGCGAACGGATAGCCACGCTGATCTGGGGCCGGCTGGACACCGGCAACGCCGGCGCCGTCTCGGTGTCGTTGCCCGAGGCATGCAAGTTGTCGGACGCGCTGGCCGGCTCGCTGCGGACCCGGCTGTCGCTCTCCCCCGGCGACGCGGACGTGGCCGCCCGGGCCAAGCAGCTCCGCGCGACCGTCGAGCGGATCCGCGACCAGGTGACCCGGGAGCCGGCCAGCACCCGCGACAAGGCCGCGAAGGAGCTCGCCGAGCTGGACCGCCGGGTCACCGACCTGGTGGACCGCGCCAAGCGCGGCGCGGACGTCGGCGGCCTGATCGGCCCGCTGGAGGCCGACGCCGCACGCACCGAGCGGGACCTGATCGTGGCGTCCGCCCAGCGCCGCGAGGACGCGGCGGACGCCGCCCGGGCGAAGACCGTGCGGGCCGAGCTGAAGGCGCGCGGCGACGCCGTCCGCGACCTGGCCGCGCGGTGCGTGGCAGCGGTGACACCCGCGCCGCGGCTCGCCGTACCCGATGTCACCGCGCTGGGGCCGGTGCCGGAGGCAGCGGCGGACGTCGACGCGTACCTGGCGCGGCTGGAGACCGTGTCGCGAGCGCTGACGCAGGCCCAGACCACGTACTCCGCGGCGCTGGAGCGGCGCGACGAGCTCGCCGGCCTGCTGGACGCCTACAAGGTCAAGGCCAACAAGGTGAGGGCCGGCCGCGGCAACGACGACCTCACGATGCTCTCCGACCGGGCCGCGCAGGTGCTTGCCACCGAGCCCGTCGACCTCGCCCGGCTGGCGGCCCTGGTCGCCGCGTACCAGGCCTATCTCGCGATCCAGGGAGGGACCGCATGACCACGATCCCCTGCAGCCAGCCCGGCTGCACCGGCTCCATCCTGGACGGCTACTGCGACATCTGCGGCTCGCCCGGTGGCGCCCCCGCCGCCGAGGAGAACCAGGCGGCGCAGACGATGTCGACCGTGTCGCGGGCCTCGAACCGGCTCGCGTCCGCGCCGATCGGGTCGGCCCGGACAACGGCCGGCACGAAGCTCACGAGAAGGGTCGGCACGTCGTCCACCCGGCTGCGCGGTGCGCGGCTCGGCGCCGGCCTGACCACGGTGCCGCCGATCCCGGCGATCGACGCCGGGGACGCGATCATGACCGACCCGCAGGTGCCGGAGGAGCGCCGGTTCTGCCCGTCCTGCGGCAACCCGGTCGGCCGGTCCCGCGCGGGTCACCCGGGCCGCAGCGACGGCTTCTGCCCGAAGTGCCGCAACCCGTTCTCGTTCTCGCCGAAGCTGAAGCCGGGCGACCTGGTCGCGGGCCAGTACGAGGTGGCCGGCTGCCTGGCGCACGGCGGCCTGGGCTGGATCTACGTGGCCCGGGACAAGAACGTGTCCGACCGCTGGGTGGTGCTGAAGGGCCTGCTGAACTCCGAGGACCCGGACGCCGTCGAGGCCGCGATCGCGGAGCGGCAGTTCCTGGCCCGGGTCGAGCACCCGCTGGTGGTCGAGATCTACAACTTCGTCCAGCACGACGGCGCCGGCTACATCGTGATGGAGTACGTCGGCGGCACCTCGCTCAAGTCGTTGCTCAAGTCCCGGATGCAGGCCAACAACGGCGTCTACAACCCGCTGCCGGTGGACCAGGCGCTCGCCTACATGCTGGAGATCCTGCCCGCGTTCCAGTACCTGCACGACCTCGGGCTGGTCTACTGCGACTTCAAGCCGGACAACATCATCCAGGTCGGCGACGCGGCCAAGCTGATCGACCTCGGCGGTGTCCGGCAGATCGACAACCGCGAGGGCGCGATCTACGGCACCACCGGCTACCAGGCGCCCGAGGTGCCGGACGTCGGGCCGTCGGTCGCGTCCGACATCTACACGATCGGGCGCACGCTGACGGTGCTGACGATGGAGTTCCGCGGCTACCAGTCGACGTACGTCGCGTCGCTGCCGCCGGTCGCGGACATCCCGCTGTTCCAGCGGTACGACTCGCTGTACCGGCTGCTCGCCAAGGCCTGCGCACCCGACCCCGCGGACCGGTTCGTGTCCGCGGACGAGCTGCGCGTCCAGCTGCTCGGCGTGCTGCGCGAGGTGGTGGCGGAGAAGCCCGAGTCGAAGGCGTACACGAACTCGGCCTCGTCGCTGCTGTTCAAGGCGCCGACGGTGGCCGACGCGGACCTGGACTGGCGGGACCTGCCGCTGCTGCGCGCCGACGAGCACGACCCGATGGAGGGCTGGCTGCACACGCTCGGCACGGACGATCCGGCCGAGTGGCTCACCCAGCTCGGCCACGCCCCGCAGGAGACGCCCGAGGTCCGGCTCGCGACCGCGCGCGCCGCGCTGGAGGCGGGACAGCCGCAGGCGCTCGAGGGCGCCGTCTCCGCGCTGCTGACCGACGACCCGTGGGAGTGGCGGGCGGTCTGGATGTCCGGGTTGGCCGCGCTCGCCGCCGGTGACGCGAGGAACGCCCAGGCCTCGTTCAACGCCGTCTACGGCCAGGTGCCCGGCGAGCTGGCGCCGAAGCTCGCGCTCGCCCTGGCCTGCGAGGCCAGCGGCGAGCTGGACGTCGCCGAGGGGCTCTACACGACCTGCTCGCGCACCGACGCGAACTTCGTCGCGCCCGCCGCCTTCGGGCTCACCCGCGTCCGGATGGCCCGGGGTGACGTCGACGGCGCGGTCGCCGCGCTCGACCTGGTGCCGCGCACCAGCGGCGCGTACGTCACCGCCCGCCGGCAGCGCGCGTCCGTGCTCGCCGCCTCAGGTGGCGGCCTGCCCGCGCTGGCCGCCGCGATGAGCAGCGTCGAGGCGCTCACCATCGACCCGGTGGACCGTGCCACCCTGTCGGTCGACGTGTACGGCGCGGCGCTGCGCGAGGTGCTCGCGAACGGCCCGCGCGACGACGTCGTGATCGGCGGCCACCCGGCGGCCGAGGAGCCGCTGCGCACCGGCCTCGAGGCCGCCTACCGCGATCTAGCAGGGCACACCCCTGACCGCGCCGAACGCATCCGGCTGGTCGACCTCGCGAACGGAGTACGAGCGTGGACCATCCGATGACGGGTACGACGACCGGCGCGGCCGAGTCCGTGACGTGTCCGGCGTGCCACGCGTCGATCGCGCCGGGCTGGCAGTTCTGCGAGGCCTGCGGCGCGGACCTCCCCGCGGACGTGGCGCACGACGCCGGCGACGCGACCGTGGAGATCCCGGTTGCCCCTGCCGCGGCACTGGGCGCCGTACCCACGACGTGCTCGTGCGGCGGGAAGTTCGCCGCCGACGGGTACTGCGAGACCTGCGGGTCGCGCGCCCCGAACCCGCGGGACCACTTCACCGAGCAGCCCGCGGCGTGGGTGGCCGCGGTCTGCGACAAGGGCATCCGGCACGCCCGCAACGAGGACGCGATGGCGCTCGCGGCGGACGACCAGCCCGGCAGCCGCGCCGTACTGGTGGTGTGCGACGGCGTGACCACCGCGACGGACTCCGACATCGCCAGCCTGGCCGCGGCCCGGGCCGCGCGCGACGTGCTGGACACCTCGCACGCGCAGGGGCTCGGCACCCCGTCGTCGCGGGTCAGCGCGGTCGTCGCCCGGCTGAACGCCGCTACCGACGCCGCCAACGACGCGGTGATCGCGAGCAGCCGCGACGACGCGGCCGCCAACCCTGCGTCCTGCACGTTCGTCGCCGCGGTGGTCGAGAACGGGCTGGTGGTGGCCGGGAACGTCGGTGACAGCCGCGCCTACTGGGTGCCGGACACCGGCGAGGCCGTGATGCTCACCCGGGACGACTCGTTCGCCGCCGAGCAGATCGCCGCCGGGGTGCCGCGCGAGCAGGCCGAGCACGGGCCGCAGGCGCACGCGATCACCCGCTGGCTCGGCAGCGACGCTCCCCCGCACGCGCCGCGGACCACCTCGTTCGAGCCTGGCGGGCCCGGCTGGTTGCTGCTGTGCTCCGACGGGCTGTGGAACTACTCGTCCGAGCCCGCCGAACTCGCCGCGCTGGTCCGCCGTACCGCGGCCGAGAACGGCGGCCGGCCACTCGCGACCGCCGAGGGCCTGGTCGCGTTCGCGAACGCCGCCGGCGGCCAGGACAACATCACCGCAGCACTCGCACGTATCGAGACAACTCAGGAAGGTGCCGTCTGATGGCAGAGTTCACCGCTTCCGTGTTCCAGAACGAGTTCCTGCCCGACGGCGGCACCGACGTGCACGCGATCGTCACGGTCACCTGCTCCGGCGCCGGCCAGGCCGGCCAGTCCGGCGGCGACGTCGGCGAGATCGTCATCGTCGACACGTCCGGCTCGATGGGCACCGACAAGATCCAGGCCGCCCGGGTGGCCGCCGCCGCGGCGATCGACCAGGTCCTGGACGGCACCTGGTTCGCCGTCATCTCCGGCAACCATGAGGCGAAGCTGGCGTTCCCGGTGAGCTACGAGCCGGTGATGGTGCGGATGGACCCGCAGGTGCGCGCGCAGGCCAAGCGGGCGGTGGCGCAGTTCTACTCCGACGGTGGCACCGCGATGGGCACCTGGCTGGAGCTCGCCGGGCGGGTCTTCTCCTCGGTGCCGTCACTGGCGCAGAAGCACGCGATCCTGCTCACCGACGGCGAGAACCAGCACGAGTCCCCGGAGCAGCTCACCGCGCGGATCGACGCGGTCCGCGGCCAGTTCCAGGCCGACTGCCGCGGCGTCGGCGTCGACTGGGTGGTCGACGAGGTACGACGGATCGCCACCGCGCTGCTCGGCACCGTCGACATCATCCCGAGCGCGAACGAGATGGAGTCCGAGTTCGCCGCGATCATGCGGCAGGCGATGAGCCGCGGTGTCGCGAACGCGCAGCTGCGGGTGTGGGCGCCGCAGGGCGCGCAGGTGCTGTTCGTCCGCCAGGTCGCCCCGACGGTCGAGGACCTCACCACCCGGCGGCAGGAGCTCAACCCACTCACCGGCGCGTACCCGACCGGCGCCTGGGGCGACGAGTCCCGCGACTACCACGTCGCCGTCCGGCTGGCCGCGAAGGCCGTCGGCCAGGAGCAGCTCGCGGCGCGGGTCCAGCTCGCGGTCGGCGACCAGACGGTGGCGCAGGGCCTGGTCAAGGCGCAGTGGTCGAACGACGACACGCTGACCACCCGGATCAGCCCGGAGGTCGCGCACTACACCGGCCAGACCGAGCTCGCCGAGGCGATCCAGGAGGGCCTGGCGGCGAAGGCGGCCGGTGACACCGCGACCGCGACCACCCGGCTCGGCCGCGCCGTCCAGCTCGCCGCCGAGACCGGCAACGAGGAGGCCACGACGCGGCTCAGGAAGGTCGTGGAGATCGACGATCCCGCGACGGGAACCGTCCGGCTGCGCAAGACTGTCGACAAGCTCGACGAGATGGCGCTGGACACGGCGTCGACCAAGACCACCAGGGTGAAGAAGTGACGAGTACCTGCCCGAACGGCCATACCTCCACCGCCGACGACTACTGCGACACCTGCGGGATGCCCATCACAGCCTCAGCCGCGCCCGCCGCGGCCGAGACCGGCGCATCCGCACCGGAGGCAGCAGCGGCACCGGCAGCCGCCACCAAGAACTGCCCGAACTGCGGTGCGGACGCGACGCCGGACGCGCTGTTCTGCGAGTCCTGCGGCTACGACTTCACCACCGGCACGATGCCGCGCACGACCGCGGAGTCCGGCGCGTCGGCCGACCCGTCGGGCGCGACGCCGCCGGCACCGGCCGCACCCGCGGCACCGATCGAGTGGGTCGTCGAGCGCTGGGTCGACCCGGACTGGTACGCCGCCCAGCAGGCAGACGACCCCTGCCCGTCGCCGGGCCTGCCGGTCGTCGTACCGCTGACCGCCAAGAGCGTGCTCATCGGCCGCCCGTCCAAGAGCCGCGGCATCCACCCCGACGTGGACTGCGGCGACGACTCCGGCGTCAGCCGCCGGCAGGCGCAGCTCACCACCGACGGCCAGCGCTGGTGGGTCGAGGACCTGCAGTCCTCCAACGGCACATACATCGGCCCCGCGTCCGGCCCGCTCCCCACCGCCCCGGTCCCGCCGGGCCAGCGCCAGGAGCTCGCCGAGGACGACCGCGTCTACGTCGGCGCCTGGACCCGCCTCGTCGTCCGCCGCGCCACCGACGCCGAAAAAGCCGGCCAAGCCTGACCCAGGACCCGCGAGGCGCCGCAGGAAGAGCAAGGCCTCGAACGCATATCGAATTCCATATCGCGATAGCGAATTCGATATGCGTTTCGGCGGTCCTGGTTCCGGCTCACCGGGCGGCAGATGCGAAGAGGGCGGTCCCGGCGTGGTGCCGGAACCGCCCTCTGGTCGTGCTCGGACTAGATCAGAAGTCCATGCCGCCCATGTCCGGAGCGCCGCCGGCCGCGGCCGCCGCCTTCTCCGGCTTGTCCGCGATGACAGCCTCGGTGGTGAGGAACAGCGCGGCGATCGACGCGGCGTTCTGCAGCGCCGAGCGGGTCACCTTGGCGGGGTCGATGATGCCTTCCTTCAGCATGTCGACGTACTCGCCGGTGGCCGCGTTGAGGCCCTGACCAGCCGGAAGGTTGCGCACCTTCTCGACCACGACGCCACCCTCGAGGCCGGCGTTGACCGCGATCTGCTTCAGCGGGGCCTCGACGGCCTGCTTCACGATCGCGGCACCGGTGGCCTCGTCGCCCTCGAGCTCGAGCTTCTCGAACGCGTTCACCGACGCCTGCAGCAGCGCGACGCCACCACCGGCGACGATGCCCTCCTCGACGGCCGCCTTCGCGTTGCGAACGGCGTCCTCGATGCGGTGCTTGCGCTCCTTCAGCTCCACCTCGGTGGCGGCGCCGACCTTGATCACCGCGACACCGCCGGCCAGCTTGGCCAGGCGCTCCTGCAGCTTCTCGCGGTCGTAGTCGCTGTCCGACTTCTCGATCTCGGCGCGGATCTGGTTGACCCGGCCGGCGATCGCGTCGGCGTCACCGGCGCCCTCGACGATGGTCGTCTCGTCCTTGGTGACGACCACCTTGCGGGCCTGGCCCAGCAGGTCGAGGTCGATGCTGTCGAGCTTGAGGCCGACCTCCTCGGCGATGACCTGACCGCCGGTGAGGATGGCGATGTCGGCCAGCATGGCCTTGCGGCGGTCACCGAAGCCCGGGGCCTTGACGGCGGCGGACTTGAAGGTGCCACGGATCTTGTTGACGACCAGGGTGGCCAGCGCCTCGCCCTCGACGTCCTCCGCGATGATGACCAGCGGCTTGCCGGACTGCATGACCTTCTCCAGCACCGGGACCAGGTCCTTGATGTTGGAGATCTTGCTGTTCACGACCAGGATGTACGGGTCCTCGAGGACCGCTTCCATCCGCTCGGTGTCGGTCACGAAGTACTGCGAGATGATGCCCTTGTCGAAGCGCATACCCTCGGTGAGCTCGAGCTCGAGCCCGAAGGTGTTGCTCTCCTCGACGGTGATGACACCTTCCTTGCCGACCTTGTCCATCGCCTCGGCGATGATCTCGCCGACCTGGGTGTCGCCGGCGGAGATCGAGGCCGTGGAGGCGATCTGCTCCTTGGTCTCGACGTCCTTCGCGAGCTGCAGCAGCTGCTCGCTGACGGCCTCGGTGGCCTTCTCGATGCCCTTCTTCAGCGACATCGGGTTGGCACCGGCGGCGACGTTGCGCAGGCCCTCGCGGACGAGCGCCTGGGCCAGCACGGTCGCGGTCGTCGTACCGTCACCGGCGACGTCGTCGGTCTTCTTCGCGACCTCCTTGACCAGCTCGGCCCCGATCTTCTCGAACGGGTCCTCGAGCTCGATCTCCTTCGCGATGCTCACAC
>WNGB01015160.1_pt1 | contig 10230 bp, 9 predicted proteins | sample 5400681 | NCBI WGS metagenome assembly WNGB01 (sample SAMN13153367, study PRJNA577476) | soil metagenome | isolation source: 115 cm soil or saprolite under grassland replicate 2 | place: USA:California | collected 2016-06-15
CTGTTCGCCGTGGCGGCGAAGGGTCCGCTGGCGGGCGTTCTGGGCTATGAAACCCGACCTTTGGTGTCGGCCGACTACTGCAACGACACGCGAAGCTCGATCATCGACGCGCCAAGCACGCTGGTGACCGACGGCACCCTGCTCAAGGTCTACGCCTGGTACGACAACGAGATGGGCTACGTCTCCCGCATGGTCGACCTCGCCAACCTGGTGATCGACGCGGAGGCGTGATGGCACGAGCCACGATGACAGGGGCGAGCCGCCACTATCTGGTCGTCACGGCGTCCTACTGGGGCTTCACCCTGGTCGATGGCACCTTGCGCATGCTGGTGCTGCTGCACTTCTTCAAGCTCGGCTACTCGCCCTTCACCTTGGCTTTCCTGTTCCTGCTCTACGAGTTCGCCGGCATCGTCGCCAACCTTCTAGGCGGCTGGCTGGCCACGCGCTTCGGCATTCCGCGCATGCTGGCCGTCGGCCAGGCCCTGCAGATCGCCGGGCTGGCGATGCTGTCGGCGCTCGACCCAGGCTGGACCGCAGCGGCATCGGTCGCCTGGGTGGTGGTGGCCCAAGGCATCGCGGGCCTCGCCAAGGACTTCACCAAGACTGCGTCGAAAACCGCGATCAAGGCAACGTCGGCCGAAGGATCGGGCCAGCTCTTCAAGTGGGTGGCGTATTTCACCGGCTCGAAGAACGCCATGAAGGGCATCGGCTTCTTCGTCGGCGGGCTGTTGCTCGACGTCATGGGCTTCAAGCCGGCGCTCTGGCTGATGGCTGGCGTGATCGGAGTCATCTTCCTCGCCGGTCTGGCGCTCCTGCCACGTCAGCTCGGCAAGGCCAAGGCATCGAAGACCGTGCGCGAGTTCTTCGCCAAGTCGCGCGGCGTCAACCTGCTCGCCGCGGCGCGCGTGTTCCTGTTCGGCGCGCGCGAGGTCTGGTTCGTCGTCGGCCTGCCGGTGTTCCTCTACGCGGCGGGCTGGCGCTTCGTCGAGGTCGGCGCCTTCCTCGCCGCCTGGACGATTGCCTATGGCGTGATCCAGGCGGCCGCCCCCGCCCTCGTCGCGCGCAGCGCCGATGGCCTCAGTCGCGAAGTGCCCAATGCACGGCTATGGGCCGGCTTGCTGACCGCGGTGCCGCTGGCGCTCGGGCTGCTGCTCAGGGATCAGGGCTTGTGGCACCCCGACCTTGTCGTGGTCGCGGGCCTGGCCCTCTTTGCCTTGCCGTTCGCGGTGAACTCCTCGCTGCATTCCTACCTGATCCTGGCCTACGCCGGTTCCGAGAAGGCCGCCGAGGACGTGGGCTTCTACTACGCCGCCAATGCTACAGGCCGGCTGATCGGCATCCTCTTGTCGGGCGCGCTCTATCAGCTCGGCGGCATGACGGCCTGCCTGTTCGGATCGGCGGCGATGCTTGCCGCCTGCTGGGCCGCCACCTTCTTCTGCCTGCAGGCGAAACACCGCGCGGCCAGGCGGCTTGACCATCGATAATATTTCTATTATTCGAGAATAATGGAAACAATGAACGTCTGATGTCGCTGTTCGAACGCTATCTCACCCTCTGGGTGGCACTCTGCATCGCGGCGGGCATTGCGCTCGGTCACTGGTTCCCCGGCTTGTTCCACGCCATCGGCGCGGCCGAGATGGCGCACGTCAACCTGCCGGTCGCCGCGCTGATCTGGCTGATGATCATCCCCATGCTGGTGAAGGTCGATTTCGCCGCCATCGGCAAGGTACGCGAGCACTGGCGCGGCATCGGCGTCACGCTGTTCATCAACTGGGCGGTCAAGCCGTTCTCGATGGCGGCGCTGGGCTGGCTGTTCATCGGTTATCTCTTCAGGCCCTGGCTGCCGGAAAGCCAGATCGACAGCTACATCGCCGGGCTCATCTTGCTGGCGGCTGCGCCCTGCACCGCCATGGTGTTCGTGTGGAGCAACCTGTCCGACGGCGAGCCCGACTTCACGCTGACCCAGGTGGCGCTCAACGACACCATCATGGTCTTCGCCTTCGCGCCGATCGTCGGTCTGCTGCTCGGCCTGTCGGCCATCACCGTGCCGTGGCAGACGCTGCTGCTGTCCGTCGGCCTCTACATCGTCGTGCCTGTGGTGCTGGCGCAGGTGCTGCGCAGCAGCGTGCTGTCGCGCAATGGGCCGGCGGGCCTCGCCGGCCTGCTGGAGCGTCTCCAGCCGATCTCCCTGGTGGCCCTGCTGACGACCCTCGTCCTGTTGTTCGGCTTCCAGGGCCAGCAGATCATCGATCAGCCGCTGATCATCGCCCTTCTTGCGGTGCCGATCCTCATCCAGGTCTATCTCAATTCCGGGATCGCCTATCTCCTGAACCGCGCCACCGGCGAGGCACATTGCGTAGCCGCGCCGTCGGCCCTGATCGGCGCCAGCAACTTCTTCGAGCTTGCCGTCGCTGCCGCCATCAGCCTGTTCGGCGTCTCGTCGGGCGCGGCATTGGCAACGGTCGTGGGCGTCCTGATCGAGGTGCCGGTCATGCTGTCGGTGGTCAAGATCGTCAATGCCAGCAAGCATTGGTACGAGGCCGGCCCGGCCGTCATGCGCCGGGGGCAAGCAGTGGATTAGGCCGCTCTGCCACGGTCTCGTCCTTGAAAATCCACTCAGTTAACGCCGCGAACTACCGGCTTGGTGTGATGGTTGACCCATTTTGGCCAAGGCCAAGACCGTCGCGAAAAATGCCAACACCTGGCACACGGCACGGATGCCGCCCCAATAACGGAAACCCTCAAAAGCCTGTCCAAGTGCCGCCGGGTCGTCGAGCCCAGAGATACTCAACATGATCGGCGCTGCTTTCAGGGTACAGAGCAGACCTGCCGCCGCGAGCGGGACAGCGCCATAGAGAGACAGCGCGACAGGCCCTCTCGAGACACGCTCGAGATAGAGGCTGCCCGTCGCCGCCAGGATCAGCACAAAGCTGCCAATCGCTTCGAGTGGATACAGGACGAGGCCGTTGCCGAGATCGGCGTGTCGGCTGAACGTTGCCCAAGCCACCGCGTCGATCTGCTGCCAGGCCGGCATGGCGACGATCTCACGATCCAGATCGGCACCGGCCAACAGCCCGCTCATCATGGCCGCCGCCATGAGGAGATAGCGAGTTCGGGACGAAGTCATGACATCGCTCTCGTCAGGGCTTCACAGGCCGGAAATCCTGGTCGGGAAAGGAGGAGGCCTTCGGCGCCTGTATGACGACGAAAGCACGTTCCGTACTCTGATGGCAGGCGTTGCAGGTCGCCGTGAGCCGGGCATAGGCCTCGCTGAACTTGGCGGCATCGTTGCTCTTGATGGCCTGGGAGACGGCTTCCATCGGTTCCTTGGTGGTGGCCACCATCAGTTCGGCAATGTTCGTCTTCCTGTACATCGGCCAGACGCGGACGATCCTTTCGAACGATTCCTCGAGCTCGTGCAGCTCGTACGCCGCATAGTTCCAATTCTTCTCCTGCCCGGCCAGTCCAAGCTTCGTGTGGCGCGGTTGCACGGTCATGGTCATCAAGTCACCCAGGCCCGGCCGGTAGGCCTGCGCCGTGGGTCCTTGAGGCGTGGCGGGCGTCTGTGCATTCCCGAAACCGAGCAGCGACAGCGTGAGAACGCCCGTCAGGAAAGCGAGGGATGTGGCCTTGAGCGACATGCGAACCTCCTTCGATCGAATGGCTGCGCTGCTACAGGACGGCGATGACGGCGCCGCCGATGGCGCACAGGACGACGACCAGCCACGGCGGCGTCTTCCACATGAAGAGCAGCAGGAACGCCGCGATGACCAGCGCGAAGTCGCGCGGGTTGGTGATCCCCGCGGTCCACACCGGATCGTACAGAGCTGCCAGCAGCAGGCCGACGACGGCGGCATTGACGCCTGCCAGCGCCGCCTGGGCGAAGCTCTTTCTGCGAAGATCCTCCCAGAAGGGCAGCGCGCCGACGACCAGCAGGAAGGACGGCAGGAAAATGGCTACGAGGCACAGCGCAGCGCCCGCCACGCCATTCGGTTCCGGCTTCATGACGGCGCCCAGATAGGCGGCGAAGGTGAACAAGGGCCCCGGTACGGCCTGGGCCGCACCGTATCCGGCAAGGAAGGTCTCCCCGCCGACCCAGCCGGTCGGAACGACGGCTTCCTGCAACAGCGGCAGCACGACATGGCCGCCACCGAACACCAGCGAGCCGGCACGATAGAAGGCATCGATCAACTTGACGCTCTGGGCCGACGTCCCGGCAGCGAGCAGCGGCAGGCCTGCCAGCAGGACGAAGAAGACCACCAGCATGACGGCGCCCGTGCGCCGGCTGATATTCAAGGGCAGCGAGACATGATCGGTCGGCGCCTTGGGGTGCAAGAAGGTGACGCCGGCGATCGCGCCAAGCAGGATCACGGCGACCTGCGCCCATGCCGACGGCACGGCGAGGACAAAGACGGCCGCTGCCGCCGCGACCGTCGCCCGCTCGCGATCCGGCGTGAGGGTCCGCATCATGCCCAGCACCGCCTGGGCGACGACGGCCACGGCGGCGATCTTCAATCCGTGCAGCCAGCCCGTTCCGCCGGCACCGCCGAGCGCTGCCAGCCCATAGGCAAAGACGACGAGCGCGACGGCGGACGGCAGGGTGAACCCTGTCCACGCCGCCAAGGCGCCGGCATATCCTGCCCGCGACAGGCCGATGGCGATGCCGACCTGGCTCGAGGCGGGACCCGGCAGGAATTGGCAGAGCGCCACCAGGTCGGCGTAGGCCCGATCGTCGAGCCAACGTCGTTTGCCGACGAACTCCTCCCGGAAATAGCCGAGATGGGCGATCGGCCCGCCGAACGAGGTCAGGCCGAGCCGTAGGAAGACCGCCAGGACTTCCGTCCATGAGCCGGGCGCGACGCGCGCCGCTGCGTCTTTCGTTGTCTCCGTCATCGTTCCCTGACCAATTCGTTGAAGAGTTCGCGAACCTTGCCGGTCGCCACCGCGAGCGCCGCTCGCCCCTGGCGAGTCGCCCGGTAATGCCGGCGCGCCCGACGACCGGCGCCTTCGGTCCTGGATTTCAGGTATCCCTTGCGCTCCAGCGCATGCAGCATCGGATAGAGCGTTCCCGGACCGATGCGGTATCCGTGCCCGCGCAGTTCCTCGATCATCCAGTTGCCGAAGAACTCGTCCTCGACGGCATGGTGGAGGATGTGCAGCCGGATCAGGCCGGCGAGGAATTCCTGGTGCTTCGCCGCTTTCATGCGTGGGCTGCAGAGCGCTTATCGAATTTCGATATTATCGTGGACTGCTGCCGTATGAGCAAACGACTATTGTCGGGAACCGACATGGCGGACGAAACGTTTTGCGCGCTGGGAACCAAGGCGGCGCCATCGTGAAGAAACCGGCCTTTGCCTTCTTCGATTCGCTTGCGTCCCGCTTCGTCCTGACCATGGGCGTCGTCAATCTGTTTGCCGACATGACCTATGAGGGCGGTGCCAGCATCAATGGCCAGTTTCTCGGAATGCTGGGAGCCGGGGCGGCGGCCATCAGCATCATCGCCGGCCTCGGCGAGTTCCTGGGCTATGCGCTGCGCTCGCTTGCCGGTTACGTCGCCGACAAGTCCGGCCGCTACTGGACGGTCACGTTCATCGGCTATGCGATCAACTTGCTCGCCGTTCCGGCCATGGCGCTCGCGGGCGATTGGCGGGTGGCGGCGGTCTTCATCCTGCTCGAACGCATCGGGCGTGCGATCCGCAAGCCCACGGTCGAGGCCATGCTTTCCTACACGACGGCCGAGCTGGGCAAAGGACGGGTCTACGCCATTAACACCGCCATGGACGAGATCGGCGCGACGGTCGGACCGTTGGTGGTCGCGGCCGTCCTGTTTCTCGGCGGCAGCTACCGGACCTGTTTTGCGTTGCTGCTGATATCGTCGCTGCTGGCCCTCGCCTCGCTGACGGTCGCCCGGGTGAATTTCCCGCTCCCCTCGAGCCTGGAGGAGGGACCAACGGCGCAAGATGAACGATTCGCGCGGTCCTACTGGCTCCACATGCTGGCGGGCGCGTGCTTCGCCGCCGGCCTGCTGAGCTACGAACTCATCGCTTATCACCTTGCCAGCACCGGCTTGGTCGAAGACTCTTGGATACCGGTCCTGCTGGCGTTCGCCACCGGCTGCGGCGTGATTGCCAGTCTTGTCTTTGGCAGGCTGTACGACCAAAGCGGCCTGCCGGTGGTGCTCATCGCCGTCGTGCTGTCCGCTCTGTTCACGCCACTGGTCTTCCAGGGAACTCTGCTTGCCGCCCTCCTCGCCATGCCGCTCTGGGGCATCGGCTACGCGACGCAAGACACGTTGCTCAAGGCGATCGTTGCCGGCGTCCTGCCCAAGGGCAAACGCAGCCTCGCTTTCGGGCTGTTCTATGCGGGATACGGCGTCGGATGGCTGCTCGGCAGCATTGCCGCGGGATTGCTCTACGAATATTCGCAGGTCGGCCTGATCGCCTTTGCGGTCGCCGCGCAACTGGCTTCGCTACCCGTATTCGTCTTTGCCCATCGGATGGCAGCTCCAGGCGGTAGGCAATAGATATTCCTAGTCTTAGCTGCGATTCCTGATTCGCCAGCCGGTGGAAAAACGCATCATTGCATTGTGGGCGACGGCGCTCCTGGAGACTCGCCGCCCGCCGATCCGGCACCGATCGACAACGCCGCCTGCAAGTCGGCGGCGGCGAGATAGAAGTCGCGCCGGGCATCCAACGCGGAGGCGTTGGCGCCAATGCGCGTACGCGCGTCGGTCAAGTACTTGAACAGGTCGACACGCATGCCCTCGCTGGCGAGCACGCCGTTGGTGTAGCGCAAGGCGATTTCCTTCGACACGATGCCGCGCAGTGGCAGCACGCGGTCACGGTAGAACTTCGCGATATCGTAGGTCCCGCGGTAGGTCTCGTAGGCGATGCGCGCCTCGGAGCGGGCGTTGACCGCCTTCGCCGCGAGGCGATTCAACGCTCGCATATAGGTCTCCCGCGCCGATCGCGTGCGCGCTTCGCCGGTATCGAAGATCGGAAGCTGGAGATCGAGCTGCGCGCCGGCGCGGTTGATCTCGGTGTTGGTATTGGTCAGCGGGTTGGCCGACTCGTCGTTGAAGATGCCGGCCAACTGCAGCATAGAGACGTAGCGCGTTGCCTCGGTGAGCGACAGCGACTTGGCCAGTGCGGCGACGTCGTGGCGCGCCATGATCAGGTCGACGCGGCGGTTGACGGCTTCGATCTCGACCGTCGTGAGCGTCTCCGGCTCGCCCGGCAAGGCCGGCAGCTCGGCCGGCAGGGCGAAGGCCGTGTCGCCGCCCCACACTCCCATCAGGCGGATCAGCGTCTCGCGCTCTCGTCGTGCTGTGAGCCGCGCCTGGCCCACGCGCGCGCTCAGCTCGGCATAGAAGGCGGCGAGCTCGGCTTGGTCGAGCTGATCGCCGCCGCCCGCTTCGCCGAGCCGAGCGTTCAACCGCACGGCCGCATCCACTGTGGCCCGCGTCTGGTCAAGGAAGCCAACCTGCTGCTGAGCGGCGACGGCGCGGATGTACGCCCGCCGCGTGTCCGCGGCCAGGCGCAGTGTGGTCGAGATCGCCTGGTGGCGGGCCTGGGCGTAGCGCTCGGCGGCGATCGCAGTGCGGCGTTGCAGGGTAATCAGGCTTAGGATGTCGCCGATGAGCCTCGCCTCGAAATTGGCCACGCCGGTGCCAACAATACGCATCAAGGAAACGCTTGGATTGGGCGGAAGGCTGGCCTGAACATAGGCCGCCTCCGAAATTCCGAGATCGTTGTACGCCGACTGCAGGTCGCGGTTGTTGAGCAGCGCCACTTGCACTGCCGCATCGGCCGACAGCGGGCCGGCGAGCAGATCGGCAACCTGATCCTTTGTCCGCTGCGCCTGCTCGGCGCTCGTGATCTTGACCACGCTTTTGCCGATGCCGGGGCCAGTCTCGCGGCTGACGCCCTGCGCCACCTCGCCCATGCCGCCATCGGCCGAGAATGAGGCGCAGCCGGCCAGCAAGCCGGTCAGCCAGAGCACCATGGCAATGGGCCGGTTCATGGCGCCTTCCCCAGGCCGTGATAGGCGGTGCCGGCCATCACCGGACGATAGGGCGCGTCGGCGGCCGGCGCGACCGGGTCGTCGGGCCCCGGCGACGGCGCCAGGGTTGGCGGCGGCGAGGTCGAGCATGCTTGGAGCAGCGCAAGAAGCGCTACGAACAAGAAACATCTCATGGATGGACCTCCCCGAGGAGCGCCGATGCCGGTTGCAGACGCCAGCCTTTCACCAGGCCATAGAGCGCGGGAATGACCAGCAAGGTGAGCAGGGTCGAGCTCACCATGCCGCCGATCATAGGCACCGCGATGCGCTGCATCACTTCGGAACCGGTGCCGTGGCTCCACAGGATCGGCAGCAGGCCGGCCATGATGGCCGTCACCGTCATCATCTTGGGCCGCACCCGGTCGACGGCGCCTTCGACGATGGCGGCCGTGAGGTCGGACCGGTCGAGCGGGCGACCTTCGGCTTCCGCTCGTCGCCGGCGCTCGGCCAACGCGTGGTCGAGGTAGATCAGCATCACAACGCCGGTCTCGGCGGCGACGCCGGCAAGGGCGATGAAGCCCACCGCGACGGCAACACTCATGTTGAAGCCCATCCACCAAACGAGCCAGAGGCCGCCGACCAGCGAGAAGGGCAGCGACAGCATCACGATCAGAGTTTCGGTCATGCGCTGGAAATTGAGGTAGAGGAGCACGAAGATCAGGAGCAGCGTCGCCGGCACGACGATCTGCAGCCGCGCCTCCGCCCGCTGCAGAAACTCGAACTGGCCGCTCCACACGACGTAGAAGCCGGGCGGAAACTTGACCTTTTCCTGGACCGCACGCTGGGCGTCGGCGACGTAGCCGCCCAGGTCGCGGTCGCGATAATCGACGAAGATGTAGACCGCGAGCTGGGCATTCTCGGTGCGGATCGTGGTCGGCCCGCGGGTCGGCTCTACCTTGGCGACCTGGCCGAGCGGGATCATGCCGCCGCGCATGGTCGATACGAGGACGTCCGAGGCGATCGCCCGCGGGTCGGAGCGCAGGTCTCGGGGGTAACGGACGTTGATCGTGTAGCGCTCGCGACCCTCAACCGTCGTGGCCACCGCTTCGCCGCCCAGGGCGCTCGCCACGGCCAACTGCAGGTCCTCGATCAGCACGCCGTACTGCGCCAACCGAGTCCTGTCGGGCACGATATCGAGGAACGAGCCGCCGGTGACGCGCTCGGCAAAGGCCGAGGTCGTGCCGGGCACATCGCGCACCGCGGCTTCGACCTGACGCGCGAGGTTTTCCAGCTCGCCGAGATCGCGGCCCAAGAGCTTGATGCCGACCGGCGTGCGTATGCCGGTCGCCAGCATGTCGGTGCGGGCCTTGATCGGCATGGTCCAGGCGTTGCTGACGCCAGGGAACTGCAGGGCCCGGTCGAGCTCGGCAATCACTTTGTCGATGTTCATGCCCGGCCGCCACTGGTCCTTGGGCTTGAGGTTGATCACTGTCTCGAACATCTCGAGTGGCGCCGGATCGGTCGCCGTGCCGGCCCGTCCGCCTTTGCCGTAGACCGAAGCCACTTCGGGGAATGATTTTATTATCTTGTCCTGGGTCTGCAGCAACTCGGCCGACTTGGTGACCGAAAGGCCGGGCAGGGTGGTGGGCATATAGAACAACGTGCCCTCGTCGAGGCTCGGCATGAATTCGCTCCCGACCCGCATCGCGGGCCATGCCGTGGCACCCAAGATCGCCAGCGCCAACAGGATGGTCGGCACGCGCGCCCACAGCACCAGCCGGATCATCGGCCGATAGAGCCAGATCAGCGCCCGGTTCACCGGGTTGCGTTGCTCGGGCAGAATGCGGCCGCGCACGAACAGCACCATCAGCGCCGGCACCAGGGTCACCGACAACAGCGCCGACGCAGCCATCGCAAGGCTCTTGGTCCAGGCCAGCGGCTTGAAGAGCCGGCCCTCCTGGGCCTCCAGGGTGAAGATCGGCAGGAACGAGACGGTGATCACCAGCAGGCTGAAGAACAGCGCCGGGCCGACCTCGACCGCCGCCGCTATGATCGCCTCGGTGCGCGACTCCCCCGGCTTCAATCGCTCCAGGTGCTTGTGGGCGTTCTCGATCATGACGATGGCGGCGTCGACCATGGCGCCGATGGCGATGGCGATGCCGCCGAGGCTCATGATGTTCGAGCTCAAGCCCAGCAGGTGCATGCAGAGATAGGCGATCAGCACGCCGA
>WNGB01020581.1_pt1 | contig 10230 bp, 10 predicted proteins | sample 5400681 | NCBI WGS metagenome assembly WNGB01 (sample SAMN13153367, study PRJNA577476) | soil metagenome | isolation source: 115 cm soil or saprolite under grassland replicate 2 | place: USA:California | collected 2016-06-15
GTGCGGCCGGCGTCGGTGGATTTGTAGACGCCGTTGCCGAAGCCCACGGAGTCGCGGAGCGTGGACTCACCGCTGCCGACGTAGATCACGTCGGGCGCCGAGGGTGCTACTGCCAGAGCGCCGATCGATGCGACGGGCTGGTCGTCGAATATCGGGAACCAGGTTCGGCCGGCGTCGATGGTTTTCCAGACGCCGCCGTTCACGTGGCCGAAGTAGAACTCGTCCGGCCGGCCTGGCACGCCCGACACGGCGTCGCAGCGGCCGCCGCGAAATGGGCCGAGCATGCGCCAGTCGAGCCCGATCGGGACATCCTGGGGACTGGGGAATGGGGACTGGGGGCTGGGGAAATGCTCCGGGAACCGGAGCGCCGAGAGTGCGACGCCGGCCTGAGCGAGGTTGGCGAGGAAATCGCGGCGAGAGGGCACGCCTAGGGCGTCACGCTAGCGAAGTAGACCTCGAGATTCGTCGGGTAGGTCCCGAACGTCTTCCCCGGGCCGGTCCACGTCATCGCCGCGCTGCCCGGCAGTGAGATGATGCCGTCGTAGTCGCCGATGAACGGTCGGATGCCGTTGGCGCAAGTAGAGCAGGGGACGCCGAACGCCCCTGGATCCCAGCTCGTCTTGGTGACGCGTGTGGTGGACCAAGTTTGCCCGCCGTCCGCGCTCGTGATGTAGGAGACATCGAACAGCGTGTTGCCGGTGTAGCTGCGGTCGTTGGTCATCAGATCGAGCCGGCCGCTCGACGGCTCGACACTCAACTCGACATTGATGCGATCACCAGACGCCGGCGCGACGACGGCGGGCGTGGACCATGTCGTGATGTCGCCGACGTCCGCGTAGGTCAGCAGCACCTGCGCCTTGTTCGCCACGATGTCTGTATAGGCGACGTAGAGGCGATTTGTCGTCGGATCGAACGCCGGCACCGGATAGGAGCCCGGCCCGCGGAAGGACGCGCCGGAAATGTTGAAGCAATACGGCGGATACAGGCAGACCGGATTCTGGAACGTGCCGAACCTAAACGACTTGCTCCACGTCGCGCCGTGGTCCGTGGAGACGCTCACGTACATCGCCGTGCCTTTGCCGCCCTGGACCGAGTTGTCGAAGGTGAGGTAGGCATAGCCCGTTGCCGGATCGACGACGACGCGCGCGTCCTGGTCATTGCGGACCGAACCGCTGGAGACTTTAACGGGGAGCGCAAAGCTGTTGCCACAAATCGGCGAGTGCGCGCTGAATCCCGTAAAGTGCGCCCACGGCACGTAGATCGTGCCGTCGTTCGCGACCGTGATGGATTCATGATCGGGGAATTGGCCATTCGATCCTCGCGCCTTGCCTTCGCCCTGGAATGCGCTGACGAGCGTGAGCGGATGATCGGGGCCGCCCGCGGTCCAGGTGCGGCCGCCGTCGCTCGAGCGGCTGAGCCAAAGCGCGACGTTCTTTCCCACGTAGCCGAAGCAAGTGAAGTAGGCGGTGCTGCCGTCTGGGCTGAACGCCACGGCCGGGTCGCCCCCGAAATCGTATGTCCCGGTTCCCGGGACCGATGGGTCGTTCGTGAACTGTGTGATGCCGGGGATGAAGCCGCTCGGCAGCGTGGGCGTCCATGTCTTGCCGCCGTCGAATGTCGCGTTGACGCCGCAGCCGTCGTTGTAGTTCCAGTCGTTATTTCCCGTGATCATGTTGCTCGGGTTCACGGGATTGACGGCGAGCGGGGTCTCGTTTTGGGCGGTGGTATCGCGGCTGACGTTGACTACCGTTGCGGACCCCGCGCCGAGGGCGCTGAAGCTCGGGGTGCCAAGCGTGGTGATGGGGGCTTCGCGGCAGGCGACAAGGAGCACGCCCGCGCAGAGAGCTGTGGACAGAGCGGTCGAGGATCGCATGCAGGTCTCCGAGGAATGCGGTTCACCTTGAGGGCGCAAACGGACTTTGAATAGACGGCTTATCCTGAGCCCTCGCAACTCGGAACCACTGTACTTGGCGTCCAGCGCCTAGCTTTCTATCTTCCCTCTCCCGTTCGGCCAGGTAGCTCAGTTGGTAGAGCAGCGGACTGAAAATCCGCGTGTCGGCAGTTCGATTCTGCCCCTGGCCACTTCACAACGCGCGCAGGTCGGCACCCGGCGGATGCCCGCGCGCCCGATCCTCCCCGACGAGATTCCCGACCGCGAGATCGAGCGGTGGGCGGACCTCACCGCCGATTCCCTGTCGAAACTGGATTAGGCCCCCCCTAGACACGGGACTACGCACTAATTAGCTTTGTCGCAAGTTCTGAAAGTTGACACAAACACGTTTGGTGATACAAAACGTCTTATGAGAACTAGCGACATGGTCAACGCCGACGTTCACGAGAAGGTCGCCGCAGAGATCACCGCAGAGATGGATCGTCTTCACCGCGCTTTCATGACGGTGACGAAGCTCGAGATTACGACTGCCCTGCGGCGGCTCGGTGGCCAGCCTCGTACCCGCGTGGGGAGGAGCTCGGCGGACAACGTGGAGGCCGCTCTTGAGCGCCGTGGATACAAAGTCTTCCCGGCCCTCGCTGACGTCAGGACCGATGAGGCCGTCCGGATTTACCGTCGCGGGACGTTTGCGGACCAGATCCTGCAGGGCATCCTGCACCCTGGCGCGACGACTGACGAAGAGCTGGCTAACGTCATCAGCAAGGCCAAGGCGGCCGATCAGTTACTGAGGCAGCCCAAGAAGGCCTGAGCTGCTTCGCACGCGCCCGTTTTTCGGGGCGACAACTACCACAAGCGTCCTGGCGATCGCGGTCCGCTGTAACGGCAAACCCGACCCCGGCTTGCGGAAACTCCAAGGGGGAGGGGAACCACCGATGTCGAAGTATTCTGCCAAGTTCAAGGCGCGTCCAGCGCGGCGCGCGAAGACCACCGCGCCACCGGTCCGCACCGGGACTGCCCCGGCGCACAAGCCGCTCGCCAACAACCTCGTGCACGTGTTCGTTGACGACCAGAACCTCTTCTACGGGATCGTGAACGACGAGCGAGGCCCCGGCTACCGCTTCGACTTCGGTCGGTTACTCCTCGCGGCGGCGCGCGACTCGAAGGGCCGGGCGCGCGGGGTGAAGTACGCTTACGTGGCGGGCGTCATCCCTGACGACGACTCGTTCTGGAAGATCGCCGCCGACTTGGGGTTCACGGTGCGGCGGGGTTACCTCGGTTCGAAGAGCCGCTCGAAACAGGACGACGCGTGGCTGATCACGGACCTCACCGCCACCGTGTGCGAGCAGGCAGGGCCTTCGACCATAGTCCTCGTCGCGGGCGACGCTGACTACATGCCGCCGCTCAAGAAAGCGCTGGAGAAGGGCTGGCGGGTGGAGGTGCTGTTCATGGGCCGCGGGCTCTCAGTAGCGCTCGATCCCGTGGCCCATGAGCTTCGCCGCCTTTCGCCGGGCGACATCGAGCTCTACGGAGAAGGAGACTTGGACTGACGCCGTAGAAGAATCGTCGAAACCAGTGACGCGCCTTAACCGCGCGGACGGGCGCCTGGCAGGACGCGGGCGCCCGTTTCGCGCTCAACACCCCCGACTAGCGTCAATGTTTTCAAATCTCCATCATTGGACTGCACTCTTACGCGAGTCCAGATCTGTTGGCTGAGCGGCCCTATAATCCCCTTGAGAAACGGCACCTGGCCGAGAGCATCGTGCGGGCGCTGCTCGATGAGCCGTGCGGCCCGCTCCCACCCGCCAAGGCGTTCAGCGGCGCCGGCGTGTACGCGATCTACTACCACGGGGACTTCGGACCGTATGCCCCGCTTGCGAAGGCCAATGCCAAAGGCGCCTGCGAGGTAGCCATCTACGTGGGCCGGGCTCGGCACCCGGGCGCGCGGAAGGGCTTCGAGGATGACGCCGAGGACGACCAGCAGTCCCTCTTTGCCCGCCTCTGCGAGCACGAGGAGTCCATCAAGGCGGCAGAGAACCTTAACATCGCGCACTTTCGCTGTCGCTACCTCATCGCGGACGAGTTATGGGTAGCGTTGGCCGAGCGCGTTCTGCTCGAGAAGTATCAACCGGTGTGGAATGTCGTAATCGACGGGTTCGGCAACCACGACCCGGGTGCGGGCCGCAAGGACCAGAAGCGCTCGCCCTGGGATGTCTTGCACACCGGCCGGAAATGGGCTGAGAAGCTCGCCCCAGGCAAGCAGTCGCAGAAGGAATTGCTCGCCGCAATCCGGGCGCACTTGAAGTAGCGTCAGGGAAATGACGAAGGGGCGAGACCCGGCGGTCACTTCCCGCATGATGGCCGCCGTTAGGAATAAGGACAGCAAGGCAGAGGTCCTGCTTCGCAAATCCCTCTGGGAGCGCGGTCTGCGCTACCGGAAACACGCCAAGCTCACCGGACGCCCAGACCTCGTCTTCGGACCAGCTCGTACGGTTGTCTTCGTGGACGGAGACTTCTGGCACGGGAACGCTTGGCGCCTCCGCGGCCTCCCGAACCTCGAAGCCCAGTTCCCGAACCGCAGGCGATGGTGGGTCCGAAAGATCAACCGGAACATGGAACGAGACGCTGAGGTCACGGCGGCACTGCGTCGCGACGGTTGGAAGGTCCTGCGCTACTGGGAGAGCGACGTCTTGAAGGCGCCCGACCGTGTCGCCGCCCGCGTGCTGGCGGTTGTTAGGGCGCGGCGGCGCTAACCGGGAGAGCTGCGACCCCGGCGGCGCGTCGCTTCGGCGCCGCGTGTAACTGCTTCGCGATGCTGACCGCGAGCACTCGAGCGGCCTCGACCGGCACGGCGTTCCCGAGCTGCCGCAGGCACTCCGTCCACGCCCCCGCGAACACGTAGTGGTCCGGGAACGTCTGCAGTCGCGCAGCCTCGCGGATCGTGAAGTACCGCACCTGGCCGTTCTCGTGTCGCAACGTGTTCTCGCCGCCTGGGACGCCGTGATCCCCGGCCTTGAGCGTCTTGGCGGGCTCGTCCCACGGACTGCCCGTGTGGCCGGGGTAGCTGCGAGCGCCTGGGTTGGCGTAATGATTCGGTACGTCGGGGTCGTCGCGTAGCTCCACCGGCCTTGGCAAGTCACCGATCGCGTCCCTCACCGTGCGCCACCGCTTCTCGGTTGGCGGAAACAAGGTCGAGCGGAGACGCCCGATCCGCGCGCGAAGGTGAGGCGGCGCGTTCCGGGGCTGACGCAGGCCGTGCTCCTTCCAATACGAGCCGTCGACCCACTGGGCATAGAGGAGCGCCTCGTGGCTGTGCGTGGCACGGGGCAATGACCACTCGACACCCAGGTCCGACCGGAAGGCGACTATGAACACGCGCTCGCGCTTTTGCGGGACGCCGAAATCGGCGCAGTTCACGAGGTAATGCTGGACGTCGTAGGACAGCTCGTCACGAGCGCGGCCGGACCGGCCTTCCTTGGCGAGCCGCGCCTTGTGCTCCTCCCAACTTTCGCTTGCGCGTGGTACCGCGCACGGCCGCTGGAGCCGGTGCAGGATGTAGGTGAAGTACGGCGCGAATCCAGGGCGGAGGAGGCCCTTCACGTTCTCGATCAGCAGCGCCTTGGGCCTCGCCTCGCAGACAGCGCGGAAGAGCTCGGGGAACAGGTTGCGCTGATCGCGGTGGCCCTTGTGCTTGCCCGCGAGGGAGAACGGCTGGCAGGGCACGCCTGCGGCGATCAGGTCGAGCGAGCCGGCGTAGTCCGTGAAGTCGATCGTCCGGACGTCGGTGGGCTCTACGGGACGGACCGCGTGGAGAAGGGCGCGGTTGCCGTTCGTTCGCAGCGTCTCGCACGCGTCGCGGTCGAGCTCTATCAATGCCTTGTGGCTGAAGCCGGCCTTGGCCGTCCCCAGCGCGAGCCCGCCTGCGCCCGTGAAGAGTTCTACCGACGTGAGAGCGTTCGCTGCCATGATTTCTTGCCCCGAGTTGGTCCCGCTTCGACCGGCTCTCGCTCAAGCGCCTCCTCGATCAGACCGGCGACCCAGTCCTGGATGTTCGTGTCCAGGTCGGCCACCCGGATGCGGAGCAGGCGGTGCGTGTCGGCCGACAGCCGCACGTGGATCAGGCGGTCGGTCGACTGGTCAGCGGGCTTGTCCTTGAGCGCGGCCATAGTTGTATCTGGACTAGTAATGTAGTCCAGATACATTTGGCACGCAATCCAGTCGTTCGAAGTAGAGGGTGAAAGGGCAGGCCGAACGTACGTCAAAACCGTCAACGTGGCATCAACGGGGGTCGCGGTCACCGACAGTTAACGGCTCGCGCTGTACTCCACGCCAGCCATATTTCAGCACTTCCCGTGACTCGATGATGGACCCGCAGCTATCACAGCGGGACCACCCTAAGGTCGTGACTCCGATCGAATGGTCGGATCCATCGGAGACCTCAAGCGGCTGGTCTTAGTTGACCAACTAGCGCCCCATGCCAACTCTGCGAAGAGACGTCAGCGTCCACACGTTGTCTGAGTTTGCAGAGCTCTTCAGTGCGAATGGGCAGCTCTCTCATCCGACCGTGCAATGGTACCGCGGCGACGGCGTGCTGCGGCGACGTCAAGCGTTGCTTCCTTCGATCGCCCGTTCGCCCTCGAAGATTACGGACGAATGGAGCATCTACCAACGGTTCCGCCAGGCCGCTGCCGCCTTCTTGCCGCACGCAAACCTCCTGGAATGGGACTGGATGCTGTACATGCGGCACTTCGGGGTGCACACCCGCCTACTCGACTGGACGGAGAGCGCGCTCGTGGCGCTGTATTTCGCCGTTGAGAGGCCCGAGCAAGACCGGTACGTTGGCGTAGTTTGGTGTCTAGACCCGCTTCACCTGAACGACCTCGCGGGGTACGGACGGGAAATCCAGTGTGCGGGTGTGGACAAGGATCTCGACAAGTACACAACCGAGTCACTCAAGAGAGCGACCAAGGACGCCGACTTCAAGCCCGTTGCACTCATCGCCCCGCGCTCATTCCCCCGACTCGTCGCTCAACAGGGAGTCTTCACGATTACCCATAGAGAGCAGGTATCGCTTGAGACCGTCGGAGATCCCGCTCTGCTCGCTAGGGTTCGCATTCCACCAACGGCGAAGCCTCGCATTCGCCGCTCGTTGGCCGCGGTTGGCATGAACAGACTATCACTGTACCCGGAATTACAAAGCCTGGCCCAAGGCGGCTGAGACGCGATGCGCACCTTCAGCATGGAGCGCCTACCGGAGTCGGACGCGCGCGTGGACCGACTGGTGGAAGCCATGGCGCGGTATGATCTCCAACCCGACTACCAGCGCCAGTCGGGCATCTGGAGCGAGGAGAAGCGGCAGCTCTTCATCGACTCGCTCATCAACGGCTACGATGTGCCGAAACTCTATTTTCACCGACTTCCCACACGCAGAACGTCATCACCGGTTTTTTCCATCATCGATGGCAAACAGCGCCTTGAGACTATTCGGGGCTTCCTGGAGAACGAGTTTACTCTCAGTGACGATTTCGAAGACTCCCAGGCGGAGAAGGCGGCCGACGCCGCTGCAGGCAAGAGCTACCGACAGCTGACACAGGAACACCCGTCCCTCGCCGGGCGTCTGACGCAGCGAACGTTAGACATCGTCGTGATCGAGACGACCGATAAGGAGATTATCGAGGAACTGTTCTCCAGGCTCAATGAGGCCGTTCCGCTGAACGCTCCCGAGAAGCGCAATGCATTCGGAGGGGCAATGCCTCGGGTAATTCGACGTCTTGTTTCTCGTCACGCGTTCTTTAAAGACCGACTCCCGATCGAAAACAAGCGCTACAGGCAGCTCGACCTGGCGACCAAGTTCCTCTATTTGCAAGACGTAGGAGACTTCGTCGCAACGAAAAAGCGAGCACTAGACGACTTCGTGAAGAGCTTCCGTCCGCCGACAAAAGCCACTCACGCACGCTCGCTGGCGCGAAAAACAACCAAGACTCTTGGCAGAATGGCGGACGTCTTTGAGGCGCAGGACGAACTGCTCTCGTCTGTCGGATTGGTCACCGTGTATTTCATGGCATTCCTCCGCGCGGACACGGATAAGAAGCTCGCCGCAAAACTCACCCGTGATCGCCTGGAGAAATTCGATCAAGTTCGCCGACACAACCGGTGGGTGCAGAGACAGCAGCAAGCGGCGGTTGCCAGTGGCAGGCCTCCGTCGCGCTCGCGGGTGCGTCAGGATCTTGCGATCTTCGATCGACTCATGCAGAGCCCCAACGACGGTCAAGCCCTTGAGTATCGGTATCGCATCCTGCGCGCATTCTTGGACGACAAGCGGTTTACTGAATCACTGCCGCAGGATCTCAATCGTCGGGCAGGGTAGGCTGTGTCAATTCTTGTGTCAATCGCACGGGGAACGGGGGGCGCTCGCGTCGCGACGGGCGGCAGTATGAGCTCGGTTTCGCGCTCGTTCGCGCGCGCGGGCGACGATGGTAGTCGCCACGGCGGCGACTGAAAATCCGCGTGTCGGCAGTTCGATTCTGCCCCTGGCCACTGACTACTAAACACCGTCGAGCAAAAACGTCGAGAAAAAGCGTCGAGCAACTTCGACCGCCGTTGCTCGACGCCGTTGCTCGACGTCTTTGCTGGACGCCTTTACTCGACGCAGTTAGTCTAACCCCCGGTCGCGCAGTCGGATCACCTCGTCGAGCGACGGGTTGCCGTACCCGCGCGCCTTCACACGCGCGATGAACCCCCTCGTCACGCCGTGGTCGCGGGCCCGGCGCAGCTGCTCCAGGGACAGATTCCCATACCCCGCCTCCTTGAGCGACACGATGTAGGATGGGTCGACGCCGTGATCCCGCGACGCCACCAGATCCTCGAGGCTCGCGGGCGCGTAGCCCAGCTCCTTCATGTCCGCGATGTAGTCTCCATCCACGCCGTGATCCCGCATGCGCACGACGTCTTCCGGACCCAGATTCTTGTAGCCCGCGCTCTCCAGTGACTCGATGAACTCCGGATCCACACCGTGGTCCCGCATCCGGACCAGGCTCTCGAGGTCGCTGAACTGGTATCCCCGCACCTTCATCTCCGCGATGTAGTCCCCGTCCACGCCGTGATCCCGCCCGCGCACGAGGTCCTCGGCGCTGAGGTTCTTGTAGCCTGCGCTGTTCAGTGACTCGATGAACTCCCGGTCCACGCCGTGATCCCGCATCCGGATCAGGCTCTTCGGGTCCCCGAGATGGTATCCGCGCGCCCCGATGTCCCGGACATACTCCAGGTCCACGCCATGCGTCGCCATCCGCGCGAGCTCTGTGGCCGTCGGGAGGGCATACCCCTGGCGCTTCAGTTCGTCCACCAGCTCCAATCCCACGCCCGCCATCGTCATCTGGAACTGCTCCCAGGCCGTCGGGGGGGGCCCGTTGATGCCGCGCTTGGCCAGCTCGGCCACGAAATCGGGATTCGGCTGATACGTGAAATGGCCCGAGCCCTTGCCGTCGTCGAACCAGCCTTCACAGTCGAGCGTACCGGCTGACCGGACGATCTTGCCGTAACGGATGGTGAGCCGGACGAAGCCCGAGCGCTCACCCGGCTCGATCAGCCACTGCCCGCCAGAGGGGACGGAGCGCTGGGCCGAGAGCACTGGAGCTGCCAGGATGCCTGCGAGGAGAAGAACGGCGAACCGCATAGAGACTCCGCGAGTGGATTTAGGAGGTTGGACGGGTAGCACGCCCCGAGGGTTGCAGGCAGCCACGCCTGCGCAGTCGCCCGCGCCAGCAATGCCACGATCAAGCCTACCGCTACCCACGGCACAACGCGCCCGCCCGGCATGACGAACGGGTTGTCGGCCGCGCCCACCTTGAGGCGCCGCAGCCGCCACGCGGCCACGCTGCACGCCAGGTACACCAAGAGGACCGCCACGTCAGCCACGATCGCCAGCTTGACGTACGTGCCGGTGATGGCGATGGCGCATACGATCACACCCTGGACGGCGATCGCGACGTGCGGTGTGTGGTGTGCCTGGTGAACTCTCGCGAGCGGCCGCGGCAGGTAGCCGTCCACCGCGAAGGCGAAGAGCGTCCGCGGCGTGGAGAGCATCGTGGCGGTCATGAAGCCGAAGGTCGAAACGATCATCGCGATGAGGATCAGGGTGGAGCCGGTCTGTCCGGCGAATTGCACGGCCGCCGCGGCGAGCGGGGCCTTCGCCGTCTCGGGGGCGGCGAGCGCGCTGCCGAGGATGCCTTGAGCGACGAGCTGGACGGCGATGTAGAGCACGCCCACACCCGTCACGGCGAGGGCAATCGCGCGCGGCACGGCGCGAGCCGCATCGCGCACTTCGCCGCTCACCTGCAGCGCCG
>WNGB01041734.1_pt1 | contig 10230 bp, 6 predicted proteins | sample 5400681 | NCBI WGS metagenome assembly WNGB01 (sample SAMN13153367, study PRJNA577476) | soil metagenome | isolation source: 115 cm soil or saprolite under grassland replicate 2 | place: USA:California | collected 2016-06-15
ACCTGGCGGATTCGCGAGGGAGCTCGTTGGCACGACGGGACGCCGCTTACCTCCCAGGACCTGCTGTTCTCTGCGCAGGTTGGCCAGGACCGCGAGCTGCCGGAGTTCGCCAACGCCGCCTACAGCCTTGTCGAGGCGATTGAGGCCCCCGACCTCCACACCGTCAAAGTCACCTGGAAGGGACCGTACATCGAGGCCGACCTCATGTTCGGCACGCGCCAGTACGCGACGCCCCTTCCCCAGCACCTGCTGGAGAAGCCGCTCGCAGAGCACAAGGCGAGCTTCACTCAGCTCGCCTACTGGAGCGACGCGTTCGTGGGAACCGGTCCCTACAGACTCCGAGAGTTCGTCCGGGGAAGCCACCTGGTGCTCGACGCGAACGACGACTTCGTGCTGGGACGACCGAAGATCGATGTCGTCGAAGTAAGGTTCATCCCCGACCCGACGACTGTGGCGGCGAACATCCTGGCCGGGACGGTCGAGCTCACCCTCGGCAAGACGCTGTCGGTCGAGCAAGCGGTCGACGTCGTGGGTCAGTGGCGGGAGGGAAAGATCGAGTTCACTCCGTCGAATGCGATCTCGATCTACCCGCAGTTTCTCGACGCTAGCCCGGCCGCCGTAACGAATCTGCAATTCCGGCGGGCGCTCCTGCACGCCGTCGACCGCCAGGAGCTGGCAGATACGCTGCTCGCGGGGCATAGCTCCGTCGCGGACAGCTTTCTCTTCCCGAACCAGCCCCTCTACCAGGATATCGAGGCCAGCTTGCCCCGCTATGAGCACGATCCGCGCAAAGCTGCGCAGCTGATCGAGGCCCTCGGATATGCCAGGCGGCCCGACGGCTTGTTCGCCCGGGATGCGACCGGCGATGCGCTCGCCGTGGAGCTGCGGACTTACATGGTCGACATCAACCAGAAGGCGACGCTGTCGGTCGCCGACGAGTGGCAGCGCATCGGCGTCAAGGTGGACACGCTGGTCATGTCGCCCCAGGCCACGCAGAACAATGAGTACGTCTTCACGTACCCGGCATTCCTGCTGCAGCGCTACACCAGCGACCTCAGCGGGCTGAGGAACCTGTATGGATCACGCGCCCCGCGGGCGGAGAACAACTTCCGCTCGGGGAACGTGTCCCGCTACATGAACCCGGCCTTCGATGCGCTGTTGGAGCGTTACTTCAGCACGATTCCTATGCGCGAGCGGACCCAGGCGCTCGGCGAGATCCTGTTCCACATCGCGGACCAGTTGACGCAGATGAGTCTCTTCTACGATGCCGAGCCAACCATGATCGGCACCCGGATCGCCAACGTCGGCGCCCGCTGGCCGAGCTCGACGCAGGCGTGGAACGCCCACGCCTGGGAAGCGCGCTAGCGGCTCCCGACCTGCGCCGTCATTGCGGCATCGATCTCGGCATTCTCTTCCCGTACAACGGCCTTCCAGTCCGTATCGGCGGGCACAGTGTTCGTGTAGGCGAACAGCCGTGGGAAATGGTTGCGGGCGGGATCACGGATCACGTTGGGCGGGTCGAGGCCCTCGGCCACGTCCTTGATGCCCTTCAGCAACAGCTTGCGCGAGATCACGACTGGGGCATCATTGCTGGTGAGGTGCTCCTGCGATCGGTCCTGGATCGGGCCCGCTCCCTCCACGGCACACATGTCCTGCGCCTGGAAGACCAGGCCGATGCCGGTGTAGGTCTGGGCCATGGTCGAGCGGTCCTGCTGGTACCGATTGGCCTTGTTGCGGAAGGCTCGGTAGTCGGAGCCCATCTCCAGCCGGCCGCGTCGCACGCGACTCTTGTCGAGAGCATGCGTCCGTGACGAGACGAACGTGTACTTCCAGTGGTGGACGTCGTCGATCGGGACGTGCCAGTTGAGGGAGTAGCCCTGGTTCGTCGTCTCACCGGAGAAGGCAAACGCGCACGGATACATGTAGGTGCAGAAATAGACGTGCTTCTCCGTCCCCATATCGCGGATCTTGCAGACGTTCAGCCCGTAGTCGGTGAGCTCCGCTTCCACCGTCTCTTGATGCGACGCCGCTCCGCCGCCCGTCACACTGGTCGGCTCCGTCCCATTGACGCCGGCCAGGTCGCGATACGAGTTGTGGTGCAGGAAGGAGAGGTGGACGAGATCGATGTTCCCCTCGTTGCCCTGCAGCCAGTTGCAATCGTGGAAGAGCTTGATCGCAAACACCTGCTCTTCGGGCAGGGTGAGGAACTCATAGTTCGGCATGAGCGGGGGTGCTCCAGGCCCCATGAACGTCCAGATGACGCCTGATCGCTCGACGCAGGGATACGCCCGGTGCCTGATCCGCTCGTGAAAGGTGCTTCCGGCGGGCTCGCCGGGCTGCTCGAGGCACCGGCCCTGTACGTCATACAGCCAGCCGTGATAGATGCAGCGGAGCCCGCCGTCCTCGAGGCGGCCGTAGCTCAGGTCGGCGCCTCGATGGGAGCAGTGGAGCCCGAGTAAGCCCGGCTGGCCGCGTTCGTCCCGGAAGAGTACGAGATCCTCGCCGAAGATGCGGACCGGCAGCGGCGGGCCTCCCTCGGGCAGCTCCTCGACGAGCGCCGCCGGTTGCCAGTAGCGCCGCATGAGGTCTCCGCCCGGCGTCCCCGGGTCCGTGCGCGTCAATACGTCGTATTCGCTGGTGCCCTGTCCGTACATATCGCTCCGCCTCAACCCCAGCGCCATTCGTACACGTTCCACGTGTTGCCCGGCTGAGCCGGCCAGCGCGGCGCCGGCCCGACCAGGCCCTTTCGCACGGGGATTATCTCCATGTTGTAGGACATCCCGATCACGCCCACATCTTCTGTCAACACCCGAAACGACTGGACGACCGCCTCATCGCGCTCCCGGTCATCCAATGTGGTGTTGGCCAGCTTGAAGAATCGCTCGAAGTCCGGATGCGTCCAGCAGCCGCGATTGCTCCCCGCGAACTGGTTCTCTGCGCGCGGACAGCGACTGGAGGTGAAGTCGATCATCGCATCGGGGATGTTGATCGACGTCGCCGTGATGGTCAGCCCGGGGAAATTCGCCCGATACTCGCGGTCCCGGTTCCTGGCGATGGGGATGACGTTCTGGGTCACCTGGATGCCCAGGGCGCTGTAGTCCGCGGCAGCCAGGCTCATCTCCGTCTCATTGTCCGATACCTGGCTCGTCCAGATCTCCAACGGAAAAGGCTGGCCGGTCTCGTTCGTGAGCGTGTCCCCGCCCTTCGTCCATCCCGCGTCCCGTAGAAGCGCGGTGGCGCGGGCGCGGTCGAACGGATACCGCGCCACCACCTGCTGCGCGCGCTCGTACAGCGGGTCGCCGGGCGGGACCATCGCATCCGTCGCGGGCGACGCGCCGGCGGTGACGATCTCCGCGATCGACGGCCGATCGAGGCCGTGCACCAGCGCCTGTCTCACTCGGCGGTCGAGCAGCGCCTGGGGTCGCGCGCGAGTCGGCTCATGCTGTACCTGCATGTTGCGGAAATACGTCGGCGTGCTCGCCATCTGTCCGGCGCCGGATTGCTCCCATTGCTGCTTTACCGTCGCGGCGGCCTGGTGGTTCAGGGTGACGGCGACCGCCGTGTCGATCGTGCCGCTGAGCACGTTCGAGACAACGGTACTCATGTCCCCAATGACGCGGAAGACGACCTCGTCCATTTTCGGACGGCCCAGGAAAAACCGGTCGAACGCCCGATAGACCAGCTGGACACCCTTGTCCCACTCCGCGATTCGATACGGGCCGTTTCCGACATACGCGGTGCTCGACCAGAAGGAGGCGTTCTGGAAGGCCTCCTTGTCGCCCTCGTAGAGGTTCCCCACCAGGTGCTCGGGAAGCGCCTCGAGCTGCCCGGCGACAAGCTGGCTGGCAAATGGATAGGTCTCCTTCCAGTTCACGACGAACGTCTTCTCGTCCAGTGCTTCGATGCGGTCGATGAGGCGTTCCGGCTCGCGATTGCTGGTCGCCACCGCCTCATCCAGGTACACCTTCAGCGCGAAGGCGGAGTCCCCCGAAGTGACCGGCTGGCCGTCGTGCCACACCGCGTTTGGCCTAATCTTCCACGTTGTGGCCATGGTGCCGTCCGGCCGCACCGTCCAGGTGCCCTGGTCGCGGGACGGTCGGTCCGCCGCGAGGAAGGGATGCGCGACGCCCCTCGGATCGACGGTGACCAGCGGGCTGTTCGCCATGAAGCGGAAATCCGAGGCGAAGACGCCGCCCGTTACGTCGAGTTTGGTTGCCAGGTTATTGGCATCGCCACCGATCGCAACCGTCACGCGGGTCGCCGTGCCCTGCGGGGCAGGGGCGCCCTCGCTCGACGGGGAACCCGCGCCTGGCGAAGATTGGGGGGCACAACCCGCGAGGACGAGGAGGCAGCCGAACGCGGCGAGACAAGCGCGCAATCGGTCCGGCAAAGGCCTCTACCTTTTGGGTGTTCGAGGTCCCTTCCGTGGTTTACTCGATGGCGCGTTGAACGTCAAAATGCACGCGTGAAGATGGACGCGACGGCTCGCCGGGCCGAGCTCGAGGGCCGAGTGGTCGCGATCACCGGTGCGGCGCGCGGCATGGGACGGGCCTACGTCGAGGGCTTCCTCGCCGCGGGCGCGCGTGTTGCCGCCACCGACAAGTCCTGGTCTGGCGCCGAGGACTTCCAGCGCGCACTCGCGGCGCGGGACGACGCTCTCGTCCTGGACATGGATGTCACCAGCGACGCCGAAGTCGACCGTGCTTACCAAGCGGCTCTCACGAAATTCGGGATCATCGATGTGTTGATCAACAACGCGGCGCTGCTGCAAATGCTGCTGGTCAACCCGACCGGCCGGGTCACCACCCTCGAGACCACCGATGAGCATTGGCAGAAGAGCTTCGGCGTGAACGTCTTTGGCGCCCTGAAAGTGACTCGCCGCTTCGTGAGGCCTATGCTCGAGCGTCGGCGGGGGAGCATCATCAACATCGTCAGCAGTGGAATTCTCTCGTTCTCGCAGAGTGGAGGATTTAAGGCGCTCCGCCCGGGATCGAGGGAGATGCCGTACATGGCCTCGAAGGCAGCACTCGCGACGATGAGCTTCTACCTGGCTGACGAGCTCAAGGACCACAACATCGCGGTCAATATCCTGATTCCGGGCCATACCCGCGGCTCCTGGTTCGACGACGCCGTCCGTGCGCGCGTCGCGGCGGGGATGCAGGCCGGCCGTCGCCCCGTCGTGCCCGAGCACATGGTCCCGCTCGCGCTCTACCTGGCTGGGCTCTGCCAGCCGACATCGACAGCGCCTTCGAGAACGCGCTATGAGAACAGGGAAGAGCTCAGACGGGTGCTACGTCTCTTTGTCCCAGTCGAAGATGTTCCAACCGGTGGCGAAGGCGCTCACCGTCCCTCGTACGCTACCCAGTACGAGCACCGGGCGAACGACCCAGTAGAGGGGCATGAATGCGACGTCGCTCATCGCTTCCTGGACGAGCTGGCGCTGCAAGCTGATGCGCTCCCGGCCGTCGATCGTCGCCAGTAGTGCGTCGACCAGCGGATCGACCCGGGGGTTGTTGTAGCCGGCCGCGTTGCGGCCGCTCCATCGATCGGCGGACGATGCGATCGACCGCGAGAGGATGCGATCCTCGAAGATAGCAGGACGCCAGGATAGGTGGCGAGCAGCTCGCGGTCGTTCACCCGCGCTGTTGGTACCATCGAGACCTTCGTCTGGGCGCCGAGGGCGCCCCAGTTGCCGGCGATGATATTGAGCTCCTGTTCACTGCTGGAGCCGGGTCGTCCCCAGATCTCAATCTCGAAGCGCTCGCCGCTCGGCTGATGCGTGAGCACGCCGTCGGCGCCTCGGGCCCAGCCGGTCTGGGCCAGGAGCTGGCGAGCACGAGCTGGATCGTAGGGATATTGCGGGATCGCGGACTCCACCTGCGGACGAAGGGAGCCGACCGGTGGGATCCAGCTATCCGCGATAGGGGCCGCCCCTCGCGTCATGACATCGATCAGGCCGGGCCGATCGATCGCGTGGAAGAAGGCCTGGCGGACCGTCGGGTCGGTTAGCCCCGCCGCAGGTCGGGAGAGCTGAGGCCGGAACTGGAGCTGCAGATGGCGGACGCCGTCCGTGGGCCCGATATGGACCGAGTTGCTGGTCCCCGCCCAGCGCTGCCGAACGTCGAACACAGCGTCCAGGTTAGCGCTCAGAAACGGGGTCGCGATATCGACGGCGCCGGCCACGATATTGGCCAGCATCGTGGTTGGGTCGCCGACGAACCGGACGATGACACCGTCGAGCCGCGGCCGCCCTCGGAAGTAATCGTCGAATCGCGTGAACTCCATGTGCGAGCCGGGCTCCCAGCGCACCAGCCGGTACGGACCCAGTCCGATGAACTCGTTGTTGAAGTACGGGCTGTTGAGCAGCTCTACCCCCTCCTGGTGGTACTTGTCTTCCAGCAGGTGAGCGGGCATGGACGCGAGGCCGTAGTCGCGGTCCGCCTTGACGTACGTTGTCGACCAGTGGATAACAAACGTCTGTGTGTCCACGACTCTCGCCGACTCCATGAACCGCAGTCCACCGAGGGCGGATTTCGGCAGCTCGGCGTCGATGGAGGCGCCGAAGGTGAACAGCAGGTCCGCGCTGGTGAACGGCTGGCCGTCGTGCCAGCGGATATTCGGGTAGATCCACCAGGTGGTGTCCATCGAGCCGTCCGGGTTGATCCGCCAGGTTCCGCGCTCGACAGAGGGCTGCTCGATCGCTAGCTGCGGTACGTAGTCCTGCTGGTCGGTCTGAACGACCAGGTAGTTGTGGGCGACGTTCTCGATCTCGCTGGCGGGCGACCCGCTCGGGCCCAGACCGATCAGCGCCTGAAACGTGCCCGGCTCGCGTAAACCTGCCCACACGAGGATCCTGGGTGCGCTCGGCGTCGTTTGCTGTGCGTCGTCGCCAGCCGTGCGCGCGGTTGGCCCGACCTGCCGCGCGCAAGCGCTCAGCACCACGAGAACCATCACCGGCAGCGACGCCAGGAAGGGCCGTCTGCGTCGTGACATCGGCTCACCCCAGATGCGAGGGGTCCTCCGGGCGAGCCCGGTGGGCCGAGTATACTGACCAGCGCAGTCCACCACGACGACGTCAGGCCCTGGAGGCGTTGGCGTTGCTCACGCGAGAAGACAACGAGCTCCTGACGCGAGTGGGTCCTGGCACGCCCATGGGCGAGATGATTCGCCGCCACTGGGTTCCCGCCTGCCTCTCGGAGGAGCTTCCCGAACCCGACTGCGACCCCCGCCGCGTGCGGCTGCTGGGCGAGGACCTCGTGGCGTTCCGCGATACGTCGGGGCGAATCGGCCTGATGGAAGAGCACTGTCCGCACCGGGGCGCTTCGCTCTTCTTCGGCCGCAACGAGCAAGGGGGGCTGCGCTGCCTCTACCACGGCTGGAAGATCGGCGTGGAGGGGAACGTGCTGGACACCCCATGCGAGCCCTTCACCCGCCGCTTGACCCATAGGGCGTACCCCGTTCATGAGCAGGGCGATGTCGTCTGGGCGTATCTCGGGCCCCCCGAGAAGCGGCCGCCCTTTCCCAACTTCCCGTGGACTCTGGTACCCGCCGACCGCCGCTGTGTGGGCAAGGTCGATTACGTGTGCAACTATCTCCAGGCGATCGAGGGCGCCATCGACTCCTCGCACGCCGACCTCCTCCACTCTGGCTACGAGGTGCTTGGCTGGAGCGAGGAGGAGATCCGCAAGCTGGAGCCGGGACGGTCGCGTTTCAGCCAGCCCCGCTGGGAAGCGGAGAACACACCGTACGGCTTTCGCTACGCGGCCATCCGCAAACCGACCGGCTACGATCCAGAGCAGTTCAAGTCGGTGCGGGTAACCTGCTTCGCCGTCCCGTTCCACTGCCTGCTGCCGGACGTGCCCCACATGTTCGTGCCGGCCGACGACGAGACGACCTGGTTCTACGACGTGCGGACCGGCGAGCGGGCCTTCGATCGGTCCGCGTCGCTGGCGTCGCGGGGCGAGTTGGTCGGCGTCGACCTGACAGCGGACCGCCACAAGGTCCGCACGCTCCAGAACAATTACCACCAGGACCGGACGGCGATGGCGGCACGCGATGAGAAGTGGAGCTACTCCGGCATTGCGTGGGGCAAGCCGCATCAAGACATGGCCGTGATCGAGAGCATGGGGCCGACCTACGACCGTACGCGAGAGCACCTGGGCGTGCAGGACGTCGGTGTAGTCCGCATGCGCGAGCGGATGCTGGCGGCGGTGCGCAGCTTCATGGAGACTGGCGACGTCGCCGAGTTGGATCCGTCGATCCCATACGACCGCATCTCCGGCGAGCTGCAGGTCATCCCGGTCGAGACGCCCTGGCAGACCGTCGCCGACTACTGCGGGGAATCCGTCCGTACCAGGTGATCCAGGCGCAAGGAGGCCCGACGATGGTGGAGTCCGTTCGGCTTTACGCAGGCACCCATGAGGGGATGTACGTATACCGGCCTGAGAACGGCGGGTGGGCGGAAGCCAACCATGGGCTCGGCGATGGCATCGTCGACTCGATCGCGGGCTGCCAGCAACGCCCGGAGCGGGTCTTCGCCGGGGTCGCGCACGATGGCGTGTACCGCACCACGGCCGCCGGGGTCAACTGGACGAAGGTGCTGGACGGCGACGTTCGTGCTCTGATGGTTGATCCCACGGACGACGCCGTCGTCTACGCTGGCACCGAGCCGGTCCACCTCTATCGGAGCGAGGACGGTGGCGATTCCTGGGAGGAGATCTCGACCCTGATCGAGATGCCCGACGACACTCGTGCCCGCTGGTGGTCGCCGGTCTCGGGCGTCGGCCACATCCGCAACATCTTCGTCCACGCCGACGATCCCGCCACCATCTATCTGGCCTTGGAGCACGGAGGCATCGTGCGCAGCTTCGATCGCGGACGGACCTGGCAAGACGTAAGCAGGGGCATCGACTACATCGACATCCACCTGGTGGCGAGCCTGCCGCATCGGTCCGACCGCTATTACGTCTCTTCGGCCCGGGGGTTCTTCACCAGCGATGACCCGGGCGACGGATGGGTACGCGCCGAGAACGGGTTCACCCGCGATTATTTCCACGATTTTATCTTTTTGCCGCCGGAACGCGACGGAGAAGACCCGTCCATGCTCATCGGCACGGCCGATAAGTCCCCTGGCTCCTGGAATCGCCCCGAGCGAGCCCGATCCGCCATCTTCCGCAGCAATGACTGCGCCCGCTCATGGCACCGGGTCACTGAGGGCCTGCCCGACGTGATGACGGCCATGGTGTCCACGCTGATCCCCCATCCGCTGGACAAGAACGCCGCTTTCGTCGGCCTGGGCGAGGTATCCCGTGGCCATGCCCACGGGGAGGCGGGACCGGGGACATTGATGATGACGCAGGATCGTGGGTCGAGCTGGCAGAACCTCAACCTGGAGCTGCCCGCCGACCGGGTCCTCTGGGCGGCGCCCGAATAACATCCCAAGAAAACGCCCGGCCTCGGAGGCTCCGATGGGAGAGATACTTGGGCTCGGCCTGAGCCACGGTCCGTTCGTGCTTTACGGCGAGGAGAGCTTTTCCGGGCTGCTGAAGCGCGCCATGGCCCGCGATACCGTGCCGACGGAGCTGCGCGATGTCCGCAACTGGCCGGAGGCCATGCAAGCCGAATGGGGCGACGACGAGGGCCTCGCCGCTGCCTACCGGCATCGGACCAGGCTCGTCGAGGGGTTTCGCCGGGTGCGGAGCGTGCTCGATCGTTTCAACCCCGACGTCGTTGTCATCTGGGGCGATGACCAGTACGAGAACTTCCACGAGGATGTGGTGCCAGCGTTCTGCGTCTACATCGAGGACGAGTACCGGTGCCAGCCGTTCTCCCGCCCGAGCGGATCGGGCGGTACGCGCAACGTCTGGGACGTCGGGCCAGACTGGACGCTGACGGTCAAGGGCCACCGTCTGGCGGCGCGGGAGCTGGCGATCCATATGCTGGAGAACCGATTCGACGTCGCCTGGGCCTCGCGCCAGCTCCACCACGACTTCAGCCACGCCTTCTGGCGAACGGTGGCGCACCTCGACTACGACCGGGCCGGCTTTCCCTATCCCGTCATTCCCTTTCACGTGAACTGCTACGGACGCCAGTTCACGCGCGGGAAGTCCGACGAGCCGGCGCCGCCCGGCCCGACGCCCGCGCGCTGCTTCGAGGTAGGCTCCGAGGTCGCCCGGTTCTTCGCGGCGAGCCCGTATCGAACGGTTCTCATCGGATCCTCCAGTTGGTCGC
>WNGB01015162.1_pt1 | contig 10229 bp, 6 predicted proteins | sample 5400681 | NCBI WGS metagenome assembly WNGB01 (sample SAMN13153367, study PRJNA577476) | soil metagenome | isolation source: 115 cm soil or saprolite under grassland replicate 2 | place: USA:California | collected 2016-06-15
GCCGGCGGGCTACCCGATCAAGGGCAACGAGGAGTCGATGCGCTACTACACCGAGGAGTCGCCGTACTTCGGGCAGACGAAGGCGGAGATCTGGTTCGACAGCGAGGAGAACGCCCGGATGGCGGGATTCACCCGATGGGACCAGCAGAGCCTCGCGGTCGAGGAGCCGGAGACGTTCGTGAGCGTGCCAGAGGGCCAGTTCGGTCCCGGCTCGGCCGACCCGCTGGAGGGCGGCGTGGCGCCCGCAGGCTTCACCATCAAGGGCAACGCCGACTCGATGCTCTACCACACCGACCAGTCGCCGTACTACGGGCGGACCGTGGCCGACGTCTGGTTCAACACCGAGGAGGCCGCCCGGGCCGCGGGCTTCGTCCGGTGGGACGAGACCTGACGGTCACTCACCACCACGGCGGATTCCCGGCTGGCAGCCGGGAATCCGCCGTTTGGCGTTCCGTGCGCGATAATCGGCGACGATCATGACGACAACCGATATCTCCGACCACGACACCAGCCCGGCCAACCACCAGGCCGACCAGCAGGCCAACCAGCAGGGCACGGCGCTGTCCGTGGCACTCGTGACTCTGGGTTGCGCCCGCAACGAGGTCGACTCCGAGGAGCTCGCCGGGCGACTCGAGGCGGGCGGGTTCCGGCTCGTCGGCGACCCAGAGGACGCCGACACCGTCGTGGTCAACACCTGCGGCTTCGTCGAGGTCGCCAAGAAGGACTCCGTCGATACGCTGCTCGAGGCCGCCGACCTCAAGGAGTCGGCAGGCAAGGGTGGGCGGACCAAGGCCGTGGTCGCGGTCGGGTGCCTGGCGGAGCGGTACGGCAAGGACCTGGCCAGCTCGCTGCCCGAGGCGGACGCCGTACTCGGGTTCGACGACTATCCCGACATCGCCGCCCGGCTGCGCTCGATCGTGGCCGGCGAGGCGCACCACCCGCACACCCCGCAGGACCGCCGCAAGCTGCTGGCGATCACCCCGGTCGAACGCGACGCCTCCGCGGTGAGCGTGCCCGGACACGCCAGTCAGATCGGAGCCGCCGAGATCGGCGCTGTTGAGATCGGCGCCGGCGCTCCGGCGACCGGTCCGCGGGCGGTACGACGTCGGCTCGACGGCGGCCCGATGGCGCCGCTCAAACTGGCCAGCGGCTGCGACCGGCGCTGCTCGTTCTGCGCGATCCCGAGCTTCCGCGGCTCCTTCGTGAGCCGCCGCCCGTCCGACGTGCTGGCCGAGGCCCGCTGGCTGGCCGGCGAGGGCGTGCGCGAGCTGTTCCTGGTGAGTGAGAACTCCACGTCGTACGGCAAGGACCTCGGCGACCTCCGCCTCCTGGAGACGCTGCTTCCGGAGCTGGCCGCGATCGACGGCGTCGACCGGGTGCGGGTCTCCTACCTGCAGCCGGCCGAGACCCGGCCGGGGCTGATCGAGGCGATCGCGAGCACGCCGGGGGTGGTGCCCTACTTCGACCTCTCCTTCCAGCACGCCAGCGCGAGCGTGCTGCGCCGGATGCGCCGGTTCGGCGACTCCGAGAGCTTCCTCGACCTGCTGGCCAGGGTCCGCGACCTGGCGCCCGAGGCCGGGGTGCGCTCCAACGTCATCGTCGGGTTCCCCGGCGAGACCGAGGACGACCTGCAGACCCTGTGCGACTTCCTCGAGGCCGCCCGGATGGACGTCACCGGAGTCTTCGGCTATTCCGATGAGGACGGCACCGAGGCCGCGTCGTACGACGGCAAGCTGGACGACGACGAGATCCGTGAGCGCACCGAGCACGTGCAGGCCCTGGTCGAGGAGCTCAACGCCCAGCGCGCCGAGGAGCGCATCGGCGACACCCTGAGTGTGCTCGTCGAGTCGACGGCCGACGGTGTCGTCGAGGGACGCGCCGCCCACCAGGGCCCCGAGGTCGACGGGACCACCACGATCGAGGGCGCGCACGGCTGCGCGATCGGCGATCTGGTGACCGCGGTCGTGACCGGTACCGACGGCGTCGACCTCGTCGCCCGGATAGTCAGTGAGGCAACAGACCCGACGGGAGTCGACGGATGAGCGCCACCGAAGGCAAGGTCAGCAACCTCAACGTGCCCAACGTGCTGACCACGCTGCGGATCCTGATGGTGCCGTTCTTCGGCTATGCGCTGCTGCAGGACGGCGGCGACTCCATCGCCTGGCGATGCGTCGCCTGGGCGATCTTCGTAGCCGCGATGGTCACCGACAAGATCGACGGCGACCTGGCCCGCAAGCACAACCTGGTCACCGACTTCGGCAAGATCGCGGACCCGATCGCCGACAAGGCGATCACCGGCATGGCGTTCGTCGGGCTCTCGCTCGTTGGAGACATCTGGTGGTGGGTCACCATCCTGGTGCTGCTGCGCGAGTGGAGCGTGACGCTGCTGCGACTGTCGGTGCTGAAGTCCATCGTGATCGCGGCGGCGTGGAGCGGGAAGGTCAAGACCGTGCTGCAGGCGATCGCGCTCGGCTGGCTCTGCCTGCCGCTGCGGCAGGTCGACGGCTGGCTCGACGTACCGGGGCGGATCCTCTTCTACGCCTCCGAGCTGTGCCTCGCCGCTGCGGTGGCGATGACGATGTGGTCGGGCTACGAGTTCTTCCGCGACGTCTGGCGCCAGCGCGCGTCGCTGCGCCACTAGGGCGAAACCTCCTAAATCGGCGCATTCGGATCGTCGCATTTCGTTCACCTGGGTTCCGCTCCAGGGGGCCTTGATCGGGTTAGTGTCCGATCTCCTCTGTCGGCGATCTCGGTCGGCGGCTGGTCGGTGCAGTACCGCAGTGCCACCGGCACCTCGGCCCAGGTCACCAGCCTGACCGGTTCGGTTCCCGCGCACGGGCACTACCTGGTCCAGGAGGCCGCGGGCAGCACTGCCAGCGCCGCCCTGCCGGCCCCCGACGCGACCGGCAACATCAGCATGTCGGGCAGCAACGGCGTCGTGCTGCTGGCGCCGAGCACCACGGCCTTCACGGCGACCGGCAACCTGGCCGGCAACCCCGGCCTGCTGGACATGGTCGGCTACGGCACCACGCCAACGTCATACGAAACGGCCGCGACCGGTGTCGCCCTGACCAACACCACCTCCGCGGCCCGGACCGCGACCGGCACCGACACCGACAACAACGCCGACGACTTCTCCGAGGGCGCCCCCGCCCCCGAGAATTCCGGCGGCGTCCAGCCCCCGCCGCCCGACACGACCACCGCCACGATCGCCGAGATCCAGGGCACCGGCGCGACCAGCCCGCTGTCCGGCCAGACCGTGCAGACGACGGGAGTCGTCACCGCGGCGTACCCGGCCGGGGGCCTCAACGGGTTCTACCTACAGACCGCCGGCACCGGCGGCGCCAGTGACCCGACCCCGGGCGCCTCCGACGCGGTGTTCGTCTACCTGGGCTCGGCTGCGACCTACCCGGCCGTCGGCGACTTCGTCGAGGTGATCGGCGCGGTCAGCGAGTTCAAGGGCGCCTCCGACACCGGTACGACGCTGACCGAGGTGTCTCCCGGCACGACAGGCTCGGTGACCGTGCTGCCCGATGCGCACGACCCGGTGACCGCGCTCGCGACGGCGTACCCGACGACCGAGGCGGACCGCGAGGCGCACGAGGGCGAGCTGCTCGCGCCGACCGACGAGTTCACGGTGACCGACAACTACTCCACCAACCAGTACGCCGAGATCGGGCTGGCCACCGGCGACCACCCGCTGATCCAGTGGACCGACGTGGCCCGGCCGAGCACTCCCGAGGCGCAGGTGGTCAAGGACGACAACGCCCGGCGCGCGGTCACGCTCGACGACGGCGCCAGCATCAACTTCCTGAGCACCGCCAACAACCGGGCCAACATGAACATCCCGCTGCCGTGGCTGACCCCGAGCAACACGATCCGGGTCGGGGCGACCGCGACGCTGCACGAGCCCGTCGTACTCGACTACCGCAACAGCATCTGGAAGTTCCAGCCCACCCACCAGGTCACCGACGCGGGCGCCGCCGTGGCGACGTTCGAGGAGACCCGCGAGGCGGCACCGGCGGCGGTGCCGGGCAACCTGCACCTGGCCACCTTCAACGTCCTCAACTACTTCAACACCACGGGCGAGGCCTTCGTCGCCGCCGACCCGGCCAACCGGTCCTGCACCTACTACACCGACCGTGAGCTCAACCGGGTCACCGACAACAGCTGCACGCCGGACGGCCCGCGCGGCGCCGCCCAGGACGACGACCTGGCGCGGCAGCAGGCCAAGATCGTGGCCGCGATCAACTCCCTCGGCGCGGACATCGTCTCGCTCGAGGAGGTCGAGAACTCCGTCAAGCTCGGCGAGCCGGACCGCGACGACGCGATCTCCGCGCTGGTCGCCGCGCTCAACCAGGCCGCGGGCTCCACCCGCTGGGCCTACGCGCCGTCGCCGGCGGCCGCCGACCTGCCGGCCCTCTCCGAGCAGGACGTCATCCGGTCCGGGTTCATCTACAACCCGGACGCGGTCGACCTGGTCGGGCCCTCTCAGGTGCTGGTCGGCAGCGCGGCGTTCGCCAACGCGCGGGAGCCGCTGGCCCAGGCGTTCAAGGTGCACAACGCGCCCGACACCCAGGCCTTCGCGGTGGTCGTCAACCACTTCAAGTCCAAGGGCGGCGACCCGGCCGACGGCAGCGGCAACGCCGACTCGGGCGACGGCCAGGGCGCCTGGAACGCCTCGCGCGTCGCGCAGGCGGACGCGCTCGCGGCCTTCGCCGACGAGTTCTCGCAGTCCCGCAACACCGACAAGGTCCTGCTGTCCGGTGACTTCAACTCCTACACGCGGGAAGACCCGATGCAGGAGCTGTACGACGCCGGCTACACCGCGGTCGTCTCTGACACGGCCGGCGAGGCGACGTACAGCTTCGACGGGATGGTCGGGTCGCTCGACCACGTGCTCGCCAACCCGGCCGCGCTGGGTCTGGTCGCCGGAGCGGACGTGTGGAACATCAACTCCGTCGAGTCGGTGGCGTTCGAGTACAGCCGCACCAACTACAACGTGACCGACTTCTTCGAGCCGAACGTGTTCCGCGCCTCCGACCACGACCCGGAGATCGTCGGGCTCACCCTGGCCGCCGCCCTGGAGTCGACGACCGTCGACGCGCAGGTGCCGTCGCTGACCTACGGCACGGCGGCCTCGATCCCGGTCACCGTCACCTCCGGTACGCCGGCCGGCGGCACGGTCACGCTCCGCGAAGGGGGTACGGCGCTCGCCACCGCCGAGGTGGTCGACGGCTCGGCCACGCTCGACCTGTCGGGTACGGCGCTCGCGCCCGGCCAGCACGACCTGACCTTCGACTACAGCGGGGATGCCGGCCACGCGGCGTCGTCGGCCGCCACGTCGGCGACGGTCGCGCGGGCCACCTCGGCGGTGGCGGCGAGCGTCTCGCCCGCCACGATCAAGGTCAAGAGGGGCACCGCCTGGGTGTCGGTCCAGGTGACCGCGACCGGCGTACTGCCGACCGGCCAGGTCGGCATCTTCGTCGACGGAGTCCAGCAGGGCGTGGCCACGCTGTCGAACGGGGCGGCCACGCTGACGATTGGTCCGTTCTCGACCACCGGGGTCAAGACCTTCGAGGTCCGCTACCTCGGCAGCTCGTTCGTCCTGCCCGGCTCGGTGACCAGGACCGTGACGGTGACCAAGGGGAGTCCGAATTGACAGCCCGCTGGCTGACGCCGTAGCCCGGACGGTCACGATCCGGGTGGTCCGCCAGTGACCGCGAGCACCTTGGCCTTCTTTGGCGAGGTGCTCGCGGTCACGCGTGTGTACGGCGGTCCGCCCGGACGAACACAACTCGGAGACCCGCCGATCGGTCGTGGAGCCCCGGGGGCGTTGTGGTCGTCGGCAGGGCCTGGCCGCCTGCGACTCCCGGCCACACTCGAGGAGCCTCGGCCCCCCGACTCGGAGCGCAGATCCTTCCCGGCCGGGTCGCGGCTTTTCGTCGGCTTGATTCACTGCAGGTCGCGAGAGCGAGTGGATCAGCTGAGCGTGGCCTGGTCGGGCGCGATGGCGAACTGCAGCGAATCGTGCACGTGATCGCGCCGCAGTTGCGCGGCCGGGACCCCGTCCGTATGACGTCTGGTCGAACGGCCCCGCCCGTATGACGCCCCAGCCAACCGTCAACGTCCGTATGACGTTCGACCCGCGCACGTCGGCCCCGACCGTATGACGCTCGACCCGCCGACGTCGATCTCCGAAAGCGGATCGGTCGGGCTGGCCGGGTCGCCGGTCAGCGCTGCGGCGAGGCGCCGGCCAGCGCGAACGCCGCCTGCACCAGGCTCAGGTGGCTGAACGCCTGCGGGAAGTTGCCGACCATCCGGCCGCGCCCGCCGTCGTACTCGGGGTCGTACTCCTCGGAGAGCAGGCCGACGTCGTTGCGGAGCCCGACCAGCCGGTCGAAGAGGGCGTGGGCGTCCTCCAGGCGGCCCGCGGCGGCGTACGCGGAGACCAGCCAGAAGGAGCACGCCAGGAACGGGTGTTCGCCGCCGGCCAGTCCGTCGACGCCCGACTCCGTGCGATAGCGGAGCAGCAGCTCCTTGCCCTTGGGTCCGCGCATCAGGTCGCGCTCGATCGCGGCGATGGTGCCGAGCATCCGCGGGTCGTCGCCCTCGATGAGGCCGATCAGCGGCAGCACCAGCAGCGAGGCGTCCACCTCGGTGGTCTCGTAGTGCTGGGTGAAGGAGTTCGCCTCGGCGTTGAAACCCCGGGTCAACACCTCCTCCCGGACCGCGTCACGCGCGGCGCGCCACTCGCCGACGTTGCCGCGCAGGCCGTAGCGCTCGGCCGCGCTGACGGCTCGGTCGAACGCCGCCCACGCCATCGCCCGGGAGTGCGTGAAGTGGCGCTGCGGACCGCGGATCTCCCACAGCCCGTTGTCCGGCTGCTGCCAGGTCTTGGTCAGCCGGTCGACCAGCACCCGCTGCAACGCCCACCCGAACCGGTCGCGCTCCAGCCCGGCCTCGCGGGCTCGGTCGAGCGCGATCATCACCTCGCCGAGTACGTCGGTCTGACGTTGCTCGACGGCGCCGTTGCCTATCCGCACCGGCCGGGAGCCGGCGTACCCGGGGAGGTGGTCGACGGTGTGCTCGGGCAGCCGCCGCGAGCCGTCGACGGTGTACATGATCTGCAGGTCCTCTGGGTCGCCGGCCGCCGCGCGGAGCAGCCAGGTACGCCAGAGCCGGGCCTCGTCGGTGTAGCCGGCCTCGATCAGCGACTCGACGGTCAGCGCGGCGTCGCGCAGCCAGCAGTAGCGGTAGTCCCAGTTGCGCACGCCGCCGAAGTCCTCCGGCAGCGACGTGGTGGGAGCGGCCACGATCCCGCCGGTCTGCGCGTGGGTGAGCAGCCGGAGAGTCAGCAGCGACCGTCGTACCACCTCGGGATGGGGTATGTCGGACCGGCAGCCCCCCGCCCACGCCTCGTCGGCGGCGATGCTGGCCGCGATCGGTGCCGCCAGGTCGATGTCCTCCGGGAGGTCGTGGTACGACGGCACCCAGGTCGTCGAGAACGTCATCGACTCACCGGCCCGGACCTCGAACGTGTCCGCGTGCCGGTAGTCGACCGCCACCGGCAGCCGCGGCCCGCAGAGCATCAGCTTGTCGGGACCGGCGATGGCCATGATCACCTCGCGGTCCCCGACCCGCTCGCGTTGCACCCACGGCCGGATCTCGCCGTAGTCCGGCCGCACCACCCACTCGTGCCGGATCCGGACGGTCCCGGACACGCCGGTCAGCGTGCGCACCAGGTCGGCGCGGCCGTCGCCGACGGGCATCACGTCGAGCAGCTTCACGACGCCGGTGTCGGTGGTGAAGGTGGTCTCCAGCGCGGCCGAGTTGCCGACGTACTGCCGGGTGCTGGTGTAGTCGCCGCCGGGACAGAGCCGCCAGCGGCCGTGCTCGTCGGTGCCGAGCAGGGCGGCGAAGCAGGCGGGGGAGTCGAAGCGAGGCAGGCAGAGCCAGTCGACCGAGCCGTCCCGCCCGACCAGCGCGGCGGTCTGCCGGTCGCCAAGCAGGGCGTAGTCCTCGATCGGCTGCCTCGCGCGGTGCGCCATGCAGCCAGGCTAGCGCCGGGCCACTCGCGTCATGCGGAGCGGAACTCGCCCGGGGTGAACCCGAGCACCAGCCGGAAGTCGCGGGTGAGGTGGGCCTGATCGGCGTACCCGAGCTCGGTGGCGACCTCCGCCAGCGCCGCTCCCGCGCGGACCCGGTCGGCGGCGTCCTGGAGGCGGCGACGCCGGATCATCGCGGCGGGGGTGAGCCCGACGTAGCGGGCGGCGAGCCGCTGGACGGTGCGTGGCGAGAGGCCGAGCCGGTCGGCCAGGTCGTCGAGGCGCAAGATCGTGTCGTCGGCGTGCACGGCGTCGAAGAGCCGGTTGGCAAGGAGCGCGTCGGCCGGAACGCCGTCGGGCCACTGATCCCTTGCCCTGGTGGTCAGCCAGGCGGCGACTCGTCGGACCGCGTGGGCGTGTCGGTCGGGATCGCTGTTGTGCGTCTGGGCGTCCATCTGGGCGGCCACGTCGGCATGCAGTCTTGGCTCGGCGAGTGGTGCGTCCGAGTCGACGAGGCGGCGTACGTCGTCGGTGACCAGGGGTACCGCAGCGGGCAGCAGGAGTGCACCCACCGCCCAGCCCCGGCCGGACAGGTCGCGGTGCGAGATGGTGGTGTGCGGCCCGTAGACGGCGACGCCGGAGGGCTCGACGGCGAGGTTGACGGCCGGGTAGGTGAGCACCAGCTGGCGGTGTACGACGCCGGCGGGCAGGTCCCACTCGGGGATCCAGAAGTGTCGGACCAGGTGGCTCACCCCGCGCGGCGGGGGCAGGCGGAGCACCGGGGGACCGAGGTCGGGAGTCAGGTGTCCTCGCGACTGGGGTCCGGCCATGTCCGAGATCGTAGGCTGTCGCGAATCTTCAAGCCCGTGGTCGGTGACCGGTCATAGCGTCGAGGACATGACTTCTTCAGCTGCCACTGCTGCTTCCGCTGGCGACGCCGACGCCGCTGGCGACGCCGGGCCGGGCCGACCCGCGGCCGACGGCCTACACACCGTCAACGGCACGCCGCGCTCGGCGACCTCGCTCACCCCGTTCGTGGTGGTCTCGCCCGCGGCCGACGCAATCGACTTCTACGTCTCGGTCTTCGGGGCCCGGCTGGTGGACCGCACGGATCTGCCCGGGCCGGACGGCACGACGTCGGTCGCGCATGCCGTGCTCGACCTCGGGCAAGGGCTGCTGCAGCTGGGCGACCCGAGTCCGGCGTACCACCTCGTCGCGCGGCCGGACGGTGACGACGACTGCTACTCGCTCGGCCTCTACCGGCCCGACGTCGACGCCGTGGTCGAGCGCGCGGTCGCCGCCGGCGCGACCCTGCGCGAACCCGTCACCGACTTCGTCTCGGGGGACCGCTACGCGAGTCTTCGCGACCCGTTCGGAGTGCGCTGGTCGGTCATGACCCGGGTCGAGGACCTCTCCGACGAAGAGAGCGCGCGCCGCGTCGCCGAGTGGGCGGCCGGCCTGGGTCAGTGATGTTGCGGGACGTCTGAGGCGTTCTGCCTGTTCTCTCGGCGGGTCGGACGCGTCGGCGGCTCTTCCTTTGGCTTTCCCGGGATACGTGGTTGCGGTCCGCTTGGGTACGGCGGCCGCTCGCCGTCCGCTGTCGGCTTTCGGTCGCTTGTGGTCGCCCGTCTTGGGTTGCGGTCTCAGACTCGCTTCCGGTCTTTCGCTTCGTAGGTCTTGGCTCTGGTTTCGAACAGGTGTACGATTGCCATGTCTCCTGAATCGTCCGTCACCGGGGGAGGTGACCACCCATGCAGCTGCCGGACCAGCCGGACCCGACCGACCGCAACACCGCCGCCGCGTCCGGCATCGCGCCCGCCACCGACAGTCCCCACAACAGCGCCGCCGGCCGTGCCGACCGTGCCGACGACGGTTCCGCGGCCGGCTCGCTTCCCGGTGTGGGCCGGCATCCGGTGCTGGCGTGTGTGGACGCCGTCGCGGCGGCGGTGAAGGACACCGCCGGGGTGGACCCGGTGTTCATGACCACCCGAGAGAAGGCCGAAGCGCTGCTCGGCCTGTCCCGGCTGGTCGACCAGCTCGCCGCGCTCCGGCTCCGGGTCGCCGCGGTAGCCGGCGACGTCGCCGAGACCGACGCCTCCCGTGATGTGGCGGCCTGGCTGGCCCACCACACCCGCACCGACCCCGCACCCGCCCGCGGCGACCTCCGGCTCGCCCGGGCCG
>WNGB01018382.1_pt1 | contig 10229 bp, 8 predicted proteins | sample 5400681 | NCBI WGS metagenome assembly WNGB01 (sample SAMN13153367, study PRJNA577476) | soil metagenome | isolation source: 115 cm soil or saprolite under grassland replicate 2 | place: USA:California | collected 2016-06-15
AGCAGGCCGAACCGCCACATGAAGTACATGAAGATCAGCAGTGGCAGGATGGCGGTCAGCGAGAAGATCGTGCTTGCCGCCTCACGGAGCCTCACCGGACGGTCACCTGCTTTCGATCCACCGAAGATGAACCCACGGCTGAGTTGCCTCGCTCTCTCCTAGTGTGACCGGGGCTGCCGCATAGTCAAAGCAGAAAAGGCTCGACGAGGTCCGGGCTGTCCCAGAAGCTTCTGAAAGGTAAGGTGCGTCAGAGAAGGCCTGTAAGCCGGGTTCTGTTCGGTCGTCGGATTCTCTCACTCTTTCTGAGCGGTTGCGAGGAAGTTGAGCCGAGCGCTTCAAGAGGGCATGTAATTCGAGGGCCGCGATCTGTCAGTGTTTGGAGGTCGCCGCCGGGCTGGGCGAGCGTAGCACCCGACGTACCGCGTCTCAGTCGACGCGTTGCCCGCCAGCGATTGCGCCTGTTTTCGCAGGAGCGAACTCGTTAGGCGCTGGGGTGAACGAGATCCTGGGGCCGCCGCTGAGGATTACCTCGGCGCCGCCGGCTGCCTCCATCCGCCAGCGCTGGTTCGCCTTGGCGCGCCCGTCGGTCTCCTCCGGGTCGACGATTGCACGGAGCTCCCGCTGGAGGCGGCTCAGCACGTCGGTGTAACGCGCATCGGTCGCCAGGTCCGAGCACTCGTCCGGGTCGGCGACGACGTCGAAGAGCTGGGGTGGATAGCCGACGTAGTGGACGTACTTGTATCGCGCGTCGCGGACCATGAAGATCCCACTCGGCGAGAAGACCGCGTGGTACTCGCTGAAGGCGATACGCAATCGCGGCGGTTCCTCCGCGAGGCGGAACAGCGACTGGCCCGGAAGGCCGGCGTCCTCGGGCGCCGGTTCCACCCCGACCGCTTCCAGCACGGTGGGGAAGAGGTCGACCAGCATCGCGCTGGTTTCGACCTCCGCCCCCTGGAGCACGTCAGGGCCCGCCATAATGAGGGGCACGGCCACGGCGCTCTCATACATAACGCTCTTCCACCAGAGGCCGTGCTCGCCGAGCATTTCTCCATGGTCGGTGGAGTAGACGACGCGCGTGGTGTCAGCGAGCCCCGCCTCGCCGAGCGCCTGGAGCACGGTCCCGACCTGCTCGTCAAGGAACGTCACGAGGCCGTAGTACGCCCTGACGGCGCGCCGTAGGGTCTTCTCGTCAACCGGCTCGTCGAGCAGCTGCTGCCGCCGTTTCATGGTGAGCACCGGGTGGCGCGGCCAGTCCCGCGAGTTCCACTGGACGGGCAGGGGCAGCGCATCCGGATCGTACTGGTCGAAGTAACGGTCGGGGACGATCAGCGGGAAGTGAGGCGAGACGAAGCCGACGAACAACACCCAGGGCCGCGTCTCATCCTGGGCTTCCTCCTTGAGCCAGCGCGTGGCGGTCTCGGCGATCGCGCGATCGTAGCGCACGTACTCGCTCTCGCCGGGGCCGGCCTCGAGGACTCGCTTGCGGGCGTCGGGCCGGGCCGGCATGTCGCCGCGAAGAAGCGCATAGAGGTCCCCGGTGCCCTCGAGGACGTGCATCGGGATCCGCTGGTCGGGGAAGCCGCTCGGGTCCTCGGAGCGGCGGTAGTGGAGCTTGCCGATGGTCGTCACCCGATGACCGCGCGCCGTCAGACGGTGACCCCAGCTCGACGCGCCGTTCCCGAGGTAGGGCGTGGCGTTGTCCCAGGAGCCGATCGTGTGAGCGTAGCGACCCGTCGCCAGGCTCGCCCGCGACGGCACGCAGATCGGTGTCTGGCAATAGGCGCTCCGGAAACGAGTACCGCGGGCGGCAAGCGCGTCGAGGTTCGGCGTCCGGACCACGGAGTTGCCGTAGCAGCCGAGAACGCGGCGGCTGTGCTCGTCCGAGAGCAGGAACAGGACGTTCGTTGGTCGCATCGCTGGCGCCCGAGCATTCTATCGCGCGCCGCTCTCCACGGGGTAGCCGCGCCTCAGGATCTCGAAGCCAGCATTCCGGCGAGGAACCTCTTGACGCCCGGCCCGCCCTTCAAACTGAGCCACACGGCATCGCCCTCTGACCAGTTGAGGGTAGCCCGAGGTCCGGCGGGGCGGGGCCGGAATCAGCCCTCGCCGCTCGTAATACCGTACCCCGGTGCACGCCGGCGCGGGCCGCCACCTCACCGACACGCAGTGAAACCCGCTGTCCCTCACTATCGACGACCACTGGCTCAGGATGAAAACAGGCGATCACGCCCTCGAGGTCGTGATTATTGAAGGCTTCAAAGTACCGGCGGATGATCTCTTCTTCTCGAGTGGGCATGCTCTCCTCCTTCGCGCGCCGTCTGCGCAAATACCTCCATGAAGGCTTTCGCGCTCGCTGTGACTCTTCGGGCTTCGTGATGGATGACATGGAAGTGTCGCTGAACCCGAATACCGCGAAGCCGGAGGGCGCAGAGACGTCCGGTCGCGATTTCTCCCCGCACTGCGTAGATCGACACGAAAGCAATGCCAAGACCCGCCATCACACCTTGCTTGATCGCCTCGGTGTGGTCGAGCTCCATCGCCACTCGGAACCTGATGCCTGCCTGCTGGAGCGCGCGCTCGGTGACCCTCCGGGTCGCGGATCCGTCCTCTCGCACAAGCAGGGACTCTTCGGCGAGCATGTGGGGCGCGATGTCTCGGCGCTTCGCCCACGCGTGTGTGGGCACGACGATCAGGACAAGCTCATCGAGCATTCCCGCGGCCAGGCACTCCTCGCCCGGGGCCACGGCGTGCCCGCCGACGATGCCAAGATCTAGCGCGCGTTCTCTTACTCGCCCCTCGATGACCTGGGAGTTGGCGATCTGCAGCTTCAGGTCCACGCCGGGGTATTTGGTCCGGAACGCCGCGACGATTCGGGGCATCACGTAGAGTCCGGGAGTCGTGCTGGCACCGATCAAAAGGGAGCCGAGCGCGAGCCCGTCCAGGTCGGCCAGCGCCAGACGCGCGCCCTCAACCGCGGAGAGGGCGGCGGAAGCGTACTGCTCGAAGACGCGACCAGCCTCCGTCATCGTCACTTCCCGGCCTCGACGGAAGAACAGCTTCTTTCTCAGCTCGTCTTCAAGCTCAGCGACGTGCTCGGAAAGCGTCGGCTGTGACGAATGGATTCTCGCCGCGGCCCGACTGAAGCTCCTCTCCCGAGCCACGGCTAGAAACACCTCGAGCTGGCGGAGAGTCATTTCGGGTTTTCCCTATGCTCGAAATCCAAACTACGTATTGGACCCTATAGCAGCGCCGGGCGTATGACAACTCAGAAACGAAAGGAGGGTCCTATGATTTTTCGTCATTTTCTGTCCCCGAAGACCGGCTGCGCCAGCTACCTCTTTGGCTGAGGGGGCGCAGCTGCCTGCGCTGTGGTGGATCCACAGCTCGAGATCGAGCCCTACCTCGAGGCGGCCGCACAGAAGTCCATGCGGATCACCCACATCTTCGAGACGCATGTCCAGGCCGATCACCTCTCTGGCGCCCGTCGTCTCGCGGCAGCCACGGGAGCTCCGGTGATCTTCCACAAGTCAGCACCGGTCGGGTTCCCGCACGTCGATGTCGAGGATGGCGAGCGGCACGATCTGGGAAACGTTGCGCTCTCGATCCTCCATACGCCAGGGCACACACCTGACAGCGTCGCGATCCTGGTCACCGACAAGACCCGAGCGCCGGAGCCCTGGTTCGTTCTGACCGGAGACACCCTCTTCTCGGGTGGCGTCGGCCGCCCGGACCTCATCGGCGCCGGCTCAGAAACGGCGTTCGCCGAGGAGCTCCACGACAGCCTCTACGGCAAGATCTTGAGGCTACCCGATCATATCGAGGTCTTCCCGGCACACTTCGGCGGCGCGGCGTGCGGGAAAGGACTGAGCGGCAAGCCTGGCTCGACCATCGGCTTCGAACGCCGATTCAATCCGGCGCTCCGCCTGACCTCGAAGTCAGAGTTCGTCCGGTTCGTCCTGGCCGACCTTCCGCCGCAGCCGGAGGCCTTCGCCGAGAACCGGCGCCGCAACCTCAGCGGGGAATGAGCGAGTCTCTGTATCGGGGTCGTTCTTGAATTCGGGGATTCCGGTTAAGGGAGGGGACGATGGAAGACCGAACGCGAGACGCGATACGACAGCGTCTCACGGAAATGCTGGTCATGGAACGCCAGATCGCCGACGGTCTCGCGCAGCGGACAGGCCACCTACGGGCGGATCGCGAGACAGCAGGCGCCATGCAGCGGTTCCGCGCCCTGGTAGCCACTCACGCTGAAGCGCTGGCGCAGCACGTGGAGAAATATGGCGGACAGATGGCATCGGCGAAGACGCCATTCCCATGGCCCAGCGTACCTGATCAGGGCGACGCGACCCGAACGCTCTCGAGCAGTTTGCGTGAATGCCATGTCGCTTTCACGCATGCGGCCTCAGCCTACAGCGCGCTGTTTGAGACCGCCCTGCGGCTCTACCTCCCTCCTCTACGAACGCTCTCTACGCAGCATCTCAAAGCGCACGTCATTAGTGCGCACACGACCAATGCACTTGCCGTCCGGGCGGTCGCCAGAGAGCTCGAGGAAATCGGTCTGCATTGCTCTTGCGTCTGCCCGATGTGCGGGATGGGCGCCTGCGCCTGCGTTGCCACCGGCGCAGGCGCTCTGGCGATGGCGTGGCAAGAAGCGAGCGCCCAGGCTGGTGTCGGGGAAGGCTTCCTTCTCCAGCGGCCGCGGCCTCACAGCGAACTCGCCGCGGCCGACGTCCACGCAGACGATCGGATCACAGCCGTCGACGGGCAGCCAGTCCGCTCGGTGCCCGAACTCCAGGCCGCGATTCGCAAACACCGACTAGGTGACGGCGTGACTCTCCAGCTTGTCCGCGGCAGAGAGCCGAGAGAACTCGTAGTCAAGCATGTGAGCGACAACCCGCCGTCGTAAACGCGACCACTCGGAAGGAGGACACGACGCTCTACTCCGTGCCGTTCTCCCACAGCGCCGCCGAGTGCCCAGCGGCTGATAAGACTCAACTGGACATGATTCGACGAATGCTTGCACCCGAGAATCTCCAGCCACGCGGAATTCGCCTCATCGAGGGGTACGTCGATCGGCTCTGACAGGAGCCTACGGAGAAAGGTCATTTCTCCTACTTCGTGCTGGAAGCGGATAGTGAGCAGAAGATCTGCGAGCTTCCACCCAATGCAGCCCGAGATTCGCAGCCTGACGAAGTGGAGCGACATGAGAAAGGCGCCTGAATAGTGCCGCGCCCGGACTTCCCGCGGACCATCGTGGAATCCCAGCGGCGTTTCTCGACAGAGAAGGCATGCTTGAAGTACCCGATCGAGTCGCGCTGGCCGGATGGATTCGTCCGCCTCCGCTGCGGGGACCGTATTTGAGCGAGATCCGGCTCGGACTGCGGGAGAACCTCCCGCAGTTCTCGCTCCTCGTCTTCCTGAACGCCTTCGTCGGCGCGATGGTGGGCCTGGAGCGGACGGTGCTGCCGCTCCTGGGCGAACAGGAGTTCGGGCTCAGCTCCAAGACTGCCATCACGTCGTTTATCGTGAGCTTCGGGGTGACGAAGGCGGTCGTCAACCTGATCGCGGCCCGTGTGTCCGATCGCATCGGCCGGAAGCCGATCCTGGTGGTCGGCTGGCTCTTCGCCCTGCCCGTACCGTTCCTGATCATCTACGCACCGACGTGGTGGTGGATCGACCTCGCCAACATCCTGCTCGGCGCCAACCAGGCGATGGCGTGGTCGATGACCGTCATCATGAAAGTCGACCTGGTGGGACCGAAGCGCCGGGGCCTCGCCCTCGGGCTGAACGAGTTCGCCGGGTATTTCGCTGTAGGGGTGATGTCGTGGGTCACGGGCTACATCGCCGCTCACAGCGCGTTGCGTCCACAGCCCTTCTACCCTGGGATCGCCGTCGCCGTCGTCGGCTTCGCTGTCTCCATTCTGTTCGTTCGGGAGACGCGTCCCTTCGCGCACCTCGAAGCGGCCACGGCGCCCCAGACAACGAGCGGCGTCCGTCCATCGCTTGGTCATGTCTTCTATGTCACGAGCCTCGGGAACGTGAGCCTCTTCGCCGCCTGCCAGGCCGGGCTCGTGAATAATCTCAACGATGGCATGTCCTGGGGGCTCTATCCGTTGTTTTTCGCCAGCTATGGTCTCGGCGTCGCCAGCATCGGCATCATCAAAGCGGTGTACCCCATGGTGTGGGGCGTTCTGCAGGTCGCGACTGGGCCGCTGTCCGACCGTTTCGGCCGAAAGGAGTTGATCGCGGGAGGGATGATCGTGCAGGCCGGCGGAATCTGGTTGACCGTCTTGGTCCCGACCTATGCGGCGTGGGTGGTCGGGGCTGCACTCCAAGGACTCGGCACGGCGATGGTCTATCCCACGCTGCTGGCGGCTATCACAGACCATGCGCACCCAACGTGGCGTGCGACCAGCCTCGGCGTCTACCGATTCTGGCGCGACCTCGGCTACGCCATCGGCGCGCTGCTCTCAGGCGCCGTCGCGGACTTCGTAGGACTCGCAGCGGCAATCCATCTGGTCGCGGCGCTCACGTTGGTCTCTGGGCTAGTCGTCGTCTGGGCGATGAGACGGCCGAGCCCCGCGCCCGTCGCGCTCCGCGCGTGAGACCGAACGCCATGTGGGAGGATATCCCAAATGAATCATGAACTCTCGCCCGAGACCCTCGCCGCTCAATCCCTCGGCGAGATCGATCAAGCGCCGGGCGCTCTCTCACCCGCCCGCTATCCCCTCATCGACGATATACGAGCGTAGCCCCGACGGGAGCTACAGGTCCGGCCTGGCGTACACGCGCGCCGACAATCCGACCTACGACCACGCCGAGCGGCTGCTCGCAGCCTTGGAGGGTGGCGTCGCGTGCATGCTCTTCGCCTCCGGCAGCGCGGCGGCAACGGCCGTCTTTCAGTCTCTCCTGCCCGGGGATCACGTCCTCGTCTCGCGGATTCTCTACTGGGGCATTCGCAAGTGGCTCGCGGAGTTCGCAGTCTCGTGGGGACTCGACGTCGAGTTCGTCGACACCACGAACCTGGCGCAGGTGACGGCTGCCATTCGCCCCGGTCGTACGCGCCTCCTGTGGGTAGAGACGCCGGCCAATCCAATGTGGGATATCACGGATCTCGCGGCTGTGGCAGAAATTGCCCACGCCGTGGATGTGCGCGTTGCGGTCGACAGCACCGCGGCGACCCCTGTCTTGACACGTCCCATCGAGTTCGGCGCTGATCTCGTGGTCCACTCGGCCACGAAATACCTGAATGGCCACAGTGACGTCCTCGCTGGTGCGGTGGTCACGGCGCGCGCTGATCCATTCTGGGAGCGGATTCGCTCGTGGCGCCGGAGCGCCGGCGCCGTGCTCGGCCCGTTCGAGGCCTGGCTGCTGCAGCGCGGGATGCGGACACTGTTCGTCCGGGTGCAGCGTTCGTCCGAGAGCGCTCTCGCCATCGCTCGTCACTTCGATGGGCATACGCGCCTTCGAGAGTGAGAGACAGAGAGGTCGAGGCGTGGCATCCTAACGCGGTGATCGTGTCTCGCGTACATCCAGCCTGGATCGTCCTCGGGGCGCTCGCTCTCGCGATGCTAGGCGGCACCGGCCTCCGGTCGGTGTTCGGTGTGTATATCAAACCAATGGAGGCCGAGTTCGGCTGGTCGCGCGCCGCGCTCTCAGGCGCGGCGGCGATTTCACTCCTCGTGTTCGGCGCCGTCGGACCCGTCGCGGGCCGGCTTGCCGACTCCTGGGGTCCGCGACGCGTCATCACACTGTCGCTGGCATTGCTCGGAATCGGCACGATCGGCTCGGCCTTCGTTCATCATCTGTGGCAGATATATCTGACGGTGGGGCTGCTCACGGCGGTTGGTTCTGGCGCGACCCAACCAACGGGAGCGGCTGTCATCGCGCGATGGTTCGAGGCGCGTCGGGGTCTCGCGCTGGGCATCGCGGGCGCCGCGATGTCGGGGAGCCAGCTCATCGTCATCCCACTCGCGACGACGCTCATGCTCAGCCTCAGCTGGCGCGCGAGTTTTTTGGTCCTGGGGATCGCGCTGCTGGTGCTAGTGCTGCCAGTCAGCGCCACGCTCATCCGGAACGACCCTGAGGAGCGCGGGCTCCGGCCGTACGGCGTAACGGGCCCAGTGCGACTGGCCGCCGAGGTCGCCGCCCTGCAGCGCTCTGGACGCGTCTCGGTCACCGACGCCGCGCGGGTCCCACAGTTCTGGCTCTTGATGGCTACGTACTTTGTCTGCGGCTACACCTCGATGGGGATGATCCTCACCCACTTCATTCCGCATGCGCTCGAGCACGGCTTCACGGCTATCCAAGCCTCGACAGCGCTTGGGGTGATGGGCGCGATGAACATGGTTGGGACGGTCGGCTCGGGCTGGATCTGCGACCGGATCGGTCGGCGAGGCCCCCTCGCGACGTACTACTTCGTCCGCGGCCTCTCGCTCGTGTTCCTGCTGCACGTGTGGAACGTCCCCACGCTGCATGTGTGGGCGGCGATCTTCGGGCTCAACTACATCTCGACGATTCCGCCGACGACGAGCTTGACGGCGAACATCTTCGGCCGCTATTCCGTCGGCGAGCTTATGGGATGGATTTCGTTTTCACATCAGGTCGGCGCCGCGCTGGGCGCCGCGCTCGCCGGTTGGGTGTTCGAGTGGACCGGCAGCTACTCCGGGGCGTTCGTTTCGGCGGCGGTATTGGCCTTTGTTGCTTCGGGTCTCGTGTTCGCGATCCGCGAGGAGCCGATTGTCTCGCGACCGACGCCGGCTCCCGCGCCAGCCTGATTTGTGCCCCGCCATGAAAATCACGGACAGGCGTCGTCGAAGTTGGTGTGAAATAAAGAAAAGCGCCAGAGAAGGCCTGTAAGCCGGGTCCTGTGACCCCGAGCGGGTTTCCTCGCCCGGGGCGACGGTCATTTCTCTAGGGCGCCGGTTGCCCGGCGTCTCCAGCGGCCGAACCCGGGAGCGGCGCGGGCCACGCCATTGCTCCCCTATTTGGCCTTGCTCCGGGTGGGGTTTACCTAGCCGGCGCGGTCACCCGCGCCGCTGGTGCCCGCGCCGCTGGTGAGCTCTTACCTCACCGTTTCACCCTTACCGTTCAAAGAACGGCGGTCTGCTTTCTGTGGCACTGGTCCGTGGGGTTGCCCCCCCTGGGTGTTACCCAGCACCCTGCCCTGCGGAGCCCGGACTTTCCTCCCGCCGCGTTGCCGCGACCGGCGACCGTCCAGCCTTCTCTGGCGCAAGTGACAGTATAGCCGACCACACGCTCAGGGCTCCCGGGCCCTCAGCAGGGCGTCGGCAAGGCTCACCAGCCTCCACGCATCCAGCGCGCCGGAGCCCACCAGCTCCGGCAGCGAGAGCGGCCCGGTGTGATGGAACGTGTTCAGGATGACGGCGTGTGCACCGGCGGCCCTGGCGAGCCGCAGGCTCTCCGTGTAGGGGATGGAGATGTCCGCGCGGCCGTGGGCGATCAGGGCACGCCCGCGCAGGCGTGACATCACGGGGAGCGGCGAGAGCCGGTCAAGCGCCGCGTGGATGCTCGGAGACACGCGTGCCAGGAGCGGGCTCACCGCGTCCGCGCGACGGTTGTGGACGAGCGCCAGCACCGCCTGTCCGTCCTCGCCGAGCGCCGACTCCAGACGACCCGTGTCCTCGGACGGGTTGGCGAGCTTGGCCCGCGCGATGGCGCCGAGCCGACCGCGATCGCATTCGTGCCCCACGAATCCGGCGAGGAGCTGGAGCAGCTTCCAGCGGTTGTACTGCTCGGCTCCCTCGCTCGTCGTGATGAATGCGATCACCGAGCGCAGATCGGCGTAGCCGCCGAAGCTGCCGGCGAGCCGGATGCCGGGGCGCTCCGGCGCCGCGAGGAGCGCCGGGCCCGCGCCGAAGCTGAAGCCGGCGATCGCGACGGGGCTGGCGAGGCTGGCGGCGTGATCCAGCGCCGCGCCGATGGCGGCGACCTCGGTGCCATCGAGCGTGAACGCCGCGAGCGTGTCGAATTGCGGGACGAGGACGAGCTGGCCGTGCCGCGCGAGGAGTCGGCCGAGTCGGGTCAGATCGGGCTGGCGACGACCCGCCGGCGAGAGGCCGTGTACGAGAAGGATCACGCCTCGCGGGCGCGCCGGCCGATACGTTGGCCGATAGAGGTCGGCGGCGAGCGTTTGGCCTGCGAATGGGATCGGCACCTCCTCGCGCGTGACTTCCACGCCCGGCAGCCAGTTCTCGGTGGCGGGGAGG
>WNGB01065316.1_pt1 | contig 10228 bp, 5 predicted proteins | sample 5400681 | NCBI WGS metagenome assembly WNGB01 (sample SAMN13153367, study PRJNA577476) | soil metagenome | isolation source: 115 cm soil or saprolite under grassland replicate 2 | place: USA:California | collected 2016-06-15
GCGCCTGCGCGCCGTGCCGATTTCTCAAACTGACCCACCCACCCCTTCGAGGTGTGAACATGCGCTCGGAACGTCGACCAAGCCATCCTTGAATGCAGGTACGGAGAAGGGCCCGTTTTCACGGGCCCTTCTCTAGACCTTCGTTGAGTCGGTGTCGCTTTCGTCCACCTCATCGAGAAGGCGTTCGGTGGGTTCTTCCTACGACCTTGTCGGTGAGGCTTCGTCCTACTTGCGATCCGGACTTAGCGCACTCCTGATGTTCCTCCCACGCGTGGGGCGTGGCATCAGGGATTTCGCTGATTTGCGCTCCGGGCCGTCGTCGTGCGCTCATAACTTCCCGCCATTCCGAAAGCGGGACGGTTGATACCACGGTGCAACATGTTCGCTGGCGGTAGCTCGAGGTCAAGGTCGCCCGGCGGTCCTCCATGCGACGACGCGAACGATGTCCGTGATCGAGAGGAGGCCCTCGAACCTTCGGTCGTCGATCACGCGGAAGACGCGGAACGCTTGTCCGCGCATGCGCACACGCATGCCGGCGCTAGTGGCTCACCAGGGCCCGTAGAGGCCGCTGTTGGCCTCGCGCAGCGCGCCGACGTAGCCCGTTCGCTCGTAGAGCGTCTCGTCCGTGCCTGGCGGCACGGCGAGCATCCCGCGCAGCTCGTCGAGGGCTGCGAAGCCCTTGCGCGCCATCCAGTCCTCTAGGCCGTCAATTAGCACGGTTGCGTGCTCCGGGCCGTGCCGCAGCAGTGCCGTGGCGGTCATGACGACGTCGGCGCCGGCGAGGAGGTACTTGGCGACGTCGGCCGAGGTCTCGACGCCGGTGGTCGCCGCGAGCGATGCCCGTACCCGTCCGTGGAGGAGCGCGATCCACGTGCGCGGCAGCCGCGCCTCGGGCGGGCTGGAGAGGCCGACCTGCGGCACCACGGCGAGCGTGTCCGGGTCGATGTCGGGTTGCAGGAACCGGTTGAACAGCACGAGCGCGTCCGCGCCCGCCTCGTCCAGCCGCAGCGCCATCTCGCCGGTAGAGCTGAAGTACGGGCTGAGCTTGACCGCCACCGGAAGGCTGACCGCGTCCTTGACCCGCGTCAGGATGTCGACGTGCCGCTGCTCGACGTCGCGGCCCGAGATGCGCGGGTCGCCGGGGAGGTAGTAGATGTTCAGCTCGAGCGCGGCGGCGCCGGCATCCTGCATCGCCCGCGCGTAGTCGAACCAGCCGCCGGGCGTGACGCCGTTGAGGCTGGCGATCACCGGCACGTCGACCGCGGCGGCGGCGCGCTCGAGCAGGCTCAGGTAGCGGCGCGGGCCGGCCTCGTCCTCGGCGGCGGCCGGGAAGTACGAGAGCGACTCAGCGAAGCTCTCGGTGCCGGCGTCGACCAGCCGCGCGTCCCCGGCTGCTTCGCGGCGGAGCTGCTCCTCGAAGAGCGAGTAGAGAACAACCGCGCCAACGCCGGCATCGGATAGCCGCCGTACGCCGTCCACCGTCTGCGAGAGCGGGGACGCCGATGCGACGAGCGGGTTGCGCAGCGTGAGGCCCATGTAGCTCGTCGAAAGGTTCATCGGCCGTGCTTGCGCGCGTCGGCGGCGAAGTGCTGCGCGCCGCGGGTTGCCATCTCCTCGTACACGTCCCAGCGCTGATCGACCGCCTGCTCGGCCAGCCCGTGCAGCCGTTCGGCCTCGGCCGGGTCGGTGTTCGTCAGCGTGCGATAGCGGAGCTCACGGTTCGTGTAGTCCGCGAGTGGGATGCGTGGCCGCGGCGAGTCGAGCAGGAACGGGTTGCCGCCGGCGGCACGGAGCATCGGGTCGTAGCGGATCAACGGCCAGTAGCCGCTGGCGACGGCGCGGTACTGCTGGTCGAGCCCGTCTCGCATCTCGATCCCGTGCGCGATGCAGTGGCTGTACGCGAGTACCAGTGAGGGGCCGTCGTAGGCCTCTGCCTCGCGGAACGCGCTCAGGGTTTGCTGGGGATCGGCGCCCATCGCGACCCGGGCGACGTAGACGGAGCCGTAGGCGATCGCCTGCAGGGCGAGATCCTTCTTGGGCACGGTCTTGCCGGCGGCGGCGAACTTGGCGACCGCGCCGAGCGGGGTCGCCTTGGACATCTGGCCGCCGGTGTTGGAGTAGACCTCGGTGTCGAGCACGAGCACGTTGACGTTGCGGCCACTCGCCAGAACGTGGTCGAGCCCGCCGGAGCCGATGTCGTAGGCCCAGCCATCGCCGCCGACGATCCAGACGCTGCGCCGGACGAGGTGATCGACGACGCTCTGCAGGTCGCCGACGGCGGGCCCGTCCAACGCGTCGAGCCGCCGCTTCAGCTCGGCCACCCGCTCGCGCTGCGCTCGCAGCTCCGACTCGCGCAGCTGCGGCGCCGCCAGGATCTCGTCCACCAGCTCCGCGCCGGCCGCGTCTCGCAGCTCGGCGAGGCGACGGCGGGCAAGCTCGGTGTGCCGGTCGGCAGCGAGCCGGAAGCCGAGCCCGAACTCGGCGTTGTCCTCGAACAGGGAGTTCGACCAGGCCGGGCCGCGCCCGTCGGCGCCGGTCGTCCACGGCGTGGTCGGCAGGTTGCCGCCGTAGATCGAGGAGCAGCCGGTCGCGTTCGCGATCATCAGACGGTCGCCGAACAGCTGCGAGAGCAGCTTCAGGTACGGGGTCTCGCCGCAGCCCGTGCAGGCGCCGGAGAACTCGAACAGCGGCTCCAGGAACTGGGTGCCGCGCACCGTGCCGAAGTCGACCCGCGACCGGTCGCCGGCGGGCAGCGTCTCGAAGAACGCGATGTTGGCCCGCTCGGAGGCGACCAGCTGCTCGCGCGGCGCGAGGTTGATCGCCTTGCGGCCCGCGTCCCCCGGCGCGACGACCGGGCACGCCTGGACGCACAGCTCGCAGCCAGTGCAGTCCTCGACGTAGACCTGCAGCGTGTACCGGGTGTCGGGCAGGCCGACGGCCTCCAGCGGAGCCGACCGGAATCCGTCCGGGGCGCCCTCCAGGCGGGACTGGTCGTAGTACCGGGACCGGATCACGCTGTGCGGGCAGACGAAGCTGCAGTTGCCGCATTGGATGCAGAGGTCGGAGTCCCAGACGGCAACGAGTTCCGAGATGTTGCGCTTCTCGTAGGCCGCGGTGCCGCTCGGATAGGTGCCGTCCACCGGCAGCGCCAGCATCTCCGCCGTGACGGTGCGAACGAACTCGGGCGCGTGCGCGGGCACGACCGGCGGCATCCCGCGGCTTGCCGTCACCCGCTCGGGCACCTCGACCCGGTGCAGACCGTCCAGCGCGCGGTCGACCGCGGCCTGGTTGCGCGCGACCACCTCGGCGCCGCGCCGGCCGTAGGTCTTGGCGACGGCCGACTTGATCCGCTCGATCGCCTGCTTGCGCGGCAAGACTCCGGAGAGGGCGAAGAAGCAGGTCTGCAGGATGATGTTGGTCCGTCCGGCAAGGCTGACCTCGCGCGCGATCCGGCCGGCGTCGATCGCGTACACGTCGACGTGTTTGGCGAGGATCTGCTCCTGCACCGGACGGGAGAGCGCGTCCCACACCTCCTCGGGCGGGCGCGGGCAGTTGAGCAGCAGTGTCGCGCTGTCGGCCGCGGGGCCGAGCACGTCGACCCGGTCGAGCAGCCCGAACTGGTGGCAGCCGACGAAGCCCGCCTGCTGCACCAGGTAGGGCGCTCGGATCGGTTGCGGCCCGAAGCGGAGGTGCGACACGGTCTGGGAGCCGGATTTCTTCGAGTCGTAGACGAAGTAGCCCTGCGCGTGCAGGCCCTCGTCACCGAGGATCTTGATCGTGTTCTTGTTTGCGCCGACCGTCCCGTCGGAGCCGAGGCCGAAGAAGATCGCGCGCACCGTCTCGGGCGGCTCGATGTCGAGCGACGCGTCGTAGGCGAGGCTCGTCCCGGAGACGTCGTCCTTGATGCCGATCGTGAACCGGCGCCGCGGCCGTTCTCCCACCAGCTCGGCGAACACGCCGGCGACCATTCCCGGCGTGAGCTCCTTCGAGGACAGGCCGTAGCGGCCGCCGACGATCCTCGGCATCACCGCCTGCTCGCGGTCGCCGAACGATTCGGTGAGCGCCGCGACCGTGTCGAGGAAGAGCGGCTCGCCGATCGAGCCCGGCTCCTTCGTCCGGTCTAGGACGGCGACGTGGCGCGCGGTCGCGGGCAGCGCCTCGGCGAGCGCCTGAGCCGGGAACGGTCGGTACAGCCGCACCTGCGCCACGCCAACACGCTCGCCACGCGCGTTGAGCGAGGCGACGGTCTCCCGGGCGGTCTCGCCGCCCGACCCCATCACCACCAGCACGCGCTCGGCTTCCGGGTGCCCGCTGTAGTCGACGTTGTGGTAGCGGCGGCCGGTGCGCTCGGCGAGGCGCGCCATCGCGTCCTCGACTGCGGCCGGTACGCGCGCGTAGAACGGGTTCACGGTCTCGCGCGCCTGGAAGTAGACGTCCGGGTTCTGCGCTGTGCCGCGGATGAACGGCCGCTCTGGCGAGAGCGCCCGGCCGCGATGAGCCCGCACGAGCTCCTCGGGCACCAGCGCGCGCAGGTCGTCGTCGGAGAGCAGCTCGATCGTGTTCAGCTCGTGCGAGGCGAAGAAGTGCACGAACGGCACCCGCGTCCTGAGCGTTGCAGCCTGTGCCACGAGCGCGAGGTCGTGAGCCTCCTGAACCGAGGCCGAGGCCAGCAGCGCGAAGCCGGTCTGGCGGACGGCCATCACGTCGGAGTGGTCGCCGAAGATCGACAGCGCCTGCGCGGCGAGGGAGCGGGCGGCCACGTGCAGCACCGCCGGGGTCAGCTCGCCGGCGATCTTGTACATGTTCGGGATCATCAGCAGCAGGCCCTGCGAGGCGGTGAACGTCGTCGCCAGCGCGCCGCTCTGGAGGGCGCCGTGCAGGGCGCCCGCCGCACCGCCCTCGCTCTGCATCTCAACCACCGCGGGCACGCTGCCCCAGACGTTGGGCCGCCCCTGGCTCGCCCACTCGTCCGCCGACTCGGCCATCGGCGAGGAGGGCGTGATCGGGTAGATGCAGCAGACCTCGTTCAGCCGGTAGGCGACCGAGGCCGCGGCCTCGTTACCGTCGACCGTCGCCCGCATCTCAGTCGGGCTCCGCGACCATCTCGATCGCGTGCACCGGGCACTGCTCGAAGCACGCGCCGCAGCCGGTGCAGCGGTCGTAGTCGAAACGGTAGCGGTGCCCGGCGCCCAGCTTGATCACGGCATCCTCGGGGCAGGCGCCTAGGCACCCGTCGCATTCGAAGCAGTTGCCGCACGACAGACACCGGCCTGCCTCGTAGACCGCCTCCTCGGCGGAAAGGCCGCCGACCACCTCGCCGAAGTCCGCAATCCGCTCCTCAGGCGGGAGCTCTGGCTGCTGCCGGCGGGCGTTGTCGCCGAAGTACCAGAGGTGAAGCTTGTCGAAGCTCGCCAGCTCGTGCTTGGGTGGGCTCACGGCCGCGCCACTGCGGAGCCAGGCGTCGATGTGGCGGGCGGCCTTCTTGCCGTGGCCGACGCCGACCGTGACGGTTTGCTCGCTCGGCACCATGTCGCCGCCGGCGAATACGCCAGGGCTGCCGGTCTCGAGCGACGTCGACACCTGCACGGTGCCGTCGCGCTCGAACTCCACGCCCGGGACCTGGCGCAGGAAGGCGGTGTCGGACTCCTGGCCGAGCGCCAGGATCACCGTGTCGGCGGCGAGCGTCTCGAACCGGCCGGTCGGCTGCGGATAGCCGGATTCGTCCAGCTCCATCAGCTCGACCTCGAGCTCCGGACCGTCGAAGGTTGTGATCGTCCGCAGCCAGTGGATCCGCACGCCTTCCCGCTCGGCGTCCTCGGCCTCGTCGAGATGGGCGGGCATCTGCTCCCGGGTCCGCCGGTAGACGATCAGCGCCTCGTCGGCACCCATCCGGCGGGCGACCCGGGCGGCGTCCATCGCGGTGTTGCCGCCGCCGTAGACCGCCACGCGCCGGCCGATCACCGGCCGCTCGCCCGAGGCAACGCTGCGCAGGAACGAGACCGCGTCCACGATCCGGCCGGCGTCACGGGCCGGGATGTCAACCCGCTTGGACAGGTGCGCCCCGACCGCGACGAAGACCGCGGCGAAGGCGCCCTCCTCACGCTCGGCGGCCAGGTCCTCGACCTTGTGCCCGCAGCTCACCCGCACGCCCATCGCCGCGATCCGGTCGAGCTCGCCGGTGAGCACGTCGCGGGGCAGCCGGTAGGCCGGGATGCCGTACCGCATCATCCCGCCCGTCTCCTCGCCCGAGTCCCGGATCTCCACCTCGTGGCCGAGCCGGCTCAGGTGGTAGGCGGCCGACAGACCGCACGGCCCGGCGCCGACGACGAGCACCCGTTTGCCGCTGCGGACCGGGGGAGGGTCGAATTGCCACCCCTGCTCCAGCGCGAGGTCGCCCAGGAACCGCTCGACCGAATGGATCGAGACGGCGCTGTCGAGGTCGGCGCGGTTGCAGACGCTCTCGCAGGGGTGGTAGCAAACCCGCCCGTGGATCGCCGGCAGCGGATTGTCTGCGACCAGCTGGCGCCACGCCTGCTCGTGTCGGCCGGCCTGGGTGTGCGAGAGCCAGGCCTGGATGTTCTCGCCGGCCGGGCAGCCGGCGTTGCAGGCAGCGCCGTCACGTCCCGCACCGGGTCGCTCATGCCAGTCGCCGCGGTCGGACAGCCATGGCCCCAGGCTAACCAGATTCCACGAAAGTGGGGTGCGGATCTTCTACTGGTCTTTGCCTCGGCGGCTCGGGCGCCGTCCGAGCGGCTGGTTCGGAGATGGGGCGCTCATCAGTGGCTTCCGTCAGGAGCGGTTGGAAGAAAAGCCGGGCTCCGATGTTGAGACATCGGAGCCCGGAATCTTCGCCGAGTTAGTTTCGATTTCGTCCACTCGATCGGCGGGTGTTTCGGATTCCGCCTACATCGGGTCGATCGAGCTTCGTCCTACTTTCGATCTATTTCTCGGTGCATTCAAAGGGTGACACGGCTTCGGGCGCATCCCCTCAGGGGAAACGCTGATTGCGGTGTGGTTTTTCCGCTGTCTCCGGCTGACCGGCCTCCGGGGAAGCTGCGTCTGCGGCGAGCTTGGCAAAAGTGGAAACGTCTGGAGGACACGACCTCGCAAGCCGCGGCCCCCCGTCTAAGGCCTGCGGCCCGGAGCACCCGTGTCGACGTTGAAGGAGATCGGGGTTAATCGGCAACCGAAACGGGCTGCGCCCGGATGTGAGCGGCGGCGCGCGCAGGTTAGATCCGCGATCGAAGTGTTATCGTCGTCGAACCTGCTTGGAGGGAGGCGGACGTGGCGGCGCGGGTAGTGATCGCGGGCGGCGGCGTCGCGGCCCTCGAGGCCGCCCTGGCTTTGCGGGCGCTTGCGGAGGATCGCGTCGGCGTCGAGCTGATCGCGCCCGAGCCGCACTTTTGGTATCGACCGCTCGCTGTCGCGGAGCCGTTCGACCTCGGCGAGGTGAGGAAGTTCGAGCTGGACGAGCTGGCCGCGGCGGCCGGGGCGACCTTCTCGCCGGGCGCACTGACCGGCGTCGACGCCGGAAGCCGGCAGGCCCAGACCTCTGCGGGTAGCTCCGTTCCCTACGACGTCCTGCTTGTCGCCTGCGGAGCTGTGCCGACCCCGGCCGTCCCCGGCGCCCTGACCTTCCGCGGCCCGGCGGACACCGAGCGAATCAGCGACCTCCTCGGGGAGATCGTCGCCGGTCAGGCGGGACGGGTCGCCTTCGTCGTGCCCTGGGGAGCCGTCTGGTCGTTGCCGATCTACGAGCTCGCCCTGATGACCGCGGCCTACCTCGCCGAGCGCGAGCTCGACCACGTCGAGCTGGCGCTCGTCACCCCGGAGGACGAGCCGCTGCAGCTGTTCGGCCGCGCGGGAAGCGAGGCGGTGCGCGAGCTGCTCGAGGAGCGGGGGATCGCCGTCCAGACGGGCGCCTGCCCGGTCGAGTTCGTCGATGACGAGCTGCGCCTCGTCCCCGAGGGAAGCATCGCGGCCGACCGCGTCGTCGCCCTGCCACGCCTGCGCGGGACGCGGATCGACGGCCTGCCGCAGACGGTCGAGGGATTCGTTCCGGTCGACGCGCACGGACAGGTGCACGGTCTTGCCGACGTCTTCGCCGCCGGCGACATCACCAGCTTCCCGGTCAAGCAGGGCGGAATCGCGGCCCAGCAGGCAGACGCGGCGGCCGAGATGATCGCGGCAAACGCCGGCGCGGACCTGACGCCACAGCCGTTTCGGCCGGTGCTGCGCGGGCTGCTCCTGACCGGACGGCAGCCGCGCTACCTCAGGCATGAGCTCACCGGCGGCGCGGGCGATGCCTCGGCGTCCAGTCCGGAGCCCCTCTGGTGGCCGCCGGCGAAGATCGTTGGGCGCTACCTGGCGCCCTTCCTGGGCGACTTTGCCGGCGTGAAGAGCCCACCCGAGGCACCCGCCGCTCCCGGCGCCGTCCCGGTCGAGGTCGAGCTCGAGCGTGAAAGGATCGACGCGCTACCCGCGGTTCGGCTGGAGGTCGGGCGCGCTGCTGAAGGCGAGGACGGGCCGACGGCCGTCGACGCCATGTCGACGGAGCCACTCGTCGTCGCACCGGAGGAGACGCTCGGGGAGGTTGCCGAGAAGATGCGCGAACGCGACCTTGGCTCGGCTCTCGTGGCCGACTACGGGCGGCTGATCGGGATCCTCACCTCACGCGACCTGCTGCGCGCCTTCGCCGGCCGCGTCCACCCGAGCGAGGCGCGTGTCCGCGAATGGATGACGGCCGAACCCATCACCGTGCCAGCCGCCGCGCCGCTCGATGCGGCGGTGACCTTGATGACCGAGTATGGCTTCCACCACCTGCCCGTCGTCGAAGGCGAGCGGCCGGTGGGGATGCTCGGCCTGCGCCAGGCCGCGCGCCAGGCGCGCCGGCGGACCGGGATCGGGCTCGGGTTCTGACGACGACGATCGGCGGATGACGAACGAGCCGATCACACGACGGGGTAGCCGAGCCAGTCCTTGGCCGTCCAGGCGGAAGTGTCGAAGCGGTTTCGGCTGATCAGCCGGGTGTGTCCGTTTGTCGGTCGCAGCTCGAACGACCAGACCCAGGCGCCATTGTTCGAGCGAATGACCATCGCCTGCTCCTTGTCGAGTCGCTCGACGCGCATCGCGTAGCCGGGCATCGGGATCTCGTCGCCGACCTTGAGGTTCTGGAGTTCGGGGACGACGCGGTCGACGTTGTGGATGTCGACGCCGAGACGACGCTCGATCCAGTCGTAGGTGTAGGCGCCGCCGCGTCTTGGCCCCATCTGGACAAGCCACGGCCAGATCGCCGATGGGGGCGCGTCGATCTCGACCACGTGGGTCGCGACGATGTTCGCGTGCGGCATCAGCTCGTCGCCTGCGACCTCCCCGGTCGACTCCAGCTTGCTCGCGCCCCAGTTCATGTGCCTGTCGCGAAAACGGAAGTACACGGCTCCCGTTCCGCCGAGCACCACAAGACCACCGCCGATGCGCTTCGCGACTACCGTCACCTTCCGGCCTATTGAAGCCGCTCAGGGCCGGGCGCCGGGCGGATGGACGCGGGCCTGACCCAAGCGCTTCGGCAGGAAGCGCCGCCGGGTGCTCCAGCCGGCCGCTCGCCGTTGGATGCGCCGCTCCTTGTGGGGCGGTTTGATCGCGAGCGGCCGCGCCGCTCCGCCCAGCCGGGTGAAGAAGAGGTACTTGCCGAGCTCGACGAGCGCGAGGTAGGTGACGACCATCAGTGCGAGCACGGCGAGGAAGTCGAGCGGGAGCGCGGTGAAGCCGAGCAGGTCCGCCAGCGGCGAGTAGGGCAGGATGACGCCGACGGCGGCGCAGGCGAGCGTGGTCGCGAGCAGCGGTCGACTGGGCCGGCTGTGGAAGAAGGGGATGCGGCGGGTGCGGATGAGGAAGATGACCAGCGTCTGGGTGGCGAGCGACTCGACGAACCAGCCGGAGCGGAAGAGCGTCGCACCGGCGTCAAAGCCGTAGATCATCACGGCGAAGGTGAGGAAGTCGTAGATCGAGCTGATCGGCCCGAAGAGGAGCATGAAGCGGCGGATGAAGCCGATGTCCCACTGCGAAGGGCGGGCGAGCAGCTCCTCATCGACGTTGTCGGTGGGGATGGTCAGCTCGCTGACGTCGTAGAGCAGGTTGTTGAGCAGGATCTGGCCGGGCAGCATCGGCAGGAAGCTGAGGAAGAGCGAGGCGCCGGCGGCGCTGAACATGTTCCCGAAGTTCGAGGAGG
>WNGB01059986.1_pt1 | contig 10227 bp, 3 predicted proteins | sample 5400681 | NCBI WGS metagenome assembly WNGB01 (sample SAMN13153367, study PRJNA577476) | soil metagenome | isolation source: 115 cm soil or saprolite under grassland replicate 2 | place: USA:California | collected 2016-06-15
GTTGATCCATCTCCGGCTTATTGCCGGTTACGAAGGTCCAGCCGGGTTTGGCGCCGAACTTGGCCCCCCAGGCTTTCAGCCGCTGAGGCGTATCGACCGCCGGATCGACGCTGATCGAAATCAGATAAAAATCTTTTCCTAGCCGATCCCCCATCTGGTTCTGAACTCTGGAAAACGTCGCCGCCATCGGAGGGCAAATCGTGGTACAAGTGGTGAAGATGAAATTTATGGCCACCACCTTGCCTTTGATCAAGTCGCGGTAGAAGTGGATTTGCTTTCCATCCTGATCGAGGAGCGGCAGGTCAGGAATCGACATCTTCACGGCGGCTTCTTCTTTTGGCGCAGCCCCCGCCGGCGCTGGGTGATGGCGCCTGTGCTCATCCTGCCGATTGGCTGATAGCTCCAGCGCATGAGCAGGCTGCTGGGCGCCGCTCGCGCCGGCGGACAGTGAGAACGCGCCGAAGAAAAGGGAGATCGCTGTCGCTCTCAGCATCGAAATCAGTCGGTTTAGTTTTCCGGAGGAGGTTTTTATCATTGGTTTCCATCTCCTTTCTTGGCGGTTTTCGCCGTTGGCGCCTCATTCGTCGCTTGCAGAATCAGCGGGGGCAGCTGGTTGTAGCGCACTTTCAGCGAAGGACATTCCCAAAAGACGTAATAGACTCCTGACTGCGGGGCGGCGAAACTTACCTCATAAATGCCTTCGCCGACTGGCATGGCCCACTGGCGTTGTTGCCATACCCCTGGCGCGAGAAACGTCAAGACGCCGACGTCTTTCAAGCCCGTGCTGGGCTGCCTGGTCTCCGTATGCGTTACCTTGAATCGCAAGCGCATCGTCTCTCCCACACGAAACGTTCGCTCCTCAAGCAACGGCTCGATGCGCAGCGCCACTGGTTGCTGGCGCTGTTTGAGCGCCGGATTGGCCTTCACCGAGGCTTCAAAGCAATGGACAATCCGTGGAGAGTCCAACAGAAAAGCGACATCATAGGTTCCGCTGTTCGCCATCCTCGCCGTGGTCGCATAGACGCCGGGCATGGTCTCGCGCAGACTACGATCAACCACGAGCACGGCCCTGGGGTCGCGCCGATAGTTTTGAAAACTGCCCATCGGAGCAGCCATCCCCTCAGCGTAGTAGTAGATCATCTTGTCCGCCGGGTTGGCCACCAACACCGCATTTCCTTCCGGCGCGGGCACAATCGTATTGGCGACGGCGCGGCTTGAGCTTTGTCCGGGGGCGATTTGCCCGCCTGGGAAGTCGCTCACCGGCGTTGTACCCTCTTTACCCAGGCCTCTCAACTCAATCATGCTGACATGTTCGCTGCCCAGCGAGCGGATGTAGGCATAGTTATTGGTGAAAGAGATCTGGTCAGGCTCCTGGCCGACGCTCAGGGTTTGCAACAGGCGATTGGTGGATAAATCGAAGATGTGAACCACGTTCTCTTTCCCATTTGTCACAAATCCCCAGCGACCATCCGGCGTCAAGCGAATGGCCTTCAGCCCAGGCTTGGTTTTCAGGCGAGCTGAAATCTCGTGCCGCTGACGATCTATCACGGTAACGGCGCCTTCGGCTTCGTCAACGACATAAACCGCCTGGCTCAGGGGAGAGAACGCGAGGGAGACCGGAGCCGGCCCGGTCTGGAGGTCTTTGATCTTGGCCAGCTTCGGCACGTCGACGATCGAGAGGGTACCCGCTCGCTGATTGGTCACAAAGGCGTAGCGATTATCGGCGGTAAAGGCAATCTCGTGATGGCCGGCGCCGGTCGGCAGGCGCGACACCACCTTCAACTCTGCCGAGTCGATAATCGTCACCCCACTCCCATCTCCCGCCTCGCTGGCGGCATCAGTGCCGACCCAGAGATATTTCTCGTCGGGCTGGAGGGCGAGGCGAGTGGGCCTGTCTCCCACATCCATATTTGCCACGACTTTCCAGGTGGCAGCGTCGACCACCGCTACCTGGTTGGCCAGCGGCATGCTGACGAAAAGTCTTCTCCGATCACGGCTCAAGACCCAGTCCTCGCCCGGGCTCTTCAGGAAGACCATGGTGAGCAGTTTGCTGCTCCCAAAGCTGAGCAGCGGATCAATGACCGTGATATTCGCCTCTTGATTCAAAGCCAGAATGTAATAGCTATTCAAGTCAAGATCCGGGCGAGAATTGAGGCTGGCTTGCAGGAACGATTTGATTTTTTCTCGACACTCTTTCGGTCCCGTGAGTTGATCTTTGCCGCGCAGGTCCATCCAGGCCGAGGGGCGCAGATTGGTCAGCGGGGCGCCGGAGGTGGTGTCAACGATCTTGAAGCGGACAATCGCCTCCTCCTCCTCCAGCAGTGCGGCTGATTTCTCCTGCTCGCTACCTACCGGATCGATGCTGAATTCTACGGCGATCCCTTCGCGGACGATTCTGCTCGCTTCCGGATTTGGCGGGCTCGTTGGAGATTTGTCCGCCGGGCCGGTCTGGGCGGCCTCGGTCTTTTTCGCGATCCCCGGGGTCTCTTGCTTTTGAGCCGTGGCGCCTGTGGTCGAACGCGCCTCGGCGCCGGACGATTGGCCGGCCCGGACCGCGCCAAGCGCCAACACGAAGAAGAGAGAAGAATAAAAAACAAGGCGTATCACAATATCAAGCGCACGCCGGGGAGCAGTGGATTGGGTTCTGTCATGAGTCATCATCATTCATTCTCCTGAGCGACAGAGATTTCCTGCCGGAGTTTCCGTCTAAATCGAACCACGCAAGATTGGTACAGTACCGCGCGCGTAAGCAAGCGGCTGACCTGTGGGACGGCCGCTTGCTTACGCGCGCGGTACTGTACCGGTGTCCCAATGTTGCGTGGCTTGATTTAGATCGGAACAACCAGGAGTGGCGCAGGCAAAAGTCCGCGCCACTCCCGGTCGTCATTCCAAAACTACGGAGTGACGCGGAAGATGCCCCACATCCCATTATCGAACTGGAACGCCTGGAAATTCCGGTACAGGTAATCACCCGTGACGTGGAACTTGCCACCCGCCCCATTCTTGGGAAGGGCATCGAAGTGATTAGATGGGCCGTGACCCATTTGAGCGCCCTTCCATTCGGAGAATGGATTCGACCCCAGGACGGTAGAGCCGTTGGCGTAAGGCTCCTCCTCCCAGATGTGGCCGTGGACGGTGAAGATACTGTTGCGTTGGTGCCCTTGCGGGTGTAGCACCCGGAAGCGCACGGGGGTCCCCACTCTCGCAGTGAAAATCGGGGTGACGGGGTCACCACCAACCTGCGCGTTCGACAGCGCGTTGGTGAAGTCGAACGTGCGCGTGGTACCGAGCGGGGTACTCGGCGCAAAGCCCAGGCGTGTCCACATCGGCTCGGTGCGATAGTTGAACGCCATGCCGGCGCCGTCTTCGGGGTCCTCCAGATCTGCAGTCAGTGGAACAGGGGACCCGTCGCCGAACCTGAAGTTTATGTCGTTCTGGAAAAGCACGACGAAGTCCCTGAATGTGTTCCCGGCGCCTGGCGGGTCGACGGTGGCCGCGGCGCGCGTGCCCGCGTCCAAAGTCCAGGTGGAACCCTGCGGCTCGATGATCAAGGCTCCCACCGCGCCTTTGTTGCTATGCTTGATCGGGTCTGACGGGATCAGGTTGATAGCCCCAAACTCAACGGGAGTAGCCACCAGCGTGTTACCCGACAGATTCACGTTTCCGGCATACCACTTATAGAAGATCGATTCATTGACACCGGCGGTACCTGAAGGATTGAATCCGACCGTGGCTCCGTCGCTATCACTCACGTTGTAGTCCACGAGCTGCGCATGCAATCCGATGCGACTTGAAGGCCTGACCTGGTTGGCATTGAAGTTGTCAACGAGCATCTGCATACCGTTGAAACCGTCGAGGTCCGGATTCGGGTTCGAGAGCCTGTTGCGCAAAAAGAATTGGATGCAATCGCCCGCGTTGGCCCGCAACACCAGTGCGCGGGTTATAGATCAATTTCCCACCGGGCAAAGCGTTCTGCGCCAGCACGGCGGTGACATCTATCTGCCTAATCGGCGCGGCTTTGGGACAAACCCCGTTGAAGTCGGCGCCGTTGGTGGGGCTCGGAGCCCGGCCGTCGATATTGTTGGGCAGAACGGGCAAATCGTCTTGCACGCCCTGATAAGTGCGGAAGATTCCCCACAGGCCATTCCACAGATCGTCAACTGACGAGCCAGGCTCGTAGAGAAAGTCCGCGGACTTGTCAGACGGTTTGGGTAGCGTGATCCTCGGCACTAAAAATTCGAAGTGCTCACTGATGCCCATCATCTGGCTGTTCCGGTAACCGGAGTTGGCGCTGGAAGGTTCAAAGAGCCATTTCATTCCATGCACGCTGAAGTTGTGACCTTCTTCGGTCGCGCCCACCAGGATGCGAATCTGGACCTTGTCATCCTCATACGACCTCAGCAGAGGCGTAAAAGGATCCGTGGGAGCGACCCCAGCGGTCAGTGGAGGATAGAAGTTCGGCTGCACCCTCAGCAGCGGATCGGCGCGGACGATGTTCGGGTCTGAGCTGAACACCAGGGACAAGTCTCCCGCGTCTCCCGCCGCTTGCTGGTTAGTCTGCGGGTTGCGCACCCGGAGGGGTACCGGCTCGTTGCGGTAATTGGCCACCATCGTGCCGACGTCAGCCGAGGCGATCGCTTCGGGGCAAGGCGGAGGCACTCCGCCTGGGCATTGATCGGGTCTGGCAAACAGGAAAGGCAAGCCCACCTCGATTCTGCCCGGCGGATTAACCGCCTTGGCCGGATCGGGAACCGGATTGGCGGCAGTCCCTCCACCGCCGGCCTGGTAGGCGTGCTGGAAGTCCGCAAACTCGATCATGAACTCGCGGTAGCTGTCAGCGGTGTTGGCCGTCAAGATGTTGGCGTTCCAACTGGTCGGTCCACCATCAAAACGACCTCCGAGGAGTGTATTGGTATCGGAATCGCGCCAGGTCGAACCCTGCGGCTCAATCACCAGCCCGGCATAGAGCCCTACCTGCTGATGTGTTGACGGGCCGAAGTGGTCGTGCGTGAAGACGGTTCTGAGCGTCCGGTCACTACCGGCGTTATTAAGCGTCGCATCGGCGTACCACCGCTGCACCGTCGTCTGCGCTCCGAGCGTTCCGAAGAACGGATGGGCCCTCGGAGCCAGATGTGTTTGGGCGCCGCCGCCGAACGGCGTCAGTCCGCCGGTCGCATTGATGGCATTGATGCGCTCAATCACCTCGTCGGGACTGAACGTGCCATCTTCATAATTCCATCCGTTGCCCGCCCCGTCCGAAGCGGTCACATCGAACTTGACCAGATGGATGTGCTGGCCAAGGATGTCGGTTGGAGTTCTGACCTGGAAATCGTCCAGCTTGTACTCGTTGGGTACCAGGTTCGTGTGTTGGTAGGTGATGCAGTCGTTGGTGTTGGCGCGGAAGAAGAACGGCTCTGGCGGACGGGTTCCGTCGAGGGTCGCCGCGACATCGCCCCAAAGAGTGAGGATGCGCTGCTGCGGGAAGTGCCAGCCGACCTTATTCAGCTTGATGTCAAACTGAATGGCCGCGGCTTTGTAAAGGCGCGGAACTCCCGCGGCGCCTCCGCTGTCGTTCACGCAAGGGTCGGCATAAGGAGCGCCGGCCGCTGCCGGCCGACCATTGGTGAGGAAGGTGGCCGCCTGACCACTCGGCGTGAAGCTCGCACGGGAGCGGACCGCGTGGTAAGCCATGGCGGCTTGCTCGACTGGCGCTCCGGCTTCGGGGATGGCAGTCGCGTTCGCCGTCAGTAAGTTCTTGTGGAAATCCAACCGGGTCTCCACATGCTCGGTCGTGCCGCCGATGATGATATGACGCGGCAATCCGCCGTCGTCTACGGTGTCGAGCGGCGGATGCGGCGGACGATGGCCGGCCCGAGCCGGGACAAAGAACGGATAGCCGGGATTCCCCGCGCCCGTCAGCACAATCTGCCCATTGACGATCTGGGCCTGGGCTTGCGGCAGTGGGGCCATGGCTAATCCGGGCAGTGGCACCAGCGCGGGGATCGGCGTGCCCGCAAGAATCTCCGCATCGGGCAGCGCGCGTGTTCCCGCCGCCGGACGGCCATTCCCGTCCAGCGCCGTGCCCGACTCGAAGACGTCGTGCGCGCGATAAAGTTCCCACATCCCTTGAGCGAAATGCGGATAGAAGTGGCAGTGAAAGATCGAATCGCCCACCGCCATGTTGCGATTGCCGGCGCCGCGATAGGTCATCTCCAACGTGAACGAGCTGCTTGGCCCCAGCGCCTGGCTGTCGAGATAGGTGGAGTTGTCATCATCGGGCGTGTGCACCCACTGGTGAGTGTGTTGATGATGAATGTGATGCTCTTTCGACCCGCCGTGCACGATTCTGAACCTCGTATGATCGCCGAGGTAGGCGTGATGCACGTTGGACGGATCATCAGGATAGAGCGCTTTGGTGGCCTTCGGTCCGGGAGTCGGCGTGCAAGTGCCCAATCGAATGCTCTCTGGCGTGCATGGAGCGTTGGCCGGAATATCCACGACCATCGCCGGATCGCCTATCGTCCAGGAAGAGAGGAAGAACTCCTCATACTTGCACTCGGTGCATTCGAACATCGGGCCGACACCCAGGCGATTGGCCAGGATTTCCGCCCCGATGCCGCCCGTGCCGTAGTTGATCGCGAAACCATCCCGGACGCTGTGCAGAGTATGTTTCAAGACCGGATCCTCGAACTGCGGGAAAGCCTGCACAGCGCCGATCTCGTCGTGGTAGATCACGGTGAATTCGCGGTAAGGCTGATCGCGGTTGGGATTGACCGGCGTCGGGTGGAAGGCGCCGGGGGGAAAGAAACCATGGCTCGTTCCCATCGGGTCGGAACCGGCGACGACGGCGTTGATGTCCGTGTGAACAATCTCCGTGCCTTGCAGCATGGCAAGGATCGGCGTCCCCGCACGCGGGTGCCCCGCAGGGTAGACTGCGTTGTAATTGATTATGGGATGTCCATCGGGTGTCTGCCCGGTGGTGGCGAGGGCGAGATCCGCTGCCGTCACCTGGCTGCGGAACCAGCGCGCGCCGCTGGCCTGGACGTTGACCGAGCCAAAGAGTCCGGCATTCAACGAGCCGCCGTCACCTTCTCCACCGGTGTTCGCGGCAGTGCTGTGAAGCATATGGCTGCCTTCGCGCTCGGCATAGAAGGTATAGGTGGCCGAACCGCCCGGAGCGACCAGGCTACTCGTATTCTGTCCGACATTGGAGCCATCGGAAGCGATGCTCCCGACCAGTTGCAGACCCACGACGTGAACCGAAGCCGTGCGCGTGGCCGGCTGTTCGTCGTCAACCGGCGTGGGATTCAAGAGATTCTGAAAGTTGATTCGCAGGCAGTCGTTCACATTCATGCGCAGGACCATCGGTCGTGGGCGTTTGTCTGCTCTGAGTTGAACGTTACCGGCGACAAGCCCTCTTGCCGGGTCGATCGGCACGACGTCCCGCCTCAGGGCGAAGATCATGCCCTGCGGCTGAACCGTTCCTAACCGATTCCAGAAGAAGACCTGGTCGAACGCCACGACGTTAGCGGTGATCGTGCGCCCGCAAGTTTGTGCTTTGGCGCCCCCAGGCATAAACAGAAGCGCCAGAACTGTCGTAAGGCACACTAAGATGGGCGTTCTACATCGCCGAAGAACCTTTTTGTGTTCCATACAATTCCTTTCTGAGGGTGATTGTGGGTAATCCCAGCAATTCTCGGTTTAGGCGAAAACAAAAGGCTTAGCGGCAGAGGCTCTGCTGTAAACCCTTTATAATCCCAGCAATTCTCGGTTTAGGCGAAAACAAAAGGCTTAGCGGCAGAGGCTCTGCTGTAAACCCTTTAGGTACGTTCAAACCGAGAATTGCTGGATATAATCCATAGCTGATCTTTCAGTAGTGCATAAAATGTAATGTTGAATGGCGAACAGAACTATCTATGCAAGAAGTGCGGTCGCCAATTCGTCGAGAACTCGCAGGCTACCCCAGACACATTCCTTGATTTCGATGGAACAACTAGGACTGATCAAAATTACCCAGTTAAAACAAACGACCTATTGTGCTATATATATTTCAGGAAATTACAAATAGATAAGTCAGCATATACAAAATACCCAGGCAAGCGTCGGACGTCTATGCGGTATCGCACATTTTTAGAAAATTGTGGGCGGCGCCGAAAGGAATTCATCTGATGCGCCTGTCTGGTCGTTCAATCTAAACAACTTCAGGAGATTTTGACGTATCTGCTTCTAAATCAAACCAGGTAACATTGGTACAGTACCGGGAGCGGTAGCGACCGGGCGCCGGCGGAGAGAGCGATTCGACGGGTACCCGGTCGCTACCGCTCCCGGTACCGTACCGCCGCGTGTGCCAATGTTTTCTGGCCTTCTTAAACCAAGCAAACGGTCGTACTCCTCTTTTATAACGCGGTAGCACTCGCAGGTTGTCGCCTCCAGCCCCGATCTATCGAGAATGGTGATGTACCCACGTTTGCACACGATCACCCCCTTATTGCGAAGCGAACCGGTAGTCAGATTGATCCCTTCGCGACGCACCCCAAGCAAGTTAGAGACGAACTCTTGCGTTACCTGCAACCTTTCTGACCCAACCCGGTCATGGGTCATCAGCAGCCAGCAGGCAAGTCGCTGTTCTATGGAGTGAAGCCCGTTGCACACGGCTTTCTGTGAAATCTGGGTTAGCAGCGCTTGCGTATAACGCAGCAACAACCGCTGAAACGAGCCGCCGCGCCTGAACTCTTCCTGAAAGGCAGTCGCCTTCATCCTGATGGCGCCGCCTGCGTGCAGCACAATAGCTCGATTAAGGCTCGTCTCGCCTCCCGTGAACAGAGCGATACCTATTAAACCCTCTTTACCGGCCATGCCCATCTCGGCGCTGGCGCCGTCTCCCATGGTGTAGACCAGAGATACGACAGAGGTTGTGGGGAAATAGGCGTGGCTCGGTCGTTCACTTGATTCGTAGATGCTTTCATCGAACGAAAAGGAGGTTTGCTCGAGGTACGGCAGGATGTGTTTATACTCTTCAGCAGGAAGAGCGGCAAGTAGCTTGTTTCCAAGCCGGCCTTGAGATTTAACGGGGAGAACCATGGGGATATCCTTTCTAGTAAAGTAAATGGAAGCGCGAGGCCCTATTCTTCTTCGTCGTCCACGTAGCGGCGACGCGCGATCTCGACGGAACACTTGGCCTGCGCCAGTACCTCCGGCGGCAAGGTTTCAGCCACGGAAATAATTCGCACTGCGCTGTCCGCAAACCACGGCCGCTTCGCCACTTCCTCTACCGGGAGAAAAATTACATGTCTGGGAAAATTTGACTTACAGCATTTTCCTGCCAAACGAATCCTGCTAACGACAGGCGGGATAACTCTTACTCTGCGAAAATTTCCGCATACATGATAGGAATTTTTCCCAGTTTCATTTTCCAGCCATTGAGAAATCGGCATTTTAGACAGGGCACGCTCGTTGCGGGTCTTCAATCAGGGAGGCGCCCTCTGGTAGCTGAAAGTTCCTTCTTAATTACGAGAATAATGTGTCGTTGCACTTCCACTCGCAGATTGGTATCGCTGCTTCCAAACGCTGCAACGACAATTCGGCGATGAGTATTGATCCAATGGTTGCGCTACGGCGCGAATAATAGGTAGAAGGGTGATAGGGATGCGACGCTGCGTCACGATTTCGCCAGCGTCGCGCGATTAATAATCAGGCGGATCAGGTGATCGCGACCGATCATACCCAGCAACCGCCCGTCGAGCATCACCGGAATCTGGGCGATATTCTTTTCATCCATCAACCTCAGCGCGTCTTCAAGCTCCGTGTCGTGGGAAACCGAATAGATTTGATCCGCCCGCCGCATCGCCGCCTGCACCGACGTCCGGCCCCATTCATCGCGCGGCGTGGCGAGCACGTCGTTGAGCGTGATGATCCCGCGCGGCGCTTCGCTTTCGCCGACCACGTAACACCGCCGCCCGCTGTGAAGCAGGAACCGTTCGACGAACTCGGCGAGGCTCGTGTCGCCAGGGACGGAAGGACAATCACGGCTCATCACCTCGGAGGCGGTGACGCCGGCGATAGCGCGCCCGACCGTGACCCGCTGCCATTCCATCTCGGCGGCGTGGACCAGGAACCATCCGAGAAATCCCAGCCACACGCCGTTGAACAACTGGTTCAAGCGAAAAGCCATGAAGACGCCGCCCATGATCATCAGGTAGCCGATTGTGCGGCCTGCGCCGACGGCCA
>WNGB01015166.1_pt1 | contig 10226 bp, 8 predicted proteins | sample 5400681 | NCBI WGS metagenome assembly WNGB01 (sample SAMN13153367, study PRJNA577476) | soil metagenome | isolation source: 115 cm soil or saprolite under grassland replicate 2 | place: USA:California | collected 2016-06-15
CCGATCGTGGACAAGGTGCTGGAGCAGGCGATCGCGGTCCTGAAGGCCCAGGGCGCCGAAGTCGTGGACCCCGCCCCCATCGAAACGGCCGGCCAGCTGGGGATGAACGAGCGCGACGTGCTCCAGTACGAATTCAAGGCGGATCTGAACGCCTATCTCGCCACGATGCCCGCCACCGTAAAGCCGCGCACCCTGGCCGACCTGATCGCGTTCAACGCGGCGAACGAGGACCGCGAGATGCCCTACTTCGGGCAGGAGACGTTCATCGCCGCGCAGGCCCGGGGACCCCTGACCGATCAGGCCTACCTCGACGCACGCGCCAAATGCATCGAGCTGACCCGCACCAAGGGCATCGACGCGACGATGGACAAGTACAAGCTCGATGCGATGCTCGGCCCCTCGGGCGGCATCGCCTCACTCGTCGATCTCGCGGGCGGCGGGGGTGGTGGGGGCGGTGGGGGCGGCCCCGGCAGCTCGCAGTTCCCCGCAGTCTCGGGATACCCCCACATCACGGTACCGGCGGGTTTCCACCTCGGCCTGCCGCTCGGCGTCTCCTTCTATGGGCGGGCCTGGAGCGAGGCGGTGCTGCTGCGGCTGGCGTTCGCGTTCGAGCAGGCGACCAAGGCGCGCCGGGCGCCCGGCTTCACGCCGACGCTGGCCCTGAGCTAGGAGGCTGCCAGCGTCGGCCGCTTCTCCGTGGCGGAGACCTTGAGCCGGATCCACATGCCCGCCAGGCCGTGGCCGGGCACCCCACAGAAGATCATGTAGGAGCCCGCCTTGCTCGCCACGAACCGCACGGAGTCCGACTCTCCACCCGCGAGTCCCAGCATCAGCCGGGCCGTCATGGCGCGCGCGAAGGCGGGAGGCTCTACCGGTCCGGCCGGCATCGGCTTCGTCGTGTCGACGACTTCGGCGGAGTGCGGAAGGTTGGTGTCGCGGTTCGTGAACCGCATCACGACCGTCCAGCTCGTGGGCACCGTCAACGTCAGCTTGCCGTCGTTGAAGCCGTTGAAGTTCAGGCCGCCATTGAGCTGAGTGAGGCCGGCGGTCAGCTGGAATGTCGCGGTCTTCGCGGTCGTATCGACGGTGAGCCAATTGGAGTCGATCTGGGGTTGCGCCGCGGGGGTTTGGGCCAGGCAGACAGGCGCCGAGAGCAATAGCAACCCGCCGCACAGAGTCGAAAGTTTTGTCATGGGTCCAAGCTACCTATCGACCGGCTCCGACCGAAAGGCCTAGATAGAGATTGCGGCCGGGAGCCGGCTCGTAGAAACGACCACGCGCGGCGTTGATGACCACCGAGCTGACGTAGCGATGGTTGAACGCATTGTTGATACCCAAGAATGGCCCGAGCCGCACCCCGCCGCCTTTCCCTTCCCAGCCGACGCGCACGTTCGTCGCCCACCATGGCGCGGTGGTCGTGCTGCCCGTATCGCTCACGAGATATCCCGACGAATACGTCTGCTGCACTTCCCCCCACGCGCCGCGGAATGTCACGGGTTGCAACCGCGCGAACAGGTTCAGCCAGTGCTTCGGGATCCCCGGCAAGGCGCGGCCGTCCAGCACGTGGGGGATCGTGTCGGTGAACGCGTAGTGTCTGTATCGATAATCCGAGTATGTCCATGCGACGTTTACGCTCGTCCCCGGCGCCACGGACATGTCGGCGCTGAGCTCCACGCCGCGGTGCCGCGTGCTGCCGGCATTCCGATAATAGAACCGCGGCGCGGCGATTTCATAAGGAATGAGCGCGTTGCGCACGTCGGCCTGAAACACGGCGAGCGTATATCCGAAGCGCCGGCCGGCCGACCCGCGCATGCCAATCTCGTAATTCCAGGCCTGCTGCGGCTTCAGACCGGTGTTGAATCCACCCGAGCCCGATGGTGAGTTCGCTAGCTCCGTGGTGGTCGGTGTTTCGAACGATGATCCAACGTTGGCGTAGATGGTGCTCTTGCTCGACGCGCTCACCGCGACGCCGAGCGATCCCGACAGCGCCCGCATCAGCCGCGCGCCCGAATCGTCCGGATTGGTGTCCGTCGCCGTCGCGAAAATCAGATGGTCCTGCACGCCAAACTTCACCCAATCGTATCGCAGCCCGGCTGTGATGGTCGTTCGGGGCGAGAGCTCGAGTGCGCTCTGGACGAACGGTCCGATCTCAGTGACGTGCTCCAGCTGGTCGAGCGTGCGCACGGTGTCGGGTTTGGCCGAGTCGCTCGGCGTGTACGCGAAGTTCTTACGGTCGTCGCGCAGCCGCTGGAAGTCGATGCCCGCGGTCAGCCGATGCACGAAAGAACCGAGCAGCACCGGGTACGTGACGCTGGCACGCGCTCCGTAATCGATGCGTTCGAGATCGATGTAAGTCGTCGTGATCGGGTTTTTGAGATCGCGGGTGAGCCCGAACAGCGTGAACGCTGCTTCGCCACCGTTGGTCATGGTGCGGTGCAGCGTGGCGCCGGTCTGCACCTGTGTCACGGCTTTGCCGGCGTTGCGATTGCGGTTGAGGAGCGGCACCGTATCACGGTTCGCGTTCAACTCCGCGAGCGTCAGCGACCCAGGGTTGTCGGCGCGCGGATTGTCGCCGACCTCCGTCACCAGCGCGAGCGACCACCGCGTACCGATCGGCAGCTGCACTCGCGCGTTGAGCACCCGGTTGTCCGCCGCGCTGTGGTCACGTTCGCCCTCGTAATCGAGGCGTGAGACGGTCACGAGCGCGGTGCCGCTGCCCACTCGCATGCTGGTCGTGCTCTGCCACTTATTCCACGATCGGCCGGACCGTTGGTCGAACCGACCGGCCACGAAGCGGGCCTCTTCATTCACGTGCGCGACGTCGTGCGGTTTGGTCCAGATGCTGATGACACCGCCGGACGCGTTGCCGTAGAGCGCCGATGCCGAGCCACGCAGCACCTCGATGCGATCGACCTCACCGAGCTCAACATTGGTGAGCTGGCCCTGGCCGTCGGGGAGCGTCTGCGGGATGCCGTCCACGAGAATCTTGATCCCGCGCACGGCGAACGCCGAGCGGGCGCCAAAGCCGCGAATCGAGATCCGCTGGTCCTGCGAGAAGTTGTAACGGTTGGCGACGAACACGCCCGGCACATTGGCGAGCGCTTCATCGAGTCCCCAGGTCGGCTTGGCTCGGCTGATCTGGACGCGATCGATGCTATGGATCGAGAGCGGAACCTTGGAGAGCGGCAGCTCGGCGCGAGTGACCGAGACCGTCGCGGGCGGCAGGGTGTAGGGCTTGGTCGTGTCCGGCTCCTGGGCCGCGAGGCTGAGCGGCACACAGCCCCACACGATTGCGTACATCGTCCACTGCCCAGGGCCAAACATGCGACGGGTTGTAACGCCTGGCGGCAGACGGCGTCAAGGGCGTGACATCGGTTAGATTCGCTCGCATGCGCCCACGAGCTCTCATGATCGCGGCAGCGGGCATCTTCCACCGCCCGCGATCACCCTGATCCGCAACGCACTCCGCTTAGCGATGCGTCACCGCCACGACTGTGACCGCCGCGGCAATGGTTGTGACGATCATGCCGGCGACCCGCCACTTCGATTCCGGATCGCGTTGCCCCGGAACCTGAATGCGATCACCGGCGCGGATGCCCAGCTCATCGAGCGTTGCGCCCCGCGCGATCGCCGCCTGCAGGTCGGTCCCACTCCACAACGAGGCGTTGCCACGGAGAATCTGTAGCCGGTCGACGCGCGCCAGCTGGGTCGCGCCGCCGGCGAGCATGAGGGCGTCCGGCAGCACCAGGTCGACGGGGACGGCATAGAATCCCGGATGGGTCACCTCGCCGACGACGGAAACGCGGATCAGCGCGCGCGCTTGCACGACGGGATCCTTGATGTAGCGACTCAATTCCCGAGTCAGATGGGCCTCGAGATCGGTGCGACCCACACCGGCGAGCGGGATTTCACCGATGGCGGGCAGGCGCAAGGCGGGCCCCGCCACGACCGTGAACGTGTCCGACAGGGCCGAGTCCCCTTCCACGTGGAGCAGGACACGGTCCCCCACCTGGAACGTGGAGCCATGCGCGCGATTCTGCGCCGCCACCGGTGCCACGACCGCGCACAGCGCGATCGCGACGGTCCATCCGTGCTTCAAGATTGAGATTGGCACACGTCCTCCTGACTACACAACTTGCGGCCCTGACACTCTCTGACCCTCGACTTCGTCGACGGCCTCGTAGCCGGGCAGATAGTACGAGTAGTACGCGTAGTAGCCGTAGGCCGCGCCGCGCGGCACGTCGTTCAACACCGCGCCGAGCAACCGAATCGGCAGGCGATCGAGTACCTCGAGTTTCGCTCCCGTGATGTCGCGGTGACTGTGCCCGGTGCGCAACACGACCAGCAGGGCGCCCGTGACCGTTCCCAGGATAAATGGATCGACCCCTGCAGTGAGCGGCGGGCTGTCCACGATGATCACGTCATACAGGTCGCGCAGCTCGCCGAAGAGCTCGTTCATCGCCGGCGATCCCAGGACCTCAGGGGCACGCTGGGTACGCGTGCCACAGCCGATGAATGAGAGCCGCGGGTACGGCGTCGCCTGCACGATTTGGTCGCGGCTCGCCTCGCCGTTGAGGAGATCGACCAGACCAGGCTGCCGGTTGGCCTTGAACCGCCGGTGCAACACGCCGCGGCGAACGTCGCAGTCAACGAGCAGGGTGCGGTGGCCGCCATCCGCGAATGTGAGCGCCAGATTGGCCGAAACGAACGACTTCCCGTCGCCCGGTTCCGGGCTCGTCACCGTGACCAGCACCGGTCCCGGCCCGTACTCGTGTGCGACGTTGAGCCGCAGACCGCGCAAGGCCTCGACGACTTCGGACGGTTCCTTGGCCCGCAGGTGCGGCACCGCGCCGAGGATCGGCAACCCGAGGTCCCGCGACACTTGTTCCGGATAGCGCACCCGCGGATCGGCGCGGTCGAGCACGATCGCGCCCACGACGCCGAGCCCGAGTCCGGCCAGCAGTCCCATCAAGAGCAGACGTGGCGCCGTGTTCTTGAATGGACGCTGCGGCACGATCGCGGGGTCGAGAATCCGGACATCGGGGACGGTGGCTTCCGCGGCGAGGCGGGCCTGATCGTAGCGCTGTTGCAGCGCCGTGTAGGTCTGCTCCTTCAGCTGGGCGTTGCGATTCAGCCGGGCGTCCTCGATCGTCCGCGCCGGGATTTGGCGCAGGTCGTGGGACGCCGCATTGACCTGCCTCCCCAGCTCCGACTCTCGCGTGGCGAGCTGCGACGCGAGCGCGCGCGACAGAGTCGGGATCGTCCGCTGCTGCAGCTCGGAAATCTCCGCGACCAGTCGCTGTAGCGGCGGATAGGCCTCGGAATAGTGGTAGCGGTAGGTACGGAGCTGCGCCTGCTTGTCGCTCAACTCCTTGAGCGCATTCGACAGCTCGGGCGCGTGCTGCACCGATTCGATGGCGGACAACGCCTCTGTTGGGAGTCCGTCGGTCCCGCCTTGCGACAAGAGGCGCTCGATGGCGTCGCGATCGCGGCGCAGCTGGTCGCGTTCGACCGCCATGTCGAAGAAGCTGGCGCGGATCGGGTCTCGCGTCTCGGGCGCGGCGCCGCGGTCCCCGCCACCCGCCTGGTCCGATGGCAGCGTAATCGTCCGCGTGCGGAATCGCTGCAGCGCCGTTTCGGCATCGTCGAGATTCCGCTGCGCGGTCGTCAACTGATCCTCGAGAATCTTCGTCAGCTCGGTGAGCTTTTCGCGCTTCAGTTGTGCCGCCACCGCCACGTAGCGCTGCGTCACAGCGTTCAGAATGCTCGAAATCAGGACCGGGTTGGTGCCCCGCAGCTCCAGCGCCAGGAAGTTGCCGTTCAAGTCCATCCGGACATCCAGCTGCTCGCCGAGCCGCAATGCGGCATCGCGCGGGGGCACGACCGAGAACTCGGTGGTGCGGCCGGCCGGTATGCTCCCCGGAGCGAGGACCCAGCGGAAGCCTAACTGGCTCGCCACCGAGTCGCCGACCGCTCCTCGCGCCAGCTCCGCACCGTCGGCCGACGCCAGCGTATACGTTGTGCCGTCATCGCTGACGCTCAGCCGGTACGCGCCCGGGCGGAACACGTCGGCGACGTTGAAACCACTGAAGGCCGGCCGGTCGCCGGGCCGTTTGACTTCGAGAAAGAGACGCAGGTCTCGCACGACCTGATCCAACACGACGTAGGATCGCAGCAATTCCACCCAGGCGTCGGCGTCGAGCAGCGCGCCCTGTCGGATCGGTCCCCGCGCATCCGACGGGCTTTCGCCGCGCCGGTCCGGGACATCGACCCAGACGTTGGCTTGGGCTCTGTAGACCGGACGGAGCACGCGGGTCGCCGCGAAAGCCGCGCCGAGACCCAGCGTCAGCGTGAGGGCCACGAGCCATTTGAAGCGGAGCAACGCGCTCGAGATGCGCCGCCAATCAGGCCCCGATTCCCCGTGGGGCGGACTAGGCGTTTGCGGCGGAGTGGCGCGCCGCAGAACCGCTGCGGTCTGCGCGCGAACTGCTGGAAGAGTCTTTGGATTCATCAGGCGGCCAAGTAGCAAGACCTATACCGTGCAACGTCTCACCACGAGCTCCGGCACGACCGTCGCGCGCATCCTACAACGCCGTAGGCGTGCCATGTCGCACCCGGACCGCAAATCCACCGAAAACGGCACACGCCTTGCGAATCAGAGCGGCATGACGACTCTCGCTCCCGCACCCTGGACACGTCGCGACCAGGCCCGCCGCGCACTCAATCTCGCGATCGCGGCGCTGGCGCTGGTGCTCGCCCTGCCGGTGCTGGTGATCATCGCCATCTTGATCAAACTCACGTCCGACGGTCCGGTGCTTTTCACGCAGCAGCGGATCGGTCTCGATCGGCGCGCGGGCGAAACCGCCGGCAACTTCCGGCGCCATGCCGACCACGGCGGCCAGACATTCACGATGTACAAGTTCCGCACGATGCGGGTCGACGACGGCGCGGCGCCGCAGGTCTGGGCGCAGCGCGACGATCCACGCGTGACCGTCGTGGGACGCGTGCTGCGCAAGTTCCGGCTCGATGAGTTACCGCAGCTGTGGAACGTGCTGGTCGGCGACATGAACGTCGTCGGCCCCCGTCCCGAGCAGCCCACGATTTTCGCGTCGCTGCGCGAGCAGCTAAACGAATACCAGCGGCGGCAACGCGTGTTGCCGGGGATCACCGGCTGGGCCCAGATCAACCGCGCGTACGACAGCTGCCTCGACGATGTTCGGGAGAAGCTCAACTACGATCTCGAGTACATCCGCCACCGCTCGGCGCTCGAGGATCTGAAGATCATGCTCCTCACGCCCGCCGTGATGCTCGGTCGGCGCGGTGGGTGGTGAAGTCCCCGCCCGTAGGGCAACTCCCGAACTAGCATAGGACAATCCCTGTAATCCAAAGGGTTGGTCGGACTGAATCTTGCAAGCCCCGCACACACGACATGGCCGTGGTTCTAGTCGTTGGCGCGGACGGACAGTTGCTCGACCCGGTGGCCGGCGAGCTCGAGGCCGGTTCGTACGCCGTGGTGCGTGTGCCATCGGCCCACGCCGCGCTTGAGGCCGTACGCCGCACCGCGCCCGACGCGATCGTCATCGCGGCCGCGCTTCCCGACGCAGACACTGCCGAGCTGTGCGGCGTGCTGCGGCGCGCTCCGCGTGTCACGCCCCACACGCCCATCTTCATCGTGGGCGACCTGGGATCGCGCGACGCTCGACTCGCCGCGCTGCGCGCGGGCGCCTCCGACCTCTTCGGTGAGCCGCTCGACGGCGCCGAGCTGCTCATCAAACTCGACGCATACGCGCAGCTCACGACCCTCGCCGAACAAATGCAATCGGCCAGTCTCGTAGATCGCGAGACGGGCCTGTACAACTTCCAGGGTCTCGCGCGTCGCGTCGAGGAGTTGGGGGCGTTGTCGGTGCGGGCCCACGGCGCGCTCGCGTGCGTGGTGCTGGCGATCGAAGTGGAGGACGAGGGGGTGCTGCCCGAGGTGACGGCGTTTTGCGCCCAGACCATCAAGGCCGGCGTGCGACATTCGGACGTGCCGGGCCGGCTTGCCGCCGCAGAGTTCGCCGTCGTGGCTCCCCGCACGAGCGCCAACGGCGCGATCCGGCTTGCGCAGCGGCTCGCGGGCGTGATGCGGCGCCGTTCGCACGACGCCGCCGGCGCCGTCCCGTCGTTCCAGCTGCGCGCCGGCTACGACGCGATCGCTAACCTCGCGTATGCCCCCGCCAGCGCGAGCGATCTGCTCGTGCGGGCGCGCCGGGCGTGGCACGCCGCCGACACGACCTCGCGTCTCGGCTGGATTCGACCGTTCGAGGAGTGAGCACCCTCAGACAAAACCCGCCCCCGGGCGACGCGTACCGCGTCACCCGGGGACGGCGTTCGTCGACAGCGACGGGCGGTGCGCCGTCGCTAGTTCACGCTGCTCGTCGCCGACCCGACGATGATGTTCCCTACCGTCTGGTAGCCGATCACCTGGCCCAAGAGCCCGAGGATCGGCTGTTGCAGCACCACATGGATCATGTTCACCGTGATGCCGCTGGTCGTCACGCCGTCGCCGGTCACGCGCTGCTCGTTCAGCAACACGTAGCCTACATCCGGCAGGTCGATGCGCGTGTTGGGAGCGGGGTCCGATACTGCCGTCCCGTTCACGATCAGGTTTGCGAGACTCGATCCCTCGGCGTCACTCGCGGCCAAACCGTCGCCGAGCGTGCTGGTCGCGATCGCCACCACACCGTCGGTCGTGATGAGGCCGTTGAGCAGGTTTACCGCTCCCAGCGTCGCGCTGCTCACCGCGTTCGAGCCGTACGTCGGGTCCGCATCGCCGGTGACGATGGCGAACGCGTCCTGCGCGGTGACCAAGTCCGGCACAGCGACCGTCTGGCCGTGATCTTCCGCCAGCCCGCCGCCGACCGGCAAAACGGCATAGGGGGACGTCTGGTTCACGGTCGGCGTGTTCACGGAAACGCCGAACGCCTGGGCAGTCGTCGAGCGCATCTGGCCCGCGACCGTGCCCGCCATCCAGCTCATGGGCAGGACGAGTGCCACCAGGACGATCGCCCGCCGTATCGTGTCGATCTTCATCGTATTCCTCCGTGTCAAGATCATGGCGATCAGAGTCAGTGCGTCGGGTGGAACTGCCGGTTGCCGCCCGTCAGCGTGCAGGTGGGCTCCGCATGCGAGTCCCAGCACATCACCGCATAGGGCTCGCCGTTCACGATGAGGTCTGGCACGCTGATCGCGAAGCCATCGCTTACGCCGGGCTCACCGTCGTCACAGTCCCACACTTCGAAATCGAGATCTTCCTGCCCTGTGTTCTGCACCCGCAGCTTCCCGCCCCAATGCGCGCCGCCATCCTTGCAGTCGGTCGCCGGCGGGGGCGCCACTTCCGCGAACGTGACCGCAGTGGCGTGGAGGTTCAGAGGACTTCCGTTCACCCGAAACTCCGGCCGATGGTCCACCCATTCCAGGGCACCCTGGTCGGCCACGCAATCGCCATCCTGATCCATGACGTGGGCGCCGAACGTCTCGTACTCGTGGCTTGCTGGGGGGTTCTTCTCAGCCGTGCCCGGCGGATAATCGATCCGGCCGCCGCCGGTCATCTTGAACGGCGTACACTGAAATTCCTGGAAGTGCGCCAACGGCGTACCGATCGCCGGCGCCACCGTGGACTGCCGCTCGCAGCTCCACGCGGTCAGCGCAATCGCGACCGGCGCCGTCAGCGTCGCGAGGTTTTTGAGTTTGAACATGACGCTCGCCTCCGTGAGTGTTGGTTTGGCCCGAGGCCAACTCGTTCAAAGGCAAGCGTGGTGCCACGATGCTCATCGCCCATCCACTGGCGTTGCAACGCACTAGAAACCGTCGTGCCCGTGCCGCGGCGCTTGCGCGCATCAAATAAGTCCGCCGGCGCGGCGTCCGCGCATCACGCGCCTCACCACTCGCCTTCCAGGCGGCTCAAGAAGGCGTTCCCGCCCAGGATGGCATCGAGGATGTCCGCCTGCCTGGTGTGCGCCAACGTCCAGACACCGGCCTCGCGAAAGTAGCAATGCCGCCTCGACAGCTCGCTCACCATCCCCGGTTCCAACCGCCCTGACAACATCGTTGCCCCGTGAGTCCGCGCGTCGGCGAGGAGTGCCTCAAACACCGCAGGAGTAGCGTTCCTTCGCGCCGCGAGCTGAACGACTTCGGCCCCACCGTGGGGCTCGAGGAAATAGAGGAACCAGCCCGCGGGATCCCGA
>WNGB01015169.1_pt1 | contig 10226 bp, 9 predicted proteins | sample 5400681 | NCBI WGS metagenome assembly WNGB01 (sample SAMN13153367, study PRJNA577476) | soil metagenome | isolation source: 115 cm soil or saprolite under grassland replicate 2 | place: USA:California | collected 2016-06-15
GGACGGTCGGCCGCGCCGCCCGAAGGAGCGTGCGTCGCTCAGGTCCGACGGGGCGTACGGCTGAGCTGATCGGGCTCCGCCGGCAACCGCCTGACCAGCGCACTTCGGCGCCGATGTGGGCCCGAGTTGTGTTTCCGACAGGCTGTCGTATATGTTCGGTGTGCCGCGAATCCCCCCATCGCAGTACGAGCGGCGTAGCACAGCAGAGCCAGCCAGCCGGTTCCCCCACCGGTCTGCGGGTCGTTGCTCGCCGCCTCCTCGAAGGCAGGAGGTCTTGCCTTGATGCCAGCTCGACGGCTTCCCCTTCGCCGAGGGCTTGCGCGCCTGATCGCCTGTATCCTGCTTGCCGGCCTCGCCGTGGCTATCTCGACGCTGGTGTCGGCTGACCGCCACCCAGCCGCGGCCAGCCCCGCAAGCGCAAGCCAGCTGCAACGGCGGCTCGAGGAACTGAACGCGCAAGCGGATCAGCGGGTCGAGGATTACCTCCAGGCGCAGCTGGCGCTTCGGCACACACGCGCCTCCGTCCGGGTGCTACACGGCCAGCTGGACGGCGTCCACAGGCAGCTGGCCGACGCCCGCGCCGGCATCGCGGCCCGAGCGGCGGTCGCCTACACCCAAGGCCCAGCGACCGACGTGGCGTCCCTGCTGACTGCACGCGACCCACACCAGGTGCTGGAGCGCGCACAGCTTCTTGATCTGCTGGCGACGCGGGAGAGCGATGCGCTGCTTACCGCTACGGCGATCGAGCGTACGGCGCAGGCGCGCGCGGCCGAACTGGCCGCCGTCGAGCAGCGGCAAGCAGCGATCCTCGGCCAGTTGGCAGACAGGAAGGCCGCGATCGAGCGGCTGGTGTCGCAGACCCAGCAGACGCTTAGCCAGCTACGAGCGGCCGATCGCCGGCGGGCTGCGGCCATCGACAGACCTGCTGACAGCGGGCCACCGGCACCCGGCTTCCCCCGTCCACCGGCGACGCTGCCCGGAAACGTCGCGACGGTTGTCCGCTACGCCTACGCGCAGCTCGGCAAGCCCTACCTCTGGGGTGCTGCAGGCCCCAACGCCTTCGACTGTTCAGGCCTCACCATGATGGCCTGGGCGCAGGCGGGTGTGTCGCTGCCCCACTCCAGCCGAGCGCAGTTCGACATCGGCCGGCACGTCACAAGAGCTGAGCTGCGAGCCGGCGACCTCATCTATCGCAACAGCCCGATCTCGCACGTCGCGCTCTACGTCGGCAACGGGATGCAGATTGCGGGCACGCATACCGGCAGTACGGTCAAGCTGCAAACGGCCTGGCAAGGCGACATCGTGGGCTTCAGCCGCCCGACCGGGTAGCAACCAGCAGGGCGGGACCGGCGCCCGCGAGCGGGCTCGCCGGCATCCCGACCGCGGTGGGATGGTGGAGCCCGGCGCCGTGCGGTGCACCGATTCCCGGCGAGGCCAGGCGGGCCGGCGCGGGCAGCGCCGCGCTGGTTGCCTCCTGCGGCGCCGCGCAGCAACCGTTGGCCTCACGGCGTCATGCCGGCGTTCAGCAGCGCGGCACCGGTGATGACTACCAGCAGGCTGCCGATGGCCAGTGCGGGTCCGTGCACGCGGCGGACCGGAAGCCGAATCCGGGTCAGCAGCAGCAGGACGCTGGCGGCGATGGCGACCTCGAAGCCGGCAGCCACGGTGTCGGTGAAGCCGAAGGGTTCCGGTGTCCACGGCGCCTCGCCGATCGGCAGACCGCGGAGGCGGACCACCAGCCACAGGCCGGCCACCAGCGTGTTCGCGGCGGCTCCGGCGGTCAGCAGCCGACGATGCGGGTAGCACGGCACGAGGATGGCCCACAGCGCCTGCGCGATCGCGACGCCCACGAAGAAGTAGCCTTCCAGGGCCTGCTCGGCCAGGTGGGCCGGGGCGACCGCGAAGTGGATGCCGGCCGCCCCGACCGACAGGCCGGCCACGGTCAACAGCAACAGCTGCGTCGAGGCGTCGGTGAGGTGGGACGATGGCGGGTCCGCAGGAGCGCGCGGGGTCGTCAGGCGAGGAGGGGTCTGCAGTGCCATGGCGTGCACCCCGCTTTGTCTCGGAACTGCCCTGGCAGTCGAGGGATGAAAGATAACGTTCTCTCTCATATGGTACGAAGCGGGAGAGGTCTTGCCTAGACCCCAAATCCCGATGATCGGACTTCCTTGCCGGCTCAGGCAGTTGGGCCGCTAACGGTCTTTACGGGCGTATCGGCTCGACGCCAGTACCCCTCAACGGGGCCGCCGGTGCCCTCGTTGGAGAACCGACGACTGTGGGCCATGAACTCCTCGTACCCTTGCCGACTGGCTGCTACGCTCTGTAGAAGTTGGCGCCGTGAAGGTTCGGCGTCTCTCAGCCGCCCGATGGGAGGCGACGGCGAACATGGCGCGGGCCGCGTGGCCGTGGACCCTGGTGGCGGTGCTTGCCGCGGCCCTTTTCACCGCGACGGTCGCCACCACCGCACTGATCCTGGTGGTTCGAGGCCTCTCCAGGCTCGGCAAGTCAACGCGCAAGAGCGCCGCATCCTACTCCGTGCGGCTGTCTAGCAATGGCCTCGGCGCCGGCCGGGAGCCGTCCCGGACTCTGGACGGCAACAACAGGGACGAGGCATCGCCACGACGCCGAACCACCCACCGGCGTCCGCCTCCTTGACACCGCCGGGGACGACCCGGCGCCTCCACGCCAGCAGCACACCAGCCTGTTGCGAGCGATCCTTAGTTGCAAGTTCAATGCAACTATGAGTAAGTTGCCTCTGAGATTGGGAGCGCGCCGGAGCGGGCCGCCGTCGCGGTCCATGGCATCGCCGGCGCATTCTGAGCTGGGCGAAAGGAAAGGCGCGTATGGCCGTGGACGTCCAACCCGCCCCTCCCGCCCGGTCCCCGCTGGCCCGGGCGTTGGCGCTGTTCACCCCCGGCGAGTGGGCCACGCTCGGCGGCATGTACGGCTTCATCGCGTTGCTGCACGTGGTCGGCTGGGGCCTGTTCCTTGGGATCGCCACCAAGAACCCGGCCTTCGCCGGCGCCGGGGTGCTGGCCTACACCCTGGGCCTGCGCCACGGCTTTGACGCCGATCACATCTCGGCCGTCGACGACACCACCCGCTACCTGCTCGCCAAGGGCCGCAAACCGCTCGGGGTCGGCTTCTTCTTCTCCTTTGGCCACTCCAGCGTGGTGTTCCTGCTGTCGCTGATCCTCGCGATCGCGGCCAGGGCGATCCAGTCGCGCATCCCTCGGATGGAGGAGCTTGGCGGCATCATCGGCGCCAGCGTGTCCGGGGTATTCCTCTGGCTCATCGGGTTGCTCAACCTGGCGGTGCTGATCGGCATCATCAAGGTCTGGCGGCAGGTCAAGCAGGGCAGCTTCGACGGCGAGCGCCTGGACCGCCTGCTGCTGCAGCGCGGTCTGGTCAACCGGGTGCTCGGCGGCCGGGCGCAGCGGTTCATCAACCACTCTTGGCAGCTGTATCCGCTCGGGCTGCTGTTCGGGCTCGGTTTTGACACCGCCAGCCAGGTCGGCTTGCTGGCCCTGGCCGGCGGGGCAACCACGGGTCGGGCCTCCTTCCTGGCCATCATGTCGCTGCCGATCCTGTTCGCCGCCGGGATGAGCCTGGTCGACACCACCGACGGGGCGCTGATGACCAAGGCCTACAGCTGGGCGTTCACCAACCCGCTGCGCAAGCTCTGGTACAACCTCACCACCACCGGGCTGTCGGTCGCGGTGGCGCTGCTGGTCGGCACCATCGAGCTGCTCCAGGTGCTCAGCGACCGGCTCGGCTGGCAGGGCGCCTTCTTCGAGTTCCTCAACGAGCGGCTCGACTTCGCCCTGATCGGCTACCTCATCGTCGGCCTGTTCCTCGGGGCCTGGCTGGCCTCGGTGGTCCTGTGGCGTGTCCGGCGGGTCGACGAGCGCTACGGCGACCGCCTCGCCCAAGCCGAGTCATAGCTGGTCGCCCAGCCGAGGACGCGTTCTGCCCACCGTGATCCTGCCTCTCATCCCAGCCCGGTAGCGGCCGTCCGTGTGGCAGGCGTACCGCAGCGTGCCGGCCTGCCCAAGGAGAAGGTGAGCGTGTTGGTCGCCCGGTCACGACGATCCGCAAGAAGGTCCGGCTCTGGTCCCCGTCGGTCATGAGGAGCGGCACGGACCGTCGCGGCAGCGCCCCGACGTCGAGGTCGGCCCACCGCGGGTCGTCCATCGTCTCCATGAACGTCGGCGCGTTGTCGACGATCGTCTGCCGGAGCTCCTCCGGCTGGTCCCACATGCCGGGACCGAACGTGACCTCCTTGATGAACCGCGCCGCGCCCGCCCCTGGTGTCGCCGGCGCGGGGCTGGCGCGCCACCGCCTCGAGCCGCGCCTGGATGGCTCGCATCATCGGCTGCAGCTGGACGTTACCGCGTGCGACAACGGTTTGTGCCAGGCCCCGGTCCCGGCGACGTCACGCGATGATCCCGACCTCGGTGAGCAGCTCGCGGGTGTCATCCAGATCCTCGAGCTGCCGCACGTCGAGGCCTGGCACGGTCAGCTCGTCGGCCGTCGGCACGCCTTCGGGCGGCTTGACGCCATTGACGAGGGGGATCTCGAGGTTGACCTCGGCGAAGTACCGCTGGGCTGTCTGCGACAGCATGAAGTCGACGAAGGCGTTGGCCGCCGCCTCGTTGTCGGTGCCCTTGATGATGCCGACGCCGCCCACGTTGAGGAGACCCGCGGGATCGCCAGGGTAGAACTTGGCCGCGACGTTCTTGGCGTCGCCCTCGGCCTGCAGGTCGTAGAGGTAGAAGTGGTTCCCGAAGCCGACCTCGACGATCTCGCCGGCCGCCACGGCAGTGGCGATCGGCCGAGGGCCGTCGAACACCGCGGGCGCGTTCGCCTGGATGCCCTCGAGCCACGCTCGAGCCTCGTCCTCACCCTTGACCTGGCGCAGCGCGGTGATGCCCCCCTGCAGGGCGCGGTTGGCGGGGTCCCAGCCGATGTGACCACGCCAGGCGGGATCGGTGAACCCCAGGATCGAGTCCGGCAGGTCGTCCTCACTTACCTGGTCGGTGTTGTAGACCACGACGAGTGCCCGGCCGGAGGTCCCCACCCAGGTGCCGTCAGGCGACCGGTACGCCTCCGGTACCCGGTCGAGCTGCTCGTCGGAGAGCGTGGCGAGCCGCCCGGCGGCACTCAGCAATCCCAGGGCGTCGCTGAGCGGTGCGTAGAACACGTCGGCGGGCGAGTCGGCGCCCTCCTCGATGACCTGCTCGGCCAGGTCGTCCAGGGGTGCTCCGCCGCGGACTAGGACCTTTATCCCGGTCTCCTGCTCGAACAGCTCGAATAGGGTGCTGTCCGGGTCACGCGAGTAGACGGTGAGGGTGTTGTCGGGCTCACGGTTGGCGGCTGCCTGGTCATCGGGGGCAACGGGGGCGCGGTCGGCGGCGTCGTTGTTGCCGGTGCACGCGGTGGCGACCATCGTCAGCGTGGCCGCCAAGGCCAGCATCCTGAACAGTGGCTTCATCGGTGCTCCGTCAGAGGTAGGCGAGGGCTTCGCGGACGGTCAGGCGGGAGGCGCGGGTCGCTGCTGCTTCGGTGGCGAGCATGGCGCCCAGGATGACGAGTACGGTCCAGATGGCGGCGGCGAGGATGGAGACCCGGAAGGGCAGCGGCGCGTCCATGAAGAGGCTGCCGAGCCCGGCGCCCATGACCGCGGTGAGCCCAAGCGCGGGGATGACCGCCACCAGGAGACTGGCGAGGGCGAGGAAGACGCCTTCGGCGATGACGATGCGGCGCACGGTCTTGGGGCGTGCCCCGATGGCGTGCATGACACCGAACTCTCGGGTCCGCTCGAGGACGTTGGCGCTCATTGTGGAGGCCAGCCCGATGGCGCCGACCACGGCCATGGCGATGGAGATTGCCAGCAGAACCAGGATGATGGGACCCAGGTGACCCTCGGTGGCGGCTTCCTGCCTGCCGACCGACGCCGCGGACTGGACCTCGACCCCGGCGTTGGTGAGGATCTCGTCAACGGCGACGGCGACGGTTTCGCGGGTCTGCTCGTCGTGGCTGTCGGTGGCGATGCGCAGCGTGTTCACCCGCTGTGGCTGGCCCATGGCTTGGGCGAAGCCCTCGGCCGTCACGTACGTGCCGCCGCTACCGCCGGCCCGTTCTTCGGCGATGCCGACGACACGCCAGGTGGTGGATTCTTCACCGATGGAGAGCTCCACGGTGTCACCAGTGCCGATGCCGGGGACGGTGTCGGCTCGGGCGATCTGGTTGAGCACGATCGCCCCGGTTTCACGCGGGTTCAGCCAGCGGCCTGCCAGCAGCTTGGGGGGTGTGAACATGGTGGTGCCCGCTGGGACCGCGGTCACCGAAACGCTGCCGTGCCCTTGGTCGGGATAGGTGCGCGAGATCGGGAACTGTCCTGGACCGGAGACGCGGGCCGTCCCGTTGGTCCAGCCCTCGATACGACTGACGTCTGGCACCTGCTCTACCACGGCGGCAAGGTCGTCCACCGAGGTCGAGTTGGCCAGTCGCACCTCGACATCCCACTGGGTCCGGTCGGTGGCTTCTTCGGCTACCGCTTCCGTACCGGCGGTCAGGGACATCCCGGCGACGAACACCATGCCCGCACTGGCCAGCAGCCCGACGGAGAGCAGGGTCCGGGCGGGACGGCGGATGGTGTTGCGGAGCGCCATGAGCAGCCCACGGTCGAGGCGGCGACTGCGACCAAGCCGGGCCAGGACGCCGGTCGCCACGCGCGGGTTGGAGCCAAGGCCACGGTGGTCGATCGCCGCCCGCACGGTGGTGCGGCTGGTCTTGACCAGCGGGACCAGGGCCAGCAACGGTGGCAGGCCGAGCCCGGCAGCCAGGACCATCAGGTAGGTCCACCAAGGGGCCGCGAGGCTGGCGGACTGGATGCCGAGGAACCCGAGGATGGCGGAGACCCCGGCGCGACCGATCAGGATCCCCAGGGGCAGCGCGAGCAGGGTGGCCGCCCCGGCCACCAGCAGCGTCATCGTCAGGTACAGGCGCCCGATGCGACCGGATCGCGCGCCGATCGCCTTCATGATGCCGATCTGGGGGATCTGCTGGGTGAACAGGCCGTTGAGCATGTTGGCGACCAGGATCGTGCTGAGCAGCAGGGCGATCCCGCCGCCGGCGAGCAGCGAGAGGAGCAAGGAGTCGGCTTGCCCCTGGTGGGGGTGCGCGTAGGGCTCGGGGACCTGGATCTCCTGGATCGCCAGCCCGTGTTCTTGCTGCAGCCACGCGCCGACGTCGCCGGCAACGGCCACGATGGCGTCGCGGTCCCGACTTGGCGTCGCCTGCCCCGGGTCGGCGACTTGGAGCTTCAACTGGTCCAAGACGTCCGGCTCCCCGAGCGTGGCCAGCGACGCCGTGGACAGATAGCCCTGCCCTGTCTGCTGCTGGGGCGCGGGCGCGAGGCTGGGGTCGTACACGACGCCCGCCACCCGCAGCCGCGTGGGCTCCAGGCGCGCCTGCTCGGATCTCGGTGGGTTGACCGGTGTCTCGACGACCACGGTGTCGCCGACCGCCACGCCCAGCAAAGTGAGTGTCTTGCCTCCGAGCAGGATGTCCCCAGCGGCCGGGGGCCAGCGGCCCTGCTGCACCTCGAAGCGCGCCATCCGCATCGGGTCGTCCGGCGCGACGGCGAACACCTGCAGGGCGTTGTCCCGCCACCGGCCGTCATCGCCCTGGATGCGACCGTTGAACTGGGTGCGCCCGGTCGCCTCGATGACGCCCGGTCGGGTACGCGCCTGGGCCGCGATCGCCGCCATCTGCTCGGCGTCGACGGCGGGGCCGAAGCGGATCGTCGCCGATGCCGGCTCGGTGCTCAGGTACGCCCGTTGCGTCTCCCTGGCGCTGGCGGCCCAGGTGAAGAGCACCCCACCAAACACCGTCAGGCTGACCGCGATCGCGACCACCATCAGCAGAAAGCGGGGCCAGGTCGCCCGCACGTCCCGGCGCAGCTTGACGGCCAGCAGGCTGGTCACGCCGACACCCCCGCCCGCTCGCCCTCGTCGGTGACGACGCGGCCATCCATCAAGGTCACCTCGCGCCCCACGATCGACCTGATATCGCGCTCATGCGTGACGACCACGATGGTCTGCCCGTCGGTGTGCAGGTCGGCGAACAGCTTCAAGACGGCCTCGGCGGTGGCCGAGTCGAGGTTGCCGGTCGGCTCGTCGGCCAGCAGGATCGGTGGGTCGTTGGCCAGCGCCCGGGCGATCGCCGCCCGTTGCTGCTGGCCGCCCGACAGGGTGGCGGGCAGCTTGTCGGCCTGGTCGCCGACGCCAACGCGTTCCAACAAGTGCTGGGCCCGGTCGCGGCGTTCACCCGCCGGGATCGTCTTGGCGAAGTCCATCGGTAGCATCACGTTCTCGGCCACGGTCAGGGTGGGCAGCAGCTGGAAGAACTGGAACACCAGCCCGACGTTGCGGCCCCGCCAGGCGGCCAGTCCGGACTCCGACAGCGAACCAAGATCGGCATCGGCGACGCGGATCGTCCCCGAGGTGGGCCGGTCGATCCCGGCGAGCAGGTTCAGCAAGGTCGTCTTGCCGCTGCCCGACCGCCCGACGACCGCGACGAACTCGCCTTGGGCGATGTCGAGGCTGAGGTGATCAACGGCGACGACCTCGCCGGCAGTAAGCGGATACGTCTTGACGACGTCGCTGACCTGGATCGCGTGTTCCACTGTGTAATGCCTCCGTATCGGGTCGATTCGCTCGGCGCCTCCAACTGCGCCAACAGGGGCTCGTGGGTCGGGTACGCCGGTGCGCACGGAGCCGGCAGTTCCTCAGCTGGCTATGAGACCGCCGCGAGAAAAGTTGGTGAGTCGCCGCGGCTACAACACGAGCACCGCACGCTCGGGCGGTACGGGGACTTCTGTGACGCTGGAGGACGGTGCTTGCCCACCAGAGCTACCGGATCCGTGGCGACTAGGGCCGTGGCCACCACCGCCGCCACCGATGAGCAGCATGACGACAACCAGCAGGACCAGAACCAGGACGATGATCCCAGACACCTTCACCCACCGTGGCATGCCTTCGCCGCGTTCGGATCCCACGCCGGTGTCGGGGGAGCGGGGCGGGTCAGCCATGTGCGTGTCCTCCTCCGTCGCGCCTGGCCGCTGGCTCGACGGTCTCTTCACCCGCGCCTCGGGCCAGTGTCCAGGTCACCGTCAGGTGATCGCGTCTGCCGACCTGCTCGAGGCGGTCGGCGACGCGCTGTTCAAGCCGGTGCAGGCGTTCCTCATCGGAGGCCTCGGCGCGCAGGGTCAGGACGCCCGGGTCGGCGCGTAGCGTGCATCGGCCCCAGTCGAAGCTGATCACCCCGCGGTCGTCGGACCATTCGACGTGCGCCTGCATCTGGGGGTGCGCCCGCCCGACCTTGTTCACGTGTCGGCAGAGTTGGACGAGGTACCGGCTGGAGCGCTCGGTCGCTACGCGGGCCTCGGCCATCAGCATGGTTTCTTCTCCTCCCGTCACTTGTGTTCTCGCGCAGGCCCTCCACGCTGCCAAGCTAGGGGGGCCGGGGCGGAGGCGAAACGCCCTACGGGGGGAGCTTCTCGGTCCTCATTGCGTGGAGGCGGGTCCTCCGCCAGGGGGATTCCCGGCGGCGCCCGCGGAGGTACCCTCGCGGGGTGTTCATGTCGTCGACGGCCACCGTCACCAGGCGCTTGTTGGCCCGGCCGAGCCCGGGAGCGCTCTTGGACGTCGCGGTCGCGGCCGGCGCGCTGGCCGGCTCGCTGGCGCTGCTCCGACACGGCGGCATCGGCCCTTCCCGCCCCGGGTCGGGGGAGCTCGATCTGGTCGGCGTCGTGCTCGCAGCGTGCTCGACGGTGCCGCTGATCGCCTGGCGGCGCTTCCCGCTCGGCGTGTTCGTGGTCACCGCGGCGGCGGGCGTGCTGCTGGCGGGCCTCGGCGATCCGGTCGACCTGCTTCCCGGCCCTACCGTCGCGCTCTACCTGCTGGCCGCCAGCCGCGAGCCGCCGGCCCCGTGGACGCGGCGCACCACCGCCACCGTCGTCGGGCTGCTGGTGGCGTACCTGGGCGCGGCCGCCGCCGCGCAGGGGACCTTCCCCGCAAGTGAGCTCCTCCACACCGGCCTGGCCTGGGCGGTCGCGTGGTTCGCTGGCGAGCGCACGCGCCTGCGGCGCGAACAGCTCGCCGAGCTCGAGGACCGCGCCCTGCGCGCCGAGCGGGAGGCGGAGCGCGAACGGCTGCTGG
>WNGB01015171.1_pt1 | contig 10225 bp, 7 predicted proteins | sample 5400681 | NCBI WGS metagenome assembly WNGB01 (sample SAMN13153367, study PRJNA577476) | soil metagenome | isolation source: 115 cm soil or saprolite under grassland replicate 2 | place: USA:California | collected 2016-06-15
TGGCGGGAGCGACGGGACTCGAACCCGCGGCCTCCGGCGTGACAGGCCGGCGCTCTAACCAACTGAGCTACGCCCCCTTTTTCGGGAGTCCTGCGGACTTAAATGCCGACCCTGTCCAAGTCAAGGCGCGCTGCCGCCGCGCTCGCCAAACTGCGTTCCGGTAACGGCCAACCTTGCGCCAGCGCCGCCCGCGACAGGAATTTGGTCCGCCAATCCCCCATAAGACTCATATCGGGCATTGCGAAAAGTCCGAAAAAACCCACATTTTTCGCTAGGAAGTCATGGTCAGACGCTATCCGAATCGTCTAATGCGACCTTTGTGATGGGTGGCCCGACGGCCACTTTCGACCAACGAGGAGGGTCATCCATGGCCACGGTACCAGCCAAACCGGCAGCACCAGCCAAGAAGTCGGCACCGACCGTTACGCTGAAGCATCTCGCCGCCAATCTCGCGGAATCCCACGAGATGTCGAAAAAGCAGACCGAGGCCGTCCTCGGCGACCTGGTCGGCTTGGTGACCAAGCACCTCAAGAAGGGCGACCGCATCCGCATTGGCGGGCTGGGCATCCTGGTGGTGCGCAAGCGGGCTGCCCGCATGGGCCGCAACCCGGCGACTGGCCAGCCGATCCAGATCAAGGCGTCGAAGAAGGTCGCCTTCCGGGCCGCCAAGGAACTCAAGGAAGCGGTCTAACGACCTTCTGCCGGCTTGCCCCACGGCCTGCGCGAGTAGGCCGTGGGAGCGATTCCAGGGGTGAGGTTCACCGGGCCCGCCTTTGCCTTGCCGCAGGTTGGCTTCCAGCCAAAGCGCCGGAGGCGCATAGGCTGGTGGGCGGTGACGGACTCGAACCGCCGACCCTCTCGGTGTAAACGAGATGCTCTGCCAACTGAGCTAACCGCCCGGGCCGCTTCCCTTATCGCCGACCTTCATGGCGAGGCAAGGGTAAGTCTCGATGGATGCCCCCTGCGGGTTTTTTTTTGGCCCACGGCCTCTCGCCGCGGTCACGGCATCGGGATTTCCTGCACCTTCTTGGGCACGTGATAGCCCTTCTGCACCGCCGGCCGGTTGGCGATCGCCACGTACCAACGCTTCACGTTGGGATACTGGTTGAGATCGACGGTCTGCCACTCATAGCGCGAGACCCACGGCCAGATCAGGATGTCGGCGATCGAATAGTCGCCGGCGACGAAGTCGCGGCCTTCGAGCCGCCGGTCGAGCACGCCGTAGAGCCGGTGCGTCTCCTTGAGGAACCGCTCCTCCGCATAGGGTGCCTTGCCCTTGTTGTATTTCACGAAGTGGTGGGTCTGCCCGAAGATCGGCCCCGGGCCGCCCATCTGCCACATCGACCATTCGAGCACCCGGTAGCGCGCCTCGCCGCTCTTGGGCAGCAGCTTGCCGGTCTTGTCGGCGAGATAGATCAGGATCGCGCCCGACTCCATCAGCGTCATGCCGTTGTCGCGGTCGACGATCGCCGGGATCCGGTTGTTCGGGCTGATCTTGAGGAACTCGGGCTTGAACTGCTCGTCCTTGCCGATGTCGACCGCATGCACGGTGTAGGGTAGCCCGAACTCTTCGAGCGCAATCGAGGCCTTGCGGCCGTTCGGGGTGGTCCAGGTGTAGAGATCGATCACGGGTGAGATATCCTTGTTTGTCGCGCCATTAACGATGCAACTCTGGGGGTTCTGCAGGCGCGCTACAAGGGGCACAAAACACAAGCGGCGGCGTCATGCGCCGCCGCCGCTTGGTACGTTCTTGTAACGCCGCTCAATGAGCGGTGAGCGTCGAAGAGTCCTCCTCCACCGCCGGCTCGGTCGTGACCGAGGTCTCGGTCGGCTTGGCCTTCTCTTCGTCCCACTCGATCGGTTCCGGCGCACGGGTGAGCGCCTTGGTCAGGACCTCGTCCATCCGCGAGACCGGGATGATCTCGAGGCCCTTCTTGATGCTCTCGTTGATCTCGACGAGATCCTTGGCGTTCTCTTCCGGGATCAGCACGGTCTTCATGCCGCCGCGGGAGGCCGCCAGGAGCTTCTCCTTGAGACCGCCGATCGGCAGCACCCGGCCGCGCAGCGTGATCTCGCCGGTCATGGCGACGTCGCGGCGCACCGGGATGCCGGTCATGACCGAGACGATCGCGGTGACCATGGCGACGCCGGCGGAGGGGCCGTCCTTCGGGGTCGCCCCCTCCGGCACGTGCACGTGGATGTCCTTCTTGTCGAAGCTCGGCGGCTCGATGCCGAAGGCGGTCGCCCGCATCCGCACATAGGAGGCCGCGGCCGAGATCGACTCCTTCATCACGTCGCGCAGGTTGCCGGTCACCGTCATCTTGCCCTTGCCGGGCATCATGGCGCTTTCAATGGTGAGCAGTTCACCGCCCACGTCGGTCCACGCCAAGCCGGTGACGACGCCGATCTGGTCCTGGTCCTCGACCTCGCCATAGCGATATTTCGGCACGCCGATATAGTCGCCGACGGTCTTCCCTTCGACCAGCACCGATTTCTTCTTCGTGAGCGTGAGCTCCTTCACCGCCTTGCGGATCAGGGTCGAGAGCTCGCGCTCGAGATTGCGCACGCCCGCCTCCCGCGTATAGCGGCGGATCAGCAGCAGCAGCGCCTCGTCGTCGATCGACCATTCCTTGGCGTCGAGGCCGTGCTTGGCGATAGCAGCCGGGATCAGATGCTTGCGCGCGATCTCGACCTTCTCGTCCTCGGTGTAGCCGGCGATCCGGATGATCTCCATGCGGTCCATCAGGGGAGGCGGGATGTTGAGCGTGTTCGCCGTCGTGATGAACATCACGTTGGAGAGGTCATAGTCGACCTCGAGGTAGTGGTCGTTGAACGTGTGGTTCTGCTCGGGGTCGAGCACCTCGAGCAGCGCCGAGGACGGGTCGCCGCGGAAATCGGCGCCCATCTTGTCGACCTCGTCGAGCAGGAACAGCGGGTTCGACGACTTGGCCTTGCGCATCGACTGGATGATCTTGCCGGGCATCGAGCCGATATAGGTGCGCCGGTGACCGCGGATCTCGGCCTCGTCGCGCACGCCGCCAAGCGACACGCGCACGAAGTCTCGCCCGGTCGCCTTCGCGATCGACTTGCCGAGCGAGGTCTTGCCGACGCCGGGCGGACCGACCAGGCACAGGATCGGGCCGGTCAGCTTGTTGGCGCGCTGCTGGACCGCAAGATACTCGACGATGCGCTCCTTGACCTTCTCGAGGCCGAAGTGATCGTTGTCGAGAACCTCCTGGGCCGCCTTGAGGTCCTTCTTGACCTTGGTCTTCTTGTTCCACGGGATCGAGAGCAGCCAGTCGAGATAGTTGCGCACGACCGTGGCTTCGGCCGACATCGGCGACATCTGCCGCAGCTTCTTGAGCTCGTGCGTGGCCTTCTCGCGCGCCTCCTTCGACAGCTTGGTGCGCTTGATCTTGTCCTCGATCTCGGCGAGCTCGTCCTTGCCCTCTTCGTCGCCGAGCTCCTTCTGGATCGCCTTCATCTGCTCGTTGAGGTAGTACTCGCGCTGCGTCTTCTCCATTTGACGTTTCACACGCGTCCGGATGCGCTTTTCGACCTGCAGGACCGAGATTTCGCTTTCCATTAGGCCGAGCACCTTCTCCAGCCGCTCGGTGACGGACGGCGTCTCCAGGATCGCTTGCTTGTCGGGAATCTTGACAGCAAGGTGCGACGCCACCGTATCGGCGAGCTTGGCATAGTCCTCGATCTGCTGGACCACGCCGACGACTTCGGGCGACACCTTCTTGTTGAGCTTCACATAGCTCTCGAACTCGTTGATGACCGAGCGAGCGAGCGCTTCGGCCTCCACCTGCTCGCCGGAATCGTCGCCGAGCACGAGCGCGCTCGCCTCGAAATACTCGACGCGCGCCGTATAGCCTTTGACCTGCGCGCGCGCGGCGCCCTCGACCAGCACCTTGACGGTGCCGTCGGGCAGCTTGAGCAGCTGCAGCACGCTCGCGAGCGTGCCGGTCTCGTAAATTGCAGCGGGTGCCGGATCGTCATCGGAGGCGTTCTTCTGCGTGGCCAGCAGGATGAACGTGTCCGAGCGCATCACCTCTTCAAGCGCCTTGATGGACTTCTCGCGCCCGACGAAGAGCGGCACGATCATGTGCGGAAACACCACGATGTCGCGGAGCGGCAGCACCGGGTAGGCCCGGGTTTCGCCAGGAATTAGGGGAGGTCGCGGCTTGGCGCTGGTGCTGGTCATAGCCGAAATTCCTTATTGTTGTGCCCCTCGCCCGCAACCCGCGGGATGCGGCATTTGCGGTCGAGTGCCAGGGAACCGGGAGGGGAACACGACGGGGTCCTGCCGTGCGTCGGAGACGGGTACGCACCCTGCCCGGGTAGGTTTGACGTGATCCTTCGTACGCTTTTTCGCTCGCCCATATTAGGTGGCGACCCGGCCGGGGGGTGTCAAGTAAACCCGAAAATTCAAGCAAATAGCACGGTTTGCGCCGCCGTTTTGTGGCGCTTTGGACGAATCGGCGCGGGTCCGGGCCGCCGGCATGCCGGCTCAGGCGCTCTGCGAGGTGTCGCTCACGCGGTCGGCACGGTCGGCATAGATGTAGAGCGGCCGCGCAGTACCTTCGACCACCTCTTTGGAGATCACCACTTCTTCGACCCCCTCGAGGCTCGGAAGGTCGAACATGGTGTCGAGCAGGATGCCCTCCATGATCGAGCGCAGCCCGCGGGCGCCGGTCTTGCGGTCGATCGCCTTGCGGGCGATGGCGCCGAGCGCCTCCTCGGCCAGCGTGAGGTCGATCGATTCCATCTCGAACAGCCGCTGGTATTGCTTGACCAGGGCGTTCTTGGGCTGGGTGAGGATCAGCTTGAGCGAGACCTCGTCGAGGTCCTCGAGCGTCGCCACCACCGGAAGCCGGCCGACGAATTCGGGAATCAGGCCGTATTTGAGCAGGTCTTCCGGTTCCACTTCGCGGAAGATCTGACCAGCCTTGCGGTCCTCCGGCGCCATGACCTTGGCGGAGAAGCCGATCGAGGTCGACCGCCCGCGCGCCGAGATGATCTTCTCGAGGCCCGCGAAGGCGCCGCCGCACACGAACAGGATGTTGGTCGTGTCGACCTGCAGGAACTCCTGCTGCGGGTGCTTGCGCCCGCCCTGGGGTGGCACCGAGGCGATGGTGCCTTCCATGATCTTGAGCAGTGCCTGCTGCACGCCCTCGCCCGATACGTCGCGGGTGATCGAGGGGTTGTCGGACTTGCGCGAGATCTTGTCGATCTCGTCGATGTAGACGATGCCGCGCTGGGCGCGCTCGACGTTGTAGTCGGCGGCCTGCAGCAGCTTGAGGATGATGTTTTCGACGTCCTCGCCAACGTAGCCGGCTTCGGTGAGCGTCGTCGCGTCGGCCATCGTGAACGGCACGTCGAGGATGCGCGCCAGCGTCTGCGCCAGCAGCGTCTTGCCCGAGCCGGTCGGACCGATCAGCAGGATGTTCGACTTCGCAAGCTCAACGTCGTTGTGCTTGGTCTGGTGATTGAGCCGCTTGTAGTGATTGTGGACGGCGACCGAGAGCACCTTCTTGGCGTGATCCTGGCCGATCACATAGTCGTCAAGAACCTTGCGTATTTCCTTAGGGGTCGGAATCCCGTCGCGCGACTTCACCAGCGAGGACTTGTTCTCCTCGCGGATGATGTCCATGCACAGTTCGACGCACTCATCGCAGATGAATACCGTCGGACCGGCGATGAGCTTGCGCACCTCGTGCTGGCTCTTGCCGCAGAACGAGCAGTACAGCGTGTTCTTGGAGTCGCTACTGCCAACCTTGCTCATTCCATCTCTCCGTCGGCCCGCCGTTGGGCGCGCGAACCGGTCAGATTCATTCCAACCATAACAAGGGCACCCCTAAGAGTCCGTAGCACGAATGCCACACATCCTCCGGCTTTTGCGGTGCGCCCTGCAAATCAGCCCTAACCGCAGAGCCTAGTCTAGCCATAATCAAGATTCCATTAATGATGAAAATTCAAGCCTATGGCGACTTTTTGAGGGCACCGGGGCCGCCGGCAGGCCGCACCGCGCGACCGCGGCGGGCCGTCAGGACGACTTGAGGCTAGGTTCCTCAGGCCGCTTGTCGATGACCTTGTCGATGACGCCCCATTCCTTGGCCATTTCGGCAGTGAGGAAGTAATCGCGCTCAAGCGCGTCCTCGATCTTCTTGAGCGATTGGCCGGTATGCTTGACGTAGATTTCGTTGAGGCGCTTCTTGAGGTTCAGAATTTCCTGCGCGTGCAGCATGATATCGGTCGCCTGCCCTTGGAACCCGCCCGAGGGCTGGTGCAGCATGATCCGGGCATTGGGCAGCGCGAACCGCATGTCCTTGTTCCCGGCCGCGAGCAGCAGGGAAGCCATCGAGGCCGCCTGACCGACGCACAGCGTCGACACTGGGGGGCGGATGAACTGCATCGAGTCGTAGATCGCGAGCCCCGAGGTCACCACGCCGCCGGGCGAGTTGATGTACATCGCGATTTCTTTTTTGGGGTTCTCGGCTTCGAGGAACAAAAGCTGGGCGACGACCAGCGTCGCCATCATGTCCTCGACCGGACCGGTGATGAACACGATCCGCTCCTTCAGGAGGCGCGAGAAGATGTCGTAGGCCCGCTCCCCGCGGTTGGTCTGTTCGACCACCATGGGCACAAGGTTCATGTAGGTTTGGACCGGGTCGCGCATGGATCGTCCTGTCTCGTCAGCGACCCGGGGCGGTCGGCGCCGTTGCGCCATGCCGCCCTAGGACCGCGACACATCTGGTCACGCAGTCATCTGGTCACGCAGTTACCGCATATATACGCGGAAGCGCCCGCCACAAGACGCCCGACGTCGTCGGAGCGGCGGGCCGCGGAATGAACAGTCTAGCTTGCGCGTCAGGCTCCGGCGCACAAGCTTGGCGATGCGTCCCAAGTTCTGTGTCTCCTTGTTCCCCTTATTCCCGATTCGCCGGGGCAAAGCACCCCGGCGTCTGAAATTCGCTTAACAAGGCTTCGCTGCCCTCGCTCAAGGTTGGGCCCGGCGCGTAACGATCACGCAGCGGGTGTGACGTCTTCGTCTTCCTTGTAGAGCTCCTCGCGCGTGACCGGCTTGTCGGTCACCTTGGCAAGCTCGACCAGGAAGTCGACGACCTTCTCCTCGAAGATCGGCGCCCGCACGCCGGCCATGGCTTGCGGATTCTTGCGGTAATAGTCCCAGATCTCCTGCTCCCTTCCGGGCACCTGGCGGGCGCGCTCGACGATCGCACGCGACAGTTCGTCGTCGCTCACCTTGATGTTGTTCTTCTCGCCGATCTCCGCAAGCACGAGCCCAAGCCGCACGCGGCGCTCGGCGATCGCGCGATACTCCTCGCGCGCCTTTTCCTCAGTCGTGCCCTCGTCGGCGAAAGTGCGGTTCTGCTGCTTGAGGTCGCTCTCGATCGCGTTCCACACATTCTTGAACTCGTCCTCGACCAGCGTCGGCGGCGGCGCGAACTTGTGCATGGCGTCAAGCTGGTCGAGCAGCTGGCGCTTGAGCTTCTGCCGGCTCATGCCGGTGTGCTCGCGCGCGATCCGCTCCTTGACCAGAGCCTTGAGCTTGTCGAGCGACTCCATGCCGAGCGAAGTCGCGAACGCGTCGTCGATCGTCACGGTGCCCGGCGCCTCGACCGACTTCGCGGTCACGTCGAATTCCGCCTGCTTGCCGGCGAGCGCGGCGTTCGGATAGCTGGCCGGGAACGTGACGGTCACGAGCTTGGTCTCGCCCGCGGTCATGCCGATGAGCTGATCCTCGAAGCCGGGGATGAACGTGTTGGAGCCGACATTGACGCCGACGTCGCCGCCGGTCCCGCCCTCGAACGGCGTCCCGTCGATCTTGCCGGTGAAGTCGATCACGACGCGGTCGCCGTTCTCGACCTTGGCGCCCTCGCCTTTGGCGGCATAAGGCTTGTTCTGCTCGGCGATCTTGTCGAGCGCCTCGGTGACCTCGGCGTCGGTCACCTCGGCCGTGAGCCGCTCGAGCTTGAGGGTCTTGAAGTCGCCGAGCTCGATCTTGGGCAGCACTTCGAGCGACAGCTTGTAGGCAAGGTCGGATTTGCCGCCGATGACGTTTTCGACCTCGCCGGCTTCTTCCGGCAAGGTGACCTTCGGCTCCATCGCGAGCTTAAGGCCGCGCTCCTCGACGATCTTGGCATTGAACTCGCGGATCACCGCCTCGATGGTCTCCGCCATCACCTGGCGACCGTAGACCTTGCGCAGATGCGTCACCGGCACCTTGCCGGGCCGGAAACCGCGCATCTGGACGCGATCCTTGAGTTCGGCCAGCCGGCCGGCCACCCTCGCCTCGAGATCTGCGGCCGGGACATTGACCTGGAATTCGCGTTTGAGACCGTCGGTAACCGTTTCTGTGACTTGCATGGCTCTCGGCCACCTCGTCGGGCGGCGCTCGTGGTTGCGGGAATCTGGCGCTGCTCTCTCGATGACCCCTGTGGGCGTGGTGCGGGCGGAGGGATTTGAACCCCCACGTCTTTCGACACGGGAACCTAAATCCCGCGCGTCTACCAGTTCCGCCACGCCCGCAAAGGGCACCTGCGGCGCCGCGAGCCGACTGCGTGGCGGCGGGCGCGGGCTTATATCACGCGCAAACCGCGCCGCGCACGCGAAAAATAGGCATGGCGGCTAGTGCCCCGAACCCGAAGTTCGCAACACCAGTGCCGCGAGTCCGATTGCGAACTTCGGGTTCAAAAGGGGCACTAGAATCATAGAGTTGCTAGTGGCCCTTGATTCCGAAGTTCGCCTGAGAATGTGCCGCGAGTGTTGGCGAACTTCGGAATCGGGCCACTTGCCTTCTCAATCGCGCCGATGCGGGCTATGAGCCCGCTTCCGCCGGGCCGGGCGCTTTGCCGATGCCGCCACTCATCCCCAGTTCGCGACGCCGGTTCCTTATCGGTCTTGCCGTCACCTGCCTGAGCCTGCCCGCACGCGCGCAACAGGGAGCGCCCGAGCGCGTCCTGCGCGCCCGCCCCGGCACCGCCATGCTCCACGGCGAGGGCCGCCCGCCGACCCCGATCTGGGGCTATGACGGCGCCGCACCCGGACCCGTGCTGCGGGTCAAACGCGGCGAGGAGCTGCGTGTGCGTCTGGTCAATGAGTTACCCGAATCCACGACCATCCACTGGCATGGGGTGCGGCTGCCCAATGCCATGGACGGCGTGCCGGACCTGACCCAGCCGCCAGTGGCTCCGGGTGCGAGCTTCGACTACCGGTTCCGCCCGCCCGATGCGGGCACCTTCTGGTACCGCCCGGCCGGCAACGCGTACGCGCAGATCGGGCGCGGGCTGCGCGGCGCGCTGATCGTCGACGAGCCGACGCCAGTCGCGGTCGACCGCGACGTGGTGATGGTGTTCGAGGATTGGCCGCTTATGCCGGACGGCACGATCGAGCCTGGCCCAGGCCGGCACGTGACCGTGAACGGCGGTCCGTCCTTCGACGTGCCGGTGCGCACCAACGAGCGGATGCGCCTGCGGCTCGTGAACGCAGCGCTCGCCCGCACGCTGACGCTGCGGATCGGCCGCCACGTGCCGCTGGTGATGGCGATCGACGGCCAGCCCGCGGAGCCCTTTCTCGCGCGCGAGGGCCGCGTGATGCTCGGCCCCGGCAATCGCATCGACCTGTTTGTCGATTGCACGCTCTCCGCCGGCGAGCGCGCCGCGATGCTGCTCGACGATGCCGGCGCGGAGCGGCCGGTCGCCGACTTTGTCTGCGAAGGCGAGCCCGCGCGCGCCGCGCGCCTGCCCGAGCCCGGTCCGCTGCCACCCAATCCCCTGCCCGCCCGCCTCGATATGCGCGGCGCCTCCCGTCACGATCTTGCGCTCGATGCGCTCGTCCCGCTGCCGGCGCCGCTGCACGAGCGCGCACCCGCGTTCACCGTTCGGCGCGGCCGCACCATTGTGCTCGCCTTCGCCAATCGCGCCGACGTCGCACAGTCCGTGCACGTGCACGGCCACGCCTTCCGCCTGCTCGACCGGCTCGACGACGGCTGGAAGCCTTATTGGCTCGACACGCTCCCGCTCGGCGCCCGGCAGACCGACCGCGTTGCGTTCCTCGCCGACAATCCCGGCAAGTGGCTGATCGAGGCGCAGCCGCTCGCCGCTCAGGCGCGGACCGCCACCTGGTTCGCGGTTACCTGAGAGCGGATCACCGGCGCGGCGCGAGCTCGGCAAACAGCCGCCGGTAGACCTGCGGCAGT
>WNGB01015887.1_pt1 | contig 10225 bp, 9 predicted proteins | sample 5400681 | NCBI WGS metagenome assembly WNGB01 (sample SAMN13153367, study PRJNA577476) | soil metagenome | isolation source: 115 cm soil or saprolite under grassland replicate 2 | place: USA:California | collected 2016-06-15
CTCGGCCGACGAGCACATCCAGCCGCGCCCGGCCACCGACGGCGCGCTGGCACTCGGCCTGATGCACGCGATCTTCGCCGAGAACCTGCACGACGAGCCCTGGCTGGAGGCGCACGCGCTCGGCTGGCGCGAGCTGCGCGAGCGGGCCATGCAGTACCCGCCCGAGCGTGTGGCTCAGATCACCGGCGTCCCGGCCGCGACGATCGTCGCGCTGGCGCGGCGCTACGCGGCGACGAAGCCGGCGCTGCTCAAGACCGCCGACGGCGTGCAGCGGCACGGCAACGGCGGCCAGACCATCCGGGCGATCTGCTGCCTGCCCGCGATTGTCGGGCAGATCGGCGTGCGCGGCGGCGGGCTGTTCTACAGCACCGGCGGCTACGTCCGCTGGGACGCCGCGGCGGTCGGGCACGCGTCGGAGTGCCCGCCCACGCCGCGAACGATCAACATGAACCGGATCGGCGCGGCGCTGAACGGCGAAGCGCACGACCCGCCGATCAAGTCGCTGTTCGTCTACTGTGCCAACCCGGTCGCGTCGGCGCCGAACGCCGGCCTGACCGTGAGGGGCCTCATGCGCGACGACCTGTTCACGGTGGTCCACGAGCTGTTCATGACCGACACCGCCGACTACGCCGACATCGTGCTGCCGGCGACCAGCCAGCTCGAGCATGTAGATGTACATAAGGCCTACGGCCACCGCAACCTGCAGTACAACCACGCCGCGATCGCGCCGCTGGGCGAGGCCAAAAGCAACTGGGACGTGATGCGGCTGCTGGCGCGGGCGCTGGGCTACGACGTGCCGTGGCTGCGCGAGAGCGCCGAGCAGGCCATCCGCGGCGTGCTCGACGCGACGCGCGCGCGCAACCCACTGCTGGAGGGCGTCACGCTGGAGCGGCTGCAGGCCGAGGGAACCGTGCCGCTGCGCTTCTCGCCCGGCGCCGACGTGCCGTTCGCCGACGGGCGCTTCCCCACGCCCTCGGGCAAGGTCGAGCTGCGCTGCGAGGCGCTGGCTGCGCAAGGGATCGATCCGCTGCCGGAGTACACGCCGCCTCCCGAGTTTAGAGTTATGAGTTATGAGTTAAGAGTTAAGAGTGACCAGGATCAGAACGAAAGTAACTCAAAACTCAAAACTCAAAACTCAAAACTTATCCTGCTGTCGGGCGCTTCACATCATTTCGTGTCGAGCAGCCTGGCGAACCAGCCCGGCCTGATGGCGAAGGAGGGCGCGCCGTTCGTCGAGATCAGCCCGGCCGACGCGGCGGCGCGCGGCATTGCCGACGGCGACGCGGTGATCGTCGAGAGCGCGCGCGGGTGGTGCCAGCTCCGCGCCGTCGTGACCGACGACGTGCCGCCGGGGGTCGCCGTGGCGCCCAAGGGATCGTGGGCGCGGCTCGCGCAGGGCGGCCGCAACATCAACTGGACTACCTCCGACGCGCTGGCCGACCTGGCGGGGCAGAGCACGTTTCACAGCAACCTGGTCGAGATACGCCGGGCGACGTGATGATCGACCGCTGCACTGGTTGACCAGCCTAAGCTCCAGGTCGCAGGTCGCAGGTCGCAGCGGCAAGCTGCTATAGTCCTTCAGGTTAATAATTGAAGCGGGTGGGGTTTTGGGGCGGGCCTGCGGCCCGCCCCAAGCCCCTCCCCTTTTGCGCTACACACCCAGTGCCTCGATCACCTTCCTGGCCGCCTCGCCGCCGGAGTACTGCTGCTGCCCGGTGATCAGCCGGCCGTCGCGCACCGCAAACGGCTGGAAGCGCGCGCCGACGATGAAGTTGGTGTTCGGCAGCTTCTTCGCCTGCTCCTCGATCCAGAACGGCTGGATGCGCCGGCCGACGTAGCTGTCGGCGAACTGCTCCTCCGAGTTGGCGAAGCCGGTCCAGGTCTTCCCTTCCACCAGCAGCTTGCCGTCTGAGGTGCGGACCTTCAGCAGAATGCAGGCGCCGTGGCAGACCACCGCCAGCACCTTGCCGGCCTCGTAGAAGTCGGCGACGAACGTGTGCAGCCGCTCGTCGTCGATCATGGTGATCATCGGCCCCTGCCCGCCGACGACGAACAGCGCGTCGTAGCCGGCCGGGTCGACGTCCGCGATGCCTGGCGTGTGCTCCAGCAGCGCGGCGTGCCTGAGCGAGGCCAGGAAGCCCAGGCTGAGGATGTCGTGGGCCGAGTACTCGCTCGCGTCGCGCGGGTCGCTCCAGGCGTCGAGCTCGACCTTGCCGCCCTTCGGCGTCGCGATCGTGACCTCGTAGCCGTGCTCGGCGAACTCCCAGTAGGGGTGGACGAACTCCGAGGCCCACGCCCCGACCGGCCAGCCGGTGACCGGCGAGACCGCCGGGTTCGAGACGACGAGCAGCACCTTCTTGGGCCGGTTCGGGTTCAGCACGCTGATGTTCGCACTCACAGGTTCCTCCGTGTGATAAGGGTGATTTCGACCGTCCCCGCTATCGGTTCGGTCATGCCAATGGAAATATATTACAGTACGGTTTAGTAAATGTCAAGAGTTTGACAATACCAAACCGTATGGTATTCTAAATAAGAGAAGGGAGAGGTTTGGGGAGGGCCGACGGCCCTCCCCAAACCTCCCCACTTCGAATATTTAAGGAGCACGCAGCATGAAGATCGCAATCATCGGCAGCGGAAACATCGGCGGGACGCTGGGCGCGAAGTGGGCCGCGGCTGGGCACGCCGTGGTCTTCGGCGTTCGCGACGCCGGCAGCGCGAAGGCCCGCGCGGCGCTCGGGGCGGCGGGCGAGCGCGCGCGGGTCGACAAGATCGCCGGCGCCATCGCGGACGCCGAGGTGGTCGTGCTGGCCGTCCCCGGCGCGGCTGTGGCCGAGACGGTCGCGGCCCACGGCGCGGCGCTGGACGGCAAGCTGGTGATCGACACGACCAACCAGTTCGGCGCGCCTGTGATGAACGGCATCGCCGCGATCGCCGGGGCCGCGCCGCAGGCTGCGATCTACCGCGCGTTCAACTCGGTCGGCTGGGAGAACATGGCCGAGCCGGTAGTCGGCGGCGTGCAGGCCGACCTGCTCTACTGCGGGCCCGACGGCGCGGGGCGCGCCGCCGTCGAGCAGCTGATCGCCGCCGTCGGCCTGCGGCCAGTGCGCGTCGGCGATCTCCAGCAGGTCGCGCTGGTGGACAACCTGGGGGCGCTGTGGAGCGCGCTGGTGTTCGGGCAGGGGCTGGGGCGCCGCCTGGCGTTCAAAGTGCTGACGCCTAGCGATTAATCCCAATCCGCGTCTAAGGGCTCGTTCACAAACAATGACCCGTTTTTCTGAACCGCCACGACGCCAAGAGCGCCAAGGATGCGAAATCTATCACGATCTTGGCGTCCTCGGCGACACCCAGCGGGTACCCGGCGGTTGGAAGGTATTCCTTGACAAACCCTAAGCGCTACGACGCTCGCTCGGACCTTGCCATCCGTGTCGCGCACGCTTACAATACGGTCGGCGAATCACAGCGCGCCCCATATCGGTGCGGGCGAAGCGGCAGACACGTATGAGCGCACATCCCGAGTCCCATCCATCCGAGCGCGGCCCCGGCCGCCCGCGCGAGCCGGAGGTCGACCAGCGCATTCTCGACGCCGCTCTGCGCCTGATGGCGCAGGGCGGCTACGTGCGCATGTCGATGGATGCCATCGCCGCCGAGGCCGGCGTCACCAAGCCGACGATCTACCGGCGCTACCTAGGCAAGGTGCAGCTCGCCATGGCCGCGGTCGTCGCCTACTGCGACCAGGCGCCACCGGTCTACACCGGCGAGACGCGCGGCGATCTGATCGTGCAGATGAGCCACTTCCGGCGCGCGCTCGACCGCCCGAACGGCATGGCAATGCTCGGGACGGTCCTGGCCGAGGAACACGAGACGCCCGAGCTGCTGGCGAACTTCCGCGAGTACCTCGTCTCCCCGCGCCGCCGGGCGGTGCGCGCCATCCTCGATCGGGCGCGCGCACGCGGCGAGCTGCGCGACGCGGCCGACCTCGACCTGGCCGGGAACATGCTGATCGGCGCCTACTATGCGCAGTACCTCGCCGGCGAGCCCTTCGCCGACGACTGGGCCGAGCGCACGGTGGACGCCGTGCTGGCGAGCATCGCGCGCCCGGCGTAGCCGGCGCGGCACGATCCGAGCCACAGAGATCACAGAGGGCTCAGAGTTGGCTCGCACCTTATCTCTGTGATCTCTGTGTCCTCTGTGACTCAAGCCCTTGGTTCACGCTACAGCCAGGGGCAGAAAGATTGAACCATCTGAACGCCGCCACGGAGGGCGATTCACCCGAAGTGCTCGCTCAACATTTCTGCTCTCGGCTATAGAAGGGACTCCGCCATGCCGACGCTCACGTTGATCTTGATCGCCGCCGCCGTGCTGGCGCTGATCGCCGCCATCGTGATCCTGAAACGGAGCTGGGGCAGCTCGCTCGACCGCTCGCCGGGCGCCGGCTACCGCGACGTGGCGGATGTCCCAGCGGCCTCGCTAGACGAGGTGCGCGTGCTCGTGGCGCAGGGCAACAAGATCGCGGCGATCAAGCTGGTGCGCGAGCAGACCGGCATGGGGCTGAAGGAGGCCAAAGACTACGTCGAGGCGCTTCCGGCGACCGGCCCTATCGCACCGCCAGTTGGATCCGCCGCGCCGCAGCCCGCCAGCGATCTATCCGAGGTTCACGCGCTGGCGCTGCAGGGCCAGAAGATCCAGGCGATCAAGCTCTACCGCGAGCTGACGGGCGTGGGGCTGAAAGAGGCGAAGGAGTACGTCGACTCGCTCTCAACCAATTGACGTGTCATCTACCACACCGCCAAGAACTAGCTGGTGCTGATCGAGGCAGTTACTTCACATGGCCCGATCGACCCGAAGCGGCGCAACGAGCTTGCTCAGCTTTTCCAGCATGTACGGGTCGGCCTGGTGTACGTCACGGCGTTTCTGACCAGGGCGGCGATGAAGGAGTATCTGGCCGACATCTCCTGGGAGACGGAGGTCTGGGTCGCCGAGGCACCATCGCACCTCATCCACTTCAACGGGGAACGATTTCTTGGCCCACATTAGTGCTATAACGCGACTTCAGCGGACAGCACGGACGAGGAGCGGGCAAAACAGACAATCGATACGTCCGCTTCGTCCGTTGAACCCTCGTTGTCATATCAGTCACGCCCCTCAGGCTCGACCAGCTCGGCCAGGTCTTCCGCCAGCGCCTCGGGCGCCCGTGCCGGCCGCAGCGCCGCGACGGCGCCGAGGAACCGCGCCACACCAAACTGCTCGACCACGGCGCGGCGGCGCAGGCGCAGCGGCAGCAGGTGCTGAAACGGCCCAAGCGCCAGCAGCGGCTCGTACGTGCGGTAGCTGTCCTCGAGGTAGCGCACAACCTGAGCCTCGTCCCAGGCCGGCGGAGCGCGCGGCTCGTCGGGAAGCTCCACGCACAGGCCCGGCCGCACCGTCTCGGTCGCGGCGACGTGGTAGCGCAGCAGGTCGAGCGCGGCGCGCCCGTACAGGTCGCCGAGCCAGTGGAACCACAGCGCGCGGCCAGGAGTGGTGATGAACGGCGCCGTCCCGGGCTCCAGCCCCAGCTGCCCCGGCAGCCGCCGCGCCAGATCGTAGCTCAAAAGCTGGCGCGCCGAGCGGTAGATCAGCCGATCGCCTGCGACTGCGCCCTGGTTGGAGGCGACCCAGATCGCCTCGCCGTCGCTCCACTCGACGCTGACCGGCCGCCCCTCCAGCGTCAGCCCGGCGCGGCCGAGCCACAGCGCGTCGACCGTGGCGACGACCTGCCGGGTATGCTGGTCGCGGACGTCGACCGTGCGCGCGGCGCCAGACTGGATGTTGCTGTAGATGCTGATGCCGACCTGGGCGCCGGCCTGCTCGTCGATCAGCCTGTTCAAGCGCTCGCCGGCGCGCCACTCGCCCGGCCGTCCCGGCGCCAGGTAATCGCGCTGCTGTAGCTCGCCCAGGATGTCCGCGATGTCCTCGGGCGCCAGCATACCCTCGAACAGACTGGACAGCTCGGCCAGGCGCACCGCTGCGGTGCGGCTCTGCTTGATCAGGCTGAAGATCTGCTGGATGGCGACGGCGGGGCGGAACGCCGCCGTCGAGTTTTGAGTTTTGAATTTTGAGTTTTGAGTTTCGCCGCCCTGGAGTTGGTCGTTGGTCGTTGGTCGTTGGTCGGCCAGCAGCGCCGCGAACATCAGGCGCTCCAGCGGCGTGCGCTCGAAGCAGGCGACGTGCGTCACGCCGCGGCGGCGGTTGCCGCGCCCGATCCGCTGGACGAACGACGCCGGGCTGCCGGGCGGCCCAATCAGCAGCACCACGTCGATGTCGCCCACGTCGATGCCCAGCTCCAGGGTGCTGCTGGCGAAGCAGATCGCCGCTTCGGCCTCGGCAAACTGCCGCTCGATCTCGTGGCGGCGGCGCGGGGCGATATTCGAGTAGTGGGCGAACACCGCGCCGCCGAAGGGCGAGCGTGTGCGCGTCGCCGCGGCGTAGGCCTCGACTTCGGCGCGGCTGTTGCAGAAGGCCAGCGCCTTGCGCCACCCGCGCGCGCGGAAGGTCGCGAGGTAGCCGAGCAGCGCGCCGGCGCCCTCCGCGAGCGCGATCTGCGCGGCCTCGATCGCGCGGCCGCCGGGGATCTGCACGAGCCGCGCGCCGGGGACGTAGCGCTCCGTCACCGCAGCCGGCTCCGCGAGCGTCGCCGACAGCGCGGCCACCTGGGTCGCCGCGCCGGGCGTATCTCCGCGATCGCGGGCATACGCACGGATGCGGCGGATGCGGCTCAGCAGTGCGCGCAGCTGATCGCCGCGCGGCGTGCCGTCGAACAGGTGCAGTTCGTCGATCACGATCGCGCGCAGGCCGGCGAACAGCTGCGCGTGACCCGCGAGCAGCGAGTCGAGCGACTCTGGCGTGGTGATCAGCACGTCGGCTGGCCGCGATGGACGAAAGCTGCTGGCGTCGTGCGTGCGGACGCCGGTCGAGATTCCGAGCGATTGGAGCGGATGCTCGATCCGCCCGAGCAGGTCGCCGGCCAGCGCTCGCGTCGGCGTCAGGTATAGGATGCGCGGGCCGGCGGCCGGCCTGGCCGGCGGGCAGTGCCGCTCGACCAGCGGCGCGAGGGCCGCCTCGGTCTTGCCGCTGGCCGTCGGCGCGCAGACGATCACGTCGTGGCCATCGAGCAGCGCCGGGATCGCGGCGAGCTGGGCCGCGGTGAAGTCGCCGTGGCGCTCGAAGAAGGCCGGCCAGGTGCGGGGCAGGCGGTCTTTGAGGGCCAGGCGGGCAGGAAGATCGATCATAACCAGATCCGGCTATTCTGCCTCAGGCGTCGTTTGCTCTGGGCGGCCCAGGCCCAATGCCTCGTAGAGAGCCGGCGATTTCGGTCCGACGTATTCAATCTCTACGATCCGGTCTTCCTCGATGATCAACCAGACCAGGCGATACTTCGTGGCAATATGTAGCCGGAAATGCCCACGATGTCCATCCAACTCTTTGCTTCGAGGCGGGCGAGGGTCAACCGCTAGCTCAGCGATTTGCTGCCGGGCTATCGCTTTGACGTTACCCGGCAGGTTCTGGATTTGCTTCCTGACATCTTGGGTCAATAAAATGCGGTAAGACATTAGAGGTCGGCCGTGGCGCGTAAAAATGCCTCTGGCGTATCAAACAGCTCAGGCTCATCCTCTGGATGATCGCTCCGGTAGGCTTGGTGCGCGAGCACGGCATTCCACAGATCGGCGTCGTCTGCGTCGTCCTCATTTTGATGGTTAGCAGTCAGATACTCAAGAAATTCGATGAACAACAGCACTTCTTTGCGCTGCTGGGCAGGTACGCGTCGCACTGCTGCTTCTAATTCCTCCAGTGATACAGCTGCTGTTTTCATCCAGTATACCTCCCGTGCTGGGCATGTGATATGTGCAACCACATTATACTCAGCGTACCCATGCAAGGCAATACGTTGAGTAGCCCCCTATGGTATTGTGTTTGGCCAGATATGCGCACAGTATACCCATCGGGCCGGCATAGCGCAATGGTTTTGTGGCAGGCAAGTAAGGAGCGCATGCGTCTGCCGCGCTTCCGCCGCTTCCGCCGCTCCGCCGTTCCGCGTCCCGCCTACACCCGCAGCCCCTTCGCCATCTCCTGGAGCAGCGTCTCGGGCGAGTAGTCGGCGTGCAGGTAGAGCAGGTCGCAGGTAGTCACCGCCAGCCGGATCACCTCGCGCAGGTTGATCCGGTGCTGGTTGAGCGCCCGCGAGAGCATGCCGGGCACCGCTCTGATGATCTCCTCGTAGCGCTCGCGCCGGGGCGGGTAGTCGTAGGCGTAGGCGATGCTGTGGTAGCGCAGCAGCGTGGTGAAGAAGGCGTGGATGTCGCGCTCGATGAAGCGGTCGTCCAGCCGCAGGATCTGCGAGGGCGCCAGCCAGGCGTCGACCGGCATGCGGTTCTCGCTCTCGGTCAGCGCGAACAGGAAGAACAGATGCGGGGTGCTGGCGAACGTCAGCTCGTAGTCGACGCTGCTGTGGTAGGGGATGGTCTTCGGGTCGACCCGGCTGCCGGCCTGGCCGAGCGCGGCGTAGATCAGCGCCTTGAAGAACGCGTCGGCCCGCTCGCGCTGGTTGGCGCGCAGCAGCGAGTAGTGCTCGGACTCGTCGATCAGCACCGCCAGGCCGCCGTAGCCGAGCATCGTCGTCAGCACGCTGATGGCCGTGAGCATGTAGGCGTACTGCCGGGCGACCTCGCCGGCCAGGTACAGGCGCGGCGGCTTCTTGAGGCACACTTTGGATTCCTTCGTCGGCGTGCGGATCTGGCCGGCCAGCCAATCCACGATGTCGTCGTAGGCCAGCTGGCTGCCGCAGTCGGTCAGCGTGGCCAGCGCCCGCGCCAGCGGGTCGTCCTGCCCGCGCGGGCTGCGCTCCGCGAACTGCGCGACGACGCCGGGTGTGTCGAGCGCGCGCCGGATCAGCGGGCGCAGCCCGCGCTCGGCGCTGTCGGGGTAGCGGATGCCGTGGATCAGCGCCTTGTAGATCTCGTTGGCCTTGCCGGGCGGCGCCTCGACCAGATCCAGGCTGGCGACGGCGACCAGGCAATTCTCACGCAGGGCGCGCCGCGCCGACAGCTCGACGAAGTGGCTCTTGCCGAAGCCGTAGTCGCCGATCAGCGCCAGCGCGTCGCCGCCACGCTCCTTGCTGCGCGCCAGCGCGCGGTCCAGGCTGACCTGCTCGGCCTCCAGGCCGATCGTCAGAGTCTCCACGTCCTGCACCGGCACGATGCCGAGCCGCAGCGCCTCCAGCGTCTGGCGCGCGCGGAACTGATCGACCTCCAGCACAGCGGCGCGCGGCGCGAACAGGCTCTGCGCCGGGGCTGCCTGCGCCTGCCAGGCGTTCACCGACTCGGGCGCGAACTCGCGGGCCGGCAGGCGGAAGCGGCGGCCCGAGTCGAACAGCACTTCCCATTCGTATCCACCCATATAGGTCTTGAGCAGCCTGCCGGGGCCAAGCTGGGGGTGAATGACCGTTTTATCCAGCTGTATGAGCGTGTCAGACATACCGTCCTCTTGAGCCGCTACCGAAGGTTACAGGTTACAGGTTACAGGTTACAGTTGAATCGCATCTGCAAGCCATGCGCGTCCAACCTGTAACGTATCCACGAATCTTGTCCGCAATCTGCAATCTGCAATCTGCAATCTGCAATCGGCCTAATACGGGCTCTGCCCCGCATCCGCCAGCGCCATCAGGGCCTCGCTCTGCCCGCGGATCGCGGCGGCGGCGTACTCGGGCGTGATCGCGCGCTGGCCCTCCTCCTTCTGGCGGTACCACTCGGTGACCAGCGCCTTGATGAACAGGCGGCGGTGGCTGATCGCCAGGTACGAGTTGCGCGCCGCCTCCGAGAACACCGCGATATTGCCGGACTGGATGTTCGGGTCGAGCTTCGCGCCGTAGGCGACCTCGAAGGGCTGATCTGCGGGCTGAACGGGTTCGAGCGCGAGAAGTAGTGCGGCGCCTGGACGCGCTGCTGGAGCGCCGGGTACTTCGGCACGATGTCGTGGATGAAGGCCGGCGGCACGGCGTAGACGAACATCGCGCCGGGCAGATCCTCGCGGCAGCGGTCGATCACCTCGCGCAGGTTGTCGGTGGCGACCTTCTCGGACTTGCCGCCGACGCTGAGCATCCGGTCGCCCTCGTCGAACAGCAGCGCCAGCCCGCTGTAGCCCAGCGCGCGCACCACCTGGCAGAGCGAGCGCAGCATCTTGAACGCGTTATTCT
>WNGB01015175.1_pt1 | contig 10223 bp, 6 predicted proteins | sample 5400681 | NCBI WGS metagenome assembly WNGB01 (sample SAMN13153367, study PRJNA577476) | soil metagenome | isolation source: 115 cm soil or saprolite under grassland replicate 2 | place: USA:California | collected 2016-06-15
AGCACGCGCCGCGCCAGCGTGATCGGGTTGCGGACCCGCCGCACCGCCGCGACTGCGCCGGAGCGCAGCGACTGCCCCTCCATGATCGCCGCGTCCAGCTCGACCTCGCCATCGCGGTTGAGCACCGAGCCGACGCCCGCGTCGAAGATCGGCGCGTCCTCGAGCGCGCGCACGGCGGCCTCGACGGCGTCGAGCGCGGCGCCGCCCTGTTCCAGCACCCGCCAGCCGATCGCCAGCGCGCGCCGGCAGCCGTCCTGGTGCTCCGCCACCTCGTCGTCGGGGATGTCCCACGCGCCACCGTGGACGATCAGTGCAAGTGGCATGCCTACCTCGTCTCGTATTCGACGGTTTGCAGGTTAGCAAGTTAGAAGGTTGAGACGCCGAACCTTCTAACCTTCTAACTTTCGAACGTTCGAACAGATTATTGCTTCCCGAGAATGAGCTGAAGGAACTTCTTGCCGTACACCACCATCGAAGCCCCAAACGGGATCATCGCGGCGTACAGGGCCGGGCGGCCGCTGCGCGGGCCGTCGGCCAGGTAGAGCAGCATCGACGCGGCGAGCGCCAGCGTAGTCGCCTTGCCGGCCGGGTGAGCGACGCTGATCTCGGCGCGGCGGCGGTAGACGAACATGCTGCCGACCACGATCGCCAGGTCGCGCGCGAGCAGCAGACCGGTAGCCCACCAGGGGAACCCGCACGTCTGCGAGAGCGCGACCGCCGTGGTGTCGATCATGAGCTTGTCGGCCACCGGGTCGAGCACCTTGCCGAGCGGCGAGACCTCCTGGCGCATCCGTGCGACCGGGCCGTCGAGGACGTCGGTGGCCATCGCGATGCCGAAGACGCCCAGCGCGCGCCAGCGGCCGTCGGGCTGGCGCATGTAGCGGATCGCGGCCGGCAGCATCAGCAGCCGCGCCAGCGTCAGCAGATTGGCGGGGTAGAGGAACTCGCGCAGCCGAAAGGCGTCGCGGAATTTGGCATGCACGCGCACCACTCCTTCTTGCCCGAGCACAGGCCAATCGTACCACCAAGACGCCAAGGAATGCGGAGGAAAGCGAATCTTGGTACCTTGATGCCTGGGCGATCTTGAACAAAGTTCACCTTGCCGTCAGGATACCGAGACACCAAGGGACGAAGATTATACCAAATTGCCGGTGCGTTCGCCGCATTCAAGCCGTCAGTCCGGCCCCGAAAAATCGTGCGACGCGGTCGAGATAGCCGTGCGGGTCTTTGCCATACGCCTCGACGTGTGTCGCACCTGCGACCACCCAGATCTCTGCCGTGGGGGCGGCATGTGCCAGTAGCTGGAGGTGCTCGATCGGGATGAAGGTGTCTGCGGTGCCGTGGATCAGCAGCACCGGCCGCGGCGCAATGGCGCCAATCCGGTCCACGGGACGGGCTGCGCTGAGATCTTCGCCGGTGATCACGCGCCCCATGAGGTAGGCGCCGGTCAGGAAGACGTTCGGCAGACCGCTGCGCCGCGGGAACTCGACGCGCAGCACACGGGTGAGATCGGCGAAGGCGCTGTCCGTCACCAGGGCGCCGATAGCCGGCTCCTCGGCTGCGGCCATGATACTGGCCGCGCCGCCCATGGACTCGCCCACGACGCCGATCGCGCCGGGCCGAAAGCCGCGCGCGAGCAGCCAGTCGACCGCACCCTCGACGTCCCGCTTCTCGCGCAGCCCGAAGGTATAGCGGGCGTCGCCGCTCCGCCCATGGCCGCGTAGGTCGAATAGGAGTACATTGAGTCCACGCTGCTGCAGACCTGCGGCGAACGCACCAAGTTGCCCCTTGAATCCGCAGGTACGGCACCCGCCCAGGCCAAAGCCATGCACGACGACGATCGCACGCGCGCTGGTGGGGTTCGACATGAACCAGCCGCTGAGCGCGATCGCGGCATCGCCGCGCGGGTGGAACGCCACGTCCTCGAACGGCACGCCGTAGCTCGCGGGGTCGGCGCCGACCGTAAGGCGCACCGGCAGCGTGAGCCGCGCGACGACGACGGCGCTGATCGCAAGGTAGCTGGCCAGCAGCACGGCGACGACGATCGCCAACCAGATCCGCCACTGCACCTTCGCGCGACGTCGCCCCGCCAGGGGGCGCGAGATTCGATTGGTGTCCATCATGAAGATCCGTTCACAACAGCGCCACCGCCGTCGGCCAGGGATTCTGCTCCGCCGTGCCCCACAGCGTGCTGACATAGTCGATCGAGAACATGTCCTGCAGCGCATGCAGCCAGTAGGCGCCCGCGTCGGTCAGCTCGATCGCATCGCCGCGCTGGCGCACGAGCCCGAGCAGCGCCAGCGCGCGCACGTATTTCCCGTACACGGCGTCGAAGGGCACGTGGAAGCGCGGTTCGAAATCGCTCTTCGCGAACCGGGTCTCATAGATGCGCCAGTAGAGCCAGCCAGCCATCTGCATGCGCTGGGAGAGGTTCAGCGACAGGGCGATCGGCATCCGTCCAGCGTTCAGCGCCTGGATATACGCCCCGACGCTAAAGGTGTTGAGGTAGAAGATGTCGTGGAGATAGGACGCGGCGCTCGCGCCCAGGCCGAGATACGTCGGCACGGTCACGGAGCAGTACCTGGGCGCCCCGCGGCGGGTAAAGGCCCACACCGAGCTTCGTTCGTAGCCCGCAGCGTAGAATAGCTGATCCAGCAGCCGCAGCATGCGTCGTTTCTGCAGCAGGCTATAGCTTCGGTAGCGATGCTGGCGCGCCAGCTCACGCCACTTTGTATATGGGAAGGTGAAGAGCGGGTAGGCTGCAATCTGATCCACGCCGAGATCGATCAGCGCACGCGCCTCCGCGGCAAGCTCGCTGTGGGTTTGATTGGGCAGGGCAAAGATCAGATCGACGTTGACGCATTTGAACCCCGCGCCGGTGGCCCGCTCGATGGCGGCCCGCGCTTCGGCGGCGCTGTACGGCCGGCAGAGCGTGCGCAGATGGCGGTCCTGGAGCGCCTCGACACCGATGCTGAGGTGCTCCACGCCCATGGCCGCGATCGTCTGCAGGTTGGCGGCGCTCAGGTCGTTGGGATGGCTTTCCATATGGATGCCGCACTGGATATTGAAGGTCCGGTAGATGTGATTCAATATCCGAGGCATCCCGGTGTCCAGCATCGTCGTCGGGGTGCCGCCGCCGATGTAGAACGAGGTGATCGGCCGGCGACCGACGGTCACGGCATAGCGGTCGATCTCGTGGACGACCGCGTCGGCGTAGCGCTCAGCTGAGCGCATCGCTGTATCTCCATTCTTGTCACGGCTCAATGAGCCCATGTCGGCAACGACGGTACACTTCCCGATGCTGAATCACCTCCTTTGAACTTCGGTAGCGCCTCGGCATGGGGCGGCCCCCAGGCCATCCATCGGTACATAGGGGCGGCGGGTGGGGCACAGGATGCAGCGCCATGCGGCGAGAGAGCACGGAGGCCCGGGGGATGATGCCCCACCAGCTTTAGTATACGCCGGTGTGACGCCACTGGGAGAAAAGAGTCCTCGCTGTGGGGAGTAGATGTATTCACCTTCGGCCACGGTCTGCCGGGCCGCGACGTGCGCTGGCATCTGGCCTCTAGTACAGCTCGGCGAACATACCTGCCTGGTTCTGGACGGACGACGGAGGACGAAAGACGAACACGTTGCATGTCGTTGTCTATCCTTCGTCCTTCGCGACCAGCCCGATACGCATATGCGCCGCGATGTCCTGGGAACGACCTGCGGCGGCAAGCCGATCCGACTGTGGAGAAGAGCCAGGTTATGCTACGCCGGACACCGTGTCCCAAGCAGGCGTTGGCCAGGAGACAGCAAGGCACCAAGGGCTGCAGATCCCACAGAATCTTGGCGCCTTGGTGCCTTGGTGGTTACGACTCAGGTTGTGTTATGCCTGCGCTGAGTCCTTGGCAGACTCAGGCGGGAGCGACTGGAGCAGGATCTCGGCCACATCCTTGCGCGCCAGCGTCTCGTCCACGCCGGCGTTCTTGGCCGCGTCGTCGAACATCACCATGCAGAACGGGCAGGCCACGGCCAGCGTCTGCGGCTGGGCTTTCTGGATCTGCTCCAGGCGGATGGCGTTGACGCCCTTCTTGCCCCAGCCCTCCAGCCAGACGTTGCCGCCGCCGCCGCCGCAGCACATCGCGCGCTCGCGGTTCCACTCGGGCGCCTCGACCAGCTCGACGCCGGGGATGCGCTCGAGCAGGCTGCGCGGCTCGTCGTAGAGGTCGTTGTAGCGCCCGATGTAGCACGGGTCGTGGTAGGCCACCCGCTCGTTGACGGGCTCGGTCGGCTTGAGCTTGCCCGCGGCCACCAGCCGGGCCAGGAAGTCGGTGTGGTGGACCACCTCGTAGTCGACGCCGGCCTTGCCGCCGAACTGGTTGTACTCGTTCTTGACGGTGTTGTAGCAGTGCGCGCAGGTGGTCACGACCTTCTTGAACTTGTACTGGTGCATCGTCTCGACGTTGGTCTGGGCCATCTGCGAGTACAGCATCTCCTCGCCCATGCGCCGCGCCGGGTCGCCGGTGCAGGTCTCCTCCTCGCCCAGGATGGCGAAGTCGACGCCGGCGCGCTGGAACAGCTGGACCATCGCGCGGGCGACGCGCTTGGAGCGCTCGTCGTAGCTTGGCGCGCAGCCGACCCAGTAGAGCACCTCGACCTCTTCCTTCTCGGCCATGGTCGGCACGTCCAGCCCGTCGGCCCAGGCGCTACGCTCGCGGGCGGGCAGGCGCCAGGGGTTGCCCTGCCGCTCGATGCCTTCGAGCACGCGCTTGACGCCGCCGGGCACCTCGCTCTGGATCATCGTCAGGTTGCGGCGCAGGCCCACGATCTGGTCGACGTGCTCGATCATGGCCGGGCACTCTTCCATGCATGCGCGGCAGGTGGTGCAGCTCCACAGCTCGTTCTCGGTGAACAGACCGTGCTCGTAGAGCGGCAGCGTCTCCGGGTCGCCGCGGATGATCTTGTACTGCTCGCCGGCCTCCTTCGACGCGCCGTTGCCCGGCGTCTCGGCGGTGGTCGCCTCTTTCTCGGGGTGCAGCCGCGCCACTGTGCCGTCCTTGAGCAGGATCGGCTGGCCGCGCATCAGGTCGGCCATCTTGGTGATCAGGAACTTGGGCGACAGCTCCGAGCCGGAGGCGTGGGCCGGGCACTTCGACTGGCAGCGCCCGCACTGCATACAGGCGTCGAAGTCGAGCCGCTGCTTCCAGGTGAAGTCGGCGAACGTCATCACGCCCAGCGACGGCTCGTCCTTCTCGATCTCGGCCTCCAGGTTCGGGATGGGCATCAGCGCGCCCTTCGGCTCGAGATCGCGGAAGAAGGTGTTGAGCGGCGTGTAGACGATATGCTTGAACTTCGAGAGCGGGAGCGAGGCGACGAACGCGAAAGTCACCAGCATATGGGTATACCAGAACAGGCCGTGCAGCACCAGCCCCGCGCCGCTGCCGTTGCCCAGCCCGATGCCCCGGAACAGCGTGGCGATGCTGTAGCCGACGAATGAGTTGCTCGCCCACGACTGCTCGTACACCGGCAGATTGCCGATCGTCTGGTTCGCCAGCCGCAGCCCCTCGATCAGGTAGCCGGTGACTGTGATGTAGAGCAGCGTCGCCAGCACCCACAGGTCGGTGCCGCGGTTGTTCAGCCGGTCGGGCTTGGTCCGGTAGCGCCGCCAGGTCGCCCAGATCAGGCCGGCCAGCAGCAGCAGCCCCGCGGCGTCGAGGATGACCTCGTAGTAGCGGTAGAACGCGCCGACCAGGATCTGCCCGGCCTGCGGCCCCATTAGCGGGATGCTGAAATCTTCCTCGACAGCGATGATGTCGGTGCCGATGAACAGCGCCAGAAAGCCGAAGAAGACCAGCGCGTGCATGGAGCCGGGCTTGCGATCCTTCAGCACGCGCTTCTGCCCGAAGATCTGCGAGAGCGCCTCGATCGTGCGCGCCGGAATCTCGGAGATGCGGGCATCCGGCTTGCCACCACGCCAGCGGCCGATGTCGCGCAGGATGCCCCAGGTCATCACGCCCAGGGCGACGATCGCGCAGAAGTAGAGCGCGAACGGCGCGAATCCCTCGCCGACGTTCCAATAGATCTGTCTGACGGCTTCCGTCATTGGGTTGCTCCTCAGGGCCACAGGGCCAGACTGTATGAGGGTTCCTTAGAGGCAGGACCATCATACCATCTGCGACAGAGTGCGTCAAACCCCTACGAGAGACGATTTGTTTACCGGGAATGGACATCTGTTAACTGGTTGATACAGGGTGTAGAACGACTCAACGGACGGACAATGGTATCCACCGTATCGGGCGCCGGGCGCACCGCATAGATCAGGTACGATGTCGCTTCGGCATAGATCGGCAGACAGATCGCCAGCGCGAACAGTGCGGTGCGCAGGTGCGGCCGGTGTCGCAGCACAAACCGGCTGTACAGGGGCACGCTGGCCCAGGCCAGGCTGTGATCGCCAGGGTGTAGCCGAGATGGGGATGATACGGGTCGTAAGGAATGATGTCAGTACCCATACGCGATCGGCCTCCCTGAGCCGTGTGGCATAACCTGGCTACTTCGCCTGCACCCAGCGGTGCCAGAGTCGCGCACCGCTGGTAGCGCACCACCGTGATACTGTTGAGGAGGGGGAGGCTTGGAGCCGGCCACACCTCCAAATCTGCCCGCAGCATCCGTGTGGTGAACTATTTGGTGTTTGCCCGTGTCTGCTTAGCCTCAGCCTCGTTGATCATGTGCATCAGCAGCTCCAGCTGCCCCGGATCAGCCGACTGAATCTGATCGATAAACTGCGCGTAGACCGGTGCGCCGAAGCCGGCGAACAGCCCGTCGATGATCTCGCGAATCGCGGAGCTCGTATACTCATCGCGATCGAGCTGCGCGCGGTAGAGATACTGGTTGCCCTCGAGCGTGCGCGTCAGCACCTGCTTCTTCACCAGGCGGTCCAGCACGGTCTTGGTGGCGCCATAGGAGAGCCGCTGGCCCTGGTCGCGCAGCGCCTCGAAGATATCGCGCGCCGATGCCTCCTGCCGCTCCCAGATCAGCGTCATGATATCGGCTTCCAGCGAGCCGAAGAGCTTCGCGAGCCCGCGGCTATGCGGCTTGAATACGGAAACGATGTTTCGCTTCATCTCATCCTCTCACTCCCACACGACGATGCGATCCACATAAGTCATCTTCGTGTGGAGCGGGGTGGTTTGGAGGGGGGCCGCAGCCCCCTCCAAGCCTCCCCCTGACCAACTCATTCTTGGTCGCCTGACAATCTGGCTTAGCGATGGTTTGGGAATGACGCGGCGCCGCGCGGCACACCTCCACTCCGCCAGGATCGAGAGGCGCCACACCAACATCCGGACAGGGCGAGACACGACCGGGTCAAACCAGCTGTCAGAACTTTGTGTAAACTGGATCAGGATAAACGGCTCGTTTATTATAACAGGTCGCACAGGGCCATTCAAATCTTTCTTCACGACGCTAACATAACAGTTTCGTCATATTATCTCACTACACTATGTATCAGCAAGCGGCGTATCACAGCACCAGAGAGCGTTCCAGACAGCTATGGCGCGCACGCGGACGCACCGCCGAGCGGATAACAAAGTTGTTATATCCGATCGAGGTATTGTCGTGGCACGCTGTCTGCTACGGCGTGCGCTCGCGCCCTGGCGGCGACGGCTCAGGTAGTCTCGGAGCAGCTGTGCTTTGACACGCGTTGCGCTTCGGAGTATCATCCGCCAGCGCTGCACGCTGATCCAGCGCTCGCCCTGAGGCCACCGATGCGGCTGTACCAGCGGCTCTCGACATACTGGCCCGGCATTCTCGCGATCGGCGCGGCGATCGGCGCGCTGGCGCTGCTCTGGCGCGTGCGCGATCTGCCGCTGGAGCTGTCGACGATCTGGCGCGTCGACGGTCTGAGCGCGTTCTTCATCTTCGCGACCCTCGCCGGCGTAGCGCTGGCGCTCGCAGGCCAGCCCATCCGGATGAGCCGGCCCGGCTGGCGATGCGCCACCGCGATCCTCACGCTCGTGCTGGCGTTCGCGACAAGCCTGACGCTCGCCATCGCGATTGGCTTCCTGCTGGTTGCGCTGCTCACACTTGCGCCGTGGCCGGGCGCCGCCCGAACCTCCAGATCGCGGCTCGGCGCCATCGGCGCGCTTCTGGGGCGCGCCCTGCTTGCCGCGCCCGGCCCGCTCGCGGCAGGGTGTCTGCTCGTCGGCTACGGCGCGCTGGCCCTACGCGGCGCGCCGCGCTACGACGATCGCACTGCCGGCGCCGCTATGGACAGCTTTGTGTTCTGGTTCGTGCTGCTTGCGGCCGTCGTTGCAGCCTCGCCGCTGCTCGCCCTCGCGACGGACGACGGACGACGGACGACGGACGACCTAACGCTTGAGCAAGCGAGCGGACCGGTGAGTGGGCGGGTGGATGCGACTATGTCGCTCTGCCACCCTGTCGCCCCGTCGCCCCATCTGATGGATCTGCTCCGCATCGCCTGGCTCTACCCGGTCGCGCGGCTGTACAGCCTGGGGCCCTGGAACAGCGGCTGGTCGTTCGCAGCGCTGCTGCTCGGCGGCGGCGCGGCGTGCTGGTGTGCTATCTCCGCCCTCGTGACCCCGGAGGAGCGCCGGCGCTCCGGGCGGATCGTCGGCGGCTACCTGGCGCTGGCGCTCGCCGCCCTCGGCCTCGGCACCAGCTCCGGGCTCGCCGCTGCCTGCTATGGGGTGCTGGCGTACCCGATTCTCGTCATTGGAACGCAGGTTCAACAAGGAGACAAGGAGACAAGGAGACAAGGAGACAACGGCCCGGCATCGCTCCCGGCCTCCCGGTCTCCCCATCTCCCCATCTCCCCATCGGTCTGGCTGCTCTCCAGCGCCTTCCCCTTCACCGCGCCATTCGTCGCCGCCTGGATGCTGACCGGCGCGGGCGTCGCCGGCGGCGTGCCGCTGCTCTCGGGTGCGGCCTGGCTCATCGCCGCGCTCCACGGTCTGGCCCTGGCGCTCTGGGGTGCGCAGGCCCCGACAAACACGCGGCGGCTGATCGTCGCGGCGTCCGCCAGCGTGCTGCTTGGCGTCGGGGCGCCGCTGGTGGTGCGCGGGCTGATCGCGCCGGCCGTCGACCAGCTTCAGGGCGGGCTGACGCCCTACGGCGACGTCAACGTCTGGCCCTGGGTCGGGCTGGCGACCAGCGACGCGGCCCACACTCAGGTGACGACTCTGCCCTCGATCGCCGTCGCGCTGCTGATGGTCGTGCTGTGCGCGCTGGTCTACACGGCGGCGCGCCTATGCGCGCTCCGCCGAGCCGACCCACCCGCCGCCGCCGAAGACGAGTCGGCTCGCGCGGCGGGACATCCGGCAGGCGTCGGCGCGACCCTCCGCGCGCTGCGCGCCGAGGTCTCCTGGCTCGGAGCCCTGCTCGGGCCGGACCGAGAGCGCGAGGGGCGGCCCAGTGACGGCGAATGAGCTGCTGGTCCTGCTCGGCCGGGCGTGGTCGCCGCTGCTGCTCTACCCCGGCGGGCTGTCGGCGCTCGCGCTGGTATGGCTGATCGCGGCCATAGGCCCGAGGCAAGGGGCACGAGGCGAGGGGATGACGGCCCGCCGCTCGCCGCTCGCCGCTCGCCGCTCGCCTTCGTTGGAGATGATCGCCGTCGTCCTGCCCTGGCTGGGCCTGGCGCTGCTGCCGTTGCCGCTGGCGACCGGGCTGAGCCGGCAGATCGATCTGATCGCCGTGCTGGCGCTGCTGGAGTGGCCGCGCGTGCTGGCGATCGCACGCGACCTGGGCGGCGCGAGCGCGCACGAGCGGGCAGACGGAATGCGGCAGCTGGCGGCCGCGCTCAACAGCCTGCCGCCGCTCATCCTGGCGACGCTCGCGCTCGCGCAGGCCTCCGGCTCGTTCGAGATCGGGGCGCTGGCACGGGCGCCGGGCGAGCTCGTGCCCGCCACCGCGCGGGCGCTGCATTGGCTCGGCGCGCTGGCGTGGTCGCTGACGCTGTTGCCGGCGCTGGGGATCGGGCCGTTTGCGACGACAGCGCCGGAGATTCTACCACGGAGGCACGGAGAGCACGGAGAGAGGCGCTGGCCTGGCCCCGCGCTTCTCCAGGCGCTGCGTGGCTCTGTGGCCTGGGTCTGTGGCGCTGGCGCACTCCCGATCGGGCTACGGCTGCGGGCGCTGGGGCTGATCTGGCTGGCGGCGCTGCCGTGGATGGCGGCGCTCGGCGCGCTCGACGAGGGCAGCAGCGGCGTCCGCTTGATCGCCGG
>WNGB01015176.1_pt1 | contig 10223 bp, 4 predicted proteins | sample 5400681 | NCBI WGS metagenome assembly WNGB01 (sample SAMN13153367, study PRJNA577476) | soil metagenome | isolation source: 115 cm soil or saprolite under grassland replicate 2 | place: USA:California | collected 2016-06-15
GCTCGCGCGGTACTCGAGCCGGCTGCCGGTCGTGCCAGCCGGCACGTCGAAGGTCGCCGACGGAAACGCCTCGCCGGCGCCGAGCGTTCCCACGAACGCGGGCACCACGGCGAGCACGCGGCGCCGCGCGGGCCCGGGCGTGATTTCGACGCGCGCGCTCACCGTCCAGCCGCCGTTCGATCCGGTCACCAGGCCCTCGGGATCGGAGAAGCTCGGGATCTCGACGACCAGCGCGTGTCGGCCGGGGCGCGCGTTGGCGAGATCGGTGACGTCCACCTCCAGGTGCTCGGGCCCGCCGAAGGGCGTGATTGCGTGAATCACCTCGAACGGCGCGGTGTCGGAAGATCTCGGCGTCGCGCGATCGTCGATGAACACGTTCAGGTTCCGGTCGAACGCGTCGCAGTCGGCCGGCCAGTTTTGCCCCGGCGGGGGCGGGCTGACCGACCACTGGCTGAACGGGAAACACGCGGTGTCGAGAGCCACGACCAGCCGAACGTCGGCGAATGGTCCCGGCCCCCAGTCGACGTCGGCGCGCGCTTTGCCCACGTTGGGCCACCCGGTGCTATTCGCGCTTCCGATCCGCGACCGGTCGAGCGCCACGATCGTGAAGGGCGGCGCGGGCGGTGGGGTGTCGTCGGTCGCTTCGCTCGCAACGTCGCTGCCGGGGGCGTCGAACGCCGAGGCGGCATCTCGAGGCGAATCGGCCGCCGTGCCGCAGCCCGCGAGCACGTGCGCGAGCGCGAGCCCGCGTAGGAGATGGTGCGTGCGGTATGGGAGAACAAGGGTCAAGCCCCGCCACCATGCCACCGCGACGCGCACGCATCGTCGGGACTGCGCGTACGATGCGATTCCGGAAGCGCGAACAATCGCGGAGCTCGGGGCGTGGGAGGGACTGTTCGGCGCGTCCGTATCGTTCCGTACGAATCATGCGAACGGCGAGTGTGAAGCTGCGTGCCACGCTCCGCGCATGGCCTGGACGCGAATCTGTTCGACGATCGCTTTCGCGGTCGCCGCGGTTCTCGGCTGTGCGCGCGTCGAGCAGGTCCGGCCGGGATCGACCGGCGATGCCGCGGCGCCCGCGGGGGCACCCGACGCCGTGGACGTGGCGCCCATGGCTGACGCGGCGACCGAGCGTTGGGTCGCGCCCGAGCTTCCGCCAGCGCCCGACGCGGGCCCGAAGACCGATGCTACGACGACGAGCAACGCGGATGCGGCGTGCGCGACGCAGTCAGCGATGGCGGAGACGCTGCCGCTCGATCTTTACGTGATGGTCGACAGCTCCGGATCGATGGCCGGGGAGACGGCGGCGGGAACCACCAAGTGGGACGCGGTCCGCGCCGCGCTGCAATCCTTCTTTCGCGACCCGCAGTCGGCGGGCCTGGGCGTAGCGCTGCAGTACTTCCCGCTCTTGCAGCCGGGTGTGCCGGCGACCTGTACCGCGGACGCGGAATGCGCCGGCTTCGGTCCCTGCGACAAGTTTCGGACCTGCTTCGGGCCGACGACGACGGCGATCGTGACCTGCACGACCAGCGCCACCTGTCGTTCGGGCGAGACTTGCGTGTTACTGGGGCAGTGTCCGCTGTCGGGTGGCGCCTGCGCGCCCATCGGCGCGACTTGCCTGTTCGGCGATCCGTGCATTCCGCTCGAGGGGAACTGCCACGCCCGCGATCGCTGCGACGTCTCGGCCTACGCGACGCCGGCGGTCGCGGCCGCCGTGCTGCCCGGGGCGGCGGCGGGCCTCGCCAACTCGCTCGACCAGCGCACGCCCGATGGGCTCACGCCCACCGGCCCTGCGCTCGCGGGCGCGATCCAATCCGCGGCCGCGCGCGCGGCGGCCAGCCCGGATCGCAAGCCCGCGGTGGTGCTGGTCACCGACGGGCTGCCGACCGAGTGCACGCCGGTCGACATTCCCGGCATCGCGGCGCTCGCGGCGACCGGGGCCGGCGGCGCGCCGCCGATCGCCACATTCGTCATCGGGGTGTTCGCGCCCGACGAGGCGGCGATCGCGTCGACGAACCTGAGCGCGCTCGCGGCCGCGGGCGGCACGGGCAGCGCGGTCGTCATCGACACCGGACAGAACGTCACCCAGGCGCTGCAGGCCGCGCTGAACCAAATCCGGACCAAGGCGGTCGCGTGCGAGTACAAGATCCCGCCCGCGACCACGGGCACGATCGATTTCCGCAAGGTCAACGTGCAGCTCACCGGCGCCGGCGGGGCGGTGACGACGATCGGCTACGTGACCAGCAAGACGGGGTGTGATCCCGCGCGCGGCGGCTGGTACTACGACGTCGATCCCGCCACCGGTGCGACGCCGACGTCGATCATCGCGTGCGGCGCGACCTGCACTCAGTTCCGCGCGCAGGCCACCACCCGCGTGGACATCGTCCTCGGCTGCGCCACGCTGATCATCACGCTCGACGAGAGCGCACGGCATCGCGTGAGCGGAACGCGGCTGTGCCGCGCGTAGCTCATCGCGGGGGCGCGGGACCCTCCCAGGGTCCCGAAGTGAATAGTTCGAAGCAGACGAACGGTGAGGTTCAGGCAATCCCGAGAATCTCATCGCGATCGTCTTGCTAGCGTGGCAGGGTTTCGGAAACACCCGCGCGGTGGCACCCCGACCGCGCGCAACGACAGGGAGACAACATGCGCGCTGGCAAGATCGGAATCGAGATGCTCGGGATCGCGGCGGTAATGACGGCGGCCGTTGCTGTCGGGGCAGGATGCGGGAGCTCGACGTCGGGCGGGACGCCTGGCACGGCCGGCTCGGTCGGCGCGGCCGGCACCGTCGGCGCGGCCGGCACGGGTACGGGCTCCGGCGGGCGCGGCGGCACGACTGGCAGCGCGGGGACGACCGGCGTCGCGGGGACGACGGCCGCGGCCGGCGCGACCGGCGCGGGCGGAACCAGCGCTGCGGGCGCGCTCGCCGACCTCGGCAAGGCGTGCGCCGCCGCCACCGACTGCGCCGGCGGCACCACGTGCATGAAGGCGACCGACAAGATCCTCGACGGCACGTCGGGGCCCGCGCACGGCTACTGCACGCGAACCTGCAGCGCCGACAGTGACTGCGGTACGGCGGGGGTGTGCCTCGACACCGCCCCCGCGAGCGCCGCGACGCCGGTCGGTTACTGCTTCCAGAAGTGCACCTTCGGAGGTGCGGGCGGCACCGCCAAGTGTCACGGCCGGATCGACGTCGCGTGCGCGACGCTCGACGATACGACCACGCCCACGCTCGACGTGTGCTACCCGATCTGCTCCCAGGACAGCGACTGCCCGACCGGGCGCAAGTGTGATCTCGCGACCAGCCAGTGTGCCGACACGCCCCACGCCGGCGATCCCTTGGGCGCCCACTGCACGCGCGATCCGGACGGCGGCGCCTCGAGCTGCGCAGGCGGTTGCCTCCCGATCGGCGGCGCCGCGGGCGGGACCACGGTGGTGGCCAGCTTCTGCTCGATGTTGTGCGTGGTGGGCAGCCTGCAGGGCTGCAACTGGGTCGGTGCCGGCATGTCGCTCGCCACCGGGGGCGCGCACGGCGTGTGCGCGCTGGCCTCGGCGAACGCGATGCCGGGCGACCTCGGGTACTGCACCCAGGAGTGCGACACCGCCGCCGACTGCAGCGACAAGACCGATCCCGGCGTCATGTGCGACCTGTCGGCGATGTCCGCCGTCGGCCACGGCTTCTGCGGTTGGTGAGGACGGCGGTGTCCACACGGCTTGGCAGGATGGTCCTCGCGCTCGCCCTGCTCGGCGCCTGCGCGCAGGAGCGAGGTCCCATCAACCGCGTGCAACCGAACGCGCTCGACAAGGCGTTCTTCGTCGGGCCGAACCTCGACAGCACCGCCGACGATCCCGAGTTCTATAAACAGGGCAGCCTCGTCGACGTCGCGTACGGCGCCGCGCAGGATGGCCTGTTCACCTCCAGCTACGGCCAGCCACTGTCGCGCATCCGCTGGGAGATCACCGAAGCAACGCTGAATGCGCGGCTCGCGTACGAGCGCATCACCGGCACCGACAGCAAGGGCAACCCGATGGCCGGCGTGCAGCCCAAACCGTCCAACGACGGCCAGATCGTCGCCAGTTACGCCATCGCCAGCCACTTCGACGTCAAGAACGACTACAACCCGCAGACCGGCGAGAAGCTGAACATCGTCGTCGAGAACACGACCGACCGGGCGTGGAACCTGCGCCAGTTCTTCCGTGTCGACTGGTCCAAGAACCTGGTCACCGACGCGTACGACTACGACACGTTGTCGCTGATCGGCGTGATCGGCGGGGTGAAGTACGAGCCGTTCGCGTACACGGTGCTCGACCCCGGGCATCCCGACGCGCCCCACTTCGACGCCGCCGCCGGCTACTTCGACGTCACCAACAAGGTGTACGCCAAGCCGCAAGAGATCGATCTCGCGAGCCTGGGCGCCGGATCGGGGAAGTTGCCCGCCTGCCTGCTCAACGGCGCGTACGTCAGCGGCGGAACTTATCCCGCCGCCGACTGCAACCCGGTCGAGCTGACCATCCGCGAGTCGTACCGGCGCGTCGTCGACACCGACTACGAGCCGATGGATTTCGACGGCGTGCGGTTCCAGACCCTAGGCGCGTTCAACTTCAATTTCCGCCGTGGCTACGCGCGCAACTATGGCCTGCTCGACCAGGAGTGGAGCCGCTTCATCTCCCGCTACAACCTGTGGGAGAAGAGCCACTTCTACGCCGATCCCGGCAACCCCGATCCGGCCAAGCGGGGCCCGCTCGCGTGCGCCACCAAGGCGACGACCGAGGACCCCACCGGCGACGCCAACGCCGACCCGAACCGGGACCTCAACCACGACGGCACCGCCGACGAGTGCCAGCCGTTCGGCCGCGCGGACGGCGGCGACGCCGGCGCGGGCGCGCGCTGCGACGTGTTCACGCGCAAGTGCACGCTGCCGTACCGTGGTCGCAAGCTGCGCACGATCGCCTGGCACATCGCCGGCGACACCAGCCTGTTCGAGCCGACGAACTGGGCGGTCATCGAATGGGATCTGGCGATGAAGACCGCGGTGCAGACGTCGCGGCTCCTGGAGTGCCGCAAGACCGGCGGCGGCGCCGCGTGCGACTCCGACTACCCGATGTGGCGCGGCCAGCAGGACGACATCGACGAGGCCGTGCGCATCGCGCGCGACGTCGACGCCTGCCGCCGCGCGCAAGGCTGGGAAGCGCCCGCATGCGCCGAGCTCGCCGACAGCGAAGCGGCGGCGGTCGCCGCCGAACGGGGGGGCGACGCCTCGGACACGAGAAGCACGATGGCGATCGGCGCGATCGCGGCGCTGCCGCCGGTCATCGTCCTCTGCCACAACCCGGTCGTCGCCTCCGACCACCCGAACTGCGGCGGCGCCGGCACCGCGCCGCGGGTGGGTGACCTCCGCTACAACCTGGTGCTCGACATCCCGGGGGCGCAGCTCCCGAGCTACTGGGGAATCATGGTCGACGCCGACGACCCGCTCACCGGCGAGAAGGTGGCGGCGTCGATCAACATCTGGACCGCGACCACGGACGCGGCCGCGCAGCAGCTGGTCGACATCGTCCGCTACGTCAACGGCGAGATTCCGACGGCGGACGTCACCAACGGCAACTATATCCAGGGCTGGGCGGCCAGCGCCAAGCTGGCGTCGAGCGGTGGGTTGCCGCTCATGTCGCGTGCCGAGATCTCGCGCCGGCTCGCGGCCACCGCGAAGCTGGACGGCAGGCAGCTCGACGCGCTGACGGCGGCGCGCCCGGACCCCGAGCTCCGCGCCCTGCTCGCCGCCGGCAAGGCGGCCGCGCTGGACGTGCAGGCACGCAACGACGTGGTGTCGCCCGCGGCGCTCAAGCTGGCCGCGACGCAGGCGATGGCCCGCGGCAGCGACGTCGAGACCCAGCTCGTCAACCCGGCGATGTTGCAGCTCGCCGGGCTGCCGTCCACGGTGTCGCTGGCCGGGGCGCTCGGCGATCGGGTGTCGCCGCTCGGCCTCAACAACCCGGTAGCTGCGGCGCGCCTACACCAGCTGCGCGAGAACGCGCTCGCGGCGCGCGGCGCCTGCATCGTCGACGAGGCGCCCGAGCCGTCCGCGACCACCGGGCTCGCCGAGATCCTCGCGCGCAAGTTCCCGGCCGGCGCGCAGGAGACCCCCGCTGACCGCCAGGCCCGATACGACCGAATGTTCCGCTACATCCAGCGCCGCTACCACTACGCCGTCATCGCGCACGAGATGGGGCACTCGGTCGGGCTGCGCCACAACTTCGTCAGCAGCTCGGCGCCGCTTTTCTATCGGCCGCAGTACTGGCAGCTCCGCACGCGCAACGGCCAGGCCAAGGCCGAGTGTGTCGAGGCCGTCAGCGACGGCGCCAGCTGCGTCGGCCCGCGCTACTGGGATCCGGTCACGCCCGAAGAGCAGTCGAACCTGATCTGGATGTGGATGCAGTCGTCGGTCATGGACTACCCGGGCGACGTGTCGCAGGACATGATCGGCCTCGGGGTCACCGACTTCGCCTCGGCGCGCTTCTTCTATGGCGACAACGTGTCGGTCTACACCAGCCCGGACTACGCGCCGGGCTCCGCCATTGGCACCGGTATCACGCTCGCGACCGACACGTTCGGCGGTTTGCTCGGCATCCGCTACGGGCTGCGCGCGGTGGGCGACACCGGCAGCAACGACTTCCACTACGCGCAGCTGCAAACCAACTACAAGGTCATCGATCGCTGCCACGCGGTGGCGCCCGCGCCGGCCGCCGACTGGGACGAGGCGACCGACGGCAAGTGGGATCCGGTGCTCGACGGCCACGTGGTCAGCATCGACCAGTCGCCGAGCAAGTGCCGGCAGCAGCCGGTCGACTACGTCGGCTACGGCGATCTGCGTGCGCCCACCGCCGCCGAGACCAACGGCGGCTTCTACCGCGGCGGCCCCAGCGTCGATGCAGCCGGTAAGCGGCTGCGCGTGCCGTACGCGTTCGCCAGCGACAACTGGGCCGACATCGGCAACGTGTCGGTGTTCCGCCACGACAACGGCGCCGACCCCTACGAGCAGGTGCAGTTCCTGGTCTCCACGCACGAGACGCGGCACATCTTCGACAACTACCGCCGCAACCGCTCGACGTTCAGCCTGCTCGGCGCCTCGCAGCGATCGTTCTCGCGTTACAACTCGAAGCTACAGGGGATCTCGAGCGGGGTCGGGTTCCTCGCGTCGATCTACCGTGATCTCGGCACCAACCAGGGCTACGCGTTCGACACGTTGTGGCCGTACATCGCCGGTCTACAGATGCACGACAACGTCATCGCGGCGACCGTCGCGTTCGACCACTTCGCGCGCCAGCTCGCCCGCCCCGAGCCCGGCCGCCACTACCGACGCGCCGGCGGGTTCCTGGACCCGGTGCTGCACGCCGACACCGACCCCGACGATTTCGGTCCCAACAACGCGCAGCTCGGCCAGACCCAGGTCGTGATTCCGAACGGGACCACCGGCTACTTCAAGGACGTCGGGTTTGGGGGCCACCCGCTCGAGAACGCGCTATCCAGCACCCACGGCGACAACGACGTCGAGTACATCCAGAACGCCGGCTCGTACTACGACAAGATCAACACAGCGATCCTGCTGTCCGAGTCCGAGGATCGCTTCATCAGCCAGTCGCGGCGCGACTTCTACGACGCGCGGTTTCGATCGATCGGCATGGCGGACGTGTTCCCCGACGGGTTCCGGCGGGTGATCGCCAACGCGCTGACCGGCGACCGCGCGATCCTCGGCCCGCGCCTCGAGGCCGACGCCGCCGGGCTGCCTATCCTCGACAATACCGCGCCGACCACGCTCGATCCGATGGCGCCGTTTTATCCCAAGCGGCCGCTCGGGTGGGTGAGCTTCTGGCCCACGCGCGGGCCCGAGGTGTGCTTCGCGACCGACGGACGCAACGCGTGCAGCAACTTCAACGGCGACGGTGGGCTCGCGCCCGTGGCGCCCGTCAACACCGCCGTCGTCGATCCGCAGATCGGCTGGGAGGTGCAGAAGTTCCTGATGGCGTGGACGCTCACGTACATCAAGGCCAACGAGAAGACCGACTGGACCGACACGCTGCGCATCTGGCGTCTGGGCCAGAACGCCGCGCCGGACCTCGAGCCGCGCATCGAGTGGCAGGACCCCGTCTCCGGTGAGCTGTACGTCGCGCGCACGAAGGGCAGCGAGTGCCTGTTCGGCGACGCCGCCAACGCCTGCGCGGGCGGCAAGCTGGTAGAGAAGGGGATCGCGGCGCGCGTGCTCGAGTACGCCAACCAACTGACCGCCAACGGCTACAAGCTGGACGAGATCGGTTTCCCGGCGGCGGGCGGGCGTCCGGCGGGCTTCAACCCGTTCGGGCGCGCGATGGTCGTCCGCCACCCGGGCGGCGTGGCGGTGGTCAAACGCGACCCCGCGATCCGCAACATCACCGACACGGGCGGCCTCGCCATCATCCCCGACTGCGACCAGAACGTCACCCCGGCGTGCACGCCGCTGACCGTCGACCAGAACCACTGGGCGCACGAGCTGCGGGCGTACAAGTCGGTGCCCGACTATCTGTGGCAGACTGAGTCGGTCTACGGCTGGTTCAACACCGCGAGCCCACGTGGAGTGTTTTAGTGGATCGGGGGACGTTGCTCGCTGCAGCCTCGGCGGCGGCCTTGGCGGCGGCCCTCGTGGCGGCGCCGGCGGTGGCCCGCGAGGCTGACCCCACCGCCGATTCTTCGGTGGTGAACGGGGCCACGCCGGAGACGCCGAACCGGTGGGAGGGCAGCCTGCTGCTCTTCGATCAGTCGCTCACCACCCAGACGGCGGGCGTGGGGGCGGACTACCAGAGCGCCAACCCCACCTACGAGTGGTGGGTTGCGCTCAAGCCGCGACTGACGGTCCTCCGGCGCGGGGCGGACACGCTGACGCTCAATCTGTGGCTGAACGCCTTCCTCGAGCTGACCGACAGCGACACCAGCACGCGCGCGCGCGAGCTCCTGCTCGGGCCGACCTATCTGTGGGCGACCCATGCGCATCAGTTTCGCGATCACGCCGGCTATCGGACCTCGGCCAGCATCGGCCCGCGCTTCACGTTGCCGACCGACAAGGGGGCGCGCGCGACCGGACAGATCATGGGCGTGGGCGCGATCGCCGGCGCGTCGCAGGCGTTCCCGTTGGGGGGCACGGCGGCACGCGCGCTCACCGGGGGGCGCCTAGGCATCAGCGTGACCTACAACCATCCGCTCAATCGATGGACGTCGCCCGAGAGTGACGACGTCGCGGTGCTGCGCGAGGACGTCAACGGCGTGCCCATCGTGTCGCACCAACTGCGCGGTCAGATGAACGTGCGCGACGCGCTGAACGTCTCGCTGCTGGGCGACATGCAGCTCACGCGCCGGCTGGAGCTGGCGCTTTCGTACATCGTGTTGAACACGTGGCGCTACCCGCCGCCCGCCGCGGTGCTGACCGTGACCCCGACCGGCCCCGCGGTCGTGATGAGCAACCTGGATCCGACCACGTACGGCGTGAGCACGTGGGTGACCGCCACGCTCGGATACGACGTGCTCGACGAGCTGACGGTGAGCGTCGGCTACTACAACCTCGCCAATCAGCTGTCGCCGTACGGCACCCGGCGCGATCCGCTGTGGAGCCCGGCGGCGCGCTTCTTCCTGGCGTTGACCGCGCACCTCGACGCGATCGGCGACCACGTCCGCCGCCGCGTCACGAGATGACGATACTGGTGACCGTCGGATTGCCCGAACGTCGGTTCGAGCAGAGCGATCAGTATGCTTCGCAGATGAAGCCCTCTGGCGTCTTGCACTGGAAGTCGTACCAGGCCTTGCTGTTGAGCTGGATGACCGCGCAGGCTTCGGGGTCGATTTCGTCGTTGGGCTCGGTCCGGCCCCAGTTGGCGTAGCGCCCGCCGACCGCGGCGCCGTTGCCGTCGCCGAGCCAGAACGCGTCCCCGTCGGTCCACCGCCAGTCGCCGTCCGTCGTCGGTTCGTACGCGCCGATCCAGACCTCGAGGTGCTGAGCGGACGGGCTGGCGGCGGCGAAGGAGACCAGCCAGTTGTTCTCGGCGAGGTCGTCGATCCTGACCAGGCGCGCGGCGCGCGCCTCGCAGTACGCGCGCGCGGTCGGCCAGTCGACCGTGTCCTCGCAGAGTAGGTAATCGTGGCCGTTGTACGCCATCGACGTGCACATGCTGATGCCGTCGGGGTTCACGCCGCCGTCACCGCCGCC
>WNGB01015185.1_pt1 | contig 10219 bp, 10 predicted proteins | sample 5400681 | NCBI WGS metagenome assembly WNGB01 (sample SAMN13153367, study PRJNA577476) | soil metagenome | isolation source: 115 cm soil or saprolite under grassland replicate 2 | place: USA:California | collected 2016-06-15
GGGCGGTGGAGCGGCCGTGGTTGGATTCGACCTTGCCGATGCCGGCCAGGACCTGCCAGGTGAGCGTGGGGCAGGCCGCCGCCGCGGTCACATACAGCGCCAGGTACGCAGCCGGAATGTCACCCACCGCATAGGCGCTCGCGTCGGCCGTCTTGGTCCGCGCCGTGGCCGGAGCCTGAGCCGGCGCGGGGAGGCGGGAGGCCCGCAGGGCGTGCTGGATTGTGCGACCGACCGCGCCACCTACTTTGGCCAGGGGGAAGCCGGGGGAGGCGCGGTCGGTCAGCACGGCGAGCAGCAGCAGCGCTCCGATCACGCCGACTGCTCTCAGCTTGAAACCCGGGCTCACGACACCTTCCACCCGGCGCCGTCACGCCGAACAGTCACGAAGGCGGTGGACATGTCGGTCGGACTGACCTCTGCCATGACCAGTACACGGGTCACCGTCGCGCTGATCCGCTGCCGCTGGAGCGCCTTGACCCGGTCGCTCGGGACGCGCTTCTGGCGCGCGAACCAGCTCGCGGCCGCATCCTCAGGACGTTCGGCGGCGCGTGGCGCCACCGGCGACGCCGCGGTCACCGCGGCCGGCTTGGAGGCCGCCGCCGGGGCGGCTCGCAGCGCGGAGCCGCCGGCCACCGGCCCGTCGGCGTGGTCGTAGAGCGCGCTCACCATGGCGACCAGCGCGACCGACAGCACGGTCGCCGCCGCCAGCCGGCGTCCCATCGGCGTGGCCAGCAGCCGGAACGGCACCAGCAGGAGCCGCGCCGCCGCGCCGGCCGCGGTGTCCGACGGCCGCGCAGGCCAGGGCCCCGGGATGGTGGCGCCAATGCGCTTTGTGGTGCGGACGGAGGTGGCTTCAGCGTTCATCTCTTGCTCCTCGAGGTAGATGTCGTTCTGGGCGCCAGGCTCGTCGGCGGCGTATCGACCGCCGCACCAGCAGGGCGGCCACGACGAGCGGCCACATCGACCCGGCGAGCAGCAGGCCGATGTACTCGTCGGACCGGTGCAGCGCCTCGGCCAGGCGCATCACGGCGAACGACCCCAACGAGGTCAGGGCGAGCAGCGCAGCGCAGCTGAGCACGGGCAGCACCCAGTAGCGCACGATCGCGCCCCGGCGCCGCGGGCCTTCCACGGCAAAGGGCAGCACGAACAGACCGGCAAGGCAGAGCAGGAACAGCAGCGCCTGCGCCACGGTGGCCAGCATGGCGAGCACCCCCAGCGCGACGGCGAACGGCAGGACGTAGCCCAGGGCCGAGGTGGCGATGAAGGTTCGCTCCGGCCCGTGGTGCCCGATCGCCCAGTCGTTGACGGAGCTGATGCTCTTGCGGAGCGCGCCGAGCACGCTCGGCTTGCTGCCCGGCGGAGCGGTCGTGAGCACGCCGCTGCCGGTCTGCAGGCGCGACAGCGGGTTGCCGACGAATGACGTCCAGTACTGGCTGGCCAGCGCCTGCATGACCTGCTGCGGCCGCGCGCCGGGCTTGACCCGGTCGCTCGGCGCCGCCGTCGCCACCACGTCCAGCATCACGTTCGGGATGCCCACGCCCGGCGCCGCGGCGGCGCGGACCGTCGCCTGCGGCTTGGTCACCAGCAACGTGCCCGCCACCAGGAGCAGCAGCGCGAGCATCCAGGTCCGCCGCGACGGCCGGAGCACCACCCCGTAGCCCACCAGGGCGATGATCACCAGCTCGGTGCCCGCCTCGAGGGCCATGCGGTGGTTGCCACGCCAGGAGCTCAGGCTGCCCGCCGCGCTGTCGCCCACCAGGAAGTCGAGCAGGTTCAGGCGGTACACGTCGCGCTGCCGCTCGATCGACGACTTGGCCAGCCACGCGGTCGCATGCATCGCCTGGCGTGCGGAGAAATTGAGGAGGCCGCGCCCCTCAACCTCGATGCGCTCGCGCTGGTAGTCCCAGGGCCTGCTGGCGGGGCTGGAGGGGTCGTCGGGCCGGTGGGGGTTGGCGACGGCGAGCAGCGCGAGCAGGATGAACGCGATGGCCAGATAGCGCAACAGGATCGCCGCGGCCTGACGCGCCATGCCCTGCTGGCGCGTCGGCGCAGTCCACATCCTGGCCGCGGCGGCCGGAATCCCAGCTCGGCGGCGCTCGGTCGTGCTGTTCACGGCTTCCCCTTCACGTGAACGTGGCTACCTGGCTCGACCCAGCTCGAACAAATGTTCGAACAAACATATGTTCGAGCTTCCGAGTGCCGTAGTCAAGTTGGGAAGGACGATTTGAGGAGCTGGTGGCCTATCTCCTTGGCTCCAGTGAAATGCGCGAACCGACGAAGATGCGCGGAAATGGGCTCGAAGCGGCATGTGAACGACGCACGTCGTGCCGGTCGTATGCGGCTGGCGCTGCCTAAACGCGGCGGGGAGCGACGCGCCGAGCGCTCCGGCCGATTGACCCGGAAGGGGCGACCACGGTGCCATACGGCTGCGGCGGCGTCACCAGCGCCTCCTCGACCAGGCGGTAAAAGAGCAAACCGCGGTGCCGGGCCGAGCGGCGGTTGAAGCGGAACGTGAACTCGTCCAGGTACCAGTCGAGCAGTTCCGAGGAGGTCGCCCCCTGATGGGTGGTCAGCAGCCAGCGCGTCAGGCGCCGCTCGATGTCGCGCAGGTACGTGAAGGGCGGGCGCGGCGCCCCGGCCTCGCCGCCCTGGGCCTCGCCGCCGGCTCCGGTCGTCCCCGAGCCAGCGACCGACCAGCCGACCTCAGCCAGGATCGCCGGATCGCGCAGGCCGTCGACGCGCACGAGCGTGCGAGGCTCCACGGCCCAGGCCAGGAATCGCACGAGCTCCTGGTCGCTCTCTGAGCATAGCCGCTGCATCCGCACCCGCCCGGGCTCGCTGTCACGGTCCTCGACCGCGATCGCCACGACCACCCGCGGTCGCCGCCGCCGACCGCCGCCGGCGCGCGACGGCGTTTGCCTGCTCAGCCGCGCGGACAGCACGGTGCGGCCGACCTCGGCCAGACCCTCGAGGCGAGGACGACCGGAGCGGACCATCGCGCGCCGCAGGCGGTGCAGGATCGTCCAGGCGGTCTCGTAGCTGCCGAGGCCGAGCGCCTGCTGTAAGCGGCGCGCTGAGACGCCCTCGTCGGCCGTGCTGACGTGCCAGGCCGCCGCCAGCCATTGCCGCAGCGGCGTGCGCGTGCCCTGGAAGAGCGTGCCGGCGGTGACGGTGGTCTCGCGGCCGCAGGAGCGGCACACCAGGCGGCGCCGGGAGCCGCGCCAGGGCTCGCCGGCCCAGCCGCAGCGCCCGCAGAGGAAGCCGTGCGGCCAGCTCAGGCGCTCGAGGTAGCGCACACAGGCTGCGTCATCCGGAAAGAAGTCCGCGAACTCCTCCCACGTGCGCGGGTAGTCCTGCCCGGCGACGGGATTGCCGGGCGCGCGCTGGATCGGGATCGGCGGGAGCATCCCGCGTAGTTTCTCCCGCGCCCGTGACGGCCCTTGCTACAGCTCGCCCACGTGCGGGATCGGCCAGACCTTGACGATGGCACTGCCGACCAGCGCCGACCTCGGCACCTGGCCGAAGTACCGCGAATCGGCCGAGTCCTCGCGGTTGTCGCCCATCATCCAGTAGTGATCCGGCTGGATCCGGACCGGCCCGAAGTCGGAGGTGACGGTCTTCGGCGGGAGGTAGGCCTCGGCCACCGGCCTGCCGTTGCGCCAGAGCTTGCCGCCGCGGCCCTCGAGGACGTCGCCGGGCACGCCGACGACGCGCTTGATCAGGTCCTCGTTGCCGGGAGGCGTGCCGCCGAGGCCCTGCGCCACGGCGCGCCGCACCCACGAGAGGGGACCCTGCGACACCTGCGGCCTTTCGTTGGTCGGGCGCAGGAACACGGCGACCTGGCCGTGCCGCGGGTCGCCCAGCCGGTAGGCCATCCGGTTCACCACCACGCGGTCCCCGACGTCAAGCGTCGGCTCCATCGATCGGGACGGGATGAAAAAGGCCTGGATCAGGAATCCCTTGACCACGATCGCCAGCACCAGGGCGGTGATGATGAGCAGCGGAAGCTCGGCGAGCAGGCGCTTCTTGCGACGACGCACGTGCTTGCCGTGGTACCGCAGGACGCGGGTGGGCCTCACCCGCTCGCTGGTGCTCAGCGCCCCACGCTCCAGCTCGTGGTCATACCTCCTCATCGGCGACGCCCGACCGCCGCTTGACCTGATCGGACCGGGTGCCTTGCCCGGAACCCCCACTGTAACGCTTCGGGCAGCGGAACCCGGAAACGCGCGCGGCGCTGCGCGGGTCCTCTATGACGGCGAGATCAGTGATGGTACGGTCCGTTTTGTCGGCGGTCGGCCTGCTTTAGCGGGAGACGAGGTCGGATGCGACAGACGGACGTAGCACAGGTCGTTCCCTCGGGCGCACCGGCAGGCGTGGAGCTGGCCGCGATCGAGCTCGTCGGCGTGACCAAGCACTTCTCGGCCCATAGCGGGAGCGTGGTCGCGGTCGAGGACGTCGACCTCTCCATCGCCGCCGGAGAGTTTTTCTCCCTGCTGGGGCCGTCAGGGTGCGGCAAGACCACCACGTTGCGGATGCTCGCCGGCTTCGAGGAGCCGACCAGCGGCCGGATCCTGCTGTACGGCAGGGACGTGGTCGGCGTCCCGCCCTACCGGCGCGACGTGAACATGGTCTTCCAGCACTATGCGCTGTTCCCCCACATGAACGTCTACGACAACATCGCCTTCGGGCTGCGTCACAAGAAGGTCCCGCGCGACGAGATCGAGCGGCGCGTCACCGAGTCGCTGCGGCTGGTCGAGCTGGAGGGCCGGGAACGGCGCCGGCCGCGCCAGCTCTCTGGCGGGCAGCAGCAGCGGGTGGCGCTGGCCAGGGCGCTGGTGAACCGCCCACGCGCGCTGCTGCTGGACGAGCCGCTCGGCGCGCTCGACCTCAAGCTGCGGCGGGCGATGCAGCTGGAGCTCAAGCGCATCCAGCGGGAGGTCGGGATCACCTTCGTCTACGTGACGCACGACCAGGAAGAGGCGCTGACGATGTCGGACCGCCTGGCGGTCATGAACGCCGGCCGGATCGAGCAACTCGGCACGCCACGGGAGCTGTACGAGCGGCCGGCCACGCGCTTCGTGGCCGACTTCCTCGGCACCTCGAACATCTTCGGCGGCCGGGTCGAGCGCCACGACCAGGCCTGGGCCATCGCCGGGCTCGGCCCGCGGGAGCGGGTGCTGCTGCGAGCCGCCGATGGGCTGGAGGCGGGCCAGCACGTGGAGATCGTGGTGCGCCCGGAGAAGATGGCACTGCACGCGCTCGAGGCGCCGCCGCCGCCGCCGACGCACTGCGCCCTGCGCGGCACCGTCACAGAGGTCGTCTACCTCGGCACGTCGACCACGTACAGCGTACGGACCGACGGCGACGTGCGCGTGGTCGTCTACCGGCAGAACGCGTCGACCGCGGCCGGCGACGAGGTCGTCGCCGGCCAGTCGGGATGGCTGTCGTGGCTGCCGGAGCATTCCTACATGCTTGGACCGTCCAGGCACGTGCCGAGCGATGACGCCGCGGCGCGGGAACATGGCAGTTGAGAAAGGGAGGGCGACCGTGAGCGAGAACGAGCGGTGGACCGTCGACCCCGCGCTGCTGCGCGGACTGACCATGCCACGTCTGACCCGCAGGTCAGCGCTGCGCGGCGCCGGGATCGCCGGCATGGCGGCCCTGCTCGCCGCGTGCGGGGTCAAGGGCACCTCCAAGAGCGCCCCGCCTCCCGACGCGGCGAAGGCCTTCTGGGACAAGCAGACCAAGGCTGGGGTCCTCAACTTCGCCAACTGGCCCGCGTACATCGACACCGATCCGGTCAACGGCAAGACCACCCTGCAGCGGTTCACCGACGCCACCGGCATCGAGGTGAATTACAAGGAAGTAATTCAGGACAACGACTCGTTCCTGGGCAAGATCACGCCGTCGCTGCGGGCGGGCCAGGACACCGGCTGGGACCTGATGGTGATCACCAACGGCGGCCCGATCGAACGGCTGATCCGGCAGAATTTCCTGCAGGAGCTGGACGTCGCGCGGCTGCCCAACTTCACCAGATACGCCGCCGCCGAGTTCAAGAACCCGAGCTACGACCCCAACAACCGGCACAGTGTCGCCTGGCAGGGCGGGATCACCGCGATCGGCTACAACCCGAGGCTCACCGGCCGCGAGATCACCAGCTTCGAGGACCTCTTCGACCCGAAGTTCAAGGGCAGGGTCGGCATGTTCGGAGACAACGTCGACCTGCCGAACTTCGCCATGGCGGGGATGGGCATCAACCCGGAGAAGTCGACCGAGGCCGACTGGCGGCGCGCCGCCGACCGGCTCAAGCAGCAGCGCGACAGCGGCATCCTGCGCAAGTACATCGACAACGCCCAGGAGATCCAGGGGCTCCAGTCGGGTGACCTGTGGATCTCCATGGCGTACTCGGGCGACATCTACCAGATCAACGCCGAGCTGGAGAAGGCAGGCAAGCCTGGCGAGATCAAGTTCGTCATCCCCAAAGAGGGCGGGATGCTGTGGACCGACAACATGTGCATCCCAGTGAAGGCCAAGCACCCGCTGGACGCGCTGACCTACATGGACTTCGTCTACCAACCGGCCATCGCCGCGCAGCTCGCGGAGTTCATCCAGTACATCACGCCGGTGCAGGACGCGGCCAAGACGCAGATGCAACTCGACATCCCCAGGGCCGACGCCGACCGCAAGGAGACACTGGAGGCGGCGACCAAGGACCCGCTGATCTTCCCGACCCCCGCCGACCTCTCCCGCACCCACCGCTACCGGGTCCTCACCCTCCAAGAGGAGAAGGTCTGGAACAGCATCTTCGAGCCGATCGTGCAGGCATGACGTGAGGCGCACGGCCCCCTACCTGCTCGCGCTGCCGGGGGTGCTGTGGCTCGCGGCGTTCTTCATCGTGCCGATCGTGATGACCCTGTCGGTCTCGCTCCAGACCGGCAACGTCGAGCAGGGATTCCAGTTCACCTGGCACTTCGCCAACTACTCGGACGCCATGAGGCTGTACCACGTCCAGTTCGTGCGCTCGATCGTCTACGGGCTCATCGTGACGGGCGTGACCTTCCTGCTGGCCTACCCGATGGCCTACTGGATCGCGTTCCACGGCGGGCGGCGCAAGACGGTCTACCTCTTCCTGATCCTGCTGCCGTTCTTCGTGTCGTTCGTGATCCGCACGGTGGCCTGGCAGTTCATCCTGTCGGACAACGGCATCCTGCTCGGCCCGCTGAAGAACCTCCATCTGCTCGGGCAGGACTTCCACGTGCTGGCCACCTCGTCCGCGGTGGTCGGCGGGCTCACCTACAACTACCTGCCGTTCATGGTGCTGCCGCTGTTCGTCTCGCTCGAGCGCATCGACCCGACGCTGGTCGAGGCGGCCAACGATCTGTACGCGAGCCGCATCCGGGCGTTCCTGCGGGTGGTCTTCCCGCTGTCCATCCCCGGCGTCTTCGCGGGCGTGCTGCTCACGTTCGTGCCGGTCGCCGCCGACTACATCAGCGCCAGCATCCTCGGCGGCACCAGCACGACCATGATCGGAAACGTCATCCAGACCCTGTACCTGACCAACAACGACTACCCCCTGGCCTCCGCGCTGTCCTTCATCCTGATGGCCGTGCTGACCGCGGGGGTCCTCGTCTACGCCAGAGTGCTCGGCACGCAGCGCGTGTACGAGGTGGCGTCGGGATGAGCGGCGCGGCCACCGTCACCCGCCCGGGAGCGCAGCCGGCGGCGCGGGCCGAGCCGCGCCGGCGCCCGGCGGGACGCTGGATCGCCGTGGCGCTCGGCGCCTACACCTGGCTGATGATCTTCTACCTGACGGCGCCGATCCTGGTGATGATCGCCTTCGGCTTCAACGACACCCACTCGCGGGTGAACCTGCGCTGGCAGGGCTTCACCGTGAAGTGGTACGGGAAGCTGTTCGACATCCCGGACCTGTCGGCGGCGCTGCGCAACTCGCTGCTGATCGCCCTGTTCACCGCGGTGATCTCGACCGTGCTCGGCACCATGGTCGGGCTCTCCCTGGGTCGCTACCGCTTCCGCGGCCTGGCAGCGCTCGACCTGCTGATGTTCGCCAACATCGCCGCGCCCGAGCTGGTGCTCGGCGCGGCGCTGCTGACGCTGTTCATCACCGTCCAGTTCCAGCGCGGCTTCCTCACGATCCTGGTCGCGCACGTGATGTTCACGATCGCGTACGTGGCCGTCACCGTGCGGGCCCGGCTGGCGGGCTTCGACCGCACGCTGGAGGAGGCGGCGCAGGATCTCGGCGCCGACCCCTGGGCGACCTTCCGCAAGATCACCCTGCCGCTGATCTTCCCTGGCATCCTGGCCGGCGCCCTGCTGTCCTTCGCCCTGTCGATCGACGACTTCGTCATCACCAACTTCAACTCCGGCCAGACCCAGACGTTCCCGATCTGGGTCTTCGGCGCCACGCGGGTCGGGGTCCCGCCTCAGGTAAATGTCATGGGCACGCTGATCTTCCTGGGTGGGGTCGGCCTGGCCGTCGGCCACGCGATCGCGGCGCGCCGGCGCGCCCTGGAATGAGGCCGGGCGGCGCTCTCCGAGGCAGGCAGGCGACGAAAGGACTGCAATGCGCACGCTGCACAACTTCATCGGCGGCGAGCACCACGACGCCGCTGACGGGCGCACCTCGACGCTGGTCGACCCGGCGACCGGGGGGCCGTTCGCGGAGGCGCCCCTGTCCGGCGAGGCCGACGTGGACGCGGCCTGCCGGGCGGCCCTGCGAGGGTTCGAGACCTGGCGCGACGCCACGCCGGCGGAGCGCAGCCGCGCGCTGCTCAAGATCGCCGACGCCATCGAGGAGCGGGCCGAGGAGCTGGTGCGCCTGGAGTGCGAGAACACCGGCAAGCCCGTGCAGATGACCATGGACGAGGAGGTCCCGCCCGCCCTCGACCAGATCCGTTTCTTCGCGGGAGCCGCCCGCATGCTCAACGGGCTGTCGGCCGGGGAGTACATGGCCGGGCACACCTCGATGATCCGGCGCGAGCCGGTCGGGGTGTGCGCCCAGGTCACGCCCTGGAACTACCCGTTCATGATGGCGGTGTGGAAGTGGGCGCCGGCGATCGCCGCCGGCAACGCCGTGGTGCTGAAGCCCTCCGACACCACGCCCGTCACCACCGTGTGGATGGCCGAGCTGATGAGCGAGTTCCTGCCGCCGGGGGTGATCAACGTGATCTGCGGCGACCGTGAGACCGGCGCCGCGCTGGTCCGCCACCGGGTCCCGGCGATGGCCAGCATCACCGGCAGCGTCCGCGCCGGTCGCGAGGTGGCCAGAGCCGCCGCCGACGACCTCAAGCGCGTCCACCTCGAGCTCGGCGGCAAGGCGCCGGTGATCGTCTTCGACGACGCCGACCCGGAGGCGACCGCAGAGGCGATCGCGGTGGCCGGCTACTTCAACGCGGGTCAGGACTGCACAGCGGCGACCCGGGTGCTGGCGGGGGGTCGCATCCACGACGAGTTCCTCGACGCCCTGGTGGCGCAGGCGAAGAGCACGAAGACGGGCGCGCCGGACGACGAGGACGTGCTCTACGGCCCGCTGAACAACGCGGGCCAGCTCGCACGGGTGCGGGGGTTCCTGGAGCGCATGCCCGCCCGGGCCGAGGTGCTCACCGGCGGGCACGTGATCGGCGACCGGCCGGGCTACTTCCACGAGCCGACCGTGGTCGGTGGGCTGGAGCAGAGCGACGAGATGATCCAGGACGAGGTCTTCGGTCCGGTGATCACCGTGCAGCGCTTCGACGACGAGGAGAAGGCGCTGGCCTGGGCCAACGACGTGGAGTACGGGCTGGCCGCGAGCGTGTGGACGCGCGACCACGGCCGCGCCATGCGCATGGCCCGCCGGCTGGACTTCGGCTGCGTGTGGATCAACACGCACATCCCGCTGGTGGCCGAGATGCCCCACGGCGGCTTCAAGCACTCGGGGTACGGCAAGGACCTGTCGATGTACGGGTTGGAGGATTACACGCGCATCAAGCACGTGATGTCGAGCATCGAGGACTGACAGGGCAACCGGACCCGCGGGACGCCGGCTCGCTCGGACCTCAGACCGGCGCCGTTGTCGTCGTCGGCGGTGGCGGTTCCGTCGTGGGCGGTGGCGGCGCCGTTGTTGTCGTCGGCGGTGGCGGTTCCGTCGTGGGTGGCGGCGGCGCCGTTGTTGTCGTCGGCGGCCTGGTGGTCGCCGTTGGCTTCATCGTCGCCGTTGGACTGG
>WNGB01023483.1_pt1 | contig 10219 bp, 12 predicted proteins | sample 5400681 | NCBI WGS metagenome assembly WNGB01 (sample SAMN13153367, study PRJNA577476) | soil metagenome | isolation source: 115 cm soil or saprolite under grassland replicate 2 | place: USA:California | collected 2016-06-15
TCCCCAAAGACAGGTAGCCTGCTGCCGAAGGAAGGCACCCTCGTTTCAGTCACCGAAAACCTTGGCCGGACGCTTTTGCTCGTTGAATTTGCACGCGGACACCGCGAATACGTTTTCGAGAACGAGGTAGAATTCGAACAAGATCATTCCTCCAGCTCTAAACAAGAATGCTACCTGTAATTCGCGCTCTGTATTTGATGAAGAACTCTGGCGGCACCGCCACAACCTTCGCGCACCTGGACACGACCATCGTTTTGGAGCGGTCGATTGCCGAAATGAGAATCTACGACGGTGGATCCGCTCAAATCGACCTCTCGCGCCCTCGCGCCGGAAATCGTCGGCCAAGAGCACTGCAACGCTGCGCGTGGAGTGCAAAAGGTGCTACAGCGACTCAAAGACCTACAGGATAACATTGCGATTCTCTGCATGGACGAGGACGACGCGTGTGATATGATCCTGCGCGATTCCGGGAAATAATTTTGCGATCAGCGCATGTAAAGCTTGGAGGAGTGCCGTGAATGCTAAGATTGTTGATTCAATACTGCGGCGTTCGACAAGGGCGGCGCCAATCCTGGTTGCCTATTTCCTTTTAGTTCCTGGCCTTGCCCGCTCGGATAGCTCTTCGAATCCTCCCGGGTCCACGCGGATCGACTTTGGCATGCCCGAACACTTGGGCCGGCAGGTGGCTCCGACACCGAGCGCGCCTTGGAGCGCCCCCGATCTCCGCGGCTACACGAGCCTGCTCAAGTCAGCCGAACCGTCACCCATCGAGCCGCAAAAACGCTATAACCTTGTCGAGCTTATCGACATCGCTGAGCGCGTGAATCCCGAGACGCGTGTCGCGTGGGAAGCTGCACGCAAGGCCGCAATCGCGGTTGGATTGGTCGAGAGCGAATACTTTCCGGTGCTCACACTGTCGGCCCTTGGTGGTTACCAGAGTGAGGCTTTTCCGGCGCCGAAGGACGTCGCTCCTAACGGTTTCTTTCGCGCAAACCTGAACCAAATTCTTCCCACACTCAATCTGCGCTGGTTGCTTCTAGACTTTGGCCGCCGGGGGAACACTTGGGACGCAGCGAAAGAGCGTCTCTTAGCAGCCAACCTTGGCTTTAATCGCAAGCACCAACAGATCATCTTCAATGTCCAGCGCGCATTTCTCGGTCTTACTAGCCTGCGGGGGAAAATTGGCGTCGCGCAAAGCGCTGTCGATTCCGCGCGTGCCGTCCGCGAGTCGGCGGAAGCGCAATTGCGAAACGGTTTGGCAACTCTTCCCGAAGTCTCTCTCGCACGGCAGCAAGAAGCCCAGGCTGCCTTCGATCTGGAGGATGTGTTGGCGACCGAACGTGATGGCCAAGTGGCGCTGGCGGAAAGTATTGGGATCCCTCCAACTACGCCGATCCAGGTTACCGACTTCTCCGCCCTGCCTCCGCCGGCGGCTTTGGAGGACTCCGTCGAGAAGGTGATCGACCAAGCCCTCGAAAGACGGCCCGATCTCATCGCAAAGGTAGCAGCGCTTCGCGCCAAGGAAGCGGAGGTTCGCCGCGCCCGGGCAGACTATTTTCCCACACTCTCTCTTGTTACGATCGCCGGCCGCGCCAAAATCACAGGAGGAAATCAACCAACGGGATGGTTTAGCGCGGCTGAGCCGAGTTACGGCGTCGGGCTCTTTTTTCAGTGGAACCTGTTTGAGGGAGGAGCTACCCAGCGAAAAGTGGAGTTGGCCGAGGCCGAGCGCCGGGCCGCTCAAGATGAGGTGACCGCCATCCGCGATAAGGCCATTCGAGACGTGTGGAAGGCTTACACGGACGTGCGGCTCGCGGCCCGCAGGCTCGATGTCGCTGCAGCGCTGTTGGATGCCTCGGAGAAGTCTTATGAATCGATTCTGGAGTCTTACCGTCGAGGGCTTGAGACTCTCACGAATCTTCTCGCGGCACGCCGCGAGCTTAGCCGCGCTCGGTTCGTTGACCTCGACACCAGGGTCCAACTGCTCAATGCTTCGGCGGCGCTCGCGTTTACGACCGGGATGCCACCGCCAGGACCGTAGGAAGGTGAACGATGGGACCACAGATCAATGTCATCGGTTCTTTTTTTCCGTCGTGGATGCTGTGCGCGGCAATCGGGATTGCGGCGGCCTTGCTTGGACGGTGGCTGTTTAAACGCACTGGGCTCGATCCTTATGTAGGGCCGCCAGCGCTGGTCTATTCGAGTCTTGGCATTCTCGTCACGCTCGTACTCTGGGTGACTTTGTTCAGAGGTTAACTTTATGGCTGAAAATAACATTGCATCAGATCCGGGTGCCCGCCGCATGGTCGGTCGAGTGCTCGGCATCGGAATCATAGCTGCCGCGGCCATTATGATAGTAGTGGCGTTGCTGCAGTGGGAAACCAGACCGCAAACCGACGACGCCACCGTTCGTGCCAATTTTGTCGGAATTGCCCCCCAGGTCAACGGTCACATCGTCGAACTGCACGTACGTGATAACCAGCTGGTAAAGGAAGGCGATCTTCTTTTCCTGATCGATCCACGCCCCTACAAGATTGCGCTGGAGCGCGCTCGAGCCACGTTGGCTCTGGCTCGTAAAGAAGTTGATGGCCTGAGGAACAGTGCCGCCACTGCTGTCGCGGGCATCTCCAAGGCAGAAGCGCAACTCAACGCCTCCGCGTCCGAGGTGACGCGCCGCGAAATGGATCCGGTAGTGGCCGACGCCGAGATCGCTCGCCTGGAAGCGCAGTTCCAGCATGCCGACGAACATTTGAAGCGTGTTGAGCCACTGTTACCGCTGCAATTCGTCACCACAGACAACGGGCGCTGCGACAGGCCCGCAGTCAACGAGCCAGCGCCGAGGACGCCATTGGTCAGTACGAGGGTATCAATGCCAGGATAGCCGCGGCTGAGGCGGCGGTGCATTCGGCGGAATTAGATCTCAGCTACTGTACTGTGCTTGCGCCGTTCACAGGCCTGGTGGTCAACATGAATATATCAAATGGCGCCTTCGCCCGGGCCGGCGTGGAAGTGTTCACCTTGGTGGATACGCGCACCTGGTACGTCGTTGCCAACTTCCGTGAGACGCAGCTACGGCACATTCCTGCGGGCGTGCCGGTGGATGTTTATCTGCAATCGCAACCCAGCAGGCATTTCCGCGGCACTGTCGTTGGGCTCGGTTGGGCCGTGCTGCCGGAGAACGGCACAAGCGTCAATGGACTGCCGCGGGTCGAGCGCTCGCTTGACTGGATCCGCCTCGCCGCGCGTTTCCCGATACGCATCAAAGTGGACAACCCGGATGATTCCTTTCGCATTGGTGCTTCCGCAGTAGCAACTGTGAGCGGCACCTGGCGCTCGGTCGATCGATGAGCGGCTTAAGCCTTCTTGAGTTTCTCCGCCGCGAGCTCGCGCCGACCCCGGGAAGAGGCAGTAAAACCTTCCGCCTCACTTTGGCCTGCCTCGCCGCAACCATCCCGATCTTGACCCACCACATTCCCCACGGGCTGATCGTGATGATTCTGATGTATCTGATTACGCAAGAGGACACGGCCGCCACCGTAATCGGATCGATCCTGGGTTTGATCGGCGCCACCGTCGGTTTGGGACTTGCCCTCCTTGCCTGGAGGATTTCACTGGATATTGTCTGGCTGCGTCTCTGCTTTTTGGTCTTATTCCTATTCGGCGGATTATTCCTCAAGCGTGTGCTAACGATCGGGGCGCTGGGCTCTGCCATTGGTCTCCCGGCATCCCTTGTCATGATTCTTCCCGATATTCTCCCGCCGAGTCCGGAAGTCATGGTCGAGTTCGTCCTCTGGATCTGGTGGTGCGTGACGCTGGGACTTTCGGTTAATGCCGGCGTACAACTCCTGCTATCGCCGGGAGACCCCCTCATGCTGCTTCAACGCGAGCTAGTGACCAGGATTAAAGCCGTTGAGCAGTCTCTGCGTCGCCTCGCTCGTAGCGAAGCGCTGGAGCCGTCGAGCGCGTCCCTGTCATCTCTTTCGATTGCGGGCATGTCGCGGCCGCTCGCGCTACTGAAGACCGCGTCGGTGGTCCATGCATGGGCCGGTGAGCGTCATGACGGGCTCGCTACACTTATCACGCTCATCGACCGGCTAGTGACCAGCGCTGTCGCGTTGGAAGGCCTTGCAGCTCACTCAGCCGAACAGATTCGCCATGAGCGATTGTTGAGCGTAGCCGAGGGCTGCGATCGCATGCGGCTCGCATTCGAAAAAATGCGCTTGCCGGCTCCCGGCGAGTGGGTAGCGCTCGCCCATGAGCAGAACACCGAACCGCCCATTCCGCTATTAGACATCGAGCGGACGCTGGACCAAATCGCTTTGACGCTGCCCCAGTACTTTGCGGAACTCGATCACTCCAAGGCTGCTCCCGCTGAAAAACGAAGCTTGTTTCTGCCGGATGCCTTCGACAATCCCGAGTATGTCCGCTTTGCGATCAAGGGCACGCTGGCAGCGCTGATCTGCTACGTGCTCTTCATCGGGTTTGATTATCCGGGCATCTACACGTCGGTTATTACCTGCTTCGTAGTCTCGCTCTCGACGATCGGCGCCAGCAACCAGAAAGGAATCCTCCGCTTCGGCGGTGCTGCCGTTGGCGGTCTGATGGGTTTAATCGCCTTGGTCTACCTGTTTCCGAATATAGAGACGATCGGCGGGTTCTGGCTTGTCTTCGGTGCCGGTACTGCGGTTGCCGCCTGGGTGAACTTCGGCACTCCCCGCATCTCCTACGGCGGTTATCAGATCGGCGTCGCCTTTTACAAAGCTATCCTTCAAGACTTTGGCCCAGCCACCAGCGCCACCGTCGTCCGCGATCGTCTGATCGGCGTATTCTTTGGGCTCATCGTGTTCGGCATCGTAGAGCAACTGTTGTGGCCCGTTCGAGCCCAAGACGCGCTGCGAGCGCGCTTGGCCGAGGTGCTGCGCTTGCTCGGGGAGCTTGCTCGATCGAAAACGAGTGACAAGAACCCAACGGTGATTGTCAACGAGGTGGATTCCTGGCGTCGCCGGATCTCCCAGAAAGTGAAGGACGTCCAGGAACTCATCGAGTCGTCCAAGTTTGAGTCGGGTGATCTCAAAGTAAGCGAGATCCAGAAGCTAACCGGTGACGCCCAGATCATCTTTATCCTGCTGCTCTCGCTCGCGCGTCAGTCACACGATATCGCGCAGTCGAATGTAATTCGGACAGCTGCAGTCGAGCTCGATAACGTCATAGCGACAACCTTAGAGGCTTTAGCAATACGCGCAGCTGGTAGCTCGGAAGCGCCGGTTCCAGCGCTCGAGGATACCTTGAATGTTTTTGAGCGCTCCATGACCAGTACGGATGCGCTCGATAAAGAGGCCGCCGCTCACTTTGCCGGGCGACTGGCCATCTATCGCACCCTCATCGCCGCCATCAAGCGGCTTTCTTCGGAATCCCTGAAAACAGCGCAAGACGGACACCGGAGTCTCTCCTCGAACGGGGAGATGTTCTTTGAGAGTCGGAAAACTGAATCAATTTAAAAGTTCATGTTGAAGTGGAGGATCGACAATGACGAAATCTGGGAGCTTGTGGGCAATTGGATACGACGACATAGAAGGGGCCAATAAAGCCCGTGACGAAATCATCAGCCTGGGGTGGCACAAGCACTACCTTATACTCGATGACGTGGTAGTGGTCGTGCGGCACACGGACGGATCGTTCACGCTCGACCGAGAGGCGTTTCCGGCCACGTCCAACGTCCTGGGCTGTAGCGTGGTGGGACTCCTCGCGGGCCTGGTGCTCGGCGCCCCACTGGTCGGCGTGACCATCGGCGCCATGGTGGGAGGCGCTGGTACTGCTGCCGTCTCGGCCTCGGTTGGAATCGGCGACGACTTCGTCAGGGAGGTGAAGGGACTGATGAAGCCTGGGACATCCGCCATTTTCGTCCTGGACCAGGGGGGAGATATGGACGTAATACTGCATGGAATACGCGGCCTGGGCGGAACAGTGTTGAAGACCAACGTGGACCTGGAGCGGGCACAGCTGATCCAGTCCACTTTGGCCGCGCCTTCGGAACAAACGAGCAAATCGGACGACAAGTAGTAGGCGGCGGTTTTCAAGTTGCGTTCCCGAACCGACGCGGTCTCACCCAGACCAGCGCTCCGAAGAAATTGCAGCCGTATCTCCACGAGTACTGAGGCGACAAGCCGAGGACCACGCGAAACGTTGGGACCAATGTTGGACGAACTAGGACGATATGGCCTCTTCACCTGACCGCGTAGCTATTTTGTTGCCTCTAGGCGTGGCCGTGACAGTGACCTTCTTCACCATCATAGTCCAAGCCCTGGTCCTGATGCCGATCATCCACTTCGTCCGCTACGAATTGAGGGTTGGTCGTGCCGGCGTCCGGTTCTGGAGAGATGTGGGGATAGTGGCTGGAGCCGCCCTGGTGGCACTTGCAGCACATTTAGTCGCGATAGCTACGTGGGCGCTGGTGTTCAGCCTATGTGGCGAATTTTCCCATCTCGCCGTGGCTGTTTATCATTCCGGAATGAATTACACGACGCTGGGTGATTCCGATATGGTCATGTCGCCCTCGTGGAGATTATTGGCATCGCTCGAAGCGGCGAACGGTATGCTGATGTTTGGCGTGTCAACCGCTATACTATTTGCCGTAATTCAGCGATTAATCCAGACCAGGCTGAGCGAACCAACCACCCAAGAGACACGAGTTCAACCAAGACACGAATGAACGGGTCAAATATTGACCGACGATTACTGCTTCTATTCGTTTTTTGGTTGTGAACGGGCTTTCGAGGGAAGGCCGACAGGTGTTTTTCCAGGAATCACTTGGAACGGAGGAAGGCCATGCGGGGCAATTCGAAAATAACTCCGCTAGGCGGCTACTTTGGGGTGGGGATCCCGAGCTTGTCAGCCATCCTGACCAGCTCGGCTACGGAACCGGCTCCCATCTTCTCCATCACATGCTGGCGGTGAACTTTAACGGAGGCCTCGCTCGTGCCGAGCTCTCCCGCGATCTGCTTGTTGAGTAGCCCGGCAACCACGAGCGTCATCACTTCACGCTCGCGCGCCGTCAACGAGCGATACCGGCTGTTCAGTTCTTCGAGATTCGCCCGCTGCTCGCGCGCATTGCGGTCGCGTTCTAGAGTTACATGAGGCGGGGCCATGAGGCGGGGCCCATGAGGCGGGGCCAGGTCTTGCAATCACACATTGTCGTAGCGAACGCGCGCCATTTTCTGTTTCTTACTTGGTATAGCGTCAACTCTAGTTTCTTACCCGGCCGTAGCAAGAAGCCCTGGATTGGCGCACTGCCTGCGGCCGAGGTAACCTTTTTCTACAGGCCATAGAGCGTACCAGCCACTTCATGTAACAATCGGGCTTCTATGAGGGACGAGATGAGTTACGCTTTGACGGAGCGGAATGCTAAACTCTAACCATGAATTCTCAACCAGCAGCCAGCGCGAGCAGTTTACGCCAGTCATCGCGCACGGAACTGAGTCTCAGGGGAACCCGAATCTCGCCAGGACTAGCGAGCGGCACAGTATGGATGGCAGGTGACATACTCGACTGCAGCGCAGAAACGCATCGCATCGAGTCGCACCAGGTCGAAGCTGAGATGGAGCGGGTTCGACGGGCGTTCGTGCAGGTGGAAGCTGAGTTGGAAGAATCAGCGCGGCGCGTCAGTGAACAGATTGATCCAAGCCTGGCCGAGATATTTCGTGCTCACCGGTTAATGCTGGAGAGTCTCCTATCATCGAACGAGTTTGAAAAGGAACTGCGAGGGTCCTTAACGAGCGCTGGAGAGGCGGTCAAGAGAGTCTTTCGCAAATGGGAAGCGAAGTTCGCTGCGATCCAGGATGAGACGCTTCGCGAGCGGGCCGACGATATCCTCGATTTAGCCCGGCGAGTTTTGCGCCAACTGGAAGGCGCGGATGCTTTCGGACTCGCCGCCATGCCGGTAGATAGCGTGCTGGTAACCCAGCGGCTGCTGCCATCAGATGTCGTCGCCCTCTCGCCTAGAGACGTGAAAGCGATTGTCGTTGAGTCGTTAGGGCAAGGCTCGCACGCCGCTCTGCTCACTCGTGAAAAAGGCATTCCAACCTTAGCCGGCTTGCCCGGGTTACTCAGCCAGATTCGTAGCGGCGACGAGGCGCTGGTCGATGCTTTCCGCGAGGCACTGATAATTTCGCCCAGCCCCAACACACGTCGCGACTTTGACCAGCGACTCGAAGAGTATCGCGCCAGCCTATTGACCTGTAAAGGGGAGTGCCGCAAGCCTGCTATCACGCGCGATGGCCAGACGATATCTGTCGAGGCGAATCTCGCCGCACCCGCAAGCGTCGAAACCGTCATCGAGAACGGCGCTGACGGCGTGGGTTTGTTTCGCATTGAGCAGCTCTACTTCGCGCGTGAGCTACCGCCCTCGGAAGAAGAGCTTTTCAGCGAACTGCAACACCTCGTTGCTCCTCTGCGTGAGAAATCGGTGACGATCCGCCTGCTGGACATCGGCGGCGATAAGGCGATTCCGTCCTTGCGGCTGCCGTTTGAGTCAAACCCGCTTCTCGGTAAACGCGGTGTGCGCCTGCTGCTCGACTATCCGCAGCTTGCGCGCACACAGCTTAAAAGCTTGCTGCGGCTCTCTCAGGCCCAAGACATTCGCATCCTCGTGCCGATGGTCACCTTCGAGCGTGACATGCAACAGATACGCGAACTGCTCGTAGCGGTCGCTCACGAAATGGGTATCGAAAACCTTCCGCCCCTCGGCGCAATGATCGAAACGCCGGCCGCGGCGCTGACCGTCGGGCAAATCGCAAGGCACGCCGATTTCCTTTCTGTGGGTACAAACGACCTCACCCAGTACACTCTGGCCGCCGGACGCGATAATGCCACAGTGAGCGGCTATTATGAGGATACCCACCCATCAATGCTTCGGTTGCTCGGCATCATCATTGCCGAAGCTTCGGGGAAGCCGGTCACGATCTGCGGCGAGCTAGCGGGCCGAGAGGAAGTAGTCCCAACGCTACTGGAAATCGGCTTCCGTGCGCTCAGTATTTCCCCTCCGCTGATCCCGACAACGAAGGAGTTAATCAGATCTATTGATACCAGAAACCCGGGCGGCCAACGTTGATTGAGGTTTGCCCGGATCGAACGGTTATCGACATCACAACGGTTCTTCTTCTTTGGACTCAATGCAAAATCGAGAACCGACCGGGATTACGGCGCCGCTTGCGATTTCGCCCTTTTTAGGTTTGGAGCACGGAAAATAATACATCAACCTTATGGGCAACCCATCCTTATTCAACTGCCAAGGAAAATTGTGAGATTTTCTTCAGAATCAGTGTGGGCGCCCGCCGAGAATCGAAGTCGGACTTAGGGTTCCGGAGATCCTCGCTTAAAGACAGTATTGGTACTTTTTTTCTAAGCCGACCTGGGGAGCGGCGCGGTTTGTTGTCGCCCAGCGGGATACCTTACCTTCCTCCAGCTCGCGTAGCAGATAGGGCTGCATGTCAAGCGGTATCTCGCCGATTTCATCCAGGAAAAGGGTTCCTTTACGCAATAGTTGTCTCTGGTCCTGGGCTCGGTTCATGATGCATGGAGCCAAGATGGAATTTCAACAGAGGCTTTGACTGCGCCGCACAAAGCTGAAGGGCAAGCGGCAAGATTCAAGACCTGAGCCTCTCTTCTCTCACTCTGTCTGCTTCGGTCATGTTGCTCTCTCGCCATCATGCGGCAGCGTGAACTGAAAGACTGCGCCGCAAGGCGCGTTTAGCGCGGCCCAAAGCCGGCCACCGTGTGCCTCGATGATCGAACGGCTGATCGCCAGCCCCATCCCCATTCCATCCGGCTTCGTCGTATAGAAAGGGTCAAAGAGATGCTCTAAATTCTCCGGGTTCAGCCCTACCCCTGAATCGCGCACTGCAATCAGCACGCCGTTCGATCCGTCTCTCTCAGTGCTGACCCGTAACTCTCGTCTCCCTTCGCTACTCCGGTTCATTGCTTCGATGCCGTTGATGATCAGATTCAGAACTACTTGTTGAAGCTGGACTCGATCTGCGCGCACCAGCGGCAAGCGATCTGCGAGTTGAGTCTGCAGCGAGACGCGATTCGTGTGCATTTCGCTGCGGGCCAGAGCGATGACTTCTAGGATCGTGTCGTTGATATTGAGCCAGTCCTGCCGCGGCGGAGATTTCTTGACGAGGGCGCGAATTCGCTCGATCACTTCGCTTGCACGGCCGCCATC
>WNGB01015187.1_pt1 | contig 10218 bp, 8 predicted proteins | sample 5400681 | NCBI WGS metagenome assembly WNGB01 (sample SAMN13153367, study PRJNA577476) | soil metagenome | isolation source: 115 cm soil or saprolite under grassland replicate 2 | place: USA:California | collected 2016-06-15
ATTACCGTGACCGCGGCGCACACGGAACATCAGATCCGCTCGCTCTGCGAAGCGATTAGGAAAATGACGAATCTCCAATGACAAGACGACAGCAAGCGCCGCCTCTCTTTGTGCTTCGTCATTCTGATTTCCTTCGTCATGTGACATTCGCCCGCCGTGCCCGCCTGGTCGCGAAAACTTTTGGAGTAGCGAAGCAAAGGCGGGTCATTCGTCATTTTTTTAAAACTCTTCTTAGGGAATGATCGAAATGGTGACGTTGTCGTTGGAGGTGCCCTGCGTCGTCTGGACGACTACGGTGCAGCCGAGCTCGCAGAAGTCGAATGCTGGGGCGACGACGTTGATTTCAGTGTCGCTCACGGTGGTAATGTTGGCCGGATTCACCTGTGTTCCCCCGATCAACACAGCCGTGACCAGCGACGGATAAAACCCAGTGCCATTGATGGTGAAGGCGTCCCCCTGGTTCACGCTCGCCGGGCTCACGCTTGTCACTACCGGCGGCTGCAGCGCAAAAGTCCGACCAAACGGCAGGGGCACGTCCTTCGCGACGAGGTTGACGGCCAAGTTCACAGGGATGTTCTTATTAATGAATGGATGGGCGTACACGGCTCCCAAGTTCGCCGTGGAGCTAAGCTGGATTTCCTCCTGGCCCGTGCCGTAGGCCGTGAACGGCACGTCCCAGATCCACTGGCTAAAGAGATCGATCGTTTCCGCGTTCTGGGGTATGTCGTTCACGTCATAGGTCCAAGTCGTTTGGCCCGTGACAAGGTTCGCGTCGTTAGTGATGTTGATCGGCGGGATCATGGTGGTCTTCGAGTTAGAGATCGTCACGCTTCCGGAGACCGATGCGTTAAGGCCCTGCGCCTCGTTCCAGCCCGCGCTCCCGCCGATGGTGTGGCTCACGCTGCTGGTGTCCACCGTGGCGTTCATCGTCGTCTGCGGAGAGGGCTGGAGCAGGGTCGGCGACCCGGCGATCCCACCGAGTGAGCTCTGCACGCTATTGTTCCAAGATTGCAGGTTAAAAGTGAAAATTTTACCAAGGGTGATCTGGGGGACGACGTGGTAGTCGACCTCCTGCAGGACGTAGTAGAGGTCCGCCGAGTTCACGAACGACCGCACGGCCCAGACGGTGTTGACGAGCTGGACTTGGTTCCCGTAGGTATCCGATTGGATCGGGTGCCATTGCTGCGATTCGGCGAGTTGGAGGAGGTTCTGCTCGGGGTTACTGCCCGGCGGCGACTCGGGGACGTCCGGTTTTGCCGAGAAAATCCGGCTCAACGCCTGGATGTCGTTGCTATCGGCCAAAGTCTTCTGCTGTCGATCGAGCCGGTTGGCCAACCTCCTCAGCTTCCGTTTTAACTTCCGACTCAAAGACTTGGACGCTCGCGTTAGTTGCTTTTTGTCCTTATGCGTTAAGACCCTTGCCGAGGCAGCCTCGCGTGGCAGCAAAAGGTGAGAGCTGAAGTTAAACTGGCCGTCGGGCCGCTGCGACTTGCGAAAAGCGACCAGGTCAACCTCCGCGCCGCCCGGCACAAGCTGAACCGAGCCGTGATGTTGGAGCAGATCATGGAGCCGGTCGATGCTGGCCTGCGTAGCATTGGTTAAGCCAACTGCGTGACCTGCTTCGTAAACTGCCCTTAACTGGTCAATGATCCTCGGGGTGAACAGATCGGCCGGACCAACGATTACACCAATGCAGGTCAGGCACACGTCACCGCTTAGTGGTTGGAGCGTGTAAGCCGTGGAGAGAATGCGCACTGCCTCACCAGATGCGGACGGTCCGACGTGGATTGTGCCCAGGTTGGAGGTGGCAGCCGTGTTGGCCGCGGCAGCTGCATTCTCGTCTTGAGTCGCGGCGAGCGCATCGCTGTCTTCATCATCAACATCATCGCTGACGACCTCGACCGGCTCATCGGCCTCGCTCATCGCAATCGCAGCCGGCACAGCAGTGTGCAAGCCCACCAGCGTGATCAAAAATAATATGGAAAGTGTGAGTTTTCTCATGGAGGGGCGAGTTGTCGGAAAAATTGACACTCCTGTCAACTCTTTTTCCCAAAAAACAAAAAAAAGGACACACGAATGGGACGGGAAAGCAGATCATCTGCCCGCGAATTAGCGCGAATGCTTTTCTCTTTTGGAATTTTTTGCGGGTATTCGCGCAATTCGCGGGCAACCTCTTTCTTTGACGTTCGACGTTGAGCGTTGGTCTGCCCCGATCATACGGATGTCGTCGTTTCTTAATCGGCCAGAAATCGCTTCAAGATTGGTCTCAATTTTTCGACCGTAGCTTCCGGCCAAAACTTGCGATCAGTGATCAGCGCGGTGCCCAAAGAGAAATGTTCCGGCCAATTCGGCTCGGCGGGGATTTGTGGGATTACATCCACAATTATTTTCCTCGCCGTCTCCGCATTCGCAACCAAATGACTGAGGACGATCTCTGCCGAGACCGGTTCCTCTTCTACTTTCCAGCAATCGTAGTCGGTGATCATCGCCATTGTCGCGAATGCGATCTCCGTCTCTCGAGCAAGTTTCGCCTCTGGTAGATTCGTCATCGCGATCACGTCGAAACCGTTGCGATGATTGAATTCCGATTCGGCGCGGGTTGAAAAAGCAGGGCCATCCATGTTCACGTAGGTGCCACCGTTATGCACTGTAACGCCGAGAGACCTGGCTGATTCCGCCAGAAGATTGCGCAGCTTTGCGCTGATCGGTTCGGCAAACGCGATGTGCGCGGCGATGCCCTCCCCAAAAAATGTGTGCACTGCGCGCCCACTCGTACGGTCATAAAACTGCGAAGGCAGTAACACATCTCGCGGCGCATATTTTTCCTGCAGACTGCCCACCGCTGCCACCGAGATAATCCAGCGAACATTCAAAGAACGCAGTGCATAGACGTTGGCCCGGTGATTGATTTCGTGCGGCAAAATCCGGTGACCGCGGCCATGTCGCGGCAGGAAGTAAACCTGGCGTCCGCCAATCTTTCCGCCAACGAGCGTGTCAGACGGTGGCCCGAATGGCGTGTCGACGTTGAGTTCGTTGGTGTCGCGCAATTCTGCGATCTGATAGAGACCGCTGCCGCCGATGATCCCAATTGCTGGCGGTTCATCCTTCGTTTGAGGCATGCCGCGATTTAAGACACGATTACGCGAATTGTCACGACCTCGTGAAGCGGAATCGATTCGTGTGAGTTCGCCTGCCGCGCCGCAGCCTAGCGCGAAGGCGGGTGAAATTCGTGTCCTGCTTTGGACGGAGGCAGCTTGGGCATGTATTGTTTTCGCTCGTCCATGCCAAAATTCTTCATCAAGACCTATGGCTGCCAGATGAACGAGCGCGACTCGGAACAGGTCGCACACTCACTCATCGCGCGGGGTTACGAGCGCGTCGCCAACGAAAAAGAAGCTGACGTTGTGCTGTTGAATACATGCAGCGTGCGCGACATGGCTGACCAAAAGGCGCTTGGCAAAATGGGAATGCTGGGGCGGATGGCAAAAGAGCGGCCGCACATGGTTTTCGGTTTCCTTGGATGCATGGCCCAGGCGCGAGGCGCGTCTTTGTTAAAAAATTTGCCTCACGTTGATCTGGTCGTTGGGACACAAAAATTCCATCACGTGGCTGACTATGTGGAAGAATTGGTCGCAAGCAAAACGGCGCGCTCGGCGATCGCGCCCTACCAGAATCGCGCAATGGACGACCTGCGTTCTTCGATCGTCGACATTGCGGAGGAACCAGGCTCGGAATCGACGATTCGCGATCAACAGCTGGCGCCGAGGCAGGCCACTGCGTTTGTGTCCATCATGCAGGGATGCAACATGCATTGCACCTTTTGCATCGTCCCGCGGACGCGCGGCGCAGAACGAAGCCGTTCCATCGACGAGATCGTGAGTGAGGTGCGCCAGCTGGTCGGGCATGGCGTGAAAGAAGTCACGTTGCTTGGACAAATCGTAAACTTGTATGGCCGTCACGAATTTCCGAAGCGCGATGGCAAAAGTCCCTTTGTGCAATTGCTGGAAGCGGTGAACGAAATTGATGGCCTGGAACGGCTCCGGTTTACCTCCCCGCACCCCATCGGTTTCCGCAATGACTTGATCGACTCGATCTCGCGTCTGCCGAAACTGGCAGAGCACGTTCATCTGCCGTTGCAATCCGGCTCCAACAGAATTCTTAAAGCGATGCACCGAGCCTACACGGCGGAGAAATATGTCGATCTTGTTCGCCGCATCCGGCAGGCACGCGAGGGTGTCGCGATTACCACCGATATCATTGTGGGATTTCCAGGCGAGGCCGAAGAGGATTATAAACAGACGCGCGATTTAGTTGAAGAACTCCAGTTTGATAACGCGTTCGTTTTTCGCTATTCGCCGCGCTGCCATACGCCAGCCGCGGAAATGCCTGATCAAATCGATGAGCACGTCAAAGAAGAGCGAAATCAGGATTTGCTCCAGGTTGTCAACGAATCGACGCGCCGGTCTGGTGAACGTCTGGTGGGCCGTAACGTTCAAGTTCTTTGCGAAGGTCCGAGCAAAACAAATCCAACGCGGTTGACGGGCCGAACACGCACAAACAAGATTGTCGTGTTCGAAGGCAACCAAAAACTGGTCGGAGAAATCGTTGATGCATATGTGCAACGCGCCAACGGATTCAGCTTGTACGGGACGCTGCTCATGAAAGATCACAGCACTTTTAAAGTTGCATCCGCCGAAGGGCGAGTTGAAAATTCGCCCGCCGTGCGGCGGGACGAATCCGCTGGAGCGCACTTTCATCGCCAGTGATTTACCATCTCTCTTTACAAGCCGCTGGAATCATCGCAGGCGTATTACTCGTTTTGATCAGTCTGCCCGGTTTACTAAAACCGAACCTCGCCAGTGTTGCACAAAAGTTTCCCCGGTCTCACGTGGCCGGAGTATTCCTGCTAACCATTTGTCTTGTATGGACTTTCTGGCTGATCGCCACCATCCAGATGGGTGAATTCTCCGCCTTTCGGCGTCCCCTACTCATTGCGTTGCCCATCGGCTACGGACTCGCGCTGCGTTTCGTTGGAGAATTCCTCGCCGTGCGCGCACTTGGAATCCTTTGTTTGCTGGCCGCGGAGCCACTACTCGACGCCGCCTTTCTGCGTTACGAGCCAAGCCGTTTGCTCCTAACGGTCTTTGCCTATTTACTGATTCTTGCCGGCCTGTTTTGGGTCGCCATTCCGTATCTGCTCCGCGATCAAATTAATTGGGGCACACGCAGCGTGTTTCGTTGGCGCTGTTTGCACGTTATCGCGCTGATTTACGGCTGCGTGATTCTCACATTCGCCTTTACCCATTACTAAAAACTGTAGCGGCGGTCTGCGACCGCCGACAATGCGGGAAAGTTGCGTCCCCATTGATTTCGGCGCTCATAGAGCGCCGCTACAGTAGATCTCAATGAACCGCATTCTGGTCGTCCGCGGCGGCGCGATCGGCGATTTCATTCTTACGCTGCCAGCGCTTAAGGCGCTCCGTGACGCCTATCCTGATGCGCGCATCGAGATCCTTGGTTACAAACATATCGCGGTGCTGGCGGAAAACCGATTCTACGCGCAAGCAGTTCGCTCAATCGAATACGGACCTCTCTCCCGCTTCTTCGCGAAGAATTCGGAGCTACCGGCAGAATTGACAGATTATTTCGCGACTTTCGATTTGATCATCAGCTATCTGTATGACCCGGATGGGATCTTTGAAAGTAACCTCCGCCGGTGTGGTGTTAAAAATCTGCTTTTCGGACCCGCCAAGATCGCCAAAACGAGCGTTCATGCAGCGCGGCAGCTCGCGCGACCTATTGAAGAACTCGGAATTAGAGTTGTCGATCTCACTGAAGAAATCTTCCTCTCCGAAGAAGATCGCCAGTTCGGCCGCGAGTTTCTTCAGACTCCATCGCAGCCGATCATCGCCATTCATCCTGGAAGCGGCGGCAAGGAAAAGAACTGGCCGCTGCAAAATTGGATCGAATTATTCTCAAGAGAACAGTGGCACATCGAAAAGCGCCCTTCTCTGATCGTCATTTCAGGCGAAGCAGACAAAGCGCAGACTGCGCAGTTGGAGCATACTTGGAAGGACCAGGATATCCGCTTCGCAAAAAATTTGCGGCTGCCTCATGTGGCCGGGGTGCTTGCGCACTCAATCTTCATCGGGCACGACAGCGGAATCTCGCACCTGGCCGCGGCTGCAGGCGCAAATTGCATCCTACTGTTCGGTCCGACCGATCCCAACGTTTGGGCGCCCAGGAACGAGAATGTGCAGGTTGTCGCAGCGGAGAGCGGCAGACTAAATGATCTGGGAACTGGGCTAGTCCAGGCAGCCTTAAGCCGATCTTTGCGCGACGCTTCCGGCGCGCAATAACAATTTCGGGGCACATTGGTAACGTAAAAGTGTCCCGTGTATAAGCGCCGTCATTTTTAATCTTGGTAGCCGCGTGGAAATTTCTCGTGCCATTTCCATGCGCTTTCGATAATCGCCTCCAACGACTGGAACTGCGGTCGCCAACCGAGTTCCTTTTTAATTTTTTCTGAAGAAGCAATGAGCCGAGGCGGATCGCCCGGCCGGCGCGGCTTTTCAACAGTGGCGATGTTTCGTCCGGTGACTTTGCCGCAGGCCGCGATTACTTCGCGAACACTGGAGCCGCCTCCCGTGCCGAGGTTATAAGAGGCGCTATCGGCTGCGCCAAGCGCCAGGATGTGTGCCCGCGCCAGATCCACAATGTGGATGTAGTCGCGAATACATGTTCCGTCGGGTGTCTCGTAATCGGTGCCGTAAATTTCGACATTCGGTTTTTGGCCCAGCGCGACCTTAAGCACGTTGGGGATCAAATGTGTCTCCTGCCGATGATCTTCACCGAAGTTCTTCGTGGCCCCAGCTGCGTTGAAGTAACGCAATGACACAAATTTTAGTCCATGGATCCGATCGTACCAGTGCAGGATTTTTTCGAAAGCGAGTTTCGATTCGCCGTATGGATTGATCGGACGCGCCGGCGTCGTTTCCTCGATTGGCAACCGCTCAGGCAGTCCGAAAATCGCGCAAGTCGAGGAAAAAACGATTCGCTGAATGCCTGTTGCGACCATGGCATCGAGCAGATTCAACCCGTTGCAAATGTTATTGCGAAAATACTTCGACGGATCGCGCATTGATTCCCCAACGAGCGCGTTGGCAGCAAAATGCATCACGGCGTCCGGGCGCGTGGTGGACAGCGCAGCCTGGATTCGCGGGCGGTCGGCCAGTTCGCCTTGAATGAAGTTAGCGCGTGAATCGACCGCGAGCCCGTGTCCTTCAGTCAGATTATCGAAGATGGCTACTTCGTGGCCCTCATCCAACAATAGCTCAGCGCAAACGCTTCCGATGTAACCGGCGCCGCCAACAACGAAAATTCTCATGCGCCGGGAAAATGCGGCGCGATTGGCCTTAAATCAAAGTGAACTACGGGGAGGAGAAGTTTGCGCGACAGTTGTCTTCCCCTTCTTTTTCTCAAGAGCTGACACCATCTGTTGCACGCGACGATGTTTGCAGCGCGGTGCGAGCACTTTCAGGCTCTGCTCCTCCGATCCCCATTGCAAGACGTCAATGTCTACACGACGAACGCCCCAGCGTTTCATTTCCAGCCGGCTCGGCTTGTACAGGTCGATTGTATCAGTCCCAACAAGTGCCCACCCATAATCGTCAATAACGTATTCCTCGTTTGTCGAGGCGATGCGAAATCGTGTGCCGAGTGGATAACGCGACCAATCAGAGGCGGCGCTCATCACGTGCCGGCCGGAAAGATAAGATCCAATTGCGTTATGGGCTCCGCTTCCTTCATTGTGCGTATAGGCAGTAGTGCGGACGTTCGGTACGCGGCGCGCGCCACTAAGATTTGGTTTCGATTGAGTGGCACACCCAACAATTAAACAAGCGCCAGCTGCTGCCACCGTAAGGTTAAGGCACTTCGGCATTGGCAGTTTCCGTAGCAGCCTAAGCCGCCGAGGGCAAGCAATAATTCAAGAAAATTCCCTAAGGCGGGAATGACCGACCAAGGTGACTTTAAGATTGTGATCTGCCGAACCGCATCAGCGATCCCTGCTATAACATCAGTGCGTCGCTGTTTGTGTCAGCTGACTCGTGCAATTCGGGCAACGCGCCGCTTTGATGGGAATGGTTGTGGCACAGGCCGGGCATTCCTTGCTGACGGGTTCTTTTGCGGTTGGCTGCCTGAGTTTATTAATTGCACGAACAAGCAGAAACACTGCGCACGCAACGACGAGGAAATTGATACCTAGTGTAACGAAGTTGCCGTAATTCCAAGTGATCGCTCCGGCTTTGGCGGCATCAGCGGGTGTGTTGAACACCGCTGAGCCGTCTTTGGCCGCTCGCAGCACGAGGAACTTGTTAGAAAAATCGAGTCCGCCGGTGAGGAGACTGACTGGGGGCATGATTACGTCTTTGACCAGTGAATTGACAATAGAACCAAACGCTGCCCCGATGATCACGCCTACGGCGAGATCGACCGCATTACCCTTGACGGCGAATTCCTGGAATTCCTTCCAGATCTTCTTCATACGACGATATTGACCAGTTTTCGCGGAACCACGATCACATTGCGCACGGTCTTGCCTGCGATTCGCTCTTGAATCTTCAGGTTCGACAGGGCGGCGGTTTTCATTTGTTCGTCCGTTGCGAGAATCGATATCTTCATTCGATCGCGCACCTTTCCATTGATTTGAAGGACTATTTCCACTTCGTCTTCGACGAGCAGCCGCTCATCGTATGAGGGCCAGGATTGCCCCGTAATATCTCCACGCGCATCAGTAAAACTCGCGTTCAACCTTTCCCATAACTCGGAGGCCATGTGCGGCGCGAATGGACTGAGCAAAACCAAAAAGCTGCGCATCGATGACAACGGAATCGCTTCGGCTCCTGTGAACGCGTTTACGAAAATCATCATCTGTGAAATTGCCGTGTTAAACGAAAACGACTCGATGTCCTCCGTGACTTTCTTGATGGTGGCATGGGTGATCTTCTGTTGGGCCTTGTCTGCGTCGATCTCTTTGATTTTCCCAAAGAATTCCCAGTCGCCGCTCTGGTTTTCGCTCATGAACAAACGCCAGACGCGCGCAAGAAACCGCGATACGCCCTCCACACCGCGCATGCTCCACGGTTTCATTTGCTCCAGGGGTCCCATAAACATCTCGTAACAACGAAAAGCGTCGGCGCCGTACTGGTCGATCACGTCGTCCGGGTTCACGATGTTCCCGCGCGATTTCGACATTTTCTGATTATCTTCGCCGAGGATGATTCCTTGATTGACCAGGCGCTGGAACGGCTCCGGCTTCGAGACATAACCGAGATCGAACAACACCTTTTGCCAGAACCGTGCATAAAGCAGATGCAGGACCGCGTGCTCGGTGCCGCCAACGTACAGATCGACACCACCCGGCTTCTCGCCGCCCATCCAGTAGTGTTCGGCCTGTTCTCCAACAAAACGCCGATCATCGGTCGGATCGCAGAACCTCAAGTAGTACCAACACGAGCCGGCCCATTGCGGCATGACGTTCGTTTCGCGAGTCGCTTTTTCGGAATAACGAACCCAATCTTTCGCCTTTGACAGCGGCGGCTCGCCGGTCCCGGTTGGCTTATAATCTTCGAGCGGCGGCGGCACGACAGGTAGTTCGCTTTCGCCTAACGAACGGTGACGGCCATCCTCCCAGACAATCGGGAACGGCTCACCCCAGTAACGCTGCCGCGAAAAAAGCCAGTCGCGCAATTTGTAATTGATCGAGCGTTTTCCCTGACCACTTTCCTCGAGCCATGCCGTGATCTTTTTCTTTGCTTCCGCGCTCGTTAGGCCGTTGATGACTGGAGAATTGATGGCAATACCCTCGCCGGTGAATCCAAATGCCGGTTCATCTCCGATTGGCTGAACGACAGTTACAGTCGGTAGATCGAACTTTCTCGCGAATTCCAAATCGCGTTCGTCGTGCGCGGGCACGCCGCCAATAGCGCCGGTCCCGTAACCAATCAGCACATAATCAGCGATCCAGATTGGAATCCTTTGGTCGGTCGCGGGATTAATCGCATACGCGCCCGTGAATACGCCGGTTTTGTCTTTCGAGAGATCGGCCCGTTCGAGATCGCTTTTGCGCGCGGTCCGTTCGCGATATTCGCGCAACGCGGGCCATTGCTCCTCGGTGACAATGAGATCGACAAGCGAATGTTCCGGCGCGAGCACCAG
>WNGB01039368.1_pt1 | contig 10217 bp, 7 predicted proteins | sample 5400681 | NCBI WGS metagenome assembly WNGB01 (sample SAMN13153367, study PRJNA577476) | soil metagenome | isolation source: 115 cm soil or saprolite under grassland replicate 2 | place: USA:California | collected 2016-06-15
ATCACCGTGCCCCGGAAACCCTTTTGCTCCATGGCATAGAGTCCCGCGATGGTCGTGCCACCTGGTGAAGTGACTTCGTCTTTCAGCTCGCCGAGGTGTTTATTGCTTTCGAGCGCCATGCGCGCGGCGCCGTAGACGGTCTGCATCGCTAGCTTCAACGCGACGTCGCGCGGCAATCCGACTTGCACGCCGCCGTCGGCGAGCGCTTCCATGAATAAAAATACATAGGCAGGACCACTACCGCTGAGCCCGGTTACCGCATCCAAATATTTTTCTTCAACCGGCAAACCGATGCCGAAACTGTTAAGAATCGCGCCAACCTTTTCTAAATCTTCCGCGATCGCGTGGGAGCCGCCCGCGAAGCCGGCCGCCCCGGCGCCGACGACGCATGGAATATTCGGCATTACGCGGACGACACGCGCTCCATGTGCCAATTGACTCTCGATCCGCGCCAACGGCACACCCGCGGCAACAGAAACTACGAGTTTGGCTTTGCCGATTTTTTTGGCGATCTCTTTGGCCACCGGGTCGACGATCTGAGGCTTGACCGCGAGGATAACGATGTCGGCGAAATCACACAGCTCGCTGTTGTCCGGCGTCACTTTTATGCCGAGCTCTTGGGCGATCGATTGCCGCAACGCATCGCTAACATCGCTGGCCATGACATCCTCCATATTTGCCAGCCCGGCACGAATCACTCCGCGAGCAATTGCAGAACCGATCTTTCCTGCACCGATAACGCCAATTTTTTCTTTCAACACTGGAAACCTCCTTGACCCGGAACCAGGTGCACGCCAGCATAAATGGAACGATCAGGAACTTCAAAGTCTAGGATTCAATTTGGTGTGACCGATGGAAAGTAGGGGCAGGCCACTGTGCCTGCCCTATTCGGAAGGACGAGCGCGGGCAGCGCCCTGACAAAATATTGCGAATCGAACCATTACCGACCTGCGTGAAAACAAAAAGGCCTCCGGTAATTTGCCGGAGGCCTTCACGATTTCGGTGATGTAGGCAGCCTAGTATCTCTTGCCCAAGTCCTGCAGCGCTTTCAACGCTTCCGCATCGTCGGGTGCGAGCGAAAGGATCTCGCGATATTTCTGTTCGGCGTCTTTGATTCTTCCCAATTGCGCATAAGCCTGCCCAAGCGAATAACGCAGATCATTTCTTCGGCGCCGCATACGCAAAGCCTCCGAATATTCATCGGCTGCCTTTTCCCACATGCCGAGCTTATAATAAACAACTCCTAACTCGGAATGAACCGTGGCAGACTCCTCCCCCTTGGATTTGGACTTCTCGAGCAACGACCGCGCCTCCTGCATCTGTTTCTTGACCTGACCTTCGTCCGTCGACTTTTGCGCCTTCGCGCCAATCAGACGTCCCCATGCCAGCAATACGGCCGGGTGATCGGGTTGCAGATCGCGTGCCCGGGTAAACCATTTCTCGGCTTCCGGCAGGTCGCCGGAATGAAGCGCGATGTTGCCCAATCCGAGATAAGGCAGAACTTCTTTGTGGCCCATCTCGATGGTCTTTTGATAAATCATCTTCGCTTCGGGCAAGTAGAATTCGTCGCTCATGGCCAAAACTTCCGGGATATATTCCGCGCCTTGCTCCAGCGCTGCGAGTGCTTCCTTGGCGCCCTCTGTGCTTTTGTCCTGCTCAAGCAAGATTCTCATCTTCAAGAGGTGAAACTTGGGATTTTTCGGATCAAGCTTGATCGCTTGTTCGAGCTCGGCCAACGCGCGGTTCCTCGCAATACTCGCCGTGTACGCTTGCGCCAGGTAAAAATGATGCATCGCCTCCGGTATGGGCGGCTTGGATTTAAGCCATGGCGGCGTGTCGACGAGAAACGGCGTCATGATTCTACGATTGAGCTCGGTCGTCGAACGGCGCAGATTTTTTGGCGCGGAAAACTCGAGCTCCGCGCCGTCATCCGTATTGATCGACGCGCCCTTGGAAAAAGCGAGGAACCCGTCGCGATTCATGCGGTAGAACCCTTGGACCGCATACACATCGGACAGTCCGAGATAATCGAGATCCGATCGCAGCATTTTGTTGTTGTCATAAATTTCTTTGACCGCCGCATAATCGAAAATCTGCTCTTTCTTGCTGCCGACCAAGAGAAAATCGCTTTCCTTCATGCTCCACAGCGATACGTAAGGGAATGATTCCACGAAGGTGCGAAAGACCATGCGGAAATCGTCGGGCGACATGGAGTAATTGTGAAACCACTGGGCGAATATGCCGTCATCTTTAATCTTTGACTTGACGACTTGATAAAACTCGCGAGTGTAGAGATTGGCGATTCCGGCGATCCATGGATTCGACGGCTCGGCGGTGATGACGTCGTAGTATTTGGGCGTCGCTAGGATATAATTGCGCCCGTCCGTCGGTATCACGCGCACTCTCTTGTCTTCGAGCACGCTCGAGTGGCGCGACTGGCGGGCGTTGCGGTAAAGGCGGTCGATGGCGCCGCGGTAATCGAGATCTTCCGACCGTTTCATCAACTCGGTGCGAGCTTCCGGTTCCATAACGCCCTTGTAGTAGAGCCGTTTTTCTTTGTTATCGTACCACACTCGGCTGTTCGGGTCGTCGTCAACAGAATCGTATACGAATCGAGGGCGAACGCTTGGCGTTGCGGGAAAAGTGACGCCCGGCGGAAGCTTATCAATTGCGACCCAAGCGCGGTCGAAGAATTTGCTCGCTTGGATCATCGCCGGCTCGATCTCGATGACTTCGATTTCCTTCAACGATTTGAATGTCGCGAGCGCCTTTGCCGACATGCCGGTGCCGAGCCCGATAGTGAGCGCCCTTTCGGCCTTCGGGTGCAGCAGCATGGCGACGTAGCTGGTCATCAGCTGGCTCAACGCATCGCCGTAAGACCCGTCGATCTTGCCGTTCGATTTGAAGTAAAGGTAGTCGCTCCCCGGAATGCGGTGCACGCTCACGGTCGTCGTCAAGCCCTCGCGATAATAGAGAACATCGTCGCGCTGCATCTCTTCGATACGCAGTGAATCGGTGGGCAGCGATTCATAACGGTCGGCGTAGATCGTCACACCGCTGGTGAGAACATGGGGATCCCAGCGGCGAATTTTCAGGGGAACGATAACCGCCAGAACAACTACCGCCAATCCGAGACCGTATCGCGGCACGAATGAAAGTCTCGAATCGCTGATGACGAGCCAAGCTCCGATTAAAAGATTCATCACCACGGCGAAGATGATCGTGTTTTGCACGCCAAGGTTTGGAATCAGGATAAAACCGCCGGCAAACGCGCCGAGAACCGCGCCGAGCGTGTTCGCCGCGTAGGAGCTGCCAACGCCGCTACCGACTCGATACAGGCTCTGGGTAAACAGACGCGCGACCAAGGGAAACGTCATCCCCAAGAGAACTGTCGGAATGAACATCACCAGTGAGGATAAGAAAATTTGCAGATAGAGAAACACCGTGAACGTGTCGCCAAATCCGTGCAGCAAGCGCAGAAAGATCAACGGCAGTCTTTCAAAAAGAGGTATGGTCGCGAGCGCCGACAAGCCAACCCAGAGTTCGATTAAGCCGAAGGTGCTCAATCTGGCCTCGCGTTCACCGAGAAAGCGCGCGTAAATAAAACCGCCGAGCGCCAGACCGATCAAAAACGTGACAAGCATCGTAGAAAACGAATAAATGGAGCTGCCGATCACCAATGTTAACGACCGGGTCCAGGCATTTTCGTAAACCAACGACGCAAAACCCGACAATCCGAAAGACATCAAGACCACCCAACGCAATAGCGAAGCATTTTGCGCCTCTGGAGCGCGGGCTTCCTCTGCGGCTGGTTCCGGGACAATTTCCAGCGGGGTTTTGTCGCGGATCCTATCGACAATAAGAATGACGACGGCAATCACCAAGTTGACTCCCGCGGCCACATAAACCGTCCGACGCATTCCTAGCGTCGGTATCAGAAAAAATCCGCCGGCGGCGCAGCCGATAACCGCGCCCAGTGTGTTCGTCGCATACAGGTCGCCGACTCGGCGGCCGAACTGGGCAAAACTCCGGATGAAAAATCGGCTCAACACCGGCAATGTCGCGCCCATCAACAGAGTCGGAAAGACCAATAAAACAAAGGAGAGAAAGAACAGCACCAAGTTAAAAAGAAATGGATAGCTTTCGTTCAGCCCGAAAATCGGCCCATAGATTTTTTGCGCCGCGACAAAGATCCATGGCACTAGGAATCCGTACACCCCGACGCCCGCTTCGAGAATCCCGTACAACAGAAAATCGTTTTTCCCTCGGTCGGCGATCTGACCGAAGACATAGCTGCCAATAGCCAAGCCGGCCATGAATGCGGACAACACGGTTGCGATCGCATAAGTGGTATTGCCGAAAATCTGGGTGAGCATCCGCGTCCACACCACCTGATAAATCAAACCGGCCGCGCCGGAAAAAAAGAAACAGAAAAGACCGACGAGAAGCAGCCAGTCTTGTTTAGAACGTTGAGCACCGTCCGTCATAGATTCTCCCTAGTAAATCCAAAAACAATTCAGGCAGTGATAGCAAGCCGTCGGCTAACTGTAAAGGGTCGCTGCCTCCGAAAGCTCTCGGTCGCGCGGCGCAAACGCGCAATTTCTCGCGTAACTTTGGCGCGATCGGGAGCCAATATCGATGGTGCGTTCGTTGACTTTGAGAAAATTGTCGTATATGGATTTACTCCGTCCAGACATCCTGAATCTTAGAATTTTCCCGCGTATCTGTTGTCCGATTGGGTCTAAAAAGTTCGAATTAATAAGTCAGAGTCGTTCTTTTTTCGCGATCGTAAGAACCTTAGCTTGCAAAAGACGTAAAATATTCGGAGGAAAGCAATGGCAAACGCAAAAAGAGATGGAGCAGCGCCGGAAGAGGTCCGAGATTTACGCAGTGCCATCGAATGGATGAAAAAAGAAGGCGACATCCTTGTCACGGATAAAGAAGTCAATCCCGACCTGGAAGTCACCGGCATCCAGAAAGTATTAGACGGCGGCTGCCCGATTTTGTTCAACAACGTCAAGGACAAGCCGCATCACCGCTGTATTACCAACCTGTTCGGCGACATGAACGTGATCAATAAGATGTTCGGCTGGAAGGATCACGCCGACCGTACGAGAAAGTTGGCCTATGCGATTACTCATCCAATCGCGCCTATCGTCGTCGATCAAAAGGACGCGCCGGTGCAAGAAGAAGTTTACGAAAAACCGGCTGAAGCCAACGACTTCGTGGTGCCGATCCGCCATACCAACATCGAGCCCGAGCTCACGGTCGGTTCCGGTAACCGGCTCATCTCTGGAGAATATTTTAACGGCGGTACGGACCTCGGGTACAACCGCATGAACTTCCGCTGGGGCAACGTCGGCACGTTTCAAATCTCTCCCGGCTCGCATATGTGGCAGGTGGTCAGCAAGTACTACAAAGACAACAAGATGGTGCCCCGTGCAAGGTGCGCCGATGCGTCTGGTGAAAGCTCGCACGGTGGACGCCTACGGCCTCGCCGATGCCGAAGTTGTCCTCGAGGGTTACGTCAATCCCCGCGACCGACGGTTCGAAACTGCCGAATCGGAAAAGGCTGGTATTCAAGGCCGCTTTCATTTCCATCCGGAGTGGGCCGGCTATATGGGTAAGGCGTACAAGGCGCCAACCTTCCATGTTACGGCCGTCACCACACGCAAGCGCGAAAGCAAGCCGATTATTTTCACACTGGGCGTACATACTCTAGACGACCACAATATCGACACGACAATCCGCGAAGCATCGATGTTTGAGCTTTGCGAGAGAATGCAACCGGGAATCATGATGGACGTCAACATTCCTTACTGCATGACCGATTCTTACTGCATGACCGATTGGGGCGGAGCGATCATTCAGGTCAAAAAACGCAATCGCATCGAGGAAGGGTGGCAGCGTAATTTCATGGCCGCCATCCTGGCGACTTCACAAGGCTCGCGATTGGTGATCGCCGTCAGCGAAGATTCCGATCCTTACGACATGGACGACATCATCTGGTGTCTCACCACCCGCGTCAATCCAAAGACCGATATTATCAATCCACTCCCGGGCGGCCGTGGCCAGACCTTCATGCCCGCCGAACGCATGACCGCGGGCGAAAGAGAGTGGACTGCGTCGAATACTATGTTCGAGGGCGGTATGGGCATCGATGCGACCGTACCGTTCGGTTACGAGAGCGACTTCATGCGTCCGGTTTATCCGGTTGACAGAGTCGATCTCAAAAACTGGTTCAGTGAAAAAGACATCCAGAACGCCAAGACCCGCATGCAGGGTTGGGTGCACTCTTTGGCGCGCACCGGAAGATAGACTCGCTTCCTTCACCACAGAGGCGCAGCGCGGCCGAGCCGCAACCACATCGGATTGCCTCGCGCAAAGGCGCAAAGGCCGCCAAGGGATAGACGGCTAAATTCGAAGCACGAAATCCTAAGCTCGAAACAATATCAAATGACAAAAAGATTCAATGTTCCAAACGACTTCGATTCGGACTTGAGTTTTGGATTTTAAATATTTCGAATTTTCAAATTGTTTCGGATCTCGAATTTCGAATTTCGAATTTAGGAAACATTCGACTCAGCTCGGAGGCACAGAGTTCGCAGAAAAGTCGCCAAATTTTTATCACCGCGCGTTGACTTCGTCTACTCCTTTTGTTACCTACGCAGAAGCTCTCAACCAAACTGATTGCCTCCAACCTTTTTGTAATTGACTAGTCGCTCGATAAAGTATGGAGAAACGTCCTAAAAAAACGCGCGCTCGTACTTTAAGCTGGGACGCCCACTGCGCCAAGCTGATTTTTGTTGCTACGCTGTTTGCTCCAGCACTATTCGCATCTAAACAATTTTCCGAGAAGGCGACAGCGGTATCCGCTGCTAAAGTCAAACCGGTCGAGGTGTCGGAAAAGCCGCGGCCGAAAGAACTCGTCCGGATCTATTCGATCATCAAGTCGCACCGCCCGGATATCACCGACGCCGAAATCTGGAACGTCTCGGAAGTCATCTGGGAGGAAAGTTTCAAGCGCAAGCTCGATCCCCTGTTGGTGCTGGCGCTGATTCAAATAGAAAGCGGCTTCCAGCACACTGCAGTGTCTCGGACCGGCGGAGATTCAAAATCGCCTCGACAACGATCTCGAATTGGCCGACGAATTCGCCGCTCTAGTGCTGAACGCTTACCAGCGCTATAAGAACGCGACACATCCGCGGTTCTAGTTAGAATAACTATCTCCAATCATAACCGTGCCTGCCTGTGCGAAGGGCAACCCTGGCAGGTTTCACTACACCGATTTTTCATCGCGGGAAAAACCAAGACCTTAAATATTTTTAGCCCACATGCCGGTCGCAGTCGTGTGGCGATTCGTCGGGTCGCTACAATGGCAATGCTACCTACTCTCATGTTAAATAATAATGAAGAGAATCGCGTAAACCACGTCGATGAATAGACCAAGCTTATTGCTGCTCACGCAAGAAGCGTGGAACGAGATATCCCGGCACGCCCAGGAAACCTTTCCAGAAGAATGTTGCGGCGTGGTGCTTTCGGCGGCCGGACTGGACTACGTACATCGCCTGAAAAACATCCAAAACAAACTTCACGCGCTTGACCCGCTGACGTATCCGCGCACAGCCGCGATCGCCTACGCGATGGACCCACTGGAGCTCGAGTCGGTGATCGCAGGCGAAGCCAGGAGTCATAAGCTCAAGGCGTTTTATCATTCACACCCCGAACACGACGCTTATTTTTCGGATGAAGACAAAGCGTTTGCCAGTCCGTTCGGCGAACCCACCTATCCCGAGAGCGCCCAAATCGTCATCTCCATCTATAACCGCGCGGTAAAAACTATCCGTGCTTTCGCCTGGTCCAACGAAAACAACGATTTCGTCGAAGTTCCGATCGATAGAACCGAATCGCATGTCGGAAGCACGTGACAAGTTCGTCGACTCTCAGGGACTTCCGATTCACTATCTCGAATGGGGTGAGCCCACCGGCGAACCGCTCGTGCTGGTTCATGGCTATTTGGATCTCGCACATAGTTGGAGACCCTTCGTCGCCTCGCTACAAGAACAACTGGGAAAATCGGCTTGGATCATCGCTCCCGACTGTCGCGGTCAGGGCGATAGTGGGTGGATCGGCGCCGGCGGCTACTATCATTTTCCCGATTACGTCTTCGATCTCGAATGCATGATTCGAGCCCTCGGTGTAACGCAGCTTAAGCTCATCGGCCACTCGATGGGCGGAACCATTTCCTTTCTCTATGCCGGAACGTTTCCAAAGCGCGTGAGTCAACTCGTCCTCATCGAAGGCATTGGGCCACCGGGCATGAATTTTTCCGACGCGCCGCTGAGAATGGAAAAGTGGATCACCGAAGTGCGCGAACGCGGGCGCCATCACTTTCGCGTGTACACGAGCGTCGAGGCGGGCGCCAGCCAGCTGCGGCAAACGAATTCTCGATTGAATGACGCATGGGCGCTCGAACTAGCGCGCGCCGGCATGAAACAAAACGACCAAGGCAGGTGGATTTGGAAGTTCGATCCGCTCCACCGCACCAACGCGCCGCAACCATTTTACACTCTGCAGGCTTTGGAATTTTTTCGTCGCATCGAATGTCCGGTGCTTATTGTCGACGGCAAGGAGAGCCGGCAAACGCGGCGAACAGACAAACAAGAGCGCTATGATGCCATACGGAATCACCGTCGCGTGACCATCGATCACGCCGGCCACATGGTGCATCACGACAATCCGGCGGAGTTGGCCGAAGTTATCGCAACTTTCTTGAAATTGTAACCGCACGGTCACATCGAAATGGGAAAATTCTATTTGCCGTGTTACCGTCGCTATCGAAAGGGCAACGAAAAACATCGGTACACCGATTGTGGAGCTTGACTATTGAAGTCGATTTCGGCGATTATGACCTTGTGGCCCGCGAGGATAAAATTTTAGAACGGGACTGAAGGATGATACGTAAAGGCAACTTATCGCGAAATGGGAGTGAGGCGGCGAAGAGGAAAACTCGTGACCCAGAAAACATGAGCCGGCCGTCTGAGCGTAACTGCGCGAAGCTTGCGCAACCCTCGAGTCCCAACATCGCGCTGACACTAAAACATTTCCATCGCCGCAATGACAAATCCGCGACGGCGGCCGAAAGCAAGCGTCTCTATCTCGGGGTCGGCGATGAAGTCAATCACCTGCGCTACGAAGAATGGGGTATCGGCGTGGTCATGGAAGTGATGACCTCTTCGATTCCCGGCGGCACCTGTCTCGCGCGGGTACGCTTTCAAGACGGACAACTCCGCTGCTTCAACAACGATCTCGATAACGAAGCCTGCTGTTACTACTTCGGCGTGCGGCGCTATTGGAATCCGACTCACGGCGTCGAATCTATTCGTTCGAGATTTTTTATGCGAGGATAGCTCAATGTTGAATCAAATTAGGCGCGTCGCGGCTTTACTGGCTCTGGTGTTGACCTGTGTGTTTCCCATCTTGGGCAATGCCGAGGATACCATTGAAAAAGCCGGAGTCGGCGTGGGTGTGACGGCGGGCAACATATTATTCTTACCCATTAAGGCGATCGAGGTAACCATCGGCGCCCTAAGCGGAGCGCTGTCTTACGTAGTGACCGGTGGAAATGCGGATCTGACAAAACAAATCTGGCGCGATACGACCGAAGGCCCCTACGCAATCACCCCCGAAGTTGCCCGCATGGCCGTGGGCCGGCGCCCCGAGCTTGACGAGAAAAACTAAAAGCGGCATGTAACCACACCTGTTGAAGATGTGGCCACATGCCGCCTCTCGAACGGATAGTCCGTCTTGCTTTTAAGCTAAGTTTGCTTTGAAGAATCCAGCCGTTCTCGACCAGGCGTCCTTCGCAGATTCTGGGTTATAGCGGTCCGCATTAGTATTATTGTTAAACGCGTGCTTTGCGCCGGGGTACACCTTGACGTCAAAGCTTTTGCCGGCTTTTGCCATGGCCGCCTTCAAGGGTTCTACACCGGGCATGATGTTCGGATCGTCAGCGGCGTAATTACCCATGACCTTGCAGGGAATGTTGGCGACCGAATCGAGCGGATCAGGATTTCGGCCATAGTAAACCACCGCGGCATTGAGATCTTTGCACTTGGTCGCGAAATTTAGCGACTGACCTCCGCCCCAGCAGTAGCCGACGACGCCAAATTTGCCGTTGACGTAATTCTGCTTTTTCATATACGCCACAGCGCTGC
>WNGB01017820.1_pt1 | contig 10216 bp, 9 predicted proteins | sample 5400681 | NCBI WGS metagenome assembly WNGB01 (sample SAMN13153367, study PRJNA577476) | soil metagenome | isolation source: 115 cm soil or saprolite under grassland replicate 2 | place: USA:California | collected 2016-06-15
ATGACCGGCGGAGGGGAGCGGGAGGCCGCGTGAGCGACGCCGCGGGTGCCGCCCCCGGTGGACCGGAGGAGGCCCCCAGAGCCGAGCCCGGCGGCTACGCGCCGAGCGTAGCGGAGCGCCTGGCCCTCTTCCAGCGCGCGGGAGGAATCGTCATCCCGCTCGTCACCACGATTCTCGCCTTCTTCGTCGGTGGCCTGGTCGTGCTCGTCACCACCGGCCACAACCCACTCTCGACGTACCAGGCGATCTTCAACGGCACCGGACTCACCTGGTTCTTCCATCCCGGCAGCTACAGCGTCGGCCTGCCGTTCACTCACACGCAGGTCTGGTTCCCGTGGAATACGAACAGCTTGCAGTCCCGCGACGCCTATGCGTTGCAGCAGACACTGCTGCTGACGACGACCCTGATGTTCACCGGGCTGGCGGTCGCCTTCGCTTTCCGCTGTGGGCTCTTCAACATCGGCGGCCAGGGTCAGTACATCGCGGGCTCGCTTGCCGCAGTGTGGGTTGGTTCATCGTTCGCCGGCTTGTCGCGATTTCCGCACGTGCTCCTCGGCATCGCTGCCGCCGGGCTCGCGGGAGCGCTCCTCGCCGGGATCGCGGGCCTGCTCAAGGCGACGGTCGGAGCGCACGAGGTGGTCGTCACGATCATGTTGAACTGGATCATGTTCTGGACCGGCGAGTGGCTGCTCGGGTCGGGCGGGCCGCTGAACGCGAACCCGGCCACGCAGACGTCCGCCGACGTCACGTCGTCCGGCCAGCTGCCCGTTTTCTGGGGCTTGTCAGTCCTCCAGGGTGTGCACATCGGCCTCTTGATCGGCCTGGTGGCGCTGGTGGTCTACGCGATCGTGCTCAACCGGACGACGCTCGGCTACGAAGTGCGGGCGGTCGGCTTCAGCCCTGACGCCGCACGCTATGGCGGCATCAGCGTCGCGCGCAGCTACTTCCTCGCCATGGCGATCGCAGGCTTGTTCGCAGGCGTCGCCGGTTCGATGGACGTCCTCGGTTGGGAGCACCGAGTCGCGGCGAGCACGATCTCCCTGTCTCAGATCGGGTTCCTCGGCATCGCCGTCGCTTTGCTCGGCAGGAATACCGCGGTGGGCACTGGACTGGCTGCACTGCTCTTCGGCGGGCTGCTGACGGGAACCTCCCAGCGGAACCTGGACCCGTCGGTGTTCAAGCCGGAGCTCGCGAGCAACCTCACGCTGCTCATCCAAGGTCTCGTCGTCCTGTTCGTCGGCGCCGACCTGCTCATCCTCTACGCCTGGCAGCTGCGTAAGAAAGTCGTCAGGCGGCGGCAGGCGGAGGCCGCGGCGTGACCACCGTCTCGATCGCGCGCCGCGTTCCACTTGCGCGCTGGACCGCGCCCAGGTCAATCGGCATGCTCAGCATCTTCCTCGGCATCATCGCCACGTGGCTCGCGCTGCCACCCCTTGCTTCGCGCGCCGTCGCCTGGCCACTTGTACTCGGCATCCTCGCGCTCGCCGCCGGTATCTGGGCGGTCACACATGGAGCCGGACGGGTTGGCTGGGGCGGCGTTGCTGCGGCGCTGATCGGCACAGGTCTCGGCCTCTTCGCCACGCGGTCGGGAACGGGGAACCTCGACCTCGTCTTCGCCTGGCCGGTGCTGCTTGGAGCCACGCTTCGCTACGCCACGCCCCTTACCTTTGCGTCGATCGGAGGTCTGTTCTCCGAGCGCAGCGGCGTCGTGAACATCGGCCTCGAGGGGATGATGTTGATGGGAGCGTTCTTCGGCTTCTACGGGGCCGACCGGTTCGGCTCGTGGCCGCTCGGCCTGGTCTGCGCGATGGTTGCCGGCGCCGCGCTCGCCCTCGTACACGCGTTCTTTTGCATCCATCTGCGGGCCGACCAGATCGTCGTCGGGACGGGTATCAACTTCCTAGCGCTCGGGATCACGGGATACGCATTCGTCGACATCTACGGCGCTCAGGGCTCTCCGACCGACGTACCCAGCGTGTCGAGCCCCCCATTCAACTTCCTCGGCCACATCCCGGACATCCACATCGGGCCCGTTGAGTTCGGCGGCTCGTTCCTCAAAGAGGTATTCGGAGACCTGAATTACATGATCTGGATGAGCTTCGTGTTGCTGATCCTGGCCTACGTCGTGCTCTTCAAGACCTCGCTCGGTCTGCGCATACGAGCCGTCGGCGAGCATCCGCGCGCGGCGGACACGGTGGGGATCTCGGTCTACGGCATCCGGTACGCCGCCGTGATCACATCCGGCGCGCTGGCCGCGCTCGGCGGCGCCTACCTGTCGGTCGCCGACGTCAACCTCTTCGACCAGAACCTCACAGGCGGCCGCGGCTTCATTGCCATCGCCGCGCTGATCTTCGGCAACTGGCGACCCTTCGGCGCGTTCGCGGCGTGCCTGCTCTTCGGTTTCTCGAGCGCACTCGGCGACCGGCTGCCCGCCTACTTCGAGCAGGGAAGCTCGACGCCGCTGCTCTTCAACGTGCTTCCGTACGTCCTGACGCTCATCGCGGTGGCCGGGGTCATTGGCCGCTCATTCCCACCGGCAGCGATTGGCCGTCCCTACACGAAGCAGTAGCCGCCCGAACGCGCGCGCCTGGGTGTCGGTCGTGGTCGGCCTCCTCTCGGTTGCGTGCGTCCCGGCGGGGGTTGCGTTCGTGCACTACCGCGACATCGAGCTGCTCGAGGCGGGCTGGACGGTCGCGCCGGGTTTCGTTCTCGGCATCGTCTCGCTCATGCTCGCGCGCCGCGCGCGCCGGCGCACGGAGCGGACGATCGGCCGCGTCGGCGGCCGGCGCGTGACGCGCCTGGGACGGCTGCTCGGCGCGCTGGGGATCTACCTGGCGTTGGCGGCGGCGCTCTCGGTAGGTGTATACGAATTGCTGAACTACCTTTCCGACTAACCCGGTCTACACTGGAGCCCGCCGTGTTCGAGATCGGATCCAGCCTCAGGGAAGCGCGCCTCCGCAAAGGACTCGACTTCCCAGAGATCGAAACGGGCACGAAGATCCGCGGCAAGTATCTGCAGGCGCTCGAGGAGGAGCACTTCAGCGTCCTGCCGGGCGAGACCTACATCAAGGGGTTCCTGCGCACGTACGCGGACTATCTCGGGCTCGATGGGCAGCTGTACGTCGACGAGTTCAACTCGCGGTACGTCGCGCCCCAGGAGATGCAGACGATCCGTGTGCGTCGCACGGCTCAGGCGCGGAGCCGGCGGCGTGTCCAGGGCTGGGTCCTCGTCGCGACGCTCGTCGGCATCGCGGTCGTCACGGCGCTCGTAATCGCCGCATGGAACTCGGGGTCTCCGAAGCAGCGCGTAGCCGGCATCTCGTCCAATGCGCCGAAGCAGAAGGCCAAGCACAAGCATTCGCACGTGCAGGCCGGGAAGCGCCCGCGGATCACGTTGCGCGCCGTGCGAGGGAACGTGTTCCTGATCGCCGTGCGGAAGGGTGGGCCGACGGGGAGGATCCTGCTCGCAAACGTGGAGTTGTCACCCGGCGAGGCGAAGCGCTTCACGAGGCGGGCGGTCTGGATCAACACCGGCACGCCGGAGAACCTGCGCGTGATCGTGAACGGCAAGCGCGTGACCTACCCCGGCGGCAAGCCGCAGGCGTTCACCGTTAACGCGCACGGCATCTTCGCGTCTGCGTAGCGTCCTCGTCGTCACCGGCAGCGAGCTCGTTCGGGGCGACCGGAACGATCGCAACGGACCGTTCCTCGCACGGGAGCTCGTCCGGCTCGGCGTTGAGCCGGTGCTGATCACGATCGTCGGGGACGCGGAGGAGGAGCTCGAGGCTGCGCTGGCGGAAGGCCTCCGCGCCGACCTGTGCGTCGTCTCCGGGGGCCTGGGCCCGACCCACGACGACCGGACGGTCGAGCTCGTCGCCCGCGCCGCGGGCCTCCCGCTGCACGTCGACGAGGCCCTGAGCGCCGAGATCGAGGGCATCTCGCGCGCGTTCGCGGAGCGCCTGCGGCGGCCGTACGCGGACTTCGAGACGGGCGTGCGCAAGCAGGCGACGCTCCCGGCGGGGGCAGTTTCGCTGGGCCTCGCCGGGACGGCGCCGGGGCTGGTGCTGCAGGCCGGCTCGGCAGCGGTCGTCCTGCTTCCCGGCCCGCCGGCCGAGCTCCGGCGGCTGTGGCCACGCGCGCTGGAGACGGAGCCCGTGCGGCATGTGCTCTCTCGGGCCGAGCCGCCGGCGCACCGCGTCCTGCGCTTCTACGGCGCCAGCGAGTCCGAGGTTGCGCGGGCCCTCGCGGAGGCCGGGGGAGAGCCGCCCGGCGTCGCGGCGACGATCTGCGCGAGGGATTTCGAGATCCACGTCGATCTCTATGGGCCGGCGGACGGCCTTGCTGACATCCTCCGCGAGCAGCTCGCGAAGCACCTCTTCAGCGAGGAGGAGCGGGGCGTCGAGGAGATCGTGCTCGAGCTCTGCCGCGCGCGCGGCTGGACGCTGGCGACCGCCGAGTCGTGCACGGGCGGCCTCGTGGCGGCGCGCCTGACCTCGGTGCCCGGCGCGAGCGACGCCTTCGTCGGCTCGGTCGTCGCCTATGCGAACGAGGTGAAGGAACGGGAGCTCGGCGTCGACGCGGAGACGCTCCAGCACTACGGCGCCGTCTCCGCCGAGACGGCGGCGGCGATGGCGGCAGGGGCGCGGGAACGGCTGCGCGCAGATGTCGCCGTCGCGGTGACGGGCATCGCCGGGCCCGGTGGCGGCACTCCGGAGAAGCCCGTCGGGCTCGTGCACGTGCACGCCGAGACGCCCGAGGCGTCGCGCGGGATCGAGTTCACGTACGGCCAGGACCGCGACTCGATCCGCCGCCGCGCGACCGTCGCGTCGCTCCATCTGCTGCGGCGGCTTTTGACACAGAGCCGTCACGACCCCGCATGACCGACGTCGCTAAGGTCGAAGGCGATGCAAAAGTCAGGCTCTTCTGCGGCCTCCGCCTTCCCGAGCAGGCGCTCGACGCCATCGTCGCGTGGCAGGCGGGCCTCGAGGGCGGGCGGATCGTGCCGCGCGACAACCTGCACTTCACGCTCGCCTTTCTCGGCTGGCAGCCTCGCTCCCGGTTGGGCGAGGTGGTGGACGCACTGCGTCGCCGCGGTGCCAAGACGGCGCCGCCCCGGTTCGAGCTGGAGCACTACCGCGAGACGCGAAGCGTCGGCATGCTCGTCTTCTCGCGGGACAGGGGCGCAGAGCGGCTCGCTCTGGGGCTACAGAAGGACCTGCTGGGGCGCGCGGAGCGAGACACATGGCTGCCGCACGTCACCGTGCTCCGCTTTCGTGAGCGCCCCAGGCTTCGTCCGCAACTGCCGGAGCTCAAGCCGGTGACAACGTCCGAGGCTGCTGCTTACCTTTCCGTGCTGCGCCCGACCGGGGCGGAGTACGTCGTCCTCGAAACGGTGCTTTTAGGAGGCTCAAGTGGATCGTGAACAGGCCCTCTGTTGGCTGAAAAGGAGGAGCGGTGGATCGTGAACAGGCGCTCTGTTGGCTGAAAAGGAGGAGCGGTGGATCGTGAACAGGCCCTCTGTTGGCTGAAAAGGAGGAGCGGTGGATCGTGAACAGGCGCTAGAGACGGCGCTCGGTCAGATCGAGCGGAACTTCGGCAAGGGCGCCGTGATGAAGATGAACGACCGCGCGGCCGTCTCCGTGGGAGCAGTCTCGACCGGCTCGCTCGCGCTCGACCTCGCCCTAGGCATCGGCGGCCTGCCCCGCGGCCGCATCGTCGAGATCTTCGGGCCCGAGTCGTCCGGCAAGACGACGCTCGTCTACCACGTGATCGCCGAGGCGCAGCGCCGCGGAGGGATCTGCGCGTTCATCGACGCCGAGCACTCGATGGACCCGGCCTACGCCAAGAAGATCGGCGTCGACATCGACAATCTGCTCGTCTCGCAGCCGGATACGGGCGAGCAGGCACTCGAGATCACCGAGCTGCTCATCCGCTCGGGCGCGCTCGACGTCGTCGCGATCGACTCGGTCGCAGCGCTGACGCCGAAGGCCGAGATCGAGGGCGAGATGGGCGACAGCCACGTTGGCCTGCAGGCGCGTTTGATGAGCCAGGCGCTGCGCAAGCTCGCCGGCACGCTGAACCGCACCGACACGATCTGCCTGTTCACGAACCAGCTCCGCGAGAAGATAGGCGTCATGTTTGGCTGCATGAGCTACGGGACACGTGTCGTGCTTGCGGACGGCACGACCGAGAAGATCGGCAAGATCGTCAACCAGCGTCTGCCCGTCGAGGTCATGTCGATGGACCCAACGACAGGTCGAATGTCTCCGCGGAAGATCGCCAACTACTTCAAGAACGGAGCAACCGACGAATGGCTCCGGTTCGAGGTCGAGGCGGGTGGAGGTCCAGGCCGGCGGAAGTTCGCCTGCACCCCGAACCATATGATCTTCACCCCAAACGGTGAGCGTCCCGCGGCCGAGATCGAAGAGGGCGATTCCGTGCTCGTCGCCGTCAAGCAGTACGCCGTCTCTAAGGACCAGGAGCAACTCATCCTTGGGGGTGTCCTCGGTGACGGCGCGCTTAGGCGCATGTCTGAGCACAACGTCGCCTTCCGCGTTGGGCATGGGCCGAAGCAGAAGCAATACCTCACCTGGAAGCACGAAATGCTCGCCCCCTTCGCACATGCGGTCGCTCCGACGGGAGCTGGAATCGGTTTTGACACGATCCCGATGCATCAGCTGGGCTGGCTGCACGAGGCCGTCTACGCGGGGAATGGCAGCAAGTCACAGGTGACCGAGGAGCTGGTGGCCAAGCTCGACGCTCAGGCGATTGCGGTCTGGTACGGGGACGACGGGACTTTCTCGGGCACGTACGAGCGCTGGGGCCACGGCAAGGCGGAGATCTGTGCCAAGAGCCTCAGCCCCGATCACCGCGAACTTCTCGCGCGACGTTGCGAGGAGCTTGGAATGGGGCGTCCGACCGTTACTGCTATCGGGCTTCTGTTCAGCGGGGAACGCACGCGGCTTCTGCACGAGGCGATCGCCCCATACGTGCACCCAGCGGTGGCATACAAGCTCCATCCGCGCCTGCGGGATCGCTTCCGTTGGCATCCAGACGACAGCGATGCACATCTGAACGGAACGCGGCTAACTTCGCGGACATCGCTGGCGGCAGTGCCGATGCGCGTGGTGCGCAAGTACCGCCAGACGGCGGAGCCGAGGAAGCGGACGCGCTTCGACCTGGAGATCGAGGGTAATCACACCTATCTCGTCGATCACGTCGTCGTGCACAACTCGCCTGAAACGACACCCGGCGGACGCGCATTGAAGTTCTACTCGTCGGTCCGCCTCGACATCCGGCGTATCGAGACGCTCAAGGACGGCGTCGAGGCAATCGGCAACCGCGTCCGGGTCAAGGTCGTGAAGAACAAGGTCGCGCCGCCGTTCAAGCAGGCCGAGTTCGACATCCTGTACGGGCTCGGAATCCCCTGGGAGGGCACCGTGCTCGACGCCGCGATCGAGCGCAAGGCGGTGCAGAAGTCCGGCTCGTACTTCAGCTTCGGCGACGAGCGGCTCGGCCAGGGCCGGCACAACGCAACGGCCTTCCTGCGCGAGCATCCCGACGTGACCCAGCAGATCCTCGCGGCGCTCCAGCTGCAGATCGGGCCCGACCAGGTCGTTTCGGCCCGCCTGCTCCCGACCGCAGCTCCCGAGGACGCCGCGAAGGCGCGCGAAGAGGTTGCCACCGCCCAAAGCTGAAGACGTCGCTCTACGTGCTCTCCGTGCGGCTGACCGCTCGCGGGCCGAGCTCGAGGAGCGGCTGGAACGCCGGGGCTTCGGCGAGGCCGAGCGGCGGCAGGCGCTCGACGAGCTCGAGCGCCTCGGCTACGTCGACGACGAGCGCACGGCGTCGCTGCGCGCCGAGCGGCTGGCGGAGCGTGGCTACGGCGACGCGTATATCCGCGCCGATCTCGAGCAGCGCGGGCTCCCCGCGGAGGCTGCGCTCGCCGCAATCGAGCCCGAATCCGAGCGCAAGACGCGCTTCACGCCGAAGGGCGCGGCCTGGCTCGCGCGCCGCGGCTTTGCGCCGGAGGGGTGACGAGCGCTAGGATGGAACCTCTGAATTCGACGAATTGCCTGCACAGAACGATTTCCGAATCCGACCGAGCGAACCCCCGAGAGACCACGTCCACCGACCGACCACACCTAGCGACGTAGACGAGTAACAGCTCTCGTGGCGCCAGATCGCGCCGCGGTTTCGACTCCGCCAGATTCGGGATCCCGCCCGTGCCGGCACCCAACCGGAGGTGCACACGTGCTCGTCGCCGCTGGGATACTGATCGGCCTCGCAGTCGGCGGCGTGTTAGGCGTCCTGGGCGTCCGGTCGGTCGGAGCGTCCCGCTTCGACAAGGCCCTGCGCACGCGCCAGCAGTTGCTGCAGGACGCCGAGCGCGAGGCAGAGGCGATGCGGCGGGAAGCGAGGGTCGAAGCGCGCGAGGAGGCCATCCGGCTGCGTGCGGACATCGAGGTCGAGGTACAGGAGCGCCGCAGCCAGGTCGCGCGCCTGGAGGAGCGGTTACAGACGCGGGACGAGGAGCTCGAGCGGAGGCTGCTCGAGCTCTCCAGGCGAGAGCAGGGCCTCGCCGACCGCGAGGAAGCCTCGAAGGTGCTTCACGCCGAGCTCAAGGAGGCGAAGCAACGCGAGGTGCGCGAGCTGGAGCGGCTGTCCGGGATGACGGTCGCCGAAGCGAAGCAGCACCTGCTGGAGCGCTCGGAGGATCTGATCCGGCACGAGCTCGCGCGGCAGGTGCGCCAGATGGAGGAGGAAGCGCGAACGGAGGCGAAACGGCGGGCGCGGAACCTCGTCGCGGACGCGCTGCAGCGAGTCGCAGCCTCGCATGCCGCCGAGACGACGGTGACGCTCGTCGAGCTCCCGTCCGACGACATGAAGGGGCGGATCATCGGCCGCGAGGGCCGGAACATCCGCGCGCTCGAGCACCTCACCGGGGTGGACTTCATCATCGACGACACGCCGCAGGCGGTCGTCCTCTCGTCCTTCGACGGCATCCGCCGCGAGACGGCCAAGCTGACCCTCGTCAAGCTGATCGAGGACGGCCGCATCCATCCGGCGCGGATCGAGGAGATGTACTACCAGTCGAAGGCCGAGATCGAGGACTACATCCAGCAGGCCGGCGCGCAGGCGGTGTTCGAGGCCAACTGCGGAGACTTCCACGAGGAGCTCGTCAAGATCCTCGGACGGCTCCGTTACCGGACGAGCTACGGGCAGAACGTTGCACGACATCGGCAAGGCAATGACGCACGAGATCGAGGGCTCCCACGCGCTCATCTCGGCGCAGCTCGCGCGACGCTACGGCGAGTCGCAGGGCGTCGTGCATGCGATCGAGGCGCACCACTACGAGGTGCAGCCGCAGACCGTCGAGGCGGTGCTGCTCATCTCGGCGGACGCCATCTCCGCGTCGCGGCCGGGCGCCCGCGGCGAGAGCCTCGAGAACTACATCAAGCGGCTCGAATCGCTCGAGGAGCTGGCGGCGGCGAGGCCCGGCGTGGAGAAGGTGTACGCGCTGCAGGCCGGCCGGGAGATCCGCGTGATCGTCAAGCCCGAAGAGGTCGACGACGACACCGCGGTCCTGCTCTCGCACGAGATCGCGCGCGAGATCGAGGACCACCTCGAGTACCCGGGCCAGATCAAGGTGACGGTGATCCGCGAGAGCCGCGCGACGGACGTCGCGGCGAACCGCCTCGACGCACACCGCGAAGCACCCGCCGCTCAGATCGACGCCGCATAGCGGCTCGCTTCGCTCGCGCTTGGCCTGAAATGCTGCGCATTTCGGGCGAGGTAGACCCTCAGGCGCGGCTGCTTCGGCATTAGCTCGTGAGCAGCGCGGCGGAGCCGCGCTGCCGGCGGGATCGAATGCTTTAGCGGCGCGCGAGCGCTGCGACCGCGCCGAGGCCGATGTAAATCGTTCCGGAGATGTGCCGCATGGCGGTCGCGCGTCGGCGCAGGAGGGATCCGACCGCGTCGCCGAGTAGGGCATAGGTCGAGTCACTGACGAGGCCGAGCGCCACGAACACGAGCCCGAGGACGACCACCTGCGACCAGACCGCGCCGCGATCCGCATCGACGAACTGCGGCAGGAACGCGAGGAAGAAGAGCGCGGTCTTCGGGTTGAGCACGTTCACGACCGCACCGCGCGCGAACACCCGGCGGAGCGGCGCGCGGCGCGGCTCCGTCTCGTCTTCGGGATCGCGTTCCAGCA
>WNGB01015195.1_pt1 | contig 10215 bp, 8 predicted proteins | sample 5400681 | NCBI WGS metagenome assembly WNGB01 (sample SAMN13153367, study PRJNA577476) | soil metagenome | isolation source: 115 cm soil or saprolite under grassland replicate 2 | place: USA:California | collected 2016-06-15
TGACCACGGGGTTCAGCACGTGGTTTTCGATCTGCTGGTAGGCGATAAACGCGGTCGCAGTGACGATGCCCGCGGTCAGCGATTGGCTCAGCGCGAATAGGACGGTAGGGATACCGGCCAGGGCGCCGCCGACCATGGGCAGAAAATCGACCAGGGCCACCCATAGCGCCCAGAGCAGCGGGAACGGAACCCCGAGGACAGTAAGCGCGACGAAGACGACCACGCCGGCGATCAGCGACGTCAGGAGGTTGCCCAGCGCGTAACCGGTCGCCGACTGGCTGATCTCGCCCGCTACCCGCGTGTAGTACGCCGCGCGCTCGGACCGCATCAGCTTGAACAGTCCCTGGCGCATCTTGGGACCCTCGAGCAAGAAGAGCACGATCAAGACGAAGATCGTCCCCAGGGTCGCCAGCAACGACAGCGCGCCCTTGCCGACGGTCAACGCCGGCCTGGCCAGGGTGGCCCCGAGGCTTTGCAGCTTAGGTGCATTGCGGGTTACCCAGGCCTCCAGATGAAAATGGCGGACCAGGTGGCCGATCCAGCCCCGACCGTGCTCGGCGTTCTGCACGTAGGAGGGCAGCCGCTGCGAGAAATGGGTCAGCCCGTGCGCCAGCGGGTAGCCGAACGCTGCCAGGAGGCCGGCGAAGACCAGCACCGCCCAGACGGACACGATGGCCACGGCCCAGCCGCGGCGCCGGATCCGCCACCGCTGCAGCGCCACCACCAGCGGATTCAGGATCAAGGCGATGAACCCGGCCACCATGAGCATCAGGAGGACATCACGTATCCGGTAGGCGAGTTTGCCCGCTAGGTAGGTGAGGGCCACGACGGCGACGGTCACCAGGATCGTGGCCAGCGGGACGCCACGCGCGGCCGCGGCGGCCCGGAGACGTCCGTGCCGGGCCGGCCCAGCGGTCGCAGTGTCGCGGGGCGTTTCGGTTGATCGGCCTGGCCTGGCGGGCATGGCGCTCATGTGGTCTTCAGCCTCCTATGGGCGAGGCGGCCGGGGTGTACCGGGATCACTGGCCAGCGCCAGCGGGCGCCCGTACCGGGCGGGAAGCCGGTACGGGCGCCCATGCCTCCAGACCGGGGGGCGGTCAGGCGGCCTTGTTCAGCGGCGACAGTGACCGGACGGACGTGCCCAGCTGACGGACCTGGACGCCCGCCGTGATCTGCGAGAACCCGTAGATCATGCTGTACAGGCCGAACAGCAGCGCGAGGGTGACGGCGCCGACGCCAGGGCGGGCGAAGAGCACCACGCCGAAGGCGACGGACACCAGCCCGGCAACGATGAACATCGCCCGCGTGCCCGCGGTCTCCCCGCTGCCGAACCCCGCGACAATCTCGGCGACGCCGCTGACGAGCGCCCAGGCCGCCACGACAATGACCAGGACGAGCGCGGTGGGCTCAGGCCAGACCAGGGCGATCACTCCGGCCGCCAGGTCGATCAGCCCGAGCAGCAGGTGACCGAAGACCGGCCCGGCGTTCCGGCTGCTGAAGGCCCTCGCGGCCTGCAGCCCGGCGGCCATGAACGCGTAGATCGCGAACAGGATGACGAGCGCGAGAATCGTGACGCCCGGCCAGGCGATAGCGATGATCCCGACGATGACGGCGAGAATGCCGAGCAGGATCAAAGATGCCGACGTTGACTTGAACATGAAAGGCATTCCTTTCGCTTGCCTTAAAGCGCACCACGTCATCTGGGAAGTCCGAGGCGCTTGTTATGTCCAGGAGACGTGACGGGCGCCCGTGCTGGCCAACATCTGCTGCCTATGGCGCCATAGCCGCCGGCTGGGGCACGCCGGGCCGGCCGGCGTCACCGCGGGCGACGACGCATCGTGGTTATCTGCTAGTTGCGCGCGTAGCTGCCGTGTTCCAGTGAGCCTCAGGGCGCCTGGGGGATGGGGATGGTGCGAGCAGGCCGAGGGGGCGGGCGCGCACGACCGTCTCAGTGCGACCGTGCGCGCCGAGCTTGGCGAAGAGGTGGCGGATGCGCGTCCGGACCGTGTGCACCGACAGCGAGAGCTCGCGGGCGATCTCCGGCGTGGACAAGTTGGTCGGCATATAACGCAGCACGCGGATCTCGCTCTGGCTGAGCGGCTCCGTTAGCCGGAGGGCCGATCCCGCAGGACCCGCCCGCGCACGCGAGGATGCCATTCCCCCGTGCACTCCTGCTTCCCGTGCCCCTTGGAAGCAGGTCAAGGACCTCAGAGATCAGGTCCGGCGCCACCGTCAGCTCCCCCACCAGCCCCGCCCCGGCCACCGTACCGCGCAGCGCGCCGAGCACCGACAGCCAGAACCCCGGCTGCCCCAAGATCAGGATGAAAAAGGCTCACTGTCCCCGGGTAATACCTGCCGGGGGGTATAGCGCACATCGATATCAGGAAAGACGTCATCTTTTTGCCTCCGCTCCAAGGTGAGATCTACTGAAATCACGGCGGCGACCCGCCGACCAGCCGATCTAGGGAAGGACCAGTTCCTGTGGGCAAGACCAAGGACATCCGCGAAGCTGTCGAAGCCGAGCTCGACTTCGATCCACTCATTGATGATGGCGACATTACCGTCAAGAACATGAGCGGGGAGGTAGCGCTCAACGGCACCGTACCCAGCTACCCGCAGTACCAGGAGGCGTCTGCCGCCGCCCAGCGCGTCAACGGCGTGACCAGCGTGCACAACCACCTCGAGGTGGTCCTGCCGCCGGAGAGTTACCGGGATGACGCAACGCTGACCACGATGGCGAACAACGCGCTGACGACGAACATCTCCGTGCCCGCTTCGGTGGAGGCGACCGCGAGCAACGGCAACATCACGCTGTCCGGCACGGTGCGCTACGGCTCCGAACGCGCCGCGGCCGAACTGGCCGTCGCCGGACTCACTGGCGTGCGCAACCTCCGGGACGAGATCGACATCGCCTGGGACGCGGATCCGGTGGACGTCACCCTCAGGGTCCAGGAGGCGCTGGACCGCAACGCGCTGATCCTCGACGACAGCGACGTGTCGGTGGACGCCGAGGGGAACACGGTGAACCTGTCCGGCCACGTCCGCACGTGGGCCGAGCACGACGCTGCGATAGACGCCGCCTGGATGGCCAGCGGCGTCTACGACGTCCAGGACAACCTGTACGTCACCGGCTGACCAGCCGCAGCACCACTGCGACCGGGCCACGGGTGGGCCGGTCCCGGGATCTGACCCAGGGCCGGCCCGCCCGGGTCGGCACCATGAACACCAGGGCATCAGGGGCAGCGGGCGGCCAGCGCTGGCGACACCGCATCCAGCTGGCGGCCCGGCGGCGCCGCACGGCCGATCCCGGTGAGCGGGACGGCGGGTGGTGCACAGCGTTCTGCTCATGGCGCTTACGGCCGGCCTGCTCGGCGTGCTGCCGCGCGTAGGCGAGCCGGGACGCCGGGGCGCTGCGGCCCTTCGGAGCCTGGAGAGTGCTCACGCAACGCTCTAACCTGGGTGGGTCAGGTCTTCACGTTTGGCTGGGGTGGGTGGCTATATCGCGAGCTGGCGGCCGTCCTCGGTGTCGCCGCAGGCGGCGTGCTTCGCCCGGGCGGTGGTGGCCGCCGCCAGGCCGGGCGGGCAGGAACGGGCGAAGGACCTGCTGTGGGCCGCGGGCAAGCTCGCCGATTACGGGACCGGGCTCGGTCTGCAGCCGGTCCCGGAGATACTGCTGCACCCGTCGGTGATCGAACGATCTGCCGCGCACGCGCCTGGGGTGCCCGCCGTGACGTCCAGCTTTCTGGCTTGCCCCAGCGGCTGCCCCGATGGCTCCCGACAGGGGTCTCTTCGACCGTCGCCATGTCAGCTGTGGCCGTGAGACGGGACATCAGGCTGGCGGGCTTCCGGCAGGCCCAGGTGCTCGGCCAGCCAGGGGCCGGTCGCGCTGCCCGGGGCACGTGCGACGCGCTCCGGTGTCCCGGCGGCGATGATATGCCCGCCTTCTGGCCCGCCGCCCGGGCCCATGTCGATGAGGTGGTCGGCGGCGGCGAGCAGGTCGAGGTCGTGGTCGATGACGATGATCGTGGCGCCGGCCGCCAGCAGCCGGTCAAACACGCCGGTCAGGGTGGCCACGTCGAGCGGGTGCAGGCCGGTGGACGGCTCGTCGAAGACGTACAGTACGCCGCGCTGGCTGGCGCGCAGCCGGGAGGCGATCCGCAGCCGCTGCGACTCGCCGCCGGACAGGGACGGCGTGGGCTCGCCGAGCCGCAGGTAACCCAGGCCGACCTCGCTAACGGGCCGCAGCGCCGCGGCGACCGGGGCCCGCTCAGCGAACCGTTCCAGCGCGTCGGCCACGCTGAGGCCGAGCACGTCGGCGACGGTCAGGCCATCGACCCGGACGGCCAGGGTGGCGTCGTTGAAGCGGGCGCCGTGGCAGGTCGGGCACTGCACGGCGATGTCAGGCAGGTACTGGACGTCCAAGTCGATGTGGCCGAGGCCGCGGCAGGTCGGGCACTGCCCCTCGCGGGTATTGAACGAGAAATGCCCGGGCTTCCAGCGCCGCCGCCGCGCGTACCCGGACCCGGCGAACACCCGGCGGATCTGGTCGAACGCCCCAGAGTAGGTCGCGGGGGTCGACCGCGCGTTCTGCCCGATCGGCGAGGCGTCGACCTGAACGACCTGAACGATGCCGCCGAGGTCCAGGCGGCGGACATGACCGGGCAGCGGCGACTCGCTCAGCACCGCCCGTGCGGCCGGGATGAGGCTGTCCAGGACCAGGGCGGTCTTCCCCGCCCCCGACGGCCCGGCCAGCCCGGTCATCCGGTGGACCGGGAAGGCGGCCGTGACGTCGTGCAGGTTGTACAGGTCGCGGATCCCGATGATGATCTGCCCGCCGGGACCACGCCGCGCCGGACGGTCCCGCGGCACGGCCGTGGCCCCGGCCAGGAACGGTCCCACGATCGAGTGCGGGTCGGTTTCCAGCTGGCCCGGGGTGCCCTGGGCGATCACCGTGCCGCCCTTGGCGCCGGCCGCCGGGCCGAGCTCGATGACCCAGTCGGCAGAACGGACGAGCTCCCGCTCGTGCTCCACCACGACCACGGAATTACCGTTCCCGGCCAGCGCGGTGATGGTCTTGCGCAGCCCGACGACGTTGCTCGGGTGCAGCCCGACCGACGGCTCGTCCAGCACGTACAGCATGCCCGTGGTGCTGGCCCGCACCGTCGAGGTGAGCTCGATCCGCTGCCGCTCCCCGGTGGACAGCGAGGCACCGGCCCGGTCGAGGGTCAGGTAGCCCAGCCCGACGTCGAGCAGCGGCGTGAGTCTGCTGTTCAGCTCGGCGAGCAGACCGGTCGTCACCCGGCTCAGCTCGGCGGGCAGCCCAGCAGGCAGGCCGGCCGTGAACCCGCGCAGCTCGTCCAGGCTGAGCGCGCTGATCTCGGCGATGTTGCGGCCGCCCAGCTGCGAGGCCAGCGCCTGGGGCCGCAGCCGGGTGCCGTGGCACACCGAGCAGACGCGGGTGACGAGGAACCGCTGCACCAGGCGGCGGGTGCGCTCGTTGTCGCTGCGCAGCGAGCGTTCCACCGCGGCGACCGCGTTGTCGTAATTGACCGACAGCTGCACGGTCCGCCCGTTCCGGCCCGAGAGCGTCACCTGCCGCCGGACCGGCTCACCGCGCAGCACGATGTCACGCTCCTGATCGGTCAGAAACCGGTACGGCACGTCGAGCCGCACCCCGAGCTCGCCCGCGGCATACATCGACAGCCGCCGCCCGCCGGAATTCCACGGCAGCACCGCGCCCTGCTCGATCGTCTTACCAGGATCGGGAACCAGCGTGCTGACATCGACCTCGGACCGCACGCCCAGGCCCTGGCAGGCGGGGCACGCGCCGTAGGAGTTGAACGCGAAGGATTCCGCGCTGGGGTGCTCGAAATGCGCGCCGCACACCGGGCAAACGATCTCCTCGCGGAGCGTGGCAATCGACGGCGCGACGCGATGGCCGTTCGGGCACAAGTGCGAGCCCAGCCGCGACATCATCAGGCGCAGCACGTTGAGCACCTCGGACATGGTGCCGACCGTGCTGCGCGGACCCGGTACCGGCGGGCGCTGCCGCAGCGCCAGCGCGGCCGGAAGGTGATCGATCCGGTCCACGTCCGGCCGCTGGGCCTGGCTCAGCCGCCGGCGGCTGTAGGTGCTCATCCCCTCCAGGAACCGCTGCATGCCCTCCGCGTACAGCGTGCCCATGGCCAGCGACGTCTTGCCCGACCCGGACACCCCGACCACCGCGACCGTCCGCCACAGCGGCACATCCACGTCGATATCACGCAGGTTGTTGTGCCGGGCCCCACGCACGCCGACGACCGCGGGCAGAGTCCCCGGCACGCCAATATCACCAGCTTCCATACAAGGCAACTTAAGGCCAAGCATCGGCGGCCGTCGCCGTGACGGGCTCGTCAGTCAGGCCCGCACCGGGGCCTGCGCTTGCCCGGCCCCGGTGCGTGGTGGTCAGGGGTGGACTGGTCCGCTGGGCCCGCGGTCGAGGCGCAGCGACTGCATGATGGCGAACGTGGTGGTGGTGAAAATCTCGATGCCGCGGGCCTGCGGCTGGCGGCGATCTCGCTGGCTGGTCACGCTGACCCGGAGCGTTTCGTCGCGGAGTTCTCCGGAAACAGCCGGACGGTGGCTGAGTACCTGATCGCTGAAATGCTGGAGTGCCAGGCAGCGGAGGTGCAGCAGCTTCTGCTGCGCACCTCGCTGCTCGATCGTGTCAACGGCGAACTGGCGGATCTGCTGACCGGCCGCCCGGGCTCGGAACGGATCCTGCTCGACCTCGAGGACGCCAACGCGTTTGTCGTGTCGCTCGACCCTGAACGGACGTGGTTCCGCTACCACCACCCGGGCGCCCGGTGCCTGCTGCTCAACAGCGGCGACATCAGTGAGGACCTGACCGGGCTGGACCTTGCCCAAGGAGGCGAGCCGCCCGTGGACGTGGTTCTGGTCGGCGGGGCTGGCCCGGAGTTCAGCTACCAGGCGCTTAACCAGGCCTTCAGCCACCTGCAGCGTGGAGCCAGGCTGGTCGCCATGCACCGTGGGCTGTACTGGCGTACCAGCGAAGGCCTGCAACTCGACACCGGCGCGTTCCTCGCAGGACTGGAACAGGCAGCAGCAACCGAAGCTGACGTGGTGGGCAAGCCAGCCGCAGCGTTCTTCGCGGCCGCACTGGCGCACCTGGGTGCCGACGCGGCGCACACCGTGATGACCGGCGATGACATCGAAACCGACGTACTCGCCGCCCAGCGCCACGGACTCACCGGGGTACTGGTCAAAACCGGAAAGTACCTGCCCCGCACCCACCACAGCGCCAGCGGCACCCCCGACCACATCCTCGGCTCCTTCGCCAGCCTGCCAGGCCTGCTGGAACAACTCTCCTGAGCAAAGAGGCAGACTCACCAAGACCGAAAACAGGCCTCACTCATGCACCGCATAGCGCGCCGCGTCTGGGACGGCAAGCGGACACACCAGAACCGTATAGGCCCTCCGACCGCTGCCTGCGTCCCCTGGCTGTCGGTAACGGCGAGTAGTCACACCGCGTCGGAGTCCGACGCGAGGCCGCGTGTAACGGCCGTTCTGGCACCGTCCGGGTTGACGTGGATGGCCATTCCGAGCCGCTCCCGAACGGGAATTCTGTGGTGGCTGCCAGCCGTCAGCCCTGCCGGCAGCCGACGCCTGGGCTCCCCGCCGGTCAGCGGGCCCACCCGGTTGCAACTCGGGCATTGACCGGTGGCGGCCTGCCTGGCAGGCTGGTCAGCCCGGACAAGGCGGGACCGCTGCCACGGCCTGCAGCGGCTCAGGCGCAGACGGCTCGCGGGAGGCCAGCTATTCGGGGCTCGGTGCCGCTATCCAGCCGGCTGAGCCTCGGCGCCGGCTCAGCTGCCAGTCACCGCGAACCAGGCGTCGGTCCCGGTGGGGCCGGTGACGAACACGATCGGTGCGATGCACGGCTTGGGGAGGCTCACCCGGGCGTTGATCGTGGAGTCCCCGGCAGTGCTGGCCTTAAAGTCGCCCGTGCTGATGTTGGTGATGGCGGCCGTGTTCCCGGCGCCGATGCTCTGGCAGCTGACCACAGCGCGGAAGCCGGGGAAGGGGTTGGTGCCCTGCAAGGCCGGCGGCACCGGCGCCTGCCTGGCCAGGACCAGCCCGCGCACCCGCACCAGCAGGTGGCCGTCGCGTTTGAGGGAGCCAGTCCCGGCGGTGAGTATCCAGGGCAGCCCACCGCCCGCTACTCCGCGGACCGGGTTGGCCGGGCCCACGTACGGGCCGGTGACCGGCGTCATCGTGGAGAACTTCAGCACCGTGGCCGGGCCGGGCCCGTCGGAGGCGGCCACACCCTGCACCGCCGCCGCGCTCACCAGGGCCGCGCCGCCGACGGTGGCCAGCAGCCAGCTGATCTTGCGCATCTCACACCTCCTCGCTGGGCACCAGGCCGCGGCCGCGCGGCCTGGCGCATTTCCTGCCCTCCTCCCGTCACACGTCCCGCCAGCACCCAAGGTTCAACCGGGCAGGCGCGAGATAACCTCTGGGTGGTGGCTCATGCGGCACGGGAGGTGCAGGGCACGGTGTAGTGGCCAGGTGCGGGGGCGTGGGCCGGCTCTGCCGGTGAACCGCCGAAGGCGCTGGCCACCTCCGTCAGCGCCCAGCGCATCCGGGTGAGTGCGGTCTCGGGGTGCTCGCCGTAGGCCTGCGCGACATGGGCCGCGCAGCCCCGCACGCCGTGTACGCCGATGGCCGTGGCGATCGCCCGCTGGACCTGCCTGGCGCTGGGTTCATCGGAGCGCTGCAGTGGCGATGCGAATAGTGCGTCGGCTCGGGCGGCGCTGATGCTGAGGTCATAAGGGGCGGACGGCATCGTAGGCCTCCTTGAGAAGTAGGTGCCGTGACTTCACGGTGGGGTCTCGCCTATCCCGCTGCGAGCTTGTGATCAGCCAGCAGGGGACAGGGATGCCGGTGCTGGCGGGGTCAGGCCGTCGGCGGTGTCGAACAGGATCTGCTGCAGCGGGCGGGGCAGGTCGCCGTTCCAGACCAGGGCCGCCGTCGCGGTCAGCGGCTGGCCATCGATGCTGACCCGGACCATGTCACCGGTGCCCGCGGGCCGAGGCAGCCGGATCACGCCGGGCGAGACGTCGGCGATGGCAACAGGGCCGGTCAGGACCGCGGCAGGCCGTCCGGCGGTGGCGGCGAAGGCGAGCGCCACCGGCAGCGAGTGCCGCAACGGGGGGTCGGTGAACTCGAACCGCGGGTCTGTGGCGCGCGTGATCCTCAGCCACCGGTCGTAGGTCGCGGTACTGGCGCGGCGCGGCCCGTGGATGACGTCCATGCTGGCCAGCTCGTCTAGGCCGATAACCCCGCGGCGGGCGGCCGGGTGCGAGCGGGGGATCCACACCTCGGGCTCGAACTGTCCCAGGCTCATGGCATCCAGCGGGGCGGGCAGCGTGCCGGGGCTGGCCGTCAGCCAGCCCAGGCCGGCGTCGGCCCTGTGCTGGCGGATCGGCGAGAACTCCGCATCCAGCGCCGTGTCCATCCAGGTGATGGCAACCTGCGCGGAATCGGCGGCCGAGCGCAGCCGGAAGGCGGTCTGGACGGCCAGGGAGTCCGGCAGGTCCGTCGGCAGGACGACCCGGAGCTGCGGCCGTCCCAGGCCTGCCGCCTGCCGGGTCTGGCTGACCGCGTGGTCGACCGAGGACAGCACGTCCCGGGCGGCGTCCAGCAGCACGGCGCCCGCCGGGGTGGGCCGCACCCCGTCGCGGCCGCGGTGCATCAGCGGCGTGCCGACGATCTGTTCTAGCCGCCCGATCTGCTGGCTGAGCGTCGGCTGGGCGATGAACAACCGCTCCGCGGCGTGGGTGAAGGTGCCCGCGTCCGCGACCGCGGCGAGATACCGCAAGTGCCGCAGTTCAAGACCCTGCCACGCCTGTGTGTCCGCCCGGGGCAGCCGAACCGGTTCCGCCTGTGATTGCTTCATGTCCGTCACCTATGCCAGGCCGTTCTGTGCTTGTGCTTCCTTGCCTGCATCGTGCCGGGTGCGGTACCGCGGAACATCACCCAGGTGGGTATGACTTCTCAGCGTTGTGGGCGGCCCCGCGAGTGGCGGGTAGCGAGCCGGGCCAGCTCGGTCCGGTTGGCCACGCCGAGCTTCGCGTAAGCGTGCGAAAGGTACACCTTGACCGTATTGCGAGATATGAACAGTTCCCTGGCGATGTCGGGATTGCTCAGACCTTG
>WNGB01015202.1_pt1 | contig 10211 bp, 10 predicted proteins | sample 5400681 | NCBI WGS metagenome assembly WNGB01 (sample SAMN13153367, study PRJNA577476) | soil metagenome | isolation source: 115 cm soil or saprolite under grassland replicate 2 | place: USA:California | collected 2016-06-15
GCCAGAACGTCACGGGCGCCCTGGCCGCCGTCGGCGGGTACAGCCGCACCCCGAGCAGCTCCAGGAACTTGACGTACAGGCGGTCTGGGACCCGGTTGAGCCGGTAGATCACCTGGTCCGTCATCCAGGCGAACAGCTCGATGAGCGTGACCCCGGGGTCGTGGACATTGTGGTCCGTCCACTCTGGGCAGCGCTGCTGCACCAGTCGCTTGGACTCGTTGACGAGCTCCTGGAAGCGGCGGTCGTCCAGGTCGGGAACCGGCAGGGCCATCGTCACTCCTCCGGCGGGATGGTGTAGAAGGGAAAGACCAGGTTGCGGGGATCGTTGACGTCCCCGACCGAGTAGCGGATGTCGATGTAGATCAGCTCCGAGTCCTCCCCGTCGAACTTGATCCGCACGTCCAGGAGGTCGATCCGGGGCTCCCAGCGGATCAGCGAGGCCCGCACCGCGAGCGCGATCCGGCCGGCGGTCTCGGAGTCCACCCCCGCGAACAGGTAGTCGTGGATGGCGCAGCCGTAGTCGGGCCGCATGGGCCGCTCGCCGAAGGCGGTGCCCAGGATCAGGCGGATGCTCTCCTCGATCTCCCGGTCGCTGGAGACGAGCGCGATGCGGCCGGTGGGGTCGGTCCTGACCGGGAACGACCAGCCGGCGCCGACGAACTCCTCGCTCATCCCGCCCCTCCGGTGGGGCTCCCCCCCACCCCGACCCTCCCCCTCCAGGGGGGAGGGAGGACTGAACCTCGTACCTTCATGCGATCAGCACCGTCTGGACGGTCGGCACCAGCGTGCCCGGCACGGCGCAGCAGGTGCACTGCGACTGCGCCGTGGCCGCCGGCTGGCCGCCGATGAGCACCGTCGGGCTGCCGCTGATGACCCGGCCAATCTGCGCGGGCGGGGCGAGGAACGGGTCGGCGGGGTGCAGGCCCACGTGCGGCGGGGTGCTCATGCCGCTCGACCCCATCACCGCCGCGGCCTTGCCCGCGATCAGCACGGTGGCCACCAGTCCGACGGTCAGCGGCGCCGAGAACGGCAGCGGGGGCGACGGCTGAGGCGCGCCCGTGGCGGGGTTGGGCATGAGGTGATTCGGGCACTGCCCGGTGATCTTGTCGCCCATCACGATCGCAGGAGCTCCCATCAGGTGCAAGTGGGGGCCGGCCCGCCCTCCCAGAACGCCCGGGCCAGGGGTCCCCAGAAGCCCGAAGGGCGATGGGGGTGAACCTTGCTTGACGCGACGCCGGGAATTGCTCTCACCTGCTCCCTCAGTTCAGCTTGATCGGCTGGCCGCTGACTTCCACCGCGGCGCTGCTCGTGAGCTTGGCTCCGCTCTGGCCCTTCAGCTCGAGCTGCTGCCCCTCGATGCTGACCTTCTTCTGGGACTTGATCGACAGCTCGTCCTGGGCCTCGATCCGGATCTTGCCCTCGCAGAAGACGTGGACCTCGTTCTTGGTCTCGTTCAGGGCGATCCGGATCTTCCCGTTGCTCGTGATCAGGGCGATGCCGGACTTGCCGGCGTCGTCCAGGAGCACCACGCGGTGGCCCTTGCGGGAGACCACCCCCCGGCGCTTCACCTTCCCGTTGTCGAACAGGCCGTCCCCCAACCGCGGCTTGTCGCGGCCGTTCCAGAGGCCACCGACCACGATCGGCCGGCGCACGTCGCCGAACTCGAACGCGACCAGCACCTCGTCGTTGACCTCGGGCAGGAACACGGCGCCGCTGTCCGGGCCCGCGCCCATCTGGGTCATCCGCGCCCAGTCCGACTCGTAGCTGTCCGACAGCCACGGGAACTTGAGCTTGACCCTGCCCAGCTTCTCGGGGTCGTCGTTGTTGGTCACCTGGGCGACGACCACCCCGTAGACCGGCGGCCCGCTGGCGGACATGGGGACCGCGCCGTTGACGACCAGGCCCAGCAGCGACCGGTCCTGGCGGCCGGTGACCTCGAAGCGGGTCCGGTAGCCGCGTGCGTCGAAGACATGGCGGGTGTGGCTCAGCGTGTAGCGACCGACGAAGTCTTCCGCGACCACGCCGACGCTGATCGCCGCACCGGCCTTGAGGCGGGGGTTGCCCCTCGCCACGCCCTCGGCCTCGGCCACGGCGCTGCCGATCTGCTCGGCGACGGCCTTGGCGGTCGCGTCCACCTCGCGCTGGGTGCTCAGGGGGTGGTCGACGGCGACGAAGGTCTGGCCGCCGAACTTCTGGGCCAGGTCGGCCGGCGTCGCGGGCAGCTGGACGCTGGTGGTCCCGGCCGGGGCGGAGCCGATGACGGCCTGCTTGGCCTTGACGTCCCATCCGCGCACCTTGACGTCCTTGACCTGCTCCGAGGAGCTGACGCGAGGCCGGAACTCCAGCAGGTCCTGGCCGAAGACGAGCTGGAGCGGGTCGCTGGTGCGGAAGTCGCCCTGGGCAGGCGCCTGCCGGGACGGGTTGGGCTTGCGGAAGTGCAGCTTGCCCTCCGAGACGGCGACCTCGAAGCCGATCTCGGCCGCGCGCGCCTTCAGGAAATCCCAGTCGGACACGTTCACCTGGGAGACGTGGTCGTGCGTGGTGCGGGAGTCGTCGATCGTGCCCGCCTTGAGGCCGGCGCGCTGGGCGACCGTGCGCGCGATGTCGGAGTCCTTGACGTTCTGGTACGTCTGGGTGACGCGCCCGCGGTGGAGGCGGTGCGAGCTGTCGTAGCCGCGCACGACGGCGCGGCTGCCGGCGGCGTCGTACTCCGCCTCGAGCGCCGTGACCTCGCCATCGATCAGCGTCTCGGCGCCGCCCCCGCCGGGGCCGGGCACGCTGATCTTGACCCTGGCACCGATGGTGAGATGCGCCTGCTTGGCCACCTGGTGACCGGCGTCCCGGAAGGCGAGCAGGAACATGTCGGGCAGGTGCAGGTGGTCGTCGACGATCACCTGCTCCAGCAGGACGTCCACTTCAGCGGCCAGGGCCTGGCCGTCGACGTCGACGCGTGGCTTGACGCCCGCCAGCGCGTCCTCAGGCATCTCGGGGTGCTCCCCTGGCGGTTGCGGCGCTCCAGCCTGCCACGACCCGCCCCCCGCGGCCGCTGAGGAGAGCGGCCGGCCTCACTTCGTGAGGCTGTGGTGCTTCGCTGGCGTTTCGGATTGGTCTCTCGCTCATGACCATCAGCTCAGGGCCGCTGCTTCGTCGGCTGTTGGGATCAGCAGGCGTGTGCCCGGCATCACGCGGAGGGGGTCGTCGATGCCGTTGAAGGCGGCCAGCCCGCGCCACAGCCGGGGCTCGTCGTACTCACGGAAGGCGAGCGAATGCAGGCTGTCGCCGGCCACCACCACGTGGGTCCGGCGGCCGGCGAGCGAGCCCGAGGTCGGGTTGGTGGGCTTGGGGTCGGCGGGGATCTCCTCCAGCGTGATCTGCGCGGTGGCGCGCACCGGGGTCCCGTCCGGCTTGAACATCGTGTACTTGGCGCTGACCGACTTGAGGAAGCCCTTGAACTCGGCCAGCGGCCCGCTTCCGCCCCACTGGAACTTCAGGGCCTGCGGCTGGGGCTTCTTGTCGCTGATCGACTTGTCCGTCGGCTTCAGCCAGCCGAGCAGCACCTCGATGTCCTTGACGAGGTTGCCGGTGCCCTCCCAGTCGTTGAAGAACAGCTCCATCTGGACGGACTGTGGCTGCACCCCGCCGAACTCGGGCTTGGTCGAGTGCTTCGCGCCCTTGTTCGTGGGTCGGTTCCAGGTCGCGGCCTTGCTGATCGAGAACTCCTTGGGGTTGAAGCGGAACTGGAGCTCCTTGGATCCGTCCTCAGCCGCCAGGCTCGCCTTTGGCATCTCCTCGTCTCCCCTATCCGGCGCTCAGGAACCCGTTGTGGGCCAGTTCCAGCGTCTCGTTGGCGACCTGGTTGCCGCCGGCGTCCAGCGTCGGCCCCGTCCACTTGACCGGGCACACGCCGGTAAGGTTCCAGCGGCAGACCACCTCGCCATTGGCGTCGTGCACGGCGATCTCCGCGCTCTGCCGCTCGACCTTGGTGCCCATCTTCGTGATCCACTTGACGACCGACTGCGAGTCCTTGTCGAGCGGCCGCGTCAGCTTGACGTTGGGGTACTTGCGGCGGCCGGGCAGGCGGTGGATGTAGTCGTTCAGGCCGCCCTCCTGGTACTCGAAGATCTCGTACTCGACGGACAGGCCCTCGCACTTGGTCCAGATCCCGAGGCTCCCGTACCCGTCGATGCTGACGGTGAAGCGCGGGCTCAGCGCGGTCTCGGGCATCGCTCCTTCCTCTGGGGCTGGACCCCTCATCGCAGATCGGTGATCAGGCCGGCGCGCTCGCGGTCCACCAGCAGCTCCATCCGGAGCCGCGAGCGCAGTCGTTCGTACAGCTGGCGCGCCAGGTCGTCCAGCTCCTTGTCGGAGTGCGCCCCGCCGGCGCCCGCCCCTCCAGCGGCGGGTGCGGCTCCCCCGGACTCGGCGGCCTCCGCGGTCTCGACGCGCTGCACCGGCAGCTCGGATCCGAAGGCGAAGACCGGCGCTGTCGCGGTCGTGACGGGCGCCGCCTCGGCCATGCGGGAGACCGCCAGTGGCAGGCGGGCGACATCGGGCGGCTCGGACAGGTTCGGCACCTCCGACGGGCCCGTCCAACTGGTCTGCACCACCGGCCGGACCACCGGCACCACGGGCGCGGTCGCCGCCTCCGGCCCGGCCGCACGGGCCGGCGCCCGGTCCGACGGCGGACGGGCGTCGGCGGCCACCGGCAGCACCGCCAACGGGGCCGGCGACGAACCGGACAGCCGCTGCAGCGGCGCGCTCCACAGCCCGGCCGCCGGCTCCGCACGCCCGGCAGCCGCGGTGACGAACGCCAGGGGCCGGCTGCCCGTCAGCGGCAGGGTCGCCGCCGGCGCGGCCAGCGGCGGGCGTGCCGGCGCCGGGACCGGCACGGATGCGGCCGTGACGCGGCGGCTGACGACCAGCGCCGGAGGCTCGGGAGGGCTCGGCGTCCGCAGCTCGGCGACGGGCGCGTCCGCGGCCATCGGGCCGGCCTCCGCGGCCGTGTCCTGCGCGATATCTCCCGACGTCCGCTGGACCGGCACCACGGGCAGCGGCTGCGCGCCCGGAGCGAGGTCGCCCGGCGCGGGGATTGCGCGGGCCGGCGCCGGGAGCTCGAGCCTCGGCTCGGCCTGCGGGATGGGTGCCGCGGGCTCGAAGGCGGGCCCGGCGGCGAGCGGTGCGTGCGGCGCGGCCGCCGGCGCCGGCTCGGCCGGCCGCCGCTGCACCCGGTAGATCGGCCGGCTCAGGTCGGGGTCCGCAGATGGCCCGCGACCACCGGCCGGCGCGGACGGGCGGAGCGGCGGCGGCGAGCCGGCGCGGACAGGCGACGCCGGCGCCGCCGGGCCCGGCTCCGATCGCCGCTGCACCGGGGTGGCGACCGGCAGAGGCGCCGGCGCCGCGGGGCGGGCGGGCTCGGACGGGACCGCCGGGGGGGCTCCGGACCGTCGCGGCCGCACGACCGGCGTGGGCACGGGCGGGTCCGCGGCCTCGGGCACCGCCGGCGCGGGCAGGGCCACCGAAGGGACCGGCGCCGGTGGCTCGGGAGGGGGTGCCGACACGGGCGGATCCACGGACGCGGGGGCCTCGGTGGAGGGCTCGGGGCTGCGCTGGACCGGGGTCCGGCCCCGATCCGGGACGAGCGGCGCCCCGAGCCCGAGCCGCCGCGTCTGGCCGACGTTGAGCCGGCGCCCCGGCATGTCGACCGGTTGCGGCGCGGCAGCCGCGAACGAGGCCGGGAAGGGAGCCTCGGCCGTCCAGGCAACGTCCGCCGCGACCGGCGCCCGCTGAGCGACCCGCGGCGTGTCCAGCGGAAGCCGGCTCACGGTGAGCGGGGCCGAGCGCGGCTGAACGGCCATCGCGGTGACCGGCCGGGGCGACGCCGGCGGCGGCAGCGCGGAGCCGGCGGCCCGGGGCGCGGGCGCGCCCGGTCCCGCGTCGTGGGGCGCCGGCGGCTCCGCGGCCACCGGCTCCACTGCGGCCACCGGCTCCACTGTGGCCACCGGCTCAACGGCGGTCACCGCCTCCACGGGGGCCAGCGGCCCCTCGGCTGCCCGTGGCCCCTCGGCGGCCGGTGGCGCGGCGGCGGCCGGTGGCGCCGCGGACGCCGGCTCCTCCGAAGCGTCCCCGCCCGCGAGCCAGCCCAGCCCCTGCCGGCGCGGCCGCTCGTTCAGCACCAGCGGCTCCCGCCCGGCGTACGCGGGCGCGGGCGCTGCGAGCCCGGCGACCAGGCCCGACGGCGCGTCCAGCGATCGCGCGTGGCCCAGCGGCTGCAGCGTCAGCGGCACGCCGACCGCGCCCGGCAGGCCCGACGCGAACTCGCGGGCCCGGGCGGTCAGCGCCAGGTCGCCCGCCGCGCGCGAGATCGGCGGCAGCGACGCCCACTCGCGGCTCGGCGGTCGCGACACCGGGGCCGGCGGCGGCTCGGCGGCGCCCTCCGGCCTCCCCCGGCCGAAGAGCCTCGTCGGCCAGCGCACCGCCTACTCCTCCTCCGCCCGCCGCCGGTTGATCCTGGCGATCTCCTCCACGAACCGCCGGCGCAGCGGGTGCTCGAGGTCCAGGATCTCGTCGAGCGGCCAGTGGAAGTGGTACGCGATGTAGGCGATCTCCTCGAAGAGGCGGTCACCGTCGTAGAGCGGCGGCGTGACCGGCCGCTGCGGAACGAGGGCGGGGGATGCCACGCTGCTCACCCCCCGCCCGCCATGTCGACCGCGAACTCGTGCTTGCAGGACGGGCACGTGATGGCGACGTGCGTCGTGCCCTCGCTGTTCACACGGCGGTAGAGGTCCTGGAGGAACGCCAGGTCGGACGCGAACAGCCCCTCGATCGTCGCTGGCGTGACCTGGCCGATCGAGCCCAGGCGGGTGAGGACCCGCGAGAGCAGGATGACCGTCAGGTAGGCCTCGTTCTCCCGGACGCGGGGATCCCGCTGGGGAAGGATCTCGTCGCGGGCCGTCGCCAGCCGCATCCTCCCCTCGCGGTGCACGCTCCCCTCGTCGTCGACGTAGCCCCGAGGCAGCACGAAGTCGAACTCCGTGCGCAGCGTCTCGCGGTCCACCCCCACCGCCCTCCGGGCATCTGGGGACCCCAGGGCTGCAGCGCTCACTTGACCCGCTCGAGCTCCTCGCAGACGATCGTGATCTCCTCCATCAGGATCTCGTTGGACCCGGCCTTGAGGGCTCCCATCGAGACCTTGGAGGGCCACGCGTTCATGAAGTTGTAGCGGCCGACCTCGGAGTGGTCGTAGTTGTAGAGGACGACCGAGCCGTTCTTGCGCGCGTCGGAGACCTTGCCCTGGAAGATCTTCTGGTGCCAGTCCCAGAGGTCCTTGGACGCGTTCTTGGCGCGCTTCAGCGTGATCGAGGGCGGCTTCCGGTTGCCCGGCAGCTTGTGGATGACGTACTTGCCGTCCTTGGTGTTCTCCTTGAGCTCGATCACGTCCAGCTCGGAGGTGAGCCCGCTCACCTCCTGGAACTGGGCGATCGTCACGCCGTCGATCTCGATCGAATAGTGGTAGCCCGCGAGGGCGTCGGTGGGAAGACCGGGCAGTCCGCCTGCCATCTCTGACTTTCTCCTTACTCAGTGAGCGAGGTGCCGCCCGAGAACTGGGCGATGCGGAAGATCACGAACTCCGCAGGCTTCACGGGGGCGATGCCGATCTCAACGATGAGCTGGCCCGCATCGATGACCTCGGCCGGGTTGGTCTCCCCGTCGCACTTGACGTAGAAGGCCTCCTGCGGGGTCGCCCCGAACAGCGCGCCGTCGCGCCAGACCCGGACCAGGAAGGCGTTGATGGTGCGCTTGACGCGCTCCCACAGCGCCATGTCGTTGGGCTCGAACACCACCCACTGCGTGCCCTCGATCACCGACTCCTCGATGAAGTTGAACAGCCGGCGGACGTTCAGGTAGCGCCAGGCGGGGTCGCTGGAGAGCGTGCGCGCGCCCCAGACGCGGATCCCGCGGCCCGGGAAGGCGCGGATGCAGTTGATCCCCTGGGGGTTGAGCAGGTCGTGCTCGCCCTTGGTGATCAGCAGGTCGAGGTCGATGGCGCCGCGGATGACCTCGTTGGCCGGCGCCTTGTGGACGCCCCTGGTGTCGTCGCTCCGCGCCCAGACGCCCGCCATGTGTCCGGACGGCGGCACGAACACGCCCTGTCCCGCCACCGGGTCGAAGACCTTGATCCAGGGCCAGTACAGCGTCGCGTACTTGGAGTCGTAGCGGGCCTTGTCGACGCGCCACTCGCGGACCTGCTGCGCGTTCAGGCCCGGCGGCGGGTCCAGGATGGCCACACGGTCGGCCATCAGCTCGCAGTGGGCGATCATCGCGAGCTGGACGGCCTGGACGGCCTCCAGGTCGATCACGCCCTGCTGGTAGGCAGCCATCAGGTCGGGCACGGACAGCATGGTCACGGTGTCGACGGCCTCCAGGCCGGCGAAGCCCGTCCGGTCGGCGGCGTTGCCGACGTAGTCCTCGGCGGACACCCGCACCGGCACGGTCGCGCCGCCGCCCGCCAGGGCCGCCCTGGCCTGGGGCACCGGGTCCAGGGCGGTCGAACCGGCGACCTCCTCAAGCTGGATCAGCCGGGACTGGGCCTTGACCACCGTGGCGACGTTCAGCTTGCCGCGCTTGGTGGTGACGTTGTCGAAGACCTCCTCCACCTTGCCGGCCCGGCTGACGACCACCTTGAAGTTGTCGTCTCCGGGCTCCGACGCCTCCTGGACCTCGACCGTGATGTCGTTGCCCGAGGGCCCGGACTCGAGCGCGCTGATCCGGTACAGCAGCCCCTTCTCGCGGCCGAGTGCGATCTCCGCCCGGGCGCTGGGCGCCGGGCCGTTGCCGCCGATGCGGACGATGTAGCACACGCCGCCGCCGTTCTGGAGGTAGCCGTACACGGCGTGCGCCAGGTACGAACCTTCGTTGAAGTCGCCGAACGTCTGGACGAACTGGTTCCAGTTCGTCACCAGCGTCGGCTGGTTGAACGGGCCCCTTGCCGCGAGGCCGACGAATGCGGCGACCGCAGTGCCCACGCCCTCGATCGGGCGGGAGCCTGCCTCCACCTCCTCAACGTAGACACCGGGTGACAGGTACTGCGGCATGCGCGAGCCTCCAGATGGTGATCTCCAGGGTTGGTTCCACCGCAGGCTGGCAGGGGACGCGAGGCGCGGCAAGGGTCGGCCGGCCGGACCTCGGGGCAGCGGACGCCGCCCTTCCGGGCAGCCGCAGGAAGCGGGCGGCCCATTGCGCGAACCGGGAGGTGCCCGCAGGTGCGCGGCGACGTGCCCCGACGGGCACGGCCGGATGCCCCAAGAACTGCCCGCCGGCGGGTTGTTGAGCCACCCGCGCGCGATGGACAGTCGGGGCGAGATGATCGAGGACGTCGACGAGGCGCTCCGCACGCTGGTCCGCCGCGAGGCCGTGCCGGGCGGCGACATCGACGTGGCGTTCGACGCCCCGACCAAGGACTGGTCGAGCCGGCGGAACACGCCGACCGTCGACCTCTACCTGTACGACATCCGTGAGGACATGCAGCGCCGCGAGGTCATGTGGCAGGCCATCCGCGACCAGAGCACCGGGTTCGTCACCGACCGCCGGCCGCCGCCGCGCTTCTACAAGCTGTCCTACCTGGTGACCGCCTGGACCCAGCGGCCGGAGGACGAGCACCGGCTGCTGTCCGCCGTGCTCTCCTGCTTCGTGCGCTACGAACGGCTGCCGGACGACGTGCTGACCGGGATGCTCGTGGGCGACCTGCCGGTCTTCGCGACGATCGCGCTCCCGCCCCCCAGCGACCGCCCGCTGTCCGACGTCTGGTCGGCGCTCGGCGGCGAGCTGAAGCCCTCGCTGGACCTGGTGGTCACGGCGGCGCTCGTCGACGGCCGGGTGGAGGAGGTCGGCCCTCCGGTGAAAGAGGAGCCGCGCATCTCGGTGTTCCGCCCGGTCTCGGACGGCCGGCCGGGCTCGGCGTCGGACGGCGAGGCCTCGGCCGGAGCAACGGGCGGGCGCCGCCGGCGCGGCGCGGCCGGGACGGAGCCAGCCGCGGCCGCCGGAGGCGCCGCGGGCGGAGCGCCTGGCGCGCCCGGGGCCGCCGGAGCGCCCGGGGCCGGAGCGCCAGGAGCGCCCGGAGCGCCTGGAGCGCCCGGGGCCACTCAGGGAGCCGAGCCCGGCGCCGCCGGGCCGGGCGAGCAGCCGCTGCCGGACGAGACGATCCACACCGGCAA